>Ga0209697_10003740_pt1 | contig 20345 bp, 14 predicted proteins | sample AliMusrvi5mmetaG_FD_184115 | JGI IMG/M metagenome (GOLD analysis project Ga0209697, IMG submission 184115) | Freshwater lake bacterial and archeal communities from Alinen Mustajarvi, Finland, to study Microbial Dark Matter (Phase II) - Alinen... | ecosystem: Environmental > Aquatic > Freshwater...
GCCACGCGCCGGGGCAAGGCGGGGGAAACCGGGGCGATGTTCGCGGCGCTGCTGGCCATTTCCATCCCCACGTTTGTCACCGGTCCGCTGCTGATTTTGATTTTTGCGCTCTGGCTCGGCTGGCTGCCGGTAGGCGGCTTGGGCAGTCCCGCGAGCCTGCTGCTCCCGGCGCTCACGCTCGCCGGGCCATACGTGGCTTACATCTCCCGGCTCACCCGCACGAGCATGCTGGAGGTGCTCGGGCAGGATTTCATCCGCACCGCGCGCGCCAAGGGGCTCGCGGAGTGGCGGGTCGTCTCCCAGCACGCCGCGAAAGTCGCCCTGCTGCCCGTGGTCTCCTTCCTCGGCCCGCTCGCCGCCAACCTGCTCACCGGCTCCATCGTCATCGAAACCATCTTCAACATCCCCGGTGCGGGCGGCTTTTTCGTCAACTCGATCCAGAATCGCGACGGTTTCCTGCTCGAAGGCGTGGTGGTTGTCTATTGCGCCCTGCTCGTCGTCTTGAACCTCCTGGTGGACATCGCCTACCCGTGGCTGGACCGCCGCATCAAAGCCTATGGCTGAAATTTCGGAAAATCTGGAACTCAGGAAAACTCAGGAGGGAAATTTTCTCTTGGCCCATGCAAACCGCGGATAACAAAACAGCCTGGCAGCGTCTTCTGGAGAAGGGCGGCGCGACGCGCTGGTCGCTCATCATCCTTGCGGTGGTGGTGTTGGCCGCCGTCTTTGGGCCGATGCTGCTGCCCGCCTCGTTCAGCGAGGTGAGCGCGGACCAGTTTGCCGCTCCCTCCCAGGCGCACCCCTTCGGCACAGACATCCACGGGCAGGACATGCTCTACCGCGTCCTGACCGGTGCGCGCGTCTCGCTCGCCGTGGGCATCGCCGGCGCGCTCATCGCCTTTTTCATCGGCACGGCGTATGGCCTGGTCTCAGGCTATGCGGGAGGGCGCACCGATGGCGTGATGATGCGCCTGGTGGAAATCCTCTACGCCGTCCCGCGCCTCATCATCCTGCTCATCGCCATCAACGCTTTCGATTCCCGCATGAAAACGTGGCTCGCCGCCGCCGGAACGCCCGGTCTGGTGAGCTACTCGCGCATCGTCATCCTGATCCTCTCGCTCGGGCTCATCGAATGGCTCACCATGGCGCGCATCGTGCGCGGGCAGGTGCTGGCGCTCAAGGGGCAGCAATTCGTTTTGGCCGCGCGCAGCCTGGGGCAGAGCCATTGGAAAATCCTCACGCGCCATCTGCTGCCGAACCTCGTCGGGTTGGTGATCGTCTATCTCACGCTCACCGTCCCGGCGGTCATTCTCGACGAATCGTTCCTGAGCTTCCTGGGCCTCGGCATTCAGGCACCGCAGGCAAGCTGGGGCTCGCTCCTGGCCGATGGTGCGCAGGCCATCAACCCGGTGAAAAGCTACTGGTGGCTGCTCGCCTTCCCCGCCGCCGCCATGAGCCTCACGCTCCTGGCCCTCAATTTCCTGGGGGACGCCCTGCGCGACGTGCTCGATCCCCGCTCGGGGCCGGAGTAGCGAAAAACGGAGAGGTCTCGCGCAAAACCGCAAAGGACGCAAAGGGGGGATTGAGTGAGCCGCTCGGCCCTTGGGAACGGGCGCGCTTTTCGCGTCTCGTTCTTCTCGTTCCCAAATTCCATTTGGGAACGCCATTGTCCCGGCAACTCTATTGCCGGGAGTGGGCTTGGACGCAAGGCGGAGCGCAGTTTCCCCGCCGCCGCAATGGAGTTGCGCCCGCAAGTGCGTTCCCAAATTGAGTTTGGGAACGAGATGCTGCTTTTTCTCTCGTTCCGAGGCTCCGCCTCGAAACCGTGCCGACCGGATTACGCTCTTGGCCGAGGCTGGAGCCTCGGGGGACAGGTGCGCTCCCAGGCTGGAGCCTGGGAGCGAGGAACGGGGCGCGCTTTTCGTGCCCTCGGTCCTTTCCCCCTTGCCACAAGGCCGGGGCTTGGGGATGACGAGGGGAATCTCTTGCTTTGCGGCCTTTGCGGCTTTGCGCGAGCTCTTCCCTCTCGTTCCGAGGCTGGAGCCTTCGAATCGCGCCCAAAATGACGGGGCCTGCCTTTTCCTCCTTTCCCGCCGGGAAATTTAAGCCTACCTTCGCGCCTCACTAATGCGTTGCAGCACCCTGCAGTTCCTTTTTCTGGTTTTGGTGGTCGGCCTCGTCTTGATGCGCGAGTCGCGCACCGCCCCCTTTGATTCCGTGGAAGCCACTTTTTCAAGCTGGCTCTGCACCAATGCGCCCCGGGAGTCCGAGACGGCCCCTCTTGCCCTGGTGCAGATTTCCGACGAGGAACTCGGCGCCAAACCGTGGCCCTGGACCCCCGAGGATTACTCGCTCTTTCTCTTCGCCGCGCTGCCCTTCCAGCCGCCGGTCCTCGCCGTGGAACCGGTGCTGGCCTGGAAGAAGCCCAATCCCCAGCAGATGACCATGCTGCACAACCAGGAGCTTCGCGCCCCGGCCCTCCTGCTTGCCAGCGAACTCGGCTTCCCGGAGGATCCGGCCCTGATGCCGCCGTTCCAGGAAGTGCCGGTGCTGCGGCATATCGAGGGCAGCGTCAGCGCCTTGCGGGAATACCCGCTCGTCGCGCTTCAACCCTCCGAGGAGCTCCGCCTGGGAGCCACCATCGGATTCGTCGATCCGCACCCTGACGAATCCAAAGTCATCCGCCGCGTGCCGCTGGTTTTCCGCTACTGCGGGCTGGTGGTCCCGTCCTTTGCCTTGCAGGCGGCCATGCTCTGGTTCGGCGTGACGGCAGAGGAGGTGATGGTCTCCCCCGGTTCCTTCATCGCCCTCGGCAAGGAAATCCGCGTGCCCGTGGATGAAGCCGGGATGATGCCGGTGGATTTCACGATCCCGATGGTCCGTTTCCCGCTGCGGGACCTGACGCTTTCCGCCGAGCAAACCCAGGCCGGCCACAGTACCAGCGCCCCTGTCGCCCGGTTGAAAAACTCGCTCACGCTGCTCGCGCGCACGGACACCGCCTCGCGCACGCTCCGGCTGGCCAACGGGCGCAACGGCTCGCGCGGGGAATTGCTCGCGGCGACCATCGCCACGCTTCAGCAAGGCCGCTTTGTCGAACCGGCCGGGCTTGTGGTCGAGGCGATCCTCCTGCTGGAAGCGCTCATCCTCGCCTGGTTTTGCAGGCGCATGACCCGGCTGGGCACAACGGTCCTGTGCATCGGGCTTTTCGCCGTTTACCTGCTTGTCTCCCTCGGAGCGTGCGCCGCCTGGCAGGTGGCGTTTCCGCTGACGCTGCCCGCAGGGCTGCTCGCTTTCCTCGTTCTCTTTCGGCAACTCGATCCCCATTAAATGCGCTTCACCAACCACACCCGCCGCGTCGAAATAGGCGCCAACTGTTATTCCATTGAAACGGCGGGCAAACGCCTCGTGCTGGACTGCGGCATGCACCCGCGCGAGGAAGGCTTTGACGGGCTCCCGGACCTGGATGCGCTGCCGGACGACAGCGTGGACGCCATCCTGCTCACCCACGCCCACCAGGATCACGTCGGCTCCATCCCCGTGCTCATGCGCCGCCACCCCCGCGCGCCGCTCTTTGCCACGGAACCCACCCGCATGATCAGCGACGTGATGCTCCACAACTCGGTGAACGTCATGCTGCGCATCCGCGAGGAACAGGGCGTCGCCTCCTACCCGCTCTTTACCCACCGGGAAGTGGACTCGGGCCTCAAACGCTGGCAGCCCGTGCCGTTACGCCAACGCTGGAGCGTGGAGGGAGAGCGCCTCGGCTTCAACGAAGAATCCCCCCTGAGCTTCGAGTTCTACCAAGCCGGGCACATCCTCGGCGCAGCGGGCGTCATGATCCGCAGCGAAGGCCGCTCCCTCTTTTACACCGGCGACGTCAATTTCGACGACCAGACCATCACCTCCGCCGCCCGGTTTCCCGAGGAGCCGCTGGACGTGCTCGTCATGGAAACCACGCGGGGCGACAGCCCACTGCCGCCCGGTTTCACGCGCGCATGCGAGGAGGTCCGCCTGGGCAACGCGATCCGCGACGCCCTGGCCCGAGGCGGCGCGGTGCTCATCCCGGTCTTCGCCCTCGGCAAAACGCAGGAACTCCTGGCGATGCTCGCCGGCATGCAACGCCAGGGCATCCTGCCGCGCGGTCTGCCGGTTTACATCGGCGGACTGAGCACCAAGCTCACCGAGATTTACGACAAGCTCGCCTGTCAATGGCCCCGGCTCCAGAGCGAACTGCAACTGCTCGACACCGTCACGCCGTTCGTCGTGGGCGGTGCGGACCTGAACACGCTCCCCATCAAACCCGGCCGCATCTATGCCCTCACCAGCGGCATGATGACGGAGAACACGCTTTCCAACGTGTTCGCCTCCCAGTTCATCACCGACCCGGCCAACTCGCTCTTCTTCATCGGCTACGCCGACCCGAACTCCCCCGGCGGCCGCCTGCGGGCCGCCAAACAGGGCGATCTCGTGCAGCTGGACGCGCGGCATCCCGCGCAAAAACTGGAGTGCGCGCTGGACACTTTCAACTTCAGCGCCCACGCCTCGCGGGAAAGCATCCGCGCGTGGGTCAACAAGGTCGCGCCCAAGAAAATCGTGCTTGTCCACGGCGACCCGGCGGCCATCGAGTGGTTCCGCCAGACCCTCAGCGCCGATCTCCCCGGCAGCGAAGTCCTCGTCCCCGTGCCAGGCGAAGCGCTGGAGTTGTAATACGATTTATACCGTCTGATTGCAGGATGTGCGGCGGGGATCGCACCCGCACCCGCCACGCCTCCCCTTCTCGCGGTTTATCTGTATAAATAAGAGCTGACTCGAAAATTCATCTGCACACTGATTCCTGTCCTGGAAAAAAAACCGGAGCAAAGAGACTCTCTCCGGATGCCTTTTCGAGCGGCAACGCGCCTCATCCCCACCCGCTTTTCCACAAGCTCTACGTGAAGCGCAAGGGCTGGCCGGTGATTTCCACGACGGCCTGCCAGAGTTCGCCCGCCGGGTCCACCTTGCGCCGCCCGTGAGTGACGAGGTCGATGGGCATGTGGACGTAGCTCCCGTGCCAGCGGCCAATGAGCATGGCGGTCTTGCCGGCCATGGCGGCATGCACCGCGTGTTGCGCCAGGCGGAAGCAGTAAACGTTGTCCTGCGTCATGGCCGGCACGCTGCGGATGGTGTAGCTCGGGTCCATGTATTTGAGCGTGGTCTCGATGTTTTGCTCCTTGAAATAGGCGGTGATTTTATCCCGCAAAAACACCCCGATGTCCCCGAGCTTCTGGTTGCCGGAGGCGTCGGTGCCATTCTGGGAAACCAAATCCTTCCCGGCGCCTTCGGCCACCACGATCACCGCGTGTTTGCGCTTTTCAAGCCGTTCGCGCAGGCTCTGAAAGAGCCCGCCGGGGCCCTCCAGCTTGAAAGGAACCTCGGGAATGAGCACGTAGTTCACCTCCGCGCAGGCCAGTGTGGCAAGGCAGGCGATGAAACCCGAATCGCGCCCCATTAACTTCACCAGGCCGATGCCGTTGAGCGCGCCCATCGCCTCCGCATGCGCGCAGGAAATCACCTTTCCCGCCTCGGCCACCGCTGTCTCAAAGCCGAAGCATTTGTCCACGTACATGATGTCGTTGTCGATGGTCTTGGGGATGCAGACCACGGCCTTGTTCAGGCCCCGGCGCTGGATTTCCTCGGAAATTTCCCCCGCGCCGCGGATGCTGCCGTCGCCGCCGATGACAAAGAGCATGTCGATGCCCATTTCCTCCAGGGTATCCACCATCACCTTCACATCCTGCGGTCCGCGCGAGGAACCGAGGATCGTCCCGCCCGTTTTGTGAATGGAGACAACCCCCTCCGGGCTAAGCCGCACCGGCACCCTCCCGAAACTCGGCACCATCCCCTCATACCCGTAGCGGAAGCCGTAAATGTTTTCCACGCCGTAATTGTGGTAGAGCACCATCACCAACCCGCGGATCACATCGTTGAGGCCCGGGCAAAGCCCGCCGCAGGTGACGATGCCCGCCGTCGCCTTGCGCGGATTAAAGAATATTTTCGAGCGCGGCCCGGCGATTTGAAAGCTTGGCGGCTCCTCATTTTGGCAACGCGCGGTTTGGAAGGCGCCCAGGGTGTCGTCACAAAGAATGCGCTCCTCGTCGCTGCGAAAGTACGCGTCGATCTGGTTGCTGCGTGTCAGCGGCGACGGAAACTGGCAAGGCCCGAGCGAGGTGATGGCGGTCTGCATGGCTGGCTTTGTATAATGGGGCAAACCCTTACAAGCAACCGAGAGTTATCAAAAAATGCGGCACCCTTTCCATTCCCTCCCCAAAAAGCGCATTTATCAGGGCAAACGCATCTAAAACCAGCTCCTCTTGAGAACCACAGAATCCCAGAAATCCGGTTCCAAGCGCTCTCTCCTTATACCATTTTCCAGAAATAAAGTGAAACCCCAATCTATGAGGGCGTCCGGCAATACTATGAGGGCGTCCGGCAATAGCATCCTGTAGGGATGCAAGAGAATAGCCGGGGGTAGAGCGCAGCGACACCCCCGGTGGGAATGGAGAGCGATTGACCCCGGCGGGGTCGCAGAGGATGGGCGTATTGGGCTTCCAGCGCTCTGCCACCCCTGTGCGGGGTGTAGATAGGGGGATCGCCTTCCGGGGGTGTCGGCGCGTCACAACGCGCCTCAACCCCCGGCTATTTGCTGTAAACTCTTCGAGTTAAAGCGTTTTAAATTGAAGTGTTTACAATGATGCGAGAGCGCCGTGGGTTGTTGCGGGGCTTTTCAAGCGCAGCGGCTGTATTTGTCCATACCGCCCAAGCTGGAAAAGCCCCGCGACGGCCCGCGCCGCCGAGCAGCGTGTAAAGAATGAAATTTAAACCGCTCTAAAGACTCCTGTATCCGTCACGTTCATTTTGCAATTTGGCATTATCCCGAAAACCGTAGGTAGAGGGGTTCCAAAAAACATCCACGCTCCCCTCCCCCGTCAGAAATTCTTTTCGTGAAGCTCTCTAATTTTTCGGTTTTTCGCGCTCCTTTTCGGCGAGTGGCATCGGGGTGGGCGTGGGGCTGGGCTGGCTGCGGGAACTGAAAATGGCTTTGGGCAGGCGCTTGGGACGCCAGACGGGTTTGGAGAGGCTGCCATCGGAAACGTATTCAAAGATGCGGCTCACGGGGGAAAGCAGTTTGCCCGGAAGCCCCTGGGCGTTGATGCGGGCGGTGAAATCCATCCGGTCCTCGACGACATAGAGCTTGCCGTCGCCGAAGATGGAGAAGCCTTTGCCTTCCATGACGAGGTCCGTGGTGGTGATGACCCCTTCCCGCATCTCGAAGGTGCAGGTTCCCTTGCGCGCCGCATTGTAGCCGGTGCCGGGCAGAATCTCGTCGAGGATGCTTGAGAAGGGGCCGAAAATGGGGATGGCAAAGACGTTGCCTTCGGTGACGGTGAGTTCGCCCTTGCCGTCGATGGCGCGGGTGATGTCGTGCAGGCCCGAGAAAGTGAAGGATCCGTTGAGTTTGCCTTTGGAGGTGTCGTAGTCGAAGTAGAGCTTGGTGAGACTGGGGAAATCGACCTCCTCGGTGAGGATTTCAGCGGTGTAGTCCCCCTTCTCCTTGCGAAGGGAGATATCGGCTTTCCCACGCAGATGCCCCCCGAAGAGGGCTGCATCCAGATTACTCAACTTCAGCCGCTCGCCAAGCACGACGACGGTTCCCGAGATTTTACTCGCGGAGAGGTTCTTCTTCAAAAACGTGTAATCCATGCCCCGGGAGCCGCTGATGTCGATCCGCAGATTGTTGCGCTGCCAGTCCCCCCGGCGGCATCCCGCCTTGCCATTGACGATGAGGGAGGGCGGCGCCTTGAAGCGGTAGGGTTGGAGGTTCAGGGCAAGGTCGCGGTCGAAAATGCTTACAAACTCCGCTGCGTTAAGCGTCGCGCGGACATTCTGGAGCCCCAACTCATCGGTGGCGAGGTCGTAGATCACCGTGCCAGAAGCGCTGCCCTCGGGGCGTTCCAGTTTCACATTGGTGCAGGAGAGGAGGTTGTTTTTGAAGGCGAGGTCGAGGGAGGCTTCCTTGATCCCCACCCCCCTGGCGCGGGTGCTTCCGAGTTGAACATGGCCGGTGAGATCGAGAGACTCCAGAGAGGCGGCGGTTCCGCTGCCTTGGAGGTGCATGACCGGCGCGGCAAGGAACTCCCATTCGCTGAGCCGCTCTCGGGCTTCGGCGCCCAGAAAGGGCAGAAGGACTTTCGGGTTGAGGCGGCTGTCGAGGGTGAGGCGGAAATCTCCGGGCACGCGCAGGGCGTTGAACATAACGCCACCATCCTTGTGCCGGATGCGCGCGTCGTGAAGATACCAGCGCTCCCCTTCCCAGGAAAAATCGGTTTCCGCCCCCTCAAAGATCGTCGAGCGGACGGCAAAACGCCCCAGGGAAAGGCGCCCGAAGAATCTGGGATTGCCGGGAAGGGGTCCGGGAGAGGCTTTCGAGGCTCCCTGAGTGCCCGCCGGGGAAGGCTCCCGGAAACGGGCCTTGCCGCTCAAGTCCAATTCCGGGGGACTGTAAAAGACCAGTTCGTTCAAGAACGTGCTGGCGGGGGACACCGCGCGGATCAACTCCGGCAAATCGAGGTTGGAACGGAGTTGGAGGTCCGCTTCGCCGGTTGCGAGGCAGAAGGAACCGGAAGCGTCGAGTTTTCCTTGCGCGTCCTTGATGGCGCATTGATCCAACCGCACCAATCCATCGGAAAGGGTGGCGTCGAGATGGATAAAGTCGATCCGGCTGGAAGCGTCGATATTGAATTTCCCGGCCCTGAAAGCTGCCTGGATCAGGAAGGCTTCGGGGTTGGCAAGATCGCCGTTGAAGCGGAGATTGAGCGTGGGGTGGCCTTTGGCTATTTTGAGGTCATCCAGAATTTGCAGGGCTTTCTGGAGATGGAGCAGCGAGGACTCCCGGTCCTCAGAGCCGGAGTCATTCTGTGGCCAGCGGAGTTTTTCGGGGTTGATGAGGCGGCCGGTGGCGGTGATATGCACCCCGTGGATGACGGCTTCGGCTTGTTCAAGGGTCAACTGGCGGGGGGGCAGGAGCACGCGGGCATTGAGGCGGGAGATTTCAAGCCGCCCGCTTTTGCTGGTGGGCGCGGAGGAGGCAATCGGCAGCGAGAGGGTGGCGTTGCGCAGTTCCACGGCGTTCAGGAACGGTTCGCCGTGAACGAGATTGGAGTAGTTGAGATCAAGCACGACCTCGTTGATGGAGGCCAGGGGGCGACCCCGTTCGCCGGAGGTCCGGATCTGGACATCCCTCGCCACAAGGCCCTGGAACGGATTGAGCGTAAGGCGTTGGACGGTGAGATGAACGCCCCGCTTTTCGATCTCGGAAATAACCATCTGCCTCCACTTTTCGGAAAACCCGACGGTATTGAGATACCAGAGCCCCCAGAGCACCGTCCCCAGCGAGAGGCACATCACGCTCCAGAACGCCCGAATCAAAAATTTACGCAACCCGAACCAGCGGGGTCGGGCGGGCGGAAACAAAGATGGAGAGGGAGACGGGGCGGTCACTTGTTCCAACCCTAGCATGCAAACCGGGCAGAGGGGAATGGGAATGCTTGGCACATGTTTTGCGACAGGAAAAAAGCGTGCGGCGGGGGCGGGGTGCCGTTAGAAGCTGTCTAAAAATTGTGAGAGTGCGCGCAAGAGAGAGAGAGAGAGAGAGAAAGGGGCGCTGGCAAGGCGAGAGCGACGAGCGGATCGGTTGATCCGTGAGGAGCGAACAACGCCGCCAGAGGCCGTTGATACTCTCTTGCCCGAAGGGGTGCATTGCTTTTGGCGCTGGCCTGCGTTATTCGTCGGTCGCAGAGCGCATGGCTATGCTCCCTCCTCATGCCTTGGCCACCACCAAAATCAGACGCAACGCGCCTCTCCCACTATTTTTAGACAGCTTCTTAGAGTCACGCACTCCAAAAAACACCGCTTTCCACGTTGCCGCATGTCCTTTCGCCTTTTCGATCTCAACGACCCCCAGCGCACCGCCGCCACGACCCTCGAAGGGCCGCTGCTCATCCTCGCGGGCGCGGGCACGGGCAAGACGCGCGTCATCACCGTGCGCATCGCCTACATGCTGGCGCAGGGGATCGCGCCGGACTGCATCCTGGCGGTGACCTTCACCAACAAGGCCGCCACCGAAATGCGCGAGCGCCTGGCGGGCATGGTGGAGCAGGAAAAAGCCAAGCGGGTGACGATGTCCACCTTCCACGCCCTGTGCGTGCGGATATTGCGCACGGACATCGAGAAACTCGGCTACAAAAAGAATTTCACCATCTACGACGAGGGGGACCAGAACGGGCTCATCAAGAAGATCATCACCAAAACGGCAGCCGTGGGGGAGAAGCTCGAGCCGAACGTCGCCAAGTCGCTCATCAGCAAGGCGAAGAACAACGGCTGGAACGCGCCGCAGGACGAAAAGACGCTCATCGGCTCGGTCTTCGCGCGCTACCAGGCGGCGCTCAAACAGCTCAACGCCGTCGATTTCGACGACCTGCTGCTGCTCACCGTCAAGCTGCTGGGCGAGCACCCGGACGTGCGCGCCCGTTGGCGCAACCGCTTCCGCTACCTGATGGTGGATGAGTTTCAGGACACCAACCGCCTCCAGCTCGAAATGGTCAGCTACCTGGCCAAGGGGGAGGACCCGAGCGTGCCGCCCAACGTGGCCGTGGTGGGTGACGACGACCAGTCCATCTACGGCTGGCGCGGCGCGGAGGTCTCCAACATCCTCGAATTCGAGCAGCACTTCCCGAATCCCACCGTCGTCAAGCTGGAGCAGAACTACCGCAGCACCAACGCCATCCTCAACACGGCCAACGCGCTGATTAAAAACAACCCGCGTCGGCGTCCCAAGTCCCTCTGGAGCGGCAACGGCGAGGGCGACAAAATCCGTCTCGTGCAAGCGCCCGACGACCGGCAGGAAGCGGAGTTCATCGCCAACGAAATCGCGCAGCGCAAGGTGAACGAGACGCTCCCCTTTGAGAGCTTCGCCGTGCTCTTCCGCATGAACATGCAGTCGAGGCTGCTGGAGGAGGCGTTCCGCGAACGGCAGATCCCCTACAAGATCGTCGGCGGCAAGAGCTTCTTTGACCGGCGCGAGGTGAAGGACGTGCTCGCCTACGCCGCCTGCGCGCTCAACGCGGACGACGACGTGAGCCTGCTGCGCATCATCAACACCCCGCCCCGCGGCATCAGCGAGGCCACCGTGGAACGGGCGCTGGAGCTGAGCATCAAAAAGCAGTGCAGCCTTTTTAAGGCGTTGCAAACGTCCGAGCTGCGCATGAGCGTGACGCCGCGCGCCGGCAAGGCCATCTCGGAGTTCGTGGCGCAGATAGACCACTGGGAGACCAAGCTCAACGAACCGTTGGTGGACCAGGTCGCGCTCTTTCGCGGCATGATCGCCGAGTCCGGCTACTACGAAGACCTGCGCCGCTCCTGCAAGACGCCGGACGAAGCGCTCAAGCGCGAGAGCGGCGTGCGCGATGTGATCGAGGGCTTTGACCGATTCTGCCAAAACTCCACCGAGGGGCTGCGCGGCTACCTGGACGCCATGGCTCTGCGCCAAGAGAAGGAGGAGGACGACAAGGACAAGGAGACGGGCACCGGGGTGATGCTGATCACGCTCCACGCCTCCAAGGGGCTGGAGTTCCCGCACTGTTACCTGGTGGGACTGGAGGAAGGCATTCTCCCCCACGACCGCTCCAAGGTGGAGGGAACCCTGGACGAAGAGCGCCGCCTGCTCTACGTCGGCATCACCCGCGCGCAAAAGACGCTCACGCTGACTTACTGTTTCAACCGGTTCCGCTACGGCGGCATCGTCCCCTGCACGCCAAGCAGCTTCATCAAGGAAATCGACCCGAATCTGATCGAGCGCATCGACCTCAAAAAGATGCTCAACACCCCGGTGGAAGCCCCGGCGGCCAAGTCCCGCTTCGCCGCCCTGCGCGCCGCTGTGGAGCGGGCGGGGTGAATCCGAGAACCCACAGGGAACACTGGAGCGTTTTCCTAGCTTCCTGATTTCCTGATGAATTTCCGAGTCTGATACCAGTTCTTAAAAATAAAGAGACTCTTTCTGCGAAAGCCTTTCTCAGCGCCAACGGCGCGGCGCATTCTTGCTGAGTTTTCTTGCTTCGGGCTTTCCGCCCTTGCGCCAATGGTTGCCGATACCTTGAGCGTTGCCATAGGCTGGTATGCGGTATGCGCTTTGGCGCTCAAGAGTCGGGTTGTTTCAAAGAGTCGGTCTGATACGCCCTATCCGGCGAGGAAGCCGAACATCATATCCGCTTCGGAGACAATTTCCCCGTTGACCACGCAGCGGCCCTTGGCCTTGGCGATGTTGCGCTTGGCCTTGGTCACCTCCACGTGGATGAAGAGTGTGTCGCCGGGGAACACCGGCTTGCGGAATTTCACGGCATCCGCGCTCATGAAGTAACCGACGCGGGAGTTGGCTTCTTCGCCCTGCTGGCGGAGGAAGGCGATGCTGGCGACCTGCGCCATGGCTTCCACCTGAAGGACGCCGGGCATGACGGGGTGGCCGGGGAAGTGCCCCTGGAAATACGGCTCGTTGATGGTGACGGCCTTGACGCCTGTGCATTTGCTGTCCCCCTCGAAACCGACGATCCGGTCCACCATGAGGAACGGGTAGCGGTGCGGCAGGAGCTTCATGACGTTGTGGATGTCCAGCACGTCGGCGCCCCTTGGGGTAACCGCAGGCGGCACCATCGCCATGAGCTGGTCCTGGCGTTTGGTGAGCAGCTTGGCGAGTTCCGTGTTCGGGCCGTGCCCGGGTTTGATGGCGATGACGTGGCCCTTGATGCGGCGTCCGAACAGGGCGAGGTCGCCGATGATGTCGAGAATCTTGTGCCGGGCAAACTCCTCCTTATAGCGCACGGGCTCCTTGCTCATCACCGAGTCCCCCCGCACGACGACTGCGTTCTCCAGGCTGCCGCCTTTGATGAGGCCTTTGTCCAGCAGCGGCTTGACGTCCTCGTAATAGACAAACGTGCGCGCCGGGGCGATTTCCTTCTCGTAAATCTCCGGCGTGATCTCGGTGGCGTAGAATTGCGTGAAGCGACCGTTCGGGCCGACGTTGGTGCAGGAGATGCGGAACTTGTCGTCCGGCACGATGGTCAGCAGGGAGCCGCTTTTGGTTTCGAGATGGATCGGCTCGGTGATGGCGTAGTAGGCGCGCGGGGCTTCCTGGGCGACGATGCCCGCCTTCTTGATGAGCTCCACGAAGAGCCGCGCGCTGCCGTCGCCGATGGGCGGTTCGTTGGCGTCCATCTCGATCAGCGCATTGTCCACGCCCATGCCGGAGAGGGCAGAGAGGACGTGCTCGACGGTCTGCACCTTCACCGCGCCTTCGGAGAGCGTGGTGGCGCGCTCGACCATCTTCACGTGGGAGCAGTGGGCGTCGATGACCGGTTGGTCCGGCAGATCGCTGCGCTTAAACTTCCAGCCGTGCCCGACGGGCGCTGGATGCAGGGTGAGCGTGGTTTTTTCCCCGGTGTGCAGGGAGGTTCCCGCAAGGGCGGCGGACGAGGCGAGGGTATGCTGGAGCTCGGACATGAAGAGCCCTTTATATCAGGGCGCAAGCGGTTCGTCGAGTGTCTGTTGCAGGGAGGGGACTCCGAGTGTAAAATAAAACTTGAGATTCCTCGGTGCTCCACTGACTCACGTCATCAACTGGCTGTGGAAGACGCTCTATTTGTGCGCTTCATTCCTCATCGCAAGAATTCGTCAACAGATACTACTCCGCGGCGGGAGGAGTCATCTGCTGGTGCGCCAGTTGCCGGATGTCGAGCGACCACAGGAGGAAGATGGCCGAAAAGGCATAGGAGGAGGAGAGCAGCAAGAGCAGGCGCAGGCCGTTGCCTTGCAGTTGCGGATAGCGGACGAGGGCTTCCGGGATGATGAGCCCCTGCCCGAGGACGAAACACATCAGGAAAATGGCCAGGACAAAGCGCGCCCAACCTTGCTGGCGCCAGATCGCGGCAAGAAGGATCCCCGTCCAGACGTTCACGACGATCAAGGAACCGCAGCACAACGGAGCCAGGGAGCCGATGAGCGGAATGATCTGCCCGGTGGCAAAGTTCATCCACGTCAAAAACACGAAGAGCATCAGGAGCCAAGTCTTCCCCAGGAGACGGCTGATCCGCTTGCGGTATTGAGTGGAAAAGGCGGCGGACATCGAGAGAGCGGTGGTCGGTTATTTCGTAGGGGAATATCTCAGCCGGAGGCAAGGGTTTTGCAAGGGAGTGTTTACAGGGAAATAAGAATTTTATTAAAACGCAAGCCCTTCTTTCCACTCCCCGCTGCTTTGCGTGAGAAAAAGGGCGGAAAAACCGCTGCCTGAGGGGGGTCCCCCTCCCTGAGTTGTCGCCGTGAGCGCTCCGGGTTCACATTGTCTGCGCGCGCTGTTCAACCCGAAAACCTACCGACTGCCGTTGCGAGGGGCGGCGTGTTCCTCCTTCTTGAGCGCGTAATCGAGCGCTTTTTCCAGGTCGAAGCCTTTGAGCAAAGCACCCACTTGCGGATCGTTGGCAGCCTTGACGATCTTTTCGTTTTTGAGCAGAGGGAGGTAATGGTGATCCCGAAGGGAGCGAAGGATGTCCGGATCCTCGCGCAAGGCTTGGATCTCGGGCAGGACAGCCAGTTCCCTGGCACCGGGGTAGTTAAAAAACCGTTCCATGTCCTGAACGTCGCAAACCACGCGGCCCATTTTGGAGCTCACTGCATAGACCTTCTTGGGAACGGGATCAAGGGTTTGCAGGATTTCGCCGGGCGTGCCGCGTTCAAGGGATTTTTTCATCTCCACCAGAGCGAGCAAAAGCGTGCTTTCCGGCGGCGGGGAGGAGAGCTTCGCCATGGGAGTCTGGGATGGGTGGCGGGCGTCCCCCTTGGATTCAGGCGACTTGGAGGGCGCCTGCGGGTGGGGGGTGCTGGCTCCGGCGAGGCTGCCCAAAAGCCGAATGGCATCCGCCCCCGCGAGCGTAAAAAACAGCCCGAATGCGAGGCCCAGAAGCGCGCCGGTGATGCCGTAGATGAACCAGACAAGCCCCACGCTCTGGTGTACGGTGCGCTTAAAGAGGATGCCGCCCGTGATACAAATGGCGAGGTAAACCACCAAGCCCATGCCCAACCCGCCCAGGCATTGCAAAACAACATCGGGATAGCCCAGAGGTCGCAGAAACGGGACGGCGGCGCGGCTGCACCAGAAGGCGACGAGGTAGCCCGCAACCAAGGCACCGAGACGGACGCTCTGGCGGACGAGGCCCAGTCGCCACCCCATGATCACCTGATAAACGATAACCAGCGCCGCGAAACTCAGAAAAATGATCTGGCTGCGATCCATGGGAAATCAAATCCGCCCGCATTGCCCGCGCTGACGCAGGGCGTGGTCGCACAGGACGAGCGCCGCCATGGCTTCCACGATGGGGATGGCGCGGGGGAGCACGCACGCATCGTGCCGACCCCGGGCGGCGAGCTCGGTTTCCTCGCCCGAGACGGTGACGGTCTGCTGCGCGCGGGTGATGGTGGGGGTCGGTTTGAAAGCGACGCGGAAGAAGATGTCCTCGCCGTTGCTGATGCCTCCCTGCACGCCGCCGGAGTGGTTGGTGGTGGTGTGCACGCAGCCTTCGCGCAAGATGAACGGGTCGTTGTGCTGGCTGCCGGTCATGCGGGTTCCCGCAAAGCCGGAGCCGATCTCAAAACCCTTGGTGGCCGGGAGGCTCAGCATCGCCTTGGCAAGCTCGGCTTCCAGTTTATCCATGACCGGCTCGCCCAACCCCGCCGGAACGCCGCGCACAACGCACTCGACGGTGCCGCCCGCGGAATCCCCCTCGCTGCGCAGCGTCTTGATGAGCTCGATCATGCGCGGGGCCGCCTCCGGGTCCGGGCAACGGACGATGTTGCTCTCCACCTGCTCCAGCGTGACGGTGGCGGGATCAACGTGTGCTTCGAGCGTGTGGATCGATTTCACGTAGGCGACGATCTCGAGCCCCGGCGCGAGCGTGGCAAGCACTTTCCTGGCAACCGCCCCCGCTGCGACGCGCCCGATGGTTTCGCGCGCCGAGGCGCGTCCCCCCCCCTGCCAGTTGCGGATGCCAAATTTTGCCTGCGTGGTAAAGTCCGCGTGGGAGGGGCGGAAAGCCGTCTCCATTTCACTGTAAGCCTCGGGCCGCGCATCCTGGTTCATGACCACGAGGCAAATCGGCGAGCCGAGCGTCTTGCCCTGAAACGTGCCGGAAAGGATGCGGCAGGCGTCTGCTTCGTGGCGCGGCGTGACGATCTCGCTCTGGCCGGGCCGACGGCGGTCGAGCTCGTGCTGGATGTCAGTTTCGCTCAGGTCGATCAACGGCGGGCAGCCGTCAATGACGACGCCGACGCCGCCCCCGTGTGATTCGCCCCAGGTCGAGATGCGGAAGAGTTGGCCGAACTGGCTGGACATAGTGCCCTCCATCAAAGCAGCAGCGGGCCGTTTGCGCCAATGAAAAACGCACCCCCGGCGTGTACCGATTTTTGTCCCGCCCGGCGCACAACCCCTACCGCCCGAAACGCCGACGCCATTCGCTGCGGTAGTCGCCCATGAGTTCAATGATGCCGTCGCGCACGTGAAAGAGCCGCGCGTGAAGCTGGCGGCGGCGGTGCGAGCTGAGTTTGGACTCCTCGGCGAAGACCAGGCTGGCGTCGATGGCGTTGGTGATGGCCTTGAGCGCCCGCTTGAGGTAAGCGATGGTCATGCCGAGTTCCTCCACGTCGTCGTCGCTAAGGGCGGCGGCAAGCTTGGCGCTGGCCACGGCGCTGTTGGTGGCGAGTTTGACGGCGGCGGGGGTGTTCTGGCTCTCATCGAGCACGTCGAAAATCTGGTCGATCCAGACCGTCAGCGCGAAGCTGGCCTGGTAAAGGGGATGCAGCTCGAAGCTCTCCGGGATGCCCTCAATATCCACCTCCTCACCTTCCTCTCCCTCGCTTTCCTCAAAATCCTCGTCCTCGCTGCTCGCCTCAAAGGACATTTCCGTCCAGTCAAACTCGTCCGTCTGGAGGGGATGCGGCCAGCCCATCTCCCGGGCAATGATCTGGTCGCGGTCGGGGTCGTCGATGTATTTTTCCAGCAGGTCCATGTACCGCTCGGTCTTGCGGTCTTGCTGCTGGAGAAAGCGCTCCCAATCGTATTCGTCCCAGACTTTTTCGGGCTCGTTGTGTTCCGGCATACGAGATTAGTTAGGATGGATTTCCACTTTGCGCAAAGGTTTTGTGAGGTTCTTTTCACACATTTTTATCCGTTCGGGGAATCCCTCAGAGGGGCACGCGATAAAGCTATTCCCGAAAAAAATCCCGTTGGAAGACAAGCGCGAACAAGGCACGCCGGGGGGGAGCCTCGTTCCCAACCTGTCAACCCCACCAGCTCTCGCGCAATGCGCCGTCGGACCCTCCCTTCTCATGTAAACTGCGGATCGTTTCTTGGTGGCTCACTTTCAGGACGTTGGACATGCCCCATTCAAACCGCCTTCAAGCGATCAAATGGAACTGTTTTCGCGTCCTACAAGTGGTGCACTTTGAAACCTTCTATTCCGCCCAGAGGTGGTGCACTTTGACCGCCCGGCGACACAGAGCCACCTGTGCCAAAGGATTCCAAGAATCGTCGCATCCTCATCGTCTGCGATAAGGCATACACCAACGGCACCTCCGCTTTCATCAATGATTTTGTAAACAGGTTCTGGCATGCGCCTCTCGCGCATGCAGTCGGCTATTCCGATGGAACCGTTGGCCTCATCTCCCCCGCCGAGTTCGCCGCGCTCGACCTCTCCCATTTCAAACGCTTGGACGAACTTTTCTCTCCCGAACCGCAACAGTTAGAGCGTTTTAAATTGAAGTGTTTACAATGATGCGAGAGGGCCGTGGGTTGTTGCGGGGCTTTTCAAGCGCAGCGGCTGTATTTGTCCATACCGCCCAAGCTGGAAAAGCCCCGCGACGGCCCGCCCCGCCGAGCAGCGTGTAAAGAATGAAATTTAAACCGCTCTAAGAAGGGCGCAAAGAAACCCTCTCCTTTTCCTGGCTTCCTGATTTTCTTTCTTTTGCGCTTCTTGCGCCTTTTTACGGCTCATCCTTTTCCGGTTTGAGGCTCAAGCGCTACCGCAGCACTTCCTGCACCCAGAGTGCGTAACTCAGGTTGATCCAGACTTCCGGCGTCCCTGGCGGCACATACCAACCGCCTTGGGGCTTTCTCGCGACGGCTTGGACGCGATACCACGGCCCGTCTCCTGCGGATGCCAGCACGCGGTATGTCCCCACTCCCTTGGCAACGCCCGAGCCCGGTGCCGCCGTTTCAGGAAATCCGATGGCATAGTTCCACCCCTGTTTGAGAGCCAGCCCCTGGGCCTGCGCGGCGACCGGCATCCCGACCCCGAGCAGAAGCCCGAGCATCCCGCACCTCAGCGCCTTGCGGCAAATTTGATTCATAAACTGCTCCTCCATCCTATTACAAACGGGGTTCGGAGATCGAGCACCCCATGAGCGTTCCCGCGCGCTTTCCGGGCGCACCGCGCAACAAAAAAGCCGCCACAGGAACGTGGCGGCTTGGAGTTTGTAAAGAAGTGTTCGGAATGGCTGTTACGCCTGCTTTTTGATGCGCCGGAGGAACGACCCGCCCGCACTCAACCCGCCGACCAAGAGCAACGCAAACGTGGCGCCGGGTTCCGGGATCAATACCGCATGGGTTCCATTGATGGCTTCCAAGACCACGCCCGGCATCGCGCCGTCGGTGGAGGGGTTGTAGGCTTCCACCCTTGAGGTGTAGTTGTCGGATTCAAACCCGCTGCCGCTGGAGTTGCGGAAGATGATGGAATTCCAAGCGGTTCCTTCCACCGCGAAGAAATTGATGAAGGCGAACGGCTCGCCGGAATCTTTCCCCAAATTTGTTCCCGGGTTCGGGTTGCCGTAATAGGCCTTCGGCAGGGTTTTGAGGAGGTTGGCGGTCGTGAATTCCGCCAGCAACGTGCCGGTGCCGTTGAGGCCGCTGTAAAAGTCGAGAACGTTGGCAGCGTCGCCCGCCGACCACCAGAGGCCAAAGTAGCCGCTCGCCGAATTCAGGTTCAGGGTGGTTTGCGACACGGAAGAACCAACCCCCTGCACGGAATACTGCGTGCTTTTGCCCGTGGCAGGATCATAGGCGCCACCGTATTGGTCGGCGCTCTTGATGTTGAGCTGGTTAAAAGTGCCGACCCCGCCCCAAGTGAGCGCGGGATCACCCGCCGTATTATGAACGCCGAGGGTGTAAGCCGGAGCATCGAAGGTGAGCGTTGAGGAGTTAACCAGACTCGTCGTCTCGGCGCCTGCTTTCTCGGCGTAGGTCACGATGACGGTCGCTTGGGCGTGGGAAACGGCCAAGACAGCCAGCAAACCAAAAGAGAGCGCGGCTTTCAGAGTTTTCATACGTGTTTATACGTTAAGGAAATTCGCAGAATTACGCAATACGCAAATATACGTATTTGCGCATTTTCCTCTTTTTTTCCGCCTCCTATCCAGTCGTTGAAATTAGGAAAGCGCTTCGATCTTCGCGAGAAGATCGCGTTTGCTTACCATTCCCCCCACAATCTGCTCCTTGACCTCGCCATTTTTGAACAGCAGCAACGTGGGGATGGCGCGAATGCCATACCGCGCCGAGATGGCCTGATTCTCGTCCACATCCACTTTGGCAACCTTGACGGCGGCGCCTTTTTCATCGGCGATTTCATCAATGATCGGGGCGATCATTTTGCAGGGGCCGCACCACGTCGCCCAGAAGTCCACAAGGACGGGCGCGGAGGCATGGAGCACTTCCTGATCGAAATTCGCTTCGGTTAAAATCAAAACGTTCGGGCTGGCCATGAAATAAATGCTGGGTTCTTCGCACAGACCCGGAGAGTCTCTGCGAGGGTTTAATTAACGCACCAGGAAAGCCGTGGCGACGGCAAAGGCAGCGGCAAGAAAGGCTACAATACTGAGGGGCATCATAAGGGGATCGATTTCTTCTTCGGTTTTTTCGTTTGCGGTGGCGATGTCGGCGGTCCTGATGGCAGGCGTCGGCATCGGAGCTGACATGGGAACCGTCTGGTTGAGCTTGACGGTCGCCTTGGGCATCGTTTTCGGGTCAGGCGGCAGCGCGATGCGTGTGGTCTCCTTCTTGGGGGCGATCGGCTTCTGAATCACCGGAGAAGCGGCTGGCACCGGCGAGTGAGCCCCCGGATTGGCTGGCATGACCGGCATCACGGGCGAAGCCGGGGCTGCCGGAGGAGTTGGCGGCAGGGTGGGTTTGCCAACCTGCGGAGGCGGGAGCGGCGCTCCCG
>Ga0209697_10003741_pt1 | contig 20341 bp, 21 predicted proteins | sample AliMusrvi5mmetaG_FD_184115 | JGI IMG/M metagenome (GOLD analysis project Ga0209697, IMG submission 184115) | Freshwater lake bacterial and archeal communities from Alinen Mustajarvi, Finland, to study Microbial Dark Matter (Phase II) - Alinen... | ecosystem: Environmental > Aquatic > Freshwater...
TCTTTAGATAGTTTAAGCCTCTATATAAAAATGTTTTAACTGGCTAAATATCCTTCAGGTCGATAGCGGATTTATTTTTTTCAGTTTTAGTAGTTCGCTAATTATTTCTTGATTTGATGTCGGGGAGATGGAAGTTAACTGTGGTCGTTAATGATGTAGAGTGTGATTCTTTGCTCTCAATCGTCGATTCATTGATACTCTCTTTTAGATTTTATTAAGAAGTTATTACGAACCTTTTATGAAGGTTTTAGTTACTTCTTAATAACTAATTTCTAATATTGTAACAATTGTTATATCGTCTGCTTTCACACAAAGCTCTAAGTTGCTCCAACTTCTGAGAGAAGCATAATATTGATCGGCTCGATAACGCTGAAGTTATCTTTATCAATTCATACTTATTCTAACCGCTAATTTCTGCTTTCTGTTAAGCGGTTAATAACTCAACAAATTAAAAAATTCTCGATGCAGAGTTATAGGGAATTGAATGCATTTTTCAATTCTTTGCTCGAAGCCAGACTTTGAGGGATATACTCTCAAAGGTGAAGAATCCTAATTTTAGTAGGATGTAGATAAAAACTGCCGGTTAATAAACATCAATAATCAATAAACACGGAGAGCATGTATTATGAGGAAAATTACATTCGCATCGATTATTTCGCTCTGTATGGTGCCTATTCTTTTTTGGAGTTCAGAGAGTCAGGCTATACCGTCATGGGCACGAAAGTATGAAGTATCCTGTCTCATGTGTCACTCTGGTATGCCACAAAGGAATGCCATCGGTGAAGCCTTCAAGAATAATGGTTATCGAATGCCGGCTGGTGCCGAAGGCGCATTTACCCGTCAGCAGCAGATCAAGATGGGTAATGAGGACTGGAAAAAAACTGTTAAAGCTCCAATAAACAGTTCTTTTCCTCAATTCGACCCCTTGAGCGTTGTTCTTACAGGAAATCTTGTCAACTATGTTGGTCCGACTTATGGAGCGAAGCCCACAGGCTCAACATTTAACTACAATGTTCCTGGTGCAGTAGCGCTCTTTTTTGGTGGTTCCATCGGCGATCAACTGACTGTTTTTGGTGAAGTAAATGGATTCGGTGGAAACTCAACGTTTGATACCGACGATGATAAAACCGCCGCCGGTCCGACCACTTCAGTTGACAGTCCGGCAATTAATGCCAATGTGAGAGTTGTCTGGGAGTTCAATCCAGGGTTCAACATTGCTCTTGGTAACAACTTCAGTAATGCGTCCTGGAATGGAGTATCAGTCGGTGGTGTTGTTAACGTGTCAGGTGTGCTGCCAGCACCGGGAACCTATGCTGAGTTGAACTACACCCGAGGTGATGTTGGTGGATATTCAATCACTGCTGGAACAAGTATGGCTGCCAAAAACCAGACTCCAATCGTGGCTACTGAGAATAAAATTGACGATATTCTCTACCTGAGAGGAAAGGTAAAGTTGTTTGGAGCAGGTCTGCTCACCGGTGCCAATGGTGAGTTCGGGAATCCTTACACAGGTCTTGACAACCATATTACCTTAGGTGCCGGACTTTCATACTCTGAACACAAGAATGTGAAAAATCCATTAACCGGTATAACTCCAACAAAAGGTTTTACGGGTGGATATGCTAATGAGACACTCGTCTATGGTGCAGATGTTCAGGGCGTCTACAACGATTTTCTCGCTGGCATAGCATTAAGCCATGATCGTGATCTTCAGTTTAACAACTTCAAGGCTGAGATAGGACACTACTTCTATTCCTGGCTTTATGTGAAGGGCGCATACTCCGACCTTGCAGCCTCTACTGCAAAATTGTCTGCTGACGTTCATCAGCCTTCGATTGCCGGCAGCCTTACTGCATGGCTCTCTTCAGCTGTTTCGCTTTCCGGAACGTATACTCATTTTACTAAGGATGCTACAGCAGGTACTACCAATCCAGATTCCTTTGTACTGGCTGTTCGGGCTGGATTCTAAATCATAACGATAGCTCCGATTTTTCCGAGTGCGTAAAGTTCACCTTCTCGTAAAAGGCATGGTCATCTGCAATGATCATGCCTTTTATAGAAACTCTCTGGGGCAGGTTATCACAAGAGCAGCCATGACCTTGTAACCTACGTTATCCTTATGAAGATCACTCTCAAACCTTTACTGTACTCTGTTTTTTGTGGCCTTTTGTTATTGGCTTCATGCAGCTCTGGAGAGGTCTCTCCAAACAAGGAGGAGCTGACTGAATCGAAGAAAGAAGCTGCGGAAGAACAAAAACTGGCTGAAGGCAAAGCCATCTATGAGTCAAATTGTGCTGGCTGTCATAATTCAGATGTTGCCGGTTCGCCGACGCCTGGCGACAAAGCAGATTGGAAAGATCGCATGGCTCAAGGCGTAGAAGTCATGGCCAAAAAATCAATTCAAGGGTTTGAAGGAAAAAAAGGGGTTATGCAACCCAGGGGAGGTAACTCTACCTTAAGCGACCAGGAAGTCACCAATGCAGTGTTCTACATGGTCAGGATTTCGCAATGAATTCTGTTCTAATGCATTGTACTGAAGCTTTTTGACATAGTTTCTTCTGCTTCTCTTATTACATGTCACTCTTGTCAGGCAGGTTTCTTAGAAACTGTATTTGTTGTTCCATCAGTTCCTATAACAATCATAATGGAGGATATCTCTATGACTCGTTTTTTTTTAGTTGCCTGTTGTGCACTCTTTATTACTTCAATGACCTCCTCCGATGCCAAGGCCGCATACGATGTTGTCGCCGGTAAAAAAGTTTACGAAACTACCTGTGCCGCCTGTCATAAAGGCGGTCTTCTTGGAGCTCCTAAATTGGGAGATAAAGCTGCATGGGCTCCACGTCTCACACAAGGTTTGGATGTTCTGGTCAGTAAATCCATCAAAGGTTTTCAGGGTAAAACAGGAACTATGCCTGCACGAGGCGGAGATGCCAAGCTTACTGATGCCCAGGTCGGCAATTCTGTTGATTATCTCATAGAGCAAAGCAAATAAGCATGAGTGCGTCGGGTTTGTAATGCATCCCGATGCTTAACACTGAAACTGTGTTTTGCCGGTATCATAAACAGCTGAGTTTGTGTGTGGTTGTGTGTGTCAGTTGCTTGTTTATGATGGCCGGCATATCTTTTAACCCCCTCCCCTAATCACCGCTTGACATTATTCTTTAAAAAGTGTTTGCTTTTTTCTATCGATATGTATTTTATTACATAACGAATCCTGAATAGAAGTACAATAGATGCTTCTGCAAATAGTGAGCAAAGCATTACAACACAATAACAACAATGACTCAAGCAATGAACAAGATAACCGTATTCTGTTTTGCTCTTTTGATGATGGCCACGACAGCCATGGCCGGCGAGCTCAACCTCTCTGTGGCAGCAAGCCTTAAAGAGGTTATAAATGAGCTGACTGCGAGCTATGCAGCAAAGCATCCAGGCACAGTTTTTCTGAAAAACTTTGGCCCTTCTGGTACACTTGCCGGTCAGATTGAAAATGGCGGCCCTGCCGACCTGATTATTTCTGCCAACACTGAATGGGTTGATTACCTGAACAACAAAAAACTTGTCGATGCGGCAAGCATCAAGACCTTTACCTATAACTCTCTTGTTTTTACAGGCACAACGAGTAAAAAAGTTACCTCGATTAAGGACCTTCCGAAACTGGATAAGATTGCAATCGGCAGTCCTAAAAGTGTTCCAGCAGGCGAATATGCAATGGCCGCAATGACAAAAGCAGGTGTCGCTGCTCAGCTTACAAGCAAGCTTGTAATGGCCAAAGATGTCCGAGAGTGCCTTATGTATGCTGAACTTGGTGAAGTTGATGGTGCTTTTGTCTACAAAACTGATGCGCTGGTGGCTCAAAAATCAAAGCTGCTCTTTACGGTACCCCGGGAGCTCTATCCAAGAGTGGTTTACCCTATGGCGATCACCATCAAAGGCGCAAAAAACGATGAGGTTAAAGCTTTTCATACCTTCCTGCAGTCCGATGAGGCGAAATCTGTTCTCACTAAATATGGTTTTGCCCTGAAATGATTTATTTTTTGTTCCTTCATACATGCTGTTAACACCGGAAGATATAACTGCCATTTGGCTGTCGCTGAAAATTGCCCTTACGGCGACAGCTATTGCTTTACCTTTTGGGTTTATCACAGCATGGCTGATCGTGTTCAAAACTTTCAGGGGGAAAATAGTGCTGGAAGTGCTTATCAATCTTCCGCTGACGTTGCCTCCGGTTGTCATCGGTTATTTTTTGCTTTTGCTGCTCGGCAAAAACGGGTGGATTGGCGAGCTCCTCAATAAATCAGGGTTCCCTGTCATTTTTACCTGGAAAGCCGCAGTTATTGCCTCGGCCACAGTCGGTTTCCCTTTGCTTGTTCGCTCCATCCGTCTTGGCATGGAGTCGATCGATCTGCAGCTTATCGAGGCTTCACGGACTCTTGGAGCATCATGGCCGGATAGTTTGCTTACAATTATTTTGCCGCTGTCGCTTAGAGGTATTATCGCCGGTTCGTCGCTGATGTTTGCAAGAAGTCTTGGGGAGTTTGGGGCTACCATTATTGTTGCCGGAAATATTCCTGGAAGAACACAAACCATTCCTCTGGCCATCTATGATTATGCCAGTTCACCCTCAAGCGGCAAAATGGCTCTGACACTTTGCATAATTTCAGTAGTAATTTCAGTGGCAGTGCTTTTGCTGCATGAAGTTCTTGGCAAACAGCTTGATCGAAGGAGCTTTTTGTGAATCTCCATATTGATCTTGAAAAAAAGCTGGGGAAATTTTTTATCCAGGTCAAAACTGAAGTTTCAGGAGAACGGATCGGAATATTCGGCGATTCGGGAAGTGGCAAATCTACGCTTGTGAATTTTATTTCAGGTCTTTTGCCGCCTGACAAGGGGGAAATTTTGCTTGATGGAGAGTGCCTTTTCAGTAGTCAGAAAGGTATTAATATCTCACCTGAGCATAGACGCATTGCCATTGTTTTTCAGCGTCCAATGCTCTTCCCGCACATGAGTGTCCAAAAAAATCTCTTGTACGGCTTTCAACGATGCCGTGCTGAAAATAAAAGGATCAAGCCGGAGAGTCTGATTGATCTCCTTAAACTGCGGCCCCTTCTTAAACGTGGTATTGAAAATCTGTCTGGTGGAGAAAAACAGCGGATTTCTCTGGGAAGAGCGATTCTTTCAAGCCCCCGGCTTCTTCTTATGGATGAGCCTCTTACCGCTCTTGACGATACACTCCGATACCAGATTATTCCTTACCTCAGGAGTGTGAGCGAAGAGTTTTTGATCCCTTATATATTCATATCGCACTCCCTGACGGAGATGCAATTAATGACTGAAAGTGTTCTTGTGATAAACAATGGACGACTTGTTGAGGAGACTACTCCGGAAGGTCTTGCAAGAAACAGAATGGCAAAAAGCCAGAATGGTTATCTGAATTTATTACCCTTGACCAATCCAGTTGATCATAATGGTTTATTTGCCTACCGTTGGGGAAATAATACCCTGCAAGTTTCAGATGGACAACTCAATGGGAATGGACTGTTTGAACTATCTTCCCGGGAAATTATTCTTTTTAAAAAACATCCGGAAGCCATCAGTGCCCGCAATCTTCTGCCTGCCAGGGTTATGGAAATATTCAACTCAGATGGGCGAGTCGGTATCGTTCTCTCTATTAACGGGGAAAAACTTATTGCGGAAATTGTCAGATCCGCTGCAGATGAACTGGACATCATACCCGATACATCTATTTTTGCCGCCATCAAGGCCTCTTCCTTCAGGAGGTTGGCCTGAACTTTGTGATCATATCTCGTTGAGACTTAAGCGCTCTTCAATAGTTTGTTTGAAGAATAAAATTATCCCTCATATACCATATTTATGGTATTTCTGATCGATTGGTTTGGAGATGTGGCATGTATAAGGTTTTATTGAAAAACATGAATCTTTCCGTTGACTTTGCTGTCATCGGGCAAAAGAGAGAAGAGATGTGGGTGAGTGGTCATGTTGCATCCTGCCGTCAGTCTCATCGATGTTGAAATCTATTAGTTTTTAAAAATATTTGAACACCTGAAAGCATGGCTGAACAAGAGCTTGATTTGGCAGCATTGAGCAGAGTAGGGATGATGCGTCAGAAGCAGCCTGGCTATTACGTTATGCGTCTTAAGGCTGTTGCCGGCGACCTTAAAGCTTCGGAGCTTGCTTGCATAGCATCCGTTGCCGAAAAATATGGAAGGGGGTTTGTTCATCTTTCTACCCGCCAGGGTGTTGAAATTCATTACGTCCATAGTGATAATCTTGAAAAAGCAAGGCTTGAGCTTCAAGAGGCAGGCATTGAGATGGGAGCCTGCGGTCCCAGGGTTCGGGTGATTGTTGCCTGCCCTGGAGATGACTCCTGTCGCTGGGGAAATATCGATACAAAGAAGATTGCAAGGGAACTTGACTCCAGGTATTTCAAGCAGGAAACTCCATCAAAATTTAAATTTGCAGTCACCGGCTGCTCTAATAACTGTACCAAGGCGAACGAAAACGATATCGGCGTCAGGGGTGCCATAGAGCCGCTATGGGTTGAGGATCTCTGTACCGATTGCGGCTTGTGTATTCCTCTCTGTCCACTCAATGCCATCGAACGTAAGGAAAATGACGAGGGATACAGTTATGATATCGATCAGGATAAATGCATCAACTGCAGCATCTGTACCTCACTCTGCACAACCGGCGCCTGGGTGGCCGGCAGAAAAGGATTTACCCTGTATATCGGCGGTACCATGGGCAGAATTCCTCGCTTTGCCTCTATCCTGAAAAAAGTTGTGGAATCTGAGGAGGAGTTGTATCTGCTGATCGACAAGGCAGTGACATACTATAAGGAACATGGAAAGAAAAAAGAGCGATTCGGGCACATGATCGACCGGATCGGGCTTGATAAGGTCAAGGAGGCTCTTCTTGGCAAAGCATGACGTTGCTTATACCCTTGATGTGCAGGGGATTTCATGTCCGGTCAATGCTGTCCGCGTCAAGGCTGCAGTTGGAGAGTTGAAAGATGGCGAACTGCTTGAAGTGCTGGTTGATGAAGGCGAGGCAGTTCTCCGTGTGGCAAGGACCCTTAAGGATTCCGGATATAGAATCGTAAAGGTTGAGCCCCGAGAGCAAGGCTTGAGCGTCATTGTCAGTAAAAAATAATGCTGTAGATAACGCCAAACGGGTTTACCAATCAAGATTTAGAAAGCGTATGAGTAGGGAAGCTGTTGAAAAGCTGAGTTTGGAGCTCTCCGGTAAAACTCCGGAGGAGATTCTTCGCCGTGCGGTTGAGCTTTTTGGAGCATCATCCACTGCACTTGCTTCCAGTTTTGGAGCCGAAGATCAGGTCATTACCGATATCCTGCACCACGAAAAGCTCCAGGTGCCTCTCTTTACGCTCGATACAGGCCGGTTGCCTCAAGAAACCTATGATGTTCTTGATGCAACGAGAAAGCGTTACGCTATGCAGATTGAGGTGCTTTTTCCTGAAACGTCCGCTGTTGAGGCAATGGTGACCAAGAATGGGGCAAATCTGTTTTACGAAAGTGTTGAACTTCGCAAGGAGTGCTGCCGCATTCGAAAAGTGCAGCCGCTTACCCGGAAACTCTCGACATTGAAAGCCTGGATTTGCGGCCTCCGCCGCGAGCAGTCTGTCACCAGAACCGCTGTTGCACCCGTTGAGTGGGATGCGGCGTTCGGCCTCTACAAAATTAACCCCTTGGCGGAAGTGTCGGAAGCCTGGGTATGGGACTATATCAAAACCCGCTCAGTTCCCTTTAATGCTCTTCATGACAGCGGTTATCCAAGCATAGGTTGTTCACCTTGCTCCAGGGCTGTAAAACCGGGAGAGGATATCAGGGCAGGTCGCTGGTGGTGGGAAATTGCCGAACATCGCGAGTGCGGCCTGCACCGTGAACATAAGTAACTTTATTTAGAAAGAATGGATCATCTCGACAAACTGGAAGCTCAAAGCGTCTATATCCTCAGGGAAGCCTACCGCGAATTTAAAAGCCTTTGCATGCTCTGGTCCATTGGCAAAGACAGCACTGTCATGCTCTGGCTTGCACGTAAAGCTTTTTTCGGACATGTCCCAATACCGCTTGTCCACATCGATACCCACTACAAGATCCCGGAAATGATCACCTATCGCGACCGTATCGCGCTGGAGTGGAACCTGAACATGATTTACGGTGAAAACCGCGAAGCGCTTGAGAGCAAGCTCACCTTTCCGGACGGCAATACCGATCGCATTACCTGCTGCAAATATCTGAAAAGCGAGGCGCTGAAGCACACCCTTTCCGGCGAGTGGCCCAGGTACCGCATGGACCACGAGCTTAAGCGCTACGTTCAGGATGAAGGCAAAGAGCCCTATACCGGCGTTATAGTAGGAGTCCGGGCAGACGAGGAGGGGAGCCGCTCAAAAGAGAGGTATTTCTCCCCAAGGGACAAGGATAACGTCTGGGATGTCGGCGACCAGCCGCCAGAGTTCTGGAACCAGTTCAAAACCGATTTTGCTCCCGGGACCCATGTCCGCATTCACCCGCTGCTCGACTGGACAGAGCTGAACATCTGGGAGTATATCGAGAGAGAAAAGATCCCTGTTGTTTCGCTCTATTTCAATCAGGGCGAAGGTACAAGGTATCGCTCACTCGGCTGTTATCCCTGCACCAATCCTGTCGATTCTGTTTCCCGAACGGTCCCCGAAATCATCGACGAGCTAAAAAGCGGAAGGCTTTCCAATATCGCCGAGCGCTCCGGCCGTGCCCAGGACAGTGAGGATGGAGGGCTTGAAACCCTCCGCCGTGATGGCTACATGTAACTCTATGTAGGTTGGGGTGATTCCTGAACCCCAACAAAACAATGCAGAATCAGTAAATTATTATCTCGGATTGGTATGATGAATGGACGAGCACAAATGAATATCGTTATTGTCGGTCATGTTGATCACGGTAAAAGCACCGTGATCGGCCGGCTTCTTGCAGATACAGGAACACTGCCAAAGGGCAAGCTTGAATCCGTAAAAGCGAACTGCCGTAAGAACTCAAAGCCTTTCGAGTATGCCTTTCTCCTTGATGCGCTCAAAGATGAGCAGTCACAGGGTATCACCATCGATATGGCACGCTGTTTCTTTAAAACAGCCGCCCGCGACTACATCATCATCGATGCTCCCGGTCACATTGAGTTCCTGAAAAATATGATAACCGGCGCATCCAGGGCAGAATCAGCCCTGCTTGTTATCGACGTTGATGAAGGTATCAAGGAAAACTCAAAGCGTCATGGTCAGATGGTCTCCATGCTTGGTGTGAAGCAGGTCACGGTGCTCGTCAACAAAATGGACCTTGTCGATTTCAGCGAAGAGGTTTTTGAAAAGCTCAAAGCCGACTATTCGGAGTTTCTTGCCCAGATCAAGGTGAAGCCTGTCAGCTTTATTCCTGTCAGTGCCCGTGAAGGGGACAATATTGCATCTCTTTCGGATCGCATGCCCTGGTATAAGGGTGCCACCGTTCTCCAGCAGCTCGACGGCTTTACCAGCGACAAACAGCTCCAGGACAAGCCTTTCCGTTTTCCTGTGCAGGATATCTACAAGTTTACCCGCCAGAATGATGACCGCAGGATTGTTGCCGGAACCGTTGCCGCCGGATCGGTGAGTGTTGGTGACGAAGTGCTTTTTCTGCCTTCCGGTAAACAGTCGGCCATACAGTCAGTAGAGACGTTCAATACCGCTCTGAAACAAATTGCCACAACTGGGGACGCTTTTGGGTTTACCCTCACAACCCAGATCTATATACGTCCCGGCGAACTCATGGTCAAGCCCTCAGAACCGTTACCCGAAGTCGGTACTCGTTTCAGGGTAAATATATTCTGGGTTGGCAGGGCCCCGATGATACTGGAGAAGGAGTACAAGCTTAAAATTGGATCAGCACGCGCTTCAGTCAAACTCGCCGAAATCTGCAATACGCTCGATGCATCGGATCTCAGTTACAGTAATAACAAGCATCAGCTTGATTGCCGTGATGTGGGAGAGTGCATTCTCGAAACCTCCCGTCCGATTGCCTTCGATCCTGCAGCCGCAAGTGAGACTACCGGACGGTTTGTTATCGTCGATAATTATGAAATTGCCGGAGGCGGCATAGTCATCGAGAACCTTTCAGCCGATGAAACCCTCCTCCAGCGCCATATTCGTGAGCGCGAAAACAACTGGGAAAAAGGGCTGATCAAAACAGAAGAGCGGGAACGTGCAAACGGGCACCGCGCTAAATTCATCGTCTTTACCGGAGTTCCAGGTACAGGTAAACGATCGATAGCCAAAGCTCTGGAGCAAGGGTTGTTCAGCAATCGCTTAAAGGCTTATTATCTTGGTGTTGCTAATATTGATCGTGGTCTGGATGCTGATTTGGGTTTCAATGCCGATAACGCAGGTGAAAGGCTGAGACGTATCGGTGAGCTTGCACGTATTATCACGGATGCCGGACTTATATTCATCACCACCATCGATGATGCCGACGATTACGATATCGAAACCCTGAAGCAGCTGAACGAGCCGAGTGAAATTCTTGTTATTAATCTTGGCGAAAACAGCTTTTCCCGATACCATCCCGATCTTCTGATTCCTTCTGGAGGAACTGTAGCTGAAGCCGTAAAGAAGGTGGCTGATCTCTTGAAAACAAAGGAAATTATCATCGAGTACCAGATATGAACTATCTGCCGGTAAGCCTTAACGTCACCGAAAAGCACGTGCTGATTGCAGGTGGAGGAAAAGCTGCCCTTGAAAAGTTGCAGATGCTTCAAAGGTTCAACTGCCGGGTTACTGTTGTAGGTCAGGATCATTCTCCTGCATTCAAAGATGAGATAGCCCTGAGTGGCTGTTCTTGCCATATTCGACAGTTCTGTCTGGAGGATCTGCAGGGAATATTTCTGCTATATGCCTGCAGCAGTGACCGCGAGATCAACCGCTTTATAAAGAGGGAAGCCAATGCACTCGGCATTCTGGTCAATACCCCGGATGATCCTGAACTCTGTGATTTTCTTACTCCGGCTCTCTTCAGTGAAGACCCGATGATAGTCGCTGTATCGTCCGGTGGAACAGATGTTCGCAAGGCCATTCAGTGGCGGAACAGGATTAAACAACTCTTTACTGATGATGCCATCAAACCCTGATCCCTCTCAAATCATTATCGGTCATCTCAACCACGCTCTCCCCGAGAGGGTTTTGTTTCCTTTTCCTTTCAGATTGATCTTGCTCGAAGGTGATCCCTTCCAGGCTCTTCTTGATGGCAGGGTAGATGCTCTTATCATTCCAGGTTTAGATTTTCCTGACCGTTTACCCGCAAGGCTGGAAGTCGCGGCTTTGAAAACCGATACCATCCTGCCGGATCTGGATGCAACGCATCCGCTCCACGATAAACGTGTGATTGTCGTCCAGCGTGATCGGGCAGACCTCAAAGTGCTCTTTGCTCCGATGGACATTCGTCAGACTTACGGAAAGGTTTATCTGACAGGTGCCGGTGCAGGAGATCGTGATTACCTCACGCTTCGGGCGGATGCGCTCTTGCGCAATGCTGACGTCATTTTTTATGACGACCTGATCGACACAAGGTTGCTTGACTTTTATACGGCGGAAAAGATATTTGTAGGGAAACGCAAAGGCCGACACCATGCAGATCAGGAAGCAATAAACAGGCAGCTTTATCTTGCCGCCCTTAAGAAACAGGTTGTTGTCCGCCTCAAGGGTGGAGACCCGCTTATTTTCGGCAGGGGAGGAGAGGAGCTTGCCTATCTGCTCGATCGGCAGATTGACGTGGAAGTTGTAGCAGGTGTTTCTGCCGTGCAGAGTGCAGCTGCCTCAGCCGGAATCCCTCTCACCCAGAGAGCGGTCAGCGGGGGAGTCACACTCCTCAGCGCCCACAACGCCCTTGCCGGATCCACTGATCCCACCCTTGTCTACTATATGTGCGCCAGTCGACTGAAAGAACTCCAAAACACGCTCATAGAGAAAGGCATCGATCCTCAAATGCCTGTTGCCCTGGTCTTCAAAGCCGGTTTCACGGATGAATCTGTTACCTTGATCTCCATCGGTACCATGCACCTGCAGGAGCACGTCTCCCCATTGTTAGCCATTATCGGTCGCACAGCCTCTCTCTACAGAAGTCGTCCCAAAATCCTCTATCTCGGCACCGAAGCCTGCCGATGCCTTCTGCCGGGAAAAATAGTCCCCCTTATCTCCCAGAAAAACCAGGCTAACAGTTATAACGACATCGATCTCTCGCTCTTTTCAGGCATAGCATTCACAACTCCAGAACAGGTCGACTCTCTTCTCGAAATATTCCCCAAAATATCCTCCCGCATAGTTCTCTACGCCTACGGCAAAAAAACCGCCGAAAAGCTCAGTAAAGAAGGCTACACCACAACAGTCCAGGAGCTCAACCCACAAAGCTAACCAGCAGATTGTATTGGTAACCGGAGTCAGCAGCAGCAAGCACTATAAGTCCTATGATTCCTATAGGACCTATAGGACCTATAGGCCTTATTTCCTCTTTTCCCCCCCTAAATCTCATAATCCCCGGTAAACACCCTGACCCGATTAATGGTAACAAACACCTGCACCCCTTTGGCAAGTTGAAGGTTCACAAAGAGCTCTCTTGGAACTTCAGCTTCAATGGGGTTGTCAAGCCCCTGGCACTCTATGTTCAGCCCAATTTGACCGCCCTGCAGACGTACCTCCCGGATTGTTCCTTCAAGGTCCTTGTCGTTACTGCGTATTCTGCTTATCCCAATTTCATGAGGCCGTACAAAGGTCTGACTTGGTTTTTCCTCAACGTTTTTCAAGTCATCCGGTGCATCAAGCTGGTGAGCTCCCAGGCTTACCTTTCCGTTGTGGATACGCCCATGGAACACGTTGACATTTCCCAGAAAGTTATAGACAAAGGCATTTGCAGGGTGATCGTAGACCTCCTGCGGGGTTCCCTGTTGTTCAATCCGTCCTTTATTGATCACCACAATTTTATCAGCAAGCTCAAGAGCCTCTTCCTGATCGTGGGTAACAAAAATACTGGTGACATGAATTTCATCGTGCAGTTTTCTCAGCCAGCGACGCAGCTCCTGTCGCACCTTTGCATCCAGTGCCGAAAATGGTTCATCCAGCAGCAATACTCTTGGATTTACGGCTAAAGCTCTTGCCAACGCAACACGCTGACGCTGTCCGCCTGAAAGCTGAGACGGGTAGCGAGTCAAAGCCCAATCCATTTGTACCAGTTTTAAAAGATGTGCCACCCTGTCACGGATTTCGCTGCGTGAAGGCCTTTCCCTGAACGGGAGAACTTTAAGACCGAAGGCTACATTTTCAAAAACGGTAAGACGCCGGAACAGTGCATAGTGTTGAAATACAAAGCCAACATTCTTTTTTCTCGGCGGAAGGTTTGTGGTGTCCTTGTTTTCAAGAAGGATCTTTCCGGAGTCGGCCAGTTCCAAACCTGCAATGATTCGAAGCAGGGTGGTTTTTCCGCATCCTGAGGGACCCAGAAGAGCAATGAGTTCACCTGAGGCGATGTTCAGACTGAGATTGTCAATCGCCTTGTACTCGCCAAATTGTTTGTTGATGTTCTGCAGTTCAATACCCATATCAGATCCTAATGGTGAAAGCTGTTTTTCTGAAAGTGTTTTTCCATGGTGCTCTTTACAACTACCGTAAGCAGAGCCAGAAAGACAAGAAGTGAAGCAACGGCAAACGATGCCGTAAAATTATATTCGCTGTATAATATTTCAACATGCAGAGGAACTGTATTGGTTTGGCCACGGATATGCCCCGAAACTACAGATACGGCACCAAACTCTCCAATAGAGCGTGCTCCGCAAAGGATCGTTCCATATAACAATCCCCATCTGATGTTTGGAAGGGTGACGGTCCAGAAAATCTGCCATCCCTTTGCGCCAAGAGTCAAAGCTGCTTCCTCTTCATCCCTTCCCTGGGATTCCATCAAAGGGATCAGTTCCCGGGCAATAAACGGAAAGGTTACAAAGATGGTGGCAATGATGATACCGGGGGTGGAAAAAATAATTTTAATACCATGCTCTCCAAGCCATGAACCAAACGGTGTGCGGCTGCCGACAAGGAGTACAAAGATAAGACCGGCAATAACAGGCGACACTGCAAACGGAAGGTCAAGCAGGCTCTTTAGTGTACTCTTTCCCGGGAAATTGAATTTTGTAATTGCCCATGCAGCTGCAACGCCGAAAACAGCATTTACCGGCACAACAATGGCGACGGTCAGAAGCGTCAGTTTTACAGCTTCGATAGCATAAGGTTCCCGGATTGCTTCAAGATAGACGCTCCATCCCTTCCCGAAAGCCTGCGAAAAAACAAGGCCAAGCGGAAGAAATATAAACCCGATAAAAAAGAGATAGGTGAGACCGACCAGCAATACTTGAACTGAAAGAGGGTCAGAGATTCTTTTTTTTACAACAGGTGGGTGACTCTGTGATATTTCTGGTTGTGGCATAAGTTTATGAACGATATTCTTTCTGTTGCCACTCCTGCACTGCATTCAGCAGCAGAAGCATGGTAAAGGAGATCAAGAGAAGCACAAGCGCAACAGCTGATGCCCCTGCGTAGTCAAACTGATCGAGCTTTGACATGATCATGAGTGGGGCTATCTCAGTTTTCATCGGCAGGTTACCAGCAATGAAGATCACAGATCCGTACTCTCCTATGCCACGAGCAAAAGCAAGCGTGACTCCGGTGAGCAGAGCAGGAAAAAGATGAGGGAGCAGAATTTTCGTGAAGGTCTGCCAGCGTGTTGCTCCAAGACAGTGTGCGGCTTCCTCAATTTCCTGCTCCATCTCTTCAAGTACAGGCTGAATTGTACGGACAACAAATGGAAACCCGATAAATATAAGCGCGATAATAATTCCTGTCGGAGTATTGATAATGTGCAGGTTCAATGGTGCCAAAAGCTGACCAAGCCAGCCAATAGGAGAATAGAGGGTTGCAAAACAGATGCCGGCAACTGCGGTTGGTAGTGCAAATGGAAGATCGACAAGGGCATCAAGAAACTGTTTGCCGGGGAAACGGTACCGTACCAGTACCCATGCGGTCAGAAGGCCGGCAAAGGCATCGAACAGTGCAGCAAAAAATGCAGTAGAAAAACTCAGTTTGTAGGATGCAATTACACGAGGAGCGGTAACAGCATTCACAAAAGGCTCCCATCCCATTGGAAAGGTATTAAAGAATATCATGCTCACTGGCACAATAACGATTGCTGATAGGTAGAATACAGTGTATCCCATCGACAGTCCGAAGCCGGGCAGAATGTTGCGTCTTTTTATCTGAAACAATGCCATTGATTATGTTGTTAGTGCAAACTGCAAAGGAAAACAGGATAGTACCTACTATCCTGTTTTCCAAAATTATCGTTCACTGAGTTCAGTTGTAAAGACCCGGCATTAGGGGGTATAGATTTGATCGAAAACGCCGCCATCGTTAAAATGGGTTTTCTGCGCAGTGCGCCAGTTCCCGAATACTTCGCCCAGGGTAAAGAGCTTGATTTTTGGAAAGTTTGCTGCATATTTTTTCAATGCTGCAGCGTTGCGTGGACGGTAGTAGTTTTCAGCAATGATATTCTGTGCCTCAGGTGTATAGAGGAAGTTCAGGTATGCTTCTGCCAGTTTACGAGTACCGTGTTTTTCGACATTTTTATCAACAACTGCAACCGGCGGTTCAGCCAGGATGCTCACTGATGGAGCGACGATTTCATACTTGTCAGCACCAAACTCTTTAAGAATCAGGTGGGCTTCATTTTCCCATGAAATAAAGACATCACCGAGTCCACGCTGAGCAAAGCTGAGGGTTGAGCCACGGGCACCTGTATCAAGCACAGGAACATTCTTGTATAATGCCTTGATAAAAGCTTTTGCCTGTTCAGCAGAACCGGTCTGTTTTTGCTTGTAACCCCATGCCGCCAGGTAGTTCCAGCGTGCACCGCCTGATGTTTTCGGGTTCGGTGTGATGACTGATACACCCGGTTTTACAAGGTCATCCCAGTTTTTGATCTGCTTTGGATTTCCCTTTCTCACAACAAATACGATGGTAGAGGTATATGGTGTGCTGTTGTTGGCCAGTTTTTTCTGCCAGTTGATGTCCAGAAGTTTGCTGTCAGCGATCGCATCAATGTCATAGGCAAGGGCCAGTGTTACAACATCGGCTTCCAGTCCGTCAATGACTGCACGAGCTTGCTTACCTGATCCACCGTGTGACTGGTTGATGACTACGGTCTGACCGCTTTTCTTTTGCCAGTACTTGGCAAAAGCTGCATTTTCGCTCTGATAAAGCTCCCTTGTAGGATCGTAGGAAACGTTAAGAAGTGTTGCGTTTCCTGCTGCATCAGCAAATGTTCCCGGTATGCCCGAAGCCAGGATGAGCGTTGCGGCAAATGTAAGTTTTTTTATCCCTTGAAGATTCATGCTCTTCTCCTTGTAATTTGTTTTGTTGTTGAAAAAATATTGGGCAAAAATAAAGGCAAAAAAAAAGCCGGTTCTCTGTATCGTCAGGAACCGGCCGTGGCAAAAGTGCTCTCATACACCATCAACACGAACCGGACTTTCTTATGGTTACACACTCCATTATTTGACAGCAGCAGCTCCCGGCGGAGAGGGCATTTCTTTCATATAAAGTGCTCATAATCTGTATGTTTGATTCACGATTGTTAATAAAACCCAATCTTTTCAACCTCTCCAAGCATATACCATAAAAATACCATAAATATGGTATGCCTCTCTTTAGAGTGGTGAGTGCTGAGTTTTGAGCTGAGAGTATAATGTTTAAAGCCAGGACCCGATTCTTCTGGCGGCTGTGAAGCTGCTCCATGCAAGAGCGGAGATCAGAATGTCGTCACCGGGGAAGTGCTCCGAAAACGCTCGAACAGTCGCTTTATCAACCTTATATGGAGCGAATGCAGTAAGGAATGCAAGCCTGCCCGCATCTTTGTCCGCTCCCTGAAGGCGAGAAATTTCCTCTTCATACCATCCATCATTCATGACCGGGTTACTGCCATCCCACTTCCTTGCTGATTTGCTGACATCAGCCCTGACCTCTTCCGACAGAGAGCGTTCACCGGCATATTCTATTGCGTTCGCAAATCGGGCAAATGCACCAGCTATCTCAAAAGATGATTTGGCCCACGACATGTCATCAGGCAGCGGAGCTTCCGGAAGCAGGTCAAGCGATGCGCCAGGGGCCTTCTCAACGCGGATAGCACCTCCGAAAAACCATGCGGCAAGGTGTAGTGAAACCTTTTTTGGAATACCACTCGAAAAGGGCAGAGGAGAGTTGCCGAGCAGTATGGTCACCATTCGGTTTATGTAGTGGAAAAATACAGCTGTTCCTATACATGCCGGAGCTTCGGCGTCAGAAAAGGGAGGTGAATGAAGAATCGAGGAGCCAGGTGTGAGTGTGTCTGATGCCCATGCGGCAATGTCGTTCAATTTTTGGTCTGCAAGCGCTTCTTGGTAATCAAGTCCTGAGGATTCCATCAGCATGATGCTGTGTGCATCCACACAGTAATGGCAGCGATTGATGGTTGACACGGTGGTTGCAATAAGCTCTTTTGCATCACGACCTCCACTGCCTGCAAGCAGCGTCTCCCTGCATGCCATCCAGGCTCCCGCCAGAAGTTCAGGCACCGGCCTGTGCAGGGTTAACGGCTCAACCTCCGCTCCAAACTCCTTGCGTACCTGAGCGAGCACTTTTCCTGATAAGCTGTCACCCGAAACAGGATGAAAGAATTTTATATATCGTATGCTCATAACATCGATTGTATGATGAGCTCATTTACACAACGACTGAACCATGCAGCTCAAAAGCATTGGTATCAGTGATTTTTGCCATGTAGAATGATCCAACGTTGACAGGCGTATCGCCAACGGTAAGAATGCAATCATTATCAACCTCCGGAGCATCATATTCCGTTCTGCCGAAAGCACTCTCTCCTTCAATTTGATCAATCAGCACCTTGACCACCGTTCCTTCAAAAACCCGGTTCTTCTCTTCCGACACCTCTTCCTGCAATTCCATGATCTCTGCAACACGTTCCTGTTTTTCCTCCGTGCTCAACGTATCCTTCAAGGCGAAAGCCGGTGCGTGTTCCTCATGGAAGTAGGGGAAGCAGCCCAGCCTGTCAAAACGGCTTGTTTCTACAAACTCCAGCAGTTCCTCAAACTCTTCTTGTGTTTCGCCTGGGTAACCTGCGATCAGGGTCGTGCGCAGACGGATATCTGGGTTCCTTTCGCGGATGCTCTCAATCAGTCGGATGGTCTCATTTTTATCGACCCCCCGGTTCATCGATTTGAGGATCCGGCTATTGCAATGCTGGAGCGGAATGTCAAGGTAGTTGCAGATGTTTTCCCGTTCACGCATGGTATCAATCACTTCAAGCGGAAAGTTAACCGGGTAGGCGTAGAGCATCCTGATCCAGTCAAATCCAATGTCAGACAGTCGCAGCACAAGATCGTTCAGTAGTGTTTTTCCTGCAAGATCATACCCGTAAAGGCTTATATCCTGGGCAATCACATTCAGTTCCTTGACCCCCGAAGCCTTAAGCAGGGTGGCTTCTCTCAGTAACTGCTCAATCGGCTGGCTTTTATATCTCCCCCTTATTATCGGAATGGAGCAGAATGAACAGGCACGGTTGCATCCTTCCGCAATCTTGAGATACGAATAATGAGGAGGTGTAAGCAGTGAGCGGCGGTCATAAAGCTCTTCGCGGAACTCAGCCCCGATAGCGGCAAGCACCTCCGGGAGTTCACGGGTGCCGAAAAAGCCGTCCACTTCAGGCATCTCTTCCTTAAGTTCCTCTCTATGGAGTTCCGTTAGGCATCCCATCACATAAACCCGCTTGATGATGCCCTCAGCTTTTTTATCGATGGCGGCCAGAGTTTCGGTAATGGATTCCTCTTTAGCATCGGCAATGAAGCCGCAGGTGTTGATAAGAATGATCTCAGCGTCATCAGCCTGCTCGGTAAAAATGATGCCCGAAGCTTCAGCCTGAGCCATCAGGCGTTCAGAATCAACCGTGTTTTTTGAGCAGCCGAGGCTCAAAAGAAATACTTTATGCTTCTTCATTGCTATTGAATCGTTCAAGAAAATCTGATTTCCACTCTATAAAAGAGCCGTTTTGTATTTGTGTTCGTGCCGTAGCCGTGAGCCACATGAAAAAAGAAATATTCTGCAGTGTGCAAAGTTTAAGCCCGAGAATTTCGCCGACGTTCAGCAAGTGGCGGATATAGGCACGCGAGAAGTTCCTGCAGACATGATTGTCAAACCCTTCATCGATTGAGGAAAAGTCAGCAGCATATTTCGCTGAGCGAATATTCATCTTTCCGTGGCGGGTATAGACCCGGCCATTTCGCCCTTCACGGGTAGGTATAACGCAATCAAACATATCAACACCGCGTTCAATAGCGTTCAGGATGTTTTCCGGAGTGCCAACCCCCATCAGGTATCGGGGTTTCTTTTCGGGAAGAAGCGTATGAGAAAGTTCAAGAATGCGGTACATTTCAGGAGCAGGCTCTCCCACAGCCATGCCTCCTATTGAATAGCCGTCAAAATCAAGATCACTCAGAGCTTTTATCGAAATTTTGCGCAGATCCTCGTGTATCCCGCCTTGAGTGATGCCGAAAAGGTATTGCTCGTGGCCGTAGAGAGGAGAGGTTGATGCGAAATGATTTTTTGCCCGTTCCGCCCAGCGGATGGTCAGCTCTCCCGACTTGCGGATGTACTCCTTTTCAGCTGTCGAAGGTGGGCACTCATCGAGAGGCATCATAATATCGCTGCCGATGATGCGCTGGGTATCCACAACATTTTCAGGTGTAAAGTGCTGTTTCGAACCGTCAAGGTGCGATTTGAACATGACCCCCTCCTCGGTGATCTTGCGCAGATCCGAGAGTGAGTATACCTGGTAGCCACCGCTATCAGTGAGCAGAGGTCCATCCCAATTCATAAAACGATGAACCCCGCCGGCTTTGAAGATAATATCGTTTCCCGGCTTCAGGAAGAGGTGGTAAGTATTAGCCAGAATAATATGAACGTTGATCTCTTTCAGTTCCCGGGGTTCAACCGACTTGACGCTTGCTCGTGTCCCTACAGGCATAAAAACCGGCGTTGGTATGCTGCCATGTGCGGTTTCAAGAACTCCACATCGGGCTGAAGAGTGAGTGTCGGTGGTAATGATGCTGAATTTCATAGTGTCAAGGTAGCCAATGACCTGCACAAAAAAAAACTATGGAACACGCTTATCCGCTCTTGCTGAAACGATACTGTATGGATGAAAATTTTTTA
>Ga0209697_10003743_pt1 | contig 20339 bp, 18 predicted proteins | sample AliMusrvi5mmetaG_FD_184115 | JGI IMG/M metagenome (GOLD analysis project Ga0209697, IMG submission 184115) | Freshwater lake bacterial and archeal communities from Alinen Mustajarvi, Finland, to study Microbial Dark Matter (Phase II) - Alinen... | ecosystem: Environmental > Aquatic > Freshwater...
TAATACTTTAAATATAAAGCAATAACGTTGTTTTATATTGCAAATATGGCTTCTACTTAGGTTGAAAAACAGGATAAGAATTTAAAATAATATCCCCTAAGAATTAGCTGAGTAACTATTTTTAGGACAAAAGCCTCTAACACCCTATAACCTTATTGCTTTTCATCTGCTTTACATGTCGTTTTATGTCGGACACAGATTAACAGGGGCGAATTAATAATCAAACATTCCGGGAAAAATATCAATTTAATGGATTGAGTAGAAAAAAAATCAGAATAAGAGCAAAATCTGCATAACAAATTACGTTGGTGAACAGTTATAACAGGTATGAATCCATTATAAGTTTCTGAAATTTTTTCAATCGAGAGATGAAATCTATTTGAGTATGAGTAAAACCGGTTTGATTACAGGTGCGGCATCGGGTTTAGGTTATGAGTTTTCGAATCTTCTGGCCAGAGATCATTATGACTTAGTCCTTGTCGATATCAATGAATCGAATTTACTGAAGACAAAACAGAAAATTGAAGAAAAGTACAATATTGGAGTTGAAACAATCATCTGCGATCTGGGAAAGCCCGAAACTGCCTCTTTGATCTATCAACAAATTAAGCATCGGAATATTGATATCCTTATCAATAACGCAGGATTCGGGCTATTTGGCTTTTTCGCAGAAACAAATCCGGAAACAGAAGAGTCAATGATCAATGTTCACATATTGACCATGACTCAATTGACGAAATTAATCATTAAGGGGATGATCAGAAAAGGGAGTGGAAAAATATTAAATATATCCTCACTGGGAGCTTTCGTACCCGGCCCGTTGATGTCTGTTTATTATGCGACAAAAGCCTTTATTCTTTCGTTTTCGGAGGCACTGGCGAATGAAGTGAAAGGAACAGGCGTTACAGTCACCGTGCTTTGCCCCGGAGTAACCAGAACAAATTTCCAAAATACTACTGCCTTTCATTCAAATACTAAAGCAAGCAAAATGAAAAGGTTCACTCATGATGCCGATAAGGTCGCCAGCTATGGATATAACGCGATGAAGGCGGGAAAATCATCCGCGGTACCGGGAATCCTCAATAAGTTCATCGTATTGCTATCACGGCTTTTGCCGCGAAGGATCAATGCACAAATGGTCAGGAAAATACAGATGAAAATAAGATGCTAAACCTGAGATGGCATTATGAATTAATGAAATAATTAGATATGGTGTCAGAACGAACGGCTTTGTTCGTTTTGTAATAGCGGATTTTAATCCAATATGATGAATACAGGCAGTAAAATGGAGTGCTGTAGGCACGATTCATATTTATCCCAAAGTTTGAATATGAGCCGAACCTACGGTTCACATGATTTTTTCGTGCTACTATTCAACGGATTAAAATCCGCTGCTATAATATTGGCCGAGGCTGTGCCTCTAAGAAGATCTACTTGCGAATGGATGTGAAATTTTAGATTCCATTCATGCGAAGGCAAGGGACTAAAGGATATCTATTACTCATTTATCGTCTCAAACAACCTCTATTTCTTCCTTTTCGACTTCCCCATTCCGGATTTTGAATGACCTGAGGTCGGGGAATTCGGCTGCAAGCGAAACGATCATATAACTGATGTTAGGATCGAAGGCGAGCCGTATATCTTCAACCGATGGTCGCGCCGGTGTTTCGGGATGACTGTGGTAATTGGCAAGGATTACCAGGCCCTCTTTCCGCACTTCGCGAACAACCTGGAACTGCTCGGCAGGATCGAACGAAAAATGTTCGTTGCTATGGTCGATGTTCGTTAACGGGAAACGCCTCGTAACATCACATCCTGTTCCGGCGAGATAGCCACATATTTCTTCGGGTAAACCATTTTGGGCCTGTTCGATGATGGCATCTTTGATTTGCTGAGATATTCGTAACATGTTCTAAATTGTTATTTCTGAATAAGAACCCGATGCACCTGCCCCTGAACATGCGCAACTTCAAGTACATTGTATCCTTGTTCGCGCGCACTCTTTGGCACATTTTCGAGCGGTTCGCCTTCGGTAAGCAACACTTCGAGCAAGTCGCCCGGCTGTAGTTTAGACATCTGTATCTTGGTCTTCACAAACGTCATCGGGCAATGTTCCTTTGTAATATCTAATTTAAATGTGGACATATAGTACTGTTATAGTTTATTAATGTGCTGCTCGCGACTGGCAGCTTGCAACTGGCAACTGGAAAATGGCAGTTGGCAGCTGGCAGCTTGAAACTGGCGACTGGCAGCTTGCAGTTAGCAGCGGGCAATTTGCAGCTGACTGATCAAAGCAAGCTGTGTGTAACGTATGAAATAACCGATCATCAGAACAAATATATTCCGGCAAATGATTAAGCGCTTAGTGATATTTCAATCATCATTCGCTAAGATGCAAATAACCGGATGCCAGCCGCCAATTGGCCTGTCGTAAAAAAGGGTTATTCGCTTTCCTGTCAAACCTCTTCAAACTGATTTCTTAAATGAAAAGAGTCCGGCCGCCTTCGGATAATTCGAGGAAAGTGACCACCCCCAATACACCTTTGACTTCATGGATAAAATCGTTCTTTTCGAGACCGAGAATATGCATCGCCATTTCGCATGCATACATGTTAATCTCAAGAACTTTGGCAGCCTCAACTAACTCCTCAAGTGTAGCTACATTATTCTTACGCATCAGGTGGCGGAAGATTTTGGGGCTAAGTCCCAGAAAATTTAACCGGCTGATTGGGGCGCTCCGCAAACCGCCCATGAAAAACCCGAAAAGTTTTGGTAAAAATCCTTTACCGACAAACGCCCTCCCCTGTTTCTTCTTAATGGCATCGAGCCCCCAGAAAGTAAAGAAGATATTTACTTCGTACCCAACAGAAGCTGCGCCCGTGGCCAGCGTAAATGTAGCCACCAGCTTATCAAAATCGCCGCTGAAGCAGATGAGCGAAAGTTTTTTTTGTTCTTTGGGCTGAACCGTTACCGCGAATTCTTCGATTCCCATGATTTAATTTTTGCTTTTAATCTCGCATGTCGCCTGTTCGTAATCAACCAGTCCGGTAATTGTTGGATGATCGCCGCAAACAGGACATTTATGATTGCGCTTTACTTTGATTGTGCGAAATTCCATACTCTTGGCATTGAACGTAAGGAGACGGTTGGTCAATAAATCGCCAACACCTGTCAGGTATTTCAAAACCTCGGCCGCCTGAATCGTTCCCAGAATTCCGGCAATGGCACCCAGTACGCCAGCCTGCGAACAGGTCGGAACTGCATTGGCAGGTGGCGGCGCATGAAAGATGCACCTGTAACATGCCGATCCGGGGACATAAGTAATGGTTTGTCCGTCGAAGCGTAATATTCCGCCATGCGAGAATGGCTTGCCTGCCATCACGCAAGCGTCGTTGATCAGAAATTTTACGGGGAAATTATCAGTTCCATCGACTACAAAATCGTAATCTTTGATAATATCCAGTGCATTACTTGCAGTGAGTAGTTCCTGATAAGTAATTACATTCACATCGGGATTGAGCTGATTGATTTTCTCTTTGGCCGAAAGTACCTTGGCTTTATTTACATCAGCCGTGAAATGGATCACCTGTCGTTGAAGATTCGAGAGATCGACCACGTCGCCATCGATGATTCCAATCGTACCTACACCAGCTGCCGCGAGATAAAGGGCAACCGGAGCGCCTAATCCACCTGCACCAACAATCAATACTTTACCATTGCTGATCTTCTCCTGTCCTTCTACTCCAACATCCTGAAGGATAATATGACGGCTATAACGCTGTATTTGATCTTCTGTAAATTCCATAATATGATCTTATTCTTTTAATGCCTGAAGAATGTCGTTCTTCAGATCTTCAATATCTTCAATTCCGAGTGATAGGCGGATCGTTAAATCACTTACGTGCAAACTTTCGCGTTTCTCCTTGTCAAAATCGCAATAGATCGTTGAGGCGGGATGGATGATCAGGCTTTTATTATCGTAAACATTTGTCGCCCTTTTGATCAGCTCCAGTTTATTGATGAAAGCAAAACACTCGTCCCTTGTGGCAAAATCGAAGGTAAGCATGGCACCCGGGAAATTGCCAAACTGCCGCTCGCTGATCTCATAAAATTTTGATCCGATCGTACCCGGATAGTTCACGGATTTAACCTGGGGCAAGGATTCGAGAAAAATAGCCATCTGCCTACAATTATTTGCCGCTTTTTCAAAACGTAGCTCCAGCGTTTCGAGACCAAGACTTTGAAGATAAGCAGCAAATGGCGACAAGCAAGCCCCCAGGTTGCGGAAAATCTCGCGGCGCAACTTGTAGTTGAAGGCAAATGGACCGAAGCGTTTGGCAAGCGGAGCGAGTTTAGGCGACTTGCTCCAGTCGAATGTTCCGTAATCGACAATAATACCGCCAATACTGGTTGCGCCACCCGAAAAAGCTTTCGTGCTTGAAATCACCTCTATATCGACACCAAATTTTTTCGCGTCGAAGACATTGGGAGGCGTAAGTGTAGAATCTGCGATTAAAGGGACATTATTTTTGTGCGCTAATTTTGACAAATCATCAAGATCGACCACTTCAAGCTGTGGGTTGGTGATGGTCTCTACAAAAATGGCAACTGTCTTGCTGTCGATATTGGCCTGCACATCGTCGTTGTTGGTAAGGTCGCAAAAGCGCGTTTCGATTCCGAATTCGCGGATTGTCGATTCGAAAAAGACGAACGTATTACCAAACAGGTGCTTTGATGCAATGATATTGGTGCCCGATGAAGCGAGCAGCAGAATGACATTCGAAATAGCTGCCATACCCGAACTAAGTGCCGTCACATTCAACGCACCAGTTATCAGTTTTATCTTAAGTTCTAAATTCTCAACTGTGGGATTTGAGATACGTGAATAAGCATGAACGGGTAAACGTCCCTGAAAAGCGAGCTCCATCTGCTCTGCCGATTCGAAATCGAAAGCTGAATTGCTATAAATAGGTTGGTGCAACGCACGGTTGACATCATCTTTGGCGAAAGGGGCATGAATGACTTTCGTAGAGAAGCCATTGGCCTTTAACATCGTGAACCTCCTCCAATAAAGTATAGAAAGTCTACTTCGTCGCCTTCGACAATTTGTTTCGTACTAAAATCTTCGCGGATCACAAATTCACCATTTACCTGCACTGATACCATTTCGGGTTGTTCAACTTTATTCAGTCTGATCAAATCGATCAGGACGATTGGAGTTTCCGCCTCCTGTTCAATGCCATTTACCTGTATTTTACTCATAATTCTATTTAAATTTTCAATGATGATCGTGCTTCATCCAAATCTTCAATTCCCAAATCGTCATAATATCAGCCGGATCAAACCTACCATCTGCAATTTTAGCCATCATCACCTGATGCCGAAATTTGTGATCTAACCAGTTACGAAAATCGTATTAAAATAACCCTCACAAAATACCCTGATATAGGGATATCGCATACCATTTAATAGGTATACGGATTTAGAACATGTATTTTATCTAAATTGTTTTAAAAATGCCCGTGCAAATTTATGACTGTTTTTGCAAAATCATACCGATGCGGGGGTTTTATTATACCAGAAAAGGGGTTGAAAATACCGGATTATTGTGCTGAATCGTCTGACAACCGTGCGGAGACATCTGACAACCGTGCGGAGACATCTGACAACCGTGCGGAGACATCTGACAACCGTGCGGAAGCATCTGACAACCGTGCGGAGGCATCTGACGACCGTGCGGAGGCATCTGACAACCGTGCGGAGGCATCTGACAACCGTGCGGAGGCATCTGACGAATGAGAATAGGTATCTGACAACCGTGCGGAGTCATCTGACGACCGTGCGGAGGTATCTGACGAACGAGAATAGGTATCTGACAACCGTGCGGAGGCATCTGACAACCGTGCGGAAGCATCTGACGACCGTGCGGAGGCATCTGACAACCGTGCGGAGGCATCTGACGAACGAGAATAGGTATCTGACAACGGTGCGGAGGCATCGACGAACAAGAATAGGTTTTTGCCGCTGCACGGCGTGGATTCAATATCATGTGTTCTATAAGAGCCGCAGGCTCGATTCATTGCAACAACGTCCGTCATCTGACGGACGTTGTTGCAACATTGGCCGAGGCTACGCCTCTTGAAATTGACGTTAAGTAGTGTGGATTCAATAACAGGTGTTCTATAAGAGCCGCAGGCTCGATTCATTTTGTAACAACGGATTTCAATCCGTTGAGATTAAGGGCTGTAGGGAAAAGGAGTGCCGTAGGTACGATTCATATGATATACACATGCTTTTATATGTCCCGAACCCACGGTTCTCATGATTTCTTTTTGTTTCTATTCAACGGATTAATCCGTCAGTTGACGGACGTTGTTACAAGATTGGCCGAGGCTACGCCTCTTTAAATTGCCATTAAGCAGTATGGATCAACAATAGATTATATTGCCTTTTCTGGGCGCGGTTACGGGGTGTGATTATTATCCCAAGACGTTGTCGTTGGGCTGGGGTATATTGCCACTGCGCGGCGTGGATTCAATATCAGGTGTTCTATAAGAGCCGTCGGCTCGATTTATTTTGTAGCAACGGATTTCAATCCGTTGAAATGAAGGAGTGTAGTAAAAAAGAGTGCCGTAGGCACTATTCATATTATAGACACATGTTTTTATATACGCCGAACCCACGGTTCTCATGATTTCATTTTGCATCTTTTCAACGGATTAATCCGTCAGTTGACGGACGTTGTTATAATATTGTCTGAGGCAACGCCTCTTTAAATTCCTGCTGCGTGGCATAGCTGCAATTATAGATGTTTTGGAAGCGCCTTTCGATCAATTCATTGCAACAACGTCCGTCAGTTGACGGACGTTGTTACAATATTGGCCGAGGCTGCGCCTCTTGATAATAACCAACTTAATTCTGTAAGAGTTAACCATTATTATTGTGCACCTAATTATATAGCGTTTAAAATAATTGAATGGCTAAATAAATACATTGATAAAGGGAAACACCTACAGTGTTTTTTTTCATTTGATTTATTCCTTCCCCCAGATAAATCCGGGGGTTAATTACAGGTTTCTCCTACAGAGAAATGATTCAAACAACTTTTTATTGTGGAGATTAAATTATTACTATCTAACGCCATTGAGATAATTTTCTTATTATTCCTGCAAATTAATCCGGGGGTTATATACAGGTTTCTTAACCGGAGAAATAAACCGGACAATTTATAAGTGTGGTGATTCAATTATTCCGACCAAAAATTATGGCGCCATTCTCATCATCTACTTCGGTATAAAGGTAATGAGGCATCATTTTTTATGGAATTGATCAAAAAAAATAATTGCGTTTAGTTCGTAAATCGTCATTTCGCGCGGCGCGAAAACATTATTTAAGAAAATTTAACAATTCGAATAATACACATAATATATCGTTCGAATCGAAATATATTTATACATAAGGGTTTCCGATAGTAGAAACATAAGTATTCGAATAAAAATTTAATTTGCATTTATCGTTGGAAATATATTACTTAAGGTATTATTTTTTGTATGTATTTTATTACTTAATCTCTCAAACTAAAGTTATGAATGCAAAACAGGAAAATCGGTTTAACATGTACCTTGTTGTAAGAGCCTACTTACTAACCCAGGCGACAGTATTGAGTAAATTGCCCTTCTTTTCGGATCTTTTTGATGCTTTCCAGGCTTTTATAGCATCAATTGAGCGCGAGATTGAACATCAATCGTTCAACAAAAAAGGGGTAGCTATCTCCAAAAAGGAGCTAAAACAGCATCTTGCCACTATTGCGGGTGATAATGCCCGAAAACTCTACGCTTATGCGCTTTTTATCAAGGATCAGGTGTTGCAATCGGAAATGCAAATTCCGCAAAGTATTCTTGAAAAAAAATCGGACGCGAAACTTAAAGAAACTTCAGAAGGAATTTACGACCGTGCACAATTGCACCTTGACGACCTGGAGGCATACGAAATTACCGCTGATACACAGCTTATACTCAGAGGAGCTATCGATGATTTTGTAGATTCGATGCCTTCGCCACGGCTTAATGGTACGGGTACTACAGAGGTCACCCGGAAAATGGCTGAGGATATTATTGGGGCAGACGACCAACTTAGTAAGATCAAAGCAACAATTGAGATTGTCCGTTTAACAGAACCGGCAATTTATCAGGCTTTTGTTAAGTCTTGTAAAGTAATTGAATATGGATCGCGATCGATTGCAATGAAGGCACTTGTTGTCGATGCGGTAACAAAACTGTCGCTTAAGGGAGTTACTGTTTGGGTTAAACATGCCGATGGTACGGAACTGCAACCCAAACTGATCAAGAAAACGGCTGCAAAAGGGGGACTTAATGTCAAGTCACTCGAAGAAGGTGTCTATATTGTAACATTGTCATTTGTCGGTTATGTTACTCAGACTATAACAATTACCATTCATAATGGTGAGCTTTGCAAATTATTTGTGGAGATGAGTAAGATATGATTATTCGTTCCATCTGGTTGCCGCACCGCTGAGATTTCTGTGCGACTCAGCGGTCAACCGCCCAAAGAAGAAGAATATTAAAAGGATTAGGGAGGAAAATATAAAATTAAGTAGCGTTTGTGGTAAATTTAGTTCAGGTGTTAGTTGAATTTAGGTGTTAGGAAAGAGGCCCCGCGAAAGCGGGGCTTCGTGTTTTTATTGGAGATGTCGTGTAAGAGCCGCTATTCTTTAAAATCGTGTTAATTCTGTGATATGCCAACGATTTTGGGATTTTGATATTCGGGCGGATATTTTGAACAAAAAATGTATCATTGCAAAGTTTATGCTTATATTTAGCGGATTAAATTTTGATCTGTACGAATGACTAACCTAAATATCCTAAAGCCCCGAAAGGCCCTCAACAAAGCATTCCTGAAAGTAAAAGCTCACAGGAATGAGATCGAAATCTTTAAAGGAAATCTTATTAATCTGCTGGACAGGATCAACGAATCGGAATCGGAGGAGTTTCACAAAAATCTTATTGCCGATTTCCTTAAGAATACTTATTACGCAGACCATCATTATATTAATACAAAGGGGCGGAACGACCTCGTTATTCATAATGGCATTAATGCCTCCGGGTCGGTAGGCGTGATTATTGAAGCCAAGAAGCCTACCAATAAGGGAGAGATGATCAGGACTGATTGCATCAATACGAAAGCATTTCAGGAACTTGTGCTGTATTATCTTCGTGAGCGCATAACGCAGAAAAATCTCGAAATCAAATATCTTGTTGCGACCAATATTTATGAATGGTTTATTTTCGACGCGAATCTGTTCGAAAAGGAGTTTGCTGAGAATAAAAACCTCGTTAAGCAGTTTCACGATTTCGAAGAGGGGCGTTTATCGGGTAAAACAACTGATTTCTTTTACAAGCAGATTGCAGAGCCTGCTATAGCAGCCATCGCACACGAAATATCATTTACATGGTTTGATATTCGCGATTACCAAAAACCGTTGCGTAATGCAGATAAAAAGGATGACAATATCCTTATAGCGCTGTATAAACTCCTTTCGCCCGAACATCTTCTGAAACTTCCGTTTGCGAATGACAGCAACAGCCTCGATAAATCGTTCTATACCGAGTTATTGCACATTATCGGATTAACCGAGACCAAAGAAGGGGGTAAGAAACTTATTCAACGCAAGAAAGAGGGTGAGCGCAATGCAGGTTCGCTGATCGAAAGCGCTATTTTTCAGCTCGACAACCTCGATAAGATTTCGCGCCTCGAAAAGCCTTCGCAGTTTGGCGATACCAACTCAGAGCGGCTGTTTAATATTGCTTTAGAACTATCGATCACCTGGGTTAACCGCATTCTTTTCCTTAAACTGCTCGAAGCACAGCTCATCAAATACCATAAAGGGGATAAAGCCTATGCTTTTCTGAACCTCGAAAGGGTGCAGCACCTCGACGATTTAAATAATCTGTTCTTTAGTGTGCTGGCCCGCAAGCCCGAGGAGCGCAACGATGAAGTTAAAAAGCTTTTTGCCAACGTGCCGTACCTCAACAGCTCGCTGTTTGAGCCTACCGAGATCGAACATGCCTGTCTGTTTATCAGTCAACTCAAAGACGGCAAGCTCCCGCTGCTTTCGACGACGGTGATCAAGAATAATAATGGTCAGAAACGGACTGGCGAATTGGATATCATCGCGTATATATTTGAATTTCTGACCGCGTATGATTTCGCAAGCGAGGGGAGCGAAGAGATACAGGAAGATAATAAACGATTGATTAACGCTTCGGTGCTTGGCCTGATTTTCGAAAAGATAAATGGCTATAAGGATGGTTCGTTCTTTACGCCCGGATTTATTACGATGTATATGTGCCGCGAAACGATCCGACGTGCTGTGGTGCAGAAATTTAATAGTCTGAACCAGCATTTAAATGATAAAGAAAGTCTGAATTATGATTCAAAAGATTTCAGGAATAATAAGATTTTAAATAATCAGGAAAATCAGATTAATCCAGCCGATCAGAAATACCGACATTTAGATGATATATACGAAGCCATTGGTCGCGACTTTACCAAAGAGCAAGCGAATACCCTCATCAATAGTCTTAAAATTTGCGATCTTTCGGTTGGGTCGGGTCATTTCCTTGTGTCGGCGCTCAACGAAATGATTGCGATTAAAAGCGATCTTAAGATATTAATGGACAGAAATGGCAAAACCCTTCGCGACTATCATGTAGAGGTGGAGAACGATGAGCTTATTGTGACCGACGATGATGGCGAACTGTTCGATTATAATCCGCGCAGTAAGGAGAGCCAGCGCATACAGGAGACCCTCTTTCACGAAAAGCAAACCATTATCGAAAACTGCCTGTTCGGTGTGGATATCAATCCCAATTCGGTTAAAATCTGCCGGCTACGGCTTTGGATTGAGTTGCTCAAGAATGCGTATTACCGTCCGACAGGTGAGCTGGAAACATTACCCAATATTGATATCAATATCAAGTGCGGGAATTCATTGATCAGCCGTTATGCGCTCGATGCAGATATTAAGAAGGCGCTTAAACGGAGCAAGTGGAGCATTGATAGTTACAGGCTGGCGATCATGACCTACCGCAATGCGCAGACCAAAGATGAGAAGCACGCGATGGAACGGCTGATTTCGCAGATTAAAAATGATTTCGAAAGCGAAATTGCAGTCAACGACAAGCGGTTATCAAGGTTGAATAGCGCTAAAGGCGAACTGCTTGCATTAACCATGCAAACAACGATGTTCGAACGCACCAAAACTGAAAAGATAGCCTGGAATAAACAGGTAAAAGCGCTAACCGAACTGATTACGCAACTCGAAAACGAGATTGAAGAGATCAGGAGCAATAAGATATATGAGAATGCGTTCGAATGGCGCTTCGAATTTCCCGAAGTATTAAATGATGATGGTGATTTTATTGGTTTTGATGTGGTAATTGGGAATCCGCCATATATCAGGCAGGAAGAATTGACCAATATTAAACCGTATCTTCAGTCTAATTATGAAACTTTTACAGGAACAGCCGACATCTATGTCTATTTTGTTGAGCGGGGAATGAATATATTGCGCAAAAAGGGTGACTTTATTTATATTTTACCTAACAAATGGATGCGTGCCGGATATGGGAATAAGTTGAGGAATTGGATAAAACAATTCTCAATTAATTCGATTGTAGATTTTGGAGATTTACCTGTCTTTGAGGAAGCGACTACCTATCCTTGTATATTAAATATAGAAAAAACATCGCTTATTTCCAGTCCGTTTAATGCGACTATTATTGACACCCTCTCTTATCCCAACGGATTAGATAATTATATTGAAGAAAAAAGGTTTGAAGTAAATCAGAAAGAATTACAAGATAGTGGTTGGATGTTGGTTAATGAAATAGTTCAAAATCTTTTACAAAAGATAAAAAAAATTGGGAAACCACTTGGGGAATATACAGAAGGGAAAATTTTTTATGGTATTAAAACAGGTTTAAATGAAGCTTTTGTAATAGATGAAGAAATCAAATTACGTTTAATTACAGAAGACCCAAATTGTGCCAAGATCATCAAACCTTTTCTGGCTGGCAGAGACATTAAGAGATATCAGCAACCAAAAAATTCAAAATATTTAATCTTTACAAGAAGGGGAATTGATATTGAACAATTTCCAGCAATTCTGAATTATCTCCTTCAATTCAAGGAACAATTGGAGCCTAAACCAAATGATTTTACTGGAAAAGAATGGAAAGGGCGTAAACCTGGTAACTACAAATGGTATGAAATTCAGGATGCTGTTGATTATTTTAATGAATTTGAAAAGGAAAAAATAATATTACCTGATATCTCTTTAAAATGTGAAGCTTTATATGATGATAACCAATTTTATTGCGCCAATACAGCTTATATAATTCCTGGGCTTTCTTATTCCGATTTAGGAATTCTTAATTCAAAAGTTATACTTTTCTTTTATTCACATTTGACACAAACTATTAATGGCGGATACTTTAGGTTTATTAGGCAATATTTAGAACAAATACCTATTGTTCATACTAAAATTATAGATGATAAAGTTCGAAATATCATTAATATAAAATCACAAAATCCAATATCCGATATTGCTGCTTTAGAATCCGAAATTGACCAGCTTGTTTATGAGCTTTATGGTTTAACGGAAGAAGAAATAAAGATTGTGGAGAACAATATATAGCCAATTTATCAGAAGGAGAAAAGCCCATGCCAATTTATCCAGAAACAGATCAACAACGATCTATGCGGTTAAAAGGATATGATTATACGCAGGAGCGGTTGCATTTTATTACCATCAGCCTAAAGAACGGTGATTGTTTGTTAGGTGAAGCCGTAACAGGAAATCACGAATTAATGGGGGCCTCGGACGGCAAGCTGAAAACGATGGTATTGAATGATGCGGGTAAGATGGCAGAACGGTGGTACCGCGAATTGGAAAATAAATTCCCCGATAAACGATGCCACGAAATGGTGATTATGCCCAATCATATTCATTGCATTATCGAAAACCTGGATAATGGTGTGCAATTGGTGCGGAATAATGAATCGGGCGGGAATATTGAAGTGAAACCACCTGCCCGAATGGAGCGGGATACAGAAAAGGATATTCAGGCAGGGGCACACCTTCAAGAAGTTTTGGAATATAAAAAATACAATGCCCCGATTGAGGCTATGATTGCATGGTTCAAAACGAAGACCACCAATGAATATATGCGCTGCGCTAATAAGAATGGATGGAAACGTTTCGACCGTAAATTATGGCAATACGGATATACGGAATACATTATCCAATCGAAGGAAACATATGAAAACCTTGTCGATTATATGATTGATAATCGTGCGAATTGGAGCGAGTACTAATTTAAACACCTGATTTGAATTGATGATCGCGAGCGACCGAAACGATCGGGAACGTTATATCTCGTTCGAAAATCGTTTTGCTTTCTCCTCGTCGAAGGAATTCTCCCATTTGGCCATTACAACTGTCGCGGTGCAATTACCGATTACATTAATTGTTGTGCGGGCCATGTCCATCAATACGTCGATGCCTAATATTAAAAAGACAGGTGTTGTTGGCAGTCCGAAAGTGGATATGGTACCGAGTAATACGACAAGCGATGCACGCGAAACACCCGCAACACCCTTGCTCGTAAGCATCAATACAAAACACATCGCCAATTGCTGCCCGATAGGGAGATCAACGCCGGCTACCTGTGCCACAAAGACACACGCCAATGAAAGATACAACGTCGTACCATCGAGGTTAAAGCTGTATCCTGTCGGAATCACAAACGCAACTATCTCGCGCGGTACGCCAAACCGTTCCATACATTCGAGAGCAGAAGGTAAGGCCGATTCGGAATTGGCAGTTGCAAAGGCAATCGATGCAGGTTCACTGATTGCCAGCAGGTATTTCTTAAAAGGTATTTTTAGAATAAGCATCAGCGGAAAGATCACCGCCAAAAGAAATACAAGCAATGCGACATACAAGGTAGCGAGCAATTTCAACAGGTTCGATAATACGTCAATCCCTAAATGGCCAATCGTAAATGCAATAGCTGCAAAGACAGCCACCGGGGCAAAATACATAACGATGTTTGTGAATTTAAACATCGTCTCAGCCAGCCCTTCGGTAAAGCGCAACATTGTTCCGCGGTATTTGTCGCCGAGTTTAGCAACAGCGATACCGAAAATGATACTAAAGACAACCACCTGAAGAATATTACCATCGAATATCGCCTTCGCGATATTTTCGGGAAACATATTCAAAAGGAAACCCGACCACGAATGAACTTTGGCGATCGTCTCGGGAGCATTGGCATCGGGAGGTAAGGTAAGTCCCATACCTGCCTTGCTGATATTAATAGCCACAAGACCGATAAATAGAGCAATTGTTGAAACGATTTCAAAGTACAGGATCGATTTCCATCCAAGCCTGCCAATCAATTTTAGATCGTTATGTCCCGCAATGCCATTCACCAAGGTTGCAAATATCAGCGGTGCAATAATCGTTTTGATCATCCGCAGAAATATATCGCTTAAGAATTGCATGTTCTTCGCGATCTCGGGTAAATCGTGACCAAACTCCGCGCCTGCAATGATGCTTACCAATATCCAGCCTGTGAGCGATCGCCGTTTAAGAGCAAGTAATAAAAATAATGAGACATTTAGGAGGCGAAAGAGTGTAAAAAAGAGCGGATCGAGCTGAATCAGATGATAGGAGGTAAGGACAAAGAAGATGATGCTGATACTGGAGATTGAGATACAGGCAATATTTAATAAATGAGCAGGTTTCTTCATGAACAGGTCCTAAATAATTCGATTGATATGGATCGTTTTAATTTTTGGAGAAATAAACAGTTTCCAAAAAAATGAATTTTCCTGAAAAGTGACCCGTTCAATTGGTGAAAGGTCATTTTAAGGAAAATTCAAAATTAGAAAAATTTATCGAAAGGTGATTGTGTTTCGGCATATCATGATAACAAGCATTCAGGCAATAGAGAGCATCAATAGTGATTCGGCGTTATTCGATTTTTAAAGAATAAATAAAATGGAAAAAACACTGAAGTTGTTTCCTGTTATCACTGTATTTATCTTGTAATTCATAGCTGTTTTAATTGGAGTATGATCCCATAAATAATGATATTGGGTAACTCTTACAGCGTTATGAATGTTATTATTTACGTTTCCCCCGGATGAATCCGGGGGTTATTTACGGAGAACTCTTACATCGTTAATTTTGAAAAATTCCTCTTTTTAAAATTAAATACCTGAGGATAGATTGTATAAAGTTGAATTATTCAGATTTCGTTATAGCATCCTATTTCTTCGTTAATAATGATTTATGATTTCGATAACGAAAATCCTGATGGATGAGTGAAATCAGAAATCGAGCTGCTGTCCATTGGGGGCAGACATCTGATAGACATGCGCACGTACCTGCTGAGCCCATTCCAAATGCGTTTTTGAGGAATCGAATTTTTGCCAGGAGATCGGTTTCCCGATCTTAAAGCGGATGGTTTTATTCCGTTTCAGAAACATTTCGCGCGGTAACAGAATCAACTCAAGATTGATCTTGATTCCCAGGAATCGCCGCACCCTGTTAATTGCATAAAATAGGTTTGAATTTTGACCATAAAAGTAAAATGGCACAATATCTCTTTGACACGAAATAGCCCTTGTGATGAAGCTTTTCTGCCAGTCGCAATCGTGGACAATGCCATGAAACCGCCGCGAAACTTTTCCCGCAGGGAAATGAGTAATCGGCACATCGGACTGGTATAATTTTTCAAATTCGGCAACATACGTTTTGGAACTCCTCCCATAAGGATTGACAAGCGCAATATAAGGGCGCAGGTTCGGCACAAAATTGAAAGACTCATTGCCAATTGCCTTAAATGTACCGTACTTTTCGATGACCGTTTTTGTAATTGTCAAACCATCGATGATACCAAAGGGATGATTGGCAAGGAAAAAGCATTTACCGTTATCGGGTAAGTTCTCCAAACCCTCAACTACGAATGATAAATTAAACTCGTTGACGATACTGCGATGGAAGTCGGCACCCTGTGCATCCTTGTATTTTTCGAGAATGCGGTTCAGTTCATCCTGATGAATGATCGTTTCGAACCAGCGAACCATAAACGCGGGAAATTTTTTCAGAAATGCCGAATCACTAACTTTAATTGAAGCGGCTACATCAATATACTTCATAGTATGTTTCTATATTATATATGACCATTCAGGATGGCTAATTGTGATTTATCCTATCAAGAAAAGGCCGACTATCAGGCCGGCCTTTCTTATCAAATTCAAACAATGCTTAAAGATTAGTCCACTAATGACCATCAATCACTTTTACAGATCAACTTAATTCTTCTCAATGAAAAATTCAAAACTGAATTGGATAGACAAAAAGATTTAAACCGTGGCCGCTATTTTGGCAGGCTCTTCTTCGAACTGATAAAGAATTGTCGATAAGTAACGTTCGCCGGTATCGGGTAAGATAACGACAATCTTTTTACCTTTATTTTCGGGACGCCGGGCAACTTCCAAAGCAGCATAAGCGGCAGCTCCAGATGAGATTCCAACGAGCAGACCTTCGGTACGAGCCAGCAAGCGGCTTGTTTCGAATGCCTGATTATTTGTAACTTTTATAATTTCATCAATCACAGAGACATTGAGCACATCGGGGACAAAACCTGCTCCGATTCCCTGAATTTTATGTGGTCCGGGATTCCCGCCCGATAGTACGGGTGAATCGGTCGGTTCGACGGCAATAATCTGCACACCTGGTTTACGGGATTTTAAAACTTCGCCAACACCTGTGATGGTTCCGCCTGTACCAATACCCGATATAAAAATATCAACATCGCCATCGGTATCTCTCCAGATTTCTTCGGCAGTGCTTTTTCGGTGGATTTCGGGATTAGCAGGATTTTTAAACTGCTGCGGCAGGAATGAGTTGGGGGTAATTGCTGCAAGATCAGTCGCCCTTTTAATGGCGCCTTTCATTCCTTCAGACCCCGGAGTTAGAATTAATTCCGCTCCCAATGCTTTCATCAGGTTACGGCGTTCGATGCTGAATGTTTCGGGTAACGCAATAATCAAACGATATCCTTTGGCAGCCGCAACAAACGCAAGGGCAATACCGGTATTACCGCTTGTAGGTTCAATAATGACAGAATCTTTATTCAACAAACCCTGTTTCTCGGCGGCATCGATCATTGCAAATCCGATACGATCCTTCACACTTCCGGCAGGATTGAAAGATTCGAGTTTGGCAATAATGGTTGCTTCCAGATTGTGTTTCGTGTTGAAATTGGAAAGCTCAAGTAATGGCGTATTTCCAATTAAATCGGTAAGGTTTTCAGCAATTTTTGACATGACGTTGATGTTTTTGATTATTGCAAAGTTGACAAGAATGATAGTGCTCTGCAATACCTACAATTATGTATTTTGATATACCATAAAATGGGTATATCAAAATACATTCAAAATCATCTTAATGAAATATTCCGGAAATATTGAAATAACTCCCTTATCCGATTTTTATGGAGGTCATCGTTAAAGAACCCATCACCGCTTTATCATTAAAAATGGTAAGCTGTTCGTTTTCTTTTTTCAATGCAAGTGCGTAGAGCAACGGCAGGTAATGTTCGGGTGTGGGAATGGCCTGCTGAACTTCCCGGCCAAGAGTGGAAAAATTGATCAACTCCTTATGCTTATTGGCAAGAATCAATTGTTTAATTGTATCATTCGCATGCAATGCCCAATCGAAGCCGTATTCGGGTTCGTCAACCTTATCCCATGCAACCATCCTCAGATTATGAACGATATTTCCGCTTCCGATAATCAATACACCTTTCCCGCGCAACGAAGCTAATTCTTTGGCAAGATCATAATGGTACTGAGGCGACTGATAATAATCGAGACTCATTTCAAAAATTGGAATATCAGCCAGTGGATACATACTTCTTATCACACTCCATGCGCCATGGTCGAGGCCCCATTTCTCATCGAGACCAACTTCTGTTTTAGTAACAATGCGTTTCGTTTCGCGGGCAAACTCAGGACTTCCCGGAGCAGGGTACTGAATATCAAACAACGCCTTTGGAAAACCACCAAAATCGTGGATCGTTGGAGGTTTGGGCATCGCAGTCACAAATGTTCCACGCGTTTCCCAATGAGCCGAAATGCAAAGAATAGCTTTTGGTCTTGGCAAGGTTTTACCAAGGTTCCGCCAGTTCTCTACAAATTCATTTTCGCTGATGGCATTCATTGGACTTCCATGACCAACGAAAAGTACCGGCATACGCGTAGTGTTGCCGTCGGAAGATGCTAAATTATTCAGTTCCTTATTCATCGCATTTACACTTATTGGAAGAAGAATAGCAGAACTGATAAATGATCGCCTATTCATTCTGTTATTATTTGTATGTATCGTTAAAACTAAAATATTAAAATCACTAATGTGGCTATATAAGACAACGTTAATGATTTCAATTTGTTCTTCGGATGATTAATTAGCGGCTTTCACTAATTCTACATCACAGTTGATTTTCACATCGTCACCAACCAGTACACCACCCGTTTCGAGTGCGGCATTCCAGACTAAACCCCAATCTTTACGGCTGATTTTTCCCGTGATAGAAAATCCGGCTTTCACATTGCCCCATGGATCGGCCATAATACCACCATATTCGACGGATAAAGTAACCGGATGAGAAACACCTTTAATGGTGAGGTTGCCGGTAAGATCAAACAGATCGTCACCCAAATCCTTCAGTCCTTTTCCTTCAAACGTAATCTTCGGATGATTATCAACATCGAAGAAATCGGCACTTTTCAAATGCGCATCCCTGTCGGCAATTTCGGTATCAACCGAAGCTGTATTCAACGAAAAAGAGATGACGGATGTTGAGAAATCATTTCCTGTTGTAGTTACCTGCCCCTCGAATTCCCTGAAACTGCCCAATACATTCGATATCATGAGATGTTTTACCTTAAATCCAATCTTGCTGTGTGATGGGTCAATTGCCCATTTTGTTACTTCTTGCGTGCTCATATTACTTGTTTTTTAATTGTGAATTTCTGTATTGAATTAACAATGCAAAGATGCACTCATCAGAGAGGTGAGCGGTAACAGTTTATTGAAAGGTTGTGGTACTTTTAGGTAATAATGCTCCTGATCCTTTCGCGGAACCGCGTGGGTGTTATGTCCATTTTAGCATGAAAAACGCGCGTAAAATAAGATTTCTCGCTATATCCCAGATCATAACCAATTTCAGAAACGGTTTTATCAGTGTATAACAGCATGCGCTTTGCCTCGATCAGTTTACGTGTTTCAATGATCTCGGAAACACTTTTCTGAAAATTATTTTTGCAGATCGTGTTCAGGTTACGTTCCGACATTTTCATCTTATCTGCATAAAATGATACGCCTTCGTTGCTGGCATAATTCTTTTCCAGAATTTCAAGGAAAGTATTAAACGCAATAATCTGCGAAGCTTTCGTTGTATTTCCGTTAGGAATACTCCTTTTCCGTTCTGCATCAATCATAGCAATCAATCCATTTACAAGATGGCTAATCGTTACATGATCTATAAATTCCTGATCAGATTCTGCAGCGATTACCTGACAAAGACTTGTAAACCGGTTCAGGCAGACACCGGAAGACAATGGAATATTTGTAGAGGTAAAGAAATTGGAGTAAAAATTCAGCTTCGATTCAGTTATAAATCCGGTTTTATAATTGATTACCCATCCCCGCATACTTTTATCAGGTAATAACCGATGCATCTTTCCCATAGATATATAGCAGGCAACTGGTGCATTTACAACTTCCAACTGAAAATCGATAAAATGTTCCATGCTGCCTTGCGTAACAATGATCAACTCTTCAAAATCGTGAAAATGAGCTTCGATTGATCTTGTTGCGAGATCCAAAGCAAGTTCTTCCGTTATTTCAAATATGCGAAACGGTTTATCCATAACGACAAAATTATAAATATTTTGTGTGTATACACCACATTCTTTTTAATCATGCATATTACGAGGAGGAAGGCAAGCGATTGATCAGATGAAGAGTTAACACATCTTTTCAATTTATTTACAATTCGTTAACCTAAAAAATTTGGTGGGTGTGATCAGGAGGCTTAAATTTACATTACATTTTTTTTCATAAGTTTAGGTTTAGTTAGGTTAGTTAGTTTGGTTAGTTTTAGTAAAAGGATGGAGCCGCCCGGTTTCATCCTTTTCAATGTGCGCCGTGCATGGCGAATAACTTGACGGTGCGAGTC
>Ga0209697_10003745_pt1 | contig 20322 bp, 14 predicted proteins | sample AliMusrvi5mmetaG_FD_184115 | JGI IMG/M metagenome (GOLD analysis project Ga0209697, IMG submission 184115) | Freshwater lake bacterial and archeal communities from Alinen Mustajarvi, Finland, to study Microbial Dark Matter (Phase II) - Alinen... | ecosystem: Environmental > Aquatic > Freshwater...
AGGAACATCCGGAGAAACCAGGACGTGGAATAGATACTGGCCGGTTGCTTTGTGATTGGTCAAAGCGGCACGAATGGCTGGCTTGTTGGCTTCCGGCGGTGCACCCCCAAGTCATCGCCATGGTATCAGTGGGCGAAGCTTTTCTGATTGTTCAAGTGCCGCCGGAAGCCAACAAGCCAGCCATTCGTGCCGCTTTGACCAATCACAAAGCAACCGGCCAGTATCTATTCCACGTCCTGGTTTCTCCGGATGTTCCTCTGAATGATTTGCGCATGATTCTCTGGGGCTGGTTTACGCGATTCGATCCGCTCCTTGATCTCCATCCTGCCCGACGTGAAACCGTTGGGAACCGGCTGATCCTCCAATTCCCCATTACCATCGACGCCACCTGGAAGCCCGGCTATCGCCAACCGGTGGCCTTCGATCCAAAGCATGAACGACGGGTTAACGAGAACTGGGCCCATTACGGCCTGCCGGAGTGAAAGTGATGACGGATCCAGCACATGACGCCCTCATTCCTGCAGAGGAAAACCGTCGCATGTTTGACCGCATTGCGCAGCATTATGACTTTTTGAATGGACTGATGTCCCTTGGCCTGCACCGTTTCTGGCGCCACCGGGCAGTTGAAAGCCTTTGCGCAACAAGTTACGCAAAGGGTGCCCGTGACATTCTCGACATCGGCTGTGGCACAGGAGACATAGTAATTGCAGTGTTGCGCAAAGATTCGAAGGCGCGTGTTTCCGGTATTGACCTCTCTAGTCTCATGCTTGAAATCGCTAAACGGAAAACCCGGGCGGCGGGCCTGCAAAGCCGGGCAACCTATCAGGTTGGCGATGCGACGTCCTTAGTTTTTGGCAACCTCGCCTTTGATGGCATTGTCAGCGCCTTCTGCCTGCGGAACATTGACAATCGTGCCAAAGCCTTTCAAGAAATGCGCAGGGTCATGCGGCCCGGCGGCACCCTGGTCATTTTGGAGTTAACCAAGCCCACTGCACGCTTACTGCAACTCATTCATCGGTTTTACACCCACCGCATCATCCCATGGCTGGGCTCTCTTTTGTCACCAGGGAGCGCCTACCGTTATCTGGCAGACTCCATTGAACATTTTCCGCCACCCGCCATGATTACGGACGAAATGGCTAAAGCTGGGTTCACTCAGGCCCGCTACCGCCCTCTGACCGGCGGCTTCGTCACCCTTTTCACCGCCCAAGCGCCTGGCCCCTATGTTTTTGCCGCGCCAGCTTATGCCAACTCGGAGCCATTGGCACAATTCATTCCCGTAATCAGTCCGGGTTCCCGTGTGCTCCGTGAGATCCCGTCACAACTTTTGGCCCCCCTGCTGGCAGGAACGATTGATGCGGCCTTGATCCCCATTGCGGCCATCTTTGCAAACCCTTCGCTGATGGCCATCGGGAACGTGGGGATCTGTGCGAAAAATAAAGTCCGCAGTGTGTTACTCCGATGTAATCGCCCCATCGATCAAATCCGTACCGTATGCCTTGATCCCGCGTCACGCACCTCCAACGCCCTGGCACTCATCCTGCTGGAAAAATTTTGGAAACTTTCCGTGCAGATTGTCTCAAATCCTGAGGAAGCCGATGCCAATGTGGTGATTGGAGACCGTGCTCTTTGCGAAGCGCCTGCGCCAGGCGGAGATTACGATCTGGCAACCGCCTGGAATCAGATGACCGGCCTGCCTTTTGTCTTCGCCGTGTGGGTGACACGCCGCGACCACGCCGATCCCGAGGGCTTATCCAACGTGATCCACGCCGCCAAGCAGGCTGGGCAAGCAGTCATTCCCGGAATTGCACATCAGCAGGCCATCAAACTGGGGCTCAGCGAAGCCGCCTTCCTGGAATATTTTACCGACTGTATCCACTACCCCATCGGCCCACAGGAACGCCAAGCCATGGAGTTATTCCGGGAAATGCAAAGGGACTCTCCGTTTAGTCCGTTACGTCCGTTTTTGAACGTTGCAGGACAATTCTCATGGCCAAAAGGAATGACTTGATATGGGTATTGCAGATGTGGCACGGTGAAATCATGAAAAATATGTTTTTAATAACCGACTACGGGGCCTGCGCCGACGGAAAAACGATCAACACCCGGGCGATCCAGGCAGCAATTGATGCGTGCGGGGCTAAGGGCGGCGGGACAGTCGTCATACCCACGGGTTGCTTCATCACGGGGACGCTGTGGCTACGCGACCACGTGGAGTTCCATCTCCAGTCCGGGGCAGTACTCATGGCCAGTCCAGACCTCACCGACTACAACCAACTGGACGCATATCCCCAGAACTTTCTATGCCGCGAAGAGGAATGGAACGGCGCGCATCTAATTCTGGGAGTGGAAGTCAACGATGTGTCGATCACCGGCCCCGGCACCATCGACGGCAACGGGCAGATGTTTTTTGCCGATCCCGTTCCTTATCCGCCATTCTGCTGGAGGGACGGATTGGCGCTGGCTAAAGACAAAGAGCAACTGCGCCCAGGACAGACTATCGTGTTTTGCGAGAGCAAGAACATCCGTATTCGCGATGTGGCGATACGCAATTCCACCTGCTGGAGTTGCTTTCTCCACGGGTGTGAGGATGTCTTTATCAGCGGACTCAAGATCAATAACGCGCCGTATGCCGCCAACACCGACGGAATCGACATAGACTGTTGCCGCAACGTAACGATCCGCGACTGCATCATCGACACTGGCGACGATGCCATCACCCTGCGCGGGGACCTTGTGCCGCTGAAGGACAAGAGCCGCATTTGCGAGAACATTGTGGTAAACAACTGCGTGGTGGGCTCCTCATCGAGCGTGTTCCGGATCGGGGTTGGCAATGGCGTGATCCGCAACGCGGTATTTTCCAATATCATTATCACCCGCGGGGGAGTCGGGATCCATTTCCAGTCGGCCTACAGTGCCGGCCCGGGCGTGGCCATTTCCAATATCACATTCCGCGACATATATGCCTCCAATCTCGCCCACCCATTCATGATCATGGCAGGACAGCCGGAGGCTACCGCACAGATTGAGAACATTGTCATCGACGGTCTGAGCGCAGAGGTTTTTGCAGGGGCGGCTTTCACAGGCAATACGAACACCCGTCCACGCCACATCGGCCTGCGCAACATCAACCTCACCGTGGTGCCCAACCCGGTCAAAATGAAGTCGCGAGATCTCTATCCCGATACACTCCTTTACATCGCATCCGTTGACGACGTGTCGCTAGCCGATGTGCAAATCCACTGGAAGACCTCCGCTCCAAACTGGAAGCACACGCTACACTCCTACAACATCACAGGGCTCAATATCGCGAAAAATTGCCATTTGCCCGATCCGGAGAATACGTAATTCGTGAAAGTCACTTTATGCGACCTGGGGAGAGCGCCTTGGGTCGTGATGATTCGGATTGATATTCCAAATAATCCATAGCCCCTCTTCCTTTACGGGAGCAACCTCTGAGCCGCTGTCACCGTCGCTTTGATGCTGCCTCGATTTTTCCCGACCCATGCGGCGGCGCGATCACCAAAACTCTTTTGCAGCGTCACGTCGGCTAACAGCTGATCCAGTTTTTCACGCAACTCCACCTGTGTTCCCACCTGAATCAAAGCCTCCGCCGCCTTGAACTCACGGACAATATCCGCAAAGTTCTCCATGTTCGGGCCCACTACCACCGGTCGTCCGCATACCGCAGGCTCAATAATGTTCTGGCCGCCATGCTGCGTCAGGCTTTTCCCGATAAAAATCACCGTGGCCGCGGTATACAGATGCTTCAATTCGCCCGTGGTATCCACCAGCAACACGTCTGCCTCACCCGGGCCCCCTTTACTGCGTTGGATATACTTGATCCCACGCCGTTCCATTGTGGCAACAACTTCATCACGCCGTTCAGCATGCCGTGGCACCAGCACCAACTTCAAATCCGGATGGCGTGACTTTGCTTCCACAAAATAGTCTAGCAGGATCGCTTCTTCACCCGGCCAGGTGGAGCCACCCAGCAAGATTAAATCGCCCGCCGCCATGCGGGCGGATGCCAGAATCGTTTGAGCGGTCTCCCGTTTACCGGGTTCCTTGAGCGCCACATCATACTTGGCACTGCCCGTCTCCTGCACCTGAACCGGCGCCGCACCCAGCGCCAGATAGCGATCGCGATCCTGCGGCCCCTGCACACAGAGATGATCCACCATTCGCAGTAAGGGGGTAAACAACCAGCGATAGCGGAAATATCCTTTGAAGGATCGGTCGGATAGGCGCCCATTGATCAACATCACCGGGATGCCACGCACCTTGCTCAGCCGGATCAGATTCGGCCAGAACTCGCATTCCGTCAACACCAACATCCGCGGGCTCAACAAGCGCAACACGCGCCGGATGATCCAGGGGAAATCGACCGGGAAATACACCAATACATCCGCTGGATTTAACGCCTTGGTCGCCAATGTGTGTGCCGTCGAAGTGTTGACGGTCATCACAAAGGCAATATCAGGCTGAACCAGCCGCCATTCCTCCATGAAACGCAGCGCCACAAAGGTTTCACCAACACTCACCGCATGCACCCAGACCCTGGGCCGTTCCGTGATTCGGGCCTTCAGCGCCGCGTCATAGACACCCAACCGTTGCATAAAGCCCCTGGCATAGCCACCCCGCCGACACATTCGAAGCAGGAAATAGGGTAACATCACCAGAAACAACACCGGAAACAATAAATTGTATATTAACCAAATCATACTTCGCTCACGCTCTTGGGTGGGCATCATCGTATACTTTTTTTAATTTTTCCACCGTAACATGCGTATAGATCTGGGTGGTGGACAAACTGGCATGCCCCAGAAGTTCCTGCACACTGCGTAAATCAGCCCCTGCATCCAACATGTGGGTGGCAAAAGAATGACGCAATGAATGGGGGGAAATTTCCGGGTTCAAGTTGGCGGCTAACAGATATTTTTTAAGCAACCGCTCAACCGACCTGCTTGTCAGCTTCCCCCCATGAACATTCAGAAAAAGAGGCCGGTCATTGGGACGCCGACGTTCCATGTCCGGCCAAAGTTCATTGCGAAGCGCCAGCGAAACACGTAACGCCTTGGCGGCAGGACGGCCCAGCGCGCAAAGACGCTCCTTCTTGCCTTTTCCCCGCACCTGTACCACACCGCTCAACGAATCCACCTGCGGCTCCAACAGCCCGACAATCTCCGTAATACGCCCACCAGTACTATAGAGCACCTCCAGAATAGCCTGATCACGCAGGGCGCAGTATTCCACCAGTTTGCGTTCTCGCCGTTGCGTCGGCTTTTTGGTATCTACCCACAATTTCATAGGCATTTCCAAAAGGCGGTTAATCTCATCCCGCGACAGAAAATTCGGCAATTTCTTTGCCCGCTTGGGTCCCTTCAAACCGGCAAACGGGTTCAACGGCACCATCGCCTCACGCTCCATGAATTTGTAGAATGCACGCAAGCTGGACAATTTCCGGGAAGTAGTGGTGGCTTCGCTGCCCCGTTTCTGAAAATCGACAAGGAAAGCGCGCGCTTTAAAACGGTCAACCGCTCCCCAAGCATATGGCGGCAAGGCATCCCCCGTCCAAGTGAACCGCACAAACTGGGCAATATCCATGATGTAATTGGCAATGGTATGGCGGGAAGCATTCCTCTCATGCTCCAAATGGGCGGCATACTGCGACACACAGGGATCGTCCGTCATCATGGCCCCCCCCAGCCCCGCTCCCCCCGGAGCAGACACTGCGGAGGCCGAGGGAACATGAGCAGATTGACGTGTCAGGTACTGATCTTGCGTTGTCATAGTGAGGCAAAGGGTATCATCTTGTGGCGAGATCGACGATGGTCTCGTAATTCTTGAGGCACAAAGCGGAAATGTCACGGCCATAAGGGCTGGCAGAGGGCATCAATACAAACCCACGCCCCTCTCCCGCCATCCCCTCATTCAGAGCGCGTTTGACTTTGTCGGCAAATTTTGGCGTGGGCAGCGTTTCAATATCGGCGATTTCCAGATTCCCGAAAAGTACCCACTGTTTCCCATACTGTGCCCGGACCTCCCGCAACGCAACGTCGCCTTGAGGCGGCGGCTCGATCGGATCCAAGGCATCCACACCCATCGCTACGATGAGCGGCAGGATATTCCGAAGTCGCCCATGACTGTGAATACGAACCGTTCCCCCGTGCACCTGAATCGCCCGCGCCATGGGCATCACGTACCGCACCACATACTTTTTGAATAATTCCGGAGAGAGATAAGGTTCCGCCGCATATTCAGGCCCATAAATACGCCAGAGATGGCCCGGAAACCGACGACTGACCTCCTCCGTTCGCGGCAGGATGCGACGCGCCATCTTGTCCAATAACCTCTGAAAAAGCACCGGTTCAGTGAACGCCAACATCGTGTAGTCCTCCATGCTGAACAAACACGCCGCGGCACAAAGCGGATCTTCGGTATCCACCATCACAATCCCCCGCTCACCCAAGGCGGCATCCTCAATTATCAAAGGGGACACGTCGATCGTTTCCGCAAACACCTCGTCCGGAATCGTCAGGTAAGCCTCAACATCCTCTATACTCTTCAGGAGATGCTCGGTGGTCCAAACCGTATTCACATGCCTTTCCCGAGATTTTGACTCGATCATCGTTCGACCACCTGCATTCACCACCGTCCGGGTAACTCTCACATTACCTTCCTCCCGAGTAATTTCCTGAAAAAACTCCTGCCGCCGTAAAGTGGTGACAGAGCTGACCGGGGTATGTGAAGCGTCACGGACAGCGCTCATCATGCGAATCAAATCCGTGTGATTCTCCGTTAGTTCCAATAACGGCTTCCAGTCAGGAGCATTATAAACGTTGTAAGGATCGGGATCACTGGCATCAATCCGGAACCCGCCCAGCTCATAAAAACTCACAGGGGGGCGATCCACGGGTTTTCCCTGGATTGTGGCCATCAAACGTTCTCGTCGGGTCATCATGACACGTACTGCTCCCTACCATCAAAAAGTTGGAGTTAGGCTAGCAGGTTTTCAAACACACGACTAGAGCCGAAAGGTCTCGCAGGCTTTCTTCATGGCAAGCAGATTTTCCCACGGCACCTCGGGTTCGACCAGGTGGGTCGGCGCGATGACCAACCCGCCTTGCGATCCACAACGGCGCAGGTTATCCCACACCACCTGCTTAACATCACTGGGTGTCCCAAACGGCAAAGTACTCTGGGTCCCTAATGTGCCCCAGAAAGAAACACGCCCCCCCACCTTCTTGAATACATCCTCAAACGACATACACTCGGGCTGAACAGGGTTCAGAATGTCAACGCCGATTTCGATCAACTCATCCAGAAAAGGCAGCACATAACCGCAGGAATGATAGAAAATAAGCATGTCGGGCTTGATCGCACGTCCGGCACGGATAATCTCGGCCAGTCGCGGCTTGAGCCAGGTTCGCCACAATTCAACACTCATCATGGTGGTCTGTTGCATACCGATGTCATCCCCGAGTTGGACGATATCGAAGCCCACCCGCGCGGCAAGACTAATACGTTCGACCGCATTGGCCGTCAACCTGTCCAAGTGTACCGTAGCACGCTCATCATCCGTCATCATATCCGCCATGAGGTCTTCCATGGACCGGAGATACCAAGCGATTTCCCAGACTGTGCAGGCCATACCGACCATCGTCGCGAGGCCCTTGAATTGATGTTCGCGAACAAATTGGCATAGATAGTCTTCGGTACCAGCGGCAATGCAAGGCAGCGGGTAATTCCGAATCTCGTCAAGCGTTACATCCTCGCCACGCAGGGGATGATGCAAACGCGTCATGTGGTAACAGTTGGCCTGATGTGAGTGGCCTAAACCCCACGCATCAATACCGGCATCAGCAGGAAGAGTTTCTCGCGGGAAAAGCGCCTTGGCATCCGTCCAGGTCTTTTCCTGAGCAATCCACGCCTCGCGAAACGGCACATTAAAAAAACCAGCAATATCATCATGCCCGAAGCGCGCCTTAAACGCCTCCATTTGCGACTCGCAGAAACCATTACAATCCAGTGGCACCTGCTCGAATCCCTGCCGCCGTAATGATCTCAAAAGATTTTCCCGAGGAGTTGTCATCACTAATTCCTTTTATACAATGGCGAGTAATAGAAAGGCCTCACATGCTAGTTTCGGACTTTCTCGTTTAATAACACCGGCCAGATAATCGTAAGTCCATAAGCAATTACACAACAATGAAAGGATGATACGCCATCCCATTAAAAAAATGGAATAGACGAATCGGAGATTAGCATATATAAATCGGCACAACAATGTGGCAGGATTTTTCCATCGCAAGAATGGGCAGCATCGCTGGCGGCGGCCTGTCGCTAAACACCCTTTGGCATGTACGTGCCGATCGTTCCTATTGCGTCACGCGGGACTCAAACGCCCCGCGGCACTTAACTGCCATACGAACCTTGAACGGGCGTGGCACCGTTACACTTGATACCGGCGAAATTCTTGAATTATCAAAGGGAACACTCTTCATCGTGCAAAACGAGCATATTCGCCAGTACCGGCAAAAGGAGGGGATCTGGCATTTCTGGTGGTTTGAATTTGAAACCGGTGTCCCTTTGTTCTTTCCGCTCCGGCAGAAAATGGACGTTGCGGAAGAGCCTGGAGATCCGGAACTGCTTCAAGATATATTCAGGACATTGAGAAAAGAGGAGCCTGCCCAACGAAGCCTCGCATCAGCAGGTCTGGCCTATCTACTCCACCGCTGGATGGCGGCCGTGCAGGATCAAAGGCCAGCCTCCCCACATCAAAACAAGATTGCTCACGCCATTGAGACCCTGTACACCCTCACCGACGGGTCCGGTCGTGTTGCCACCATGGCCCGAAACGCCGGATTGAGCGAAAGGAGGTTCCGGCAGGTGTTTGAAGCGATTACCGGTCAGACACCCAAACATTTCTATGATGGCATCCGGCTCGATCTCGGACGACAACTCTTACTCACTTCACCAGCCAAAATTGAAGAGGTATCTGAACGCCTGGGATTTTCAAGTCCCTTCCATTTCAGCCGGAGTTTCCGGAACCGTTTCGGCGTCCCCCCCTCACACATCAGTTTTCGGAGAGATACTCGAGCAGTAACGGCGGAATAGGCCAGTCGAGCTGGACGTGCTGGGCCTGGAGTCGCTGCCGCAACAAGGTGCCGGGGACAACGGGCAAATCGCCCTGCACGTCCAGAGCCAGCACTACCGCGGTTCCCGCCGCCTGCCCGAGTTGCATCATCGTGCGGGAGAGCCGGCAGGAGCTGGCAGCTATGGATGAAAACCCCGCACCGCGACAGGCAATCAGCAAGTTGTACATCCCCTTCGGAACCAAACAGCGATAGGGGATGCCGTAAGGCTCACGAACTTCGGAACAGGCCCCTTTGATCCCGTGCCGATCAAGAGCATGATCGGCAATGGCAATGATATCCTCATCTTTCTGGCCCGAGAGCCCGGCATTGATATCATTCTCCGTCAGCATCTTTTCACAAACCGTGCGCCAGGTTTCACGCACCCCCATCATCGGGGCAATCCAAGTGAGGCGGTAGCGCCGGAACTCCGGAAAATGGATTTGCAGGAAGTGCCAGTGACAATAGACCCGCCGTCGGCATTCCGCATACGCCGCACCCTCGCCAAGGCGCATATACTCGGCCCCTTCCATCGTGGGAAGCATATTGATATTGCGATCTCCATTGGGGTAGTGGTTGATGCAGGAGACCGCCGGCCCTTGCCTCCACCAGATCGCCTCAGGTATTCCGTCCGGCAACGGTTCGATCAACTCCTCACCAGCCGGACTTACACGGAAAATCAGCGTAGCCGCATTAACGATTTCAGAAGCGGCTTCCGGAGCGCCAGGTTCGTCAAAACGACTGCGCGGATCGATGCCGCTCAGCTGTTCACATCCGGCGCCTCGGCAGAGCAAGCCGTTTCCTGTGCCATCGATATAATATCTCGCCGTCACGGTGCTTCCATCGCTGAGGGTAATGGCCTGCACCTGTCCCTCCCCCGCCTCAACCGATTCGAGTCGAGTCAGCAGCCGCACTTCCGCATTCCCCGTCTCTTCCAACAGGGCCATGACCACCTGATGAAATATCTCCGGCTCAAACGAGACCCCATGCCAAAACTCGCGGGAAAAATCTTCCCCTTTTACCTGACCGGGCGCAGGATGGCGGCGCAGGGTATGGAGGTAGCGCCTCACAGGATCGACCACATTTTCACCACCCGGGAAAATGCAACGGTCGAGCTGATGAGGCCAGAAAAAACCGTCCTTTTGCCAGCTAAAATGGCGTCCGCAGGAATAAATACCGACGGCTCCTTGCATTTCCTTCAGCCTGCGGTAGATCTCAAAGGGGATCCCGGTGCCGCCCACCCCCATCTCCCATACATTGACACCCCCGGCAGTCGAAGTTCCGCCCAACCAAACCTGCGCTTCCACCAGCAGCGTTTTCACCCCGGCACGAGTGGCGGCAATCGCCGCGCCCACTCCCCCCGAACCACCACCAATGATCATGAGATCGTAAGTTTGTACTGACATCCGTAGTTCTCCAATCATCTCAGTCAATAAAATGGGTCATGAAGAGAGAAAATGTACCATAATTTGCATAAAACAGCATATGGGCTTTGGGGATTATTCATTCTAAAAATATTAATAGATATTCAGGCATTACTGGTATTCTTTCCGCATGAATAACGAGACCGGTTTTCGAGTGAAGCGGGTTCTGATCACGCAGGATCCCTATCTTGACTTAGACTCAGAAAAGAACTGGGCCGATCGCGGTACCTGGCCCTGCCAATGGATCAGCATGGCCGATCCACCCACCACCCCGTTTTTGGCTGCCTACCGGCGGGTCTTCACCTTGAAGATATCCTCCACAATACGCATCCATGTCAGCGCCGACGAACGCTACGAACTGTTTTGTGATGGCATACGCTTGGGACGCGGACCAGAACGTGGCGATGCCGCCCATTGGTATTTTGAGACCTACGAGTTGAAGCTGGCTGCCGGGGAACACCGGCTCGTAGCCAAGGTCTGGTCCTTGGGCAATCAGGCACCGTTTGCACAAATAAGCATCCGGCACGGGTTCATCCTCGGTGCAGAAGGTTTTTTTCTGCCGCTCATTGCAACAGGTGTCGCCGCCTGGGCGGGAAAACGGGTCACTGGCTGCGAATTTATTCCTTCCATCTTAACTGGGGGCGCAGGCGCAAAAATTAAAATTGATGCAGCCACATATCCTTGGGAGCTTGAACAGGGAACGGGTGATGGCTGGGCAACGGTCACTGTTCTGCATCCAGGCATCAACGGGGTTATCAAACATGACTGGCCAACCTGGCATCGGCTCGCCCCCGCGTCTCTACCACCACAAATTGAGAATGTCGCAGGTGCTCCAATCGTACGTCATGTCGACGACACCCCTCAGTCCTCGACCGAAATTACGCCCGTGCTGGCCAAACGCTCATCCGGAGAAGAGTCCGAATGGCAAAAACTCATCACAGAAAACGTTCCGCTGGTGATACCTGCCCACGTTTCCCGCCGAGCCATTCTCGACTTTGACACTTACCAATGCGTTTATCCCGAACTGGTCGTCTCGGGAGGGGCTGATGCCCGTATTCGCCTTCATTGGGCGGAGGGTTTGTATGAAGGAACCTCCGGCAATTTAAGCGGCGGCGGCTCCGCCGACGCCAGGAGCAAAGGAAACCGCACCGTCATTGAAGACAAATGCTTTATCGGCGAAGGGGATCTATTTCTGCCAGACGGCGTAAGTAACCGCCAGTTCGCATCTCTGTGGTGGGCCAGCGGGCGTTATGTCGAAGTGGCCATTGAAACCGGGAACACCTCCCTGACCTTGACCAGACTGCGTTTCCATGAGACACGTTATCCGCTGGACATGAACGGAAAGTTGACGGCCAGTGATCCGCGCTGGAAAGAAGTTGCAACTCTCTCTTTGCGCACATTGCAAATGTGCGCCCATGAAACTTACATGGACTGCCCCTACTACGAACAACTCCAGTATCTGGGTGACACCCGATTACAGGCGTTAGCAACGTTTATCCTGACACCCGACGCCCGGTTGCCCCATAAGGCGCTTCAAATGGGGGCAGCGTCCATGCTGAGTGAGCAAGGGTTGACTCAAGCCCGCTACCCAAGCCAAGGGATCCAAGTGATACCCCCCTTCTCGCTTTGGTGGGTGGCTATGCTGCACGACTTTGCGCTCTGGCGCGGCAACCTACCCTTTCTTCGTACCCTGATGCCAAACGCCCGGTTGATACTCGACACCCTGCTGGCGTGTTGCAATGCCGACGGACTCATGCAATCGCCCCGAGGTTGGAACTTCACCGACTGGGTGCCCGCTTGGACGGAAACCACAAGGGATTACCGAAACTGGGGCGTGCCACCGGATGGAGTGACGGGCGTGAGCAGTGTGCTCAATTGGCACCTGGTCTACACCCTGAATCGCGCCGCCGAACTGGAAGACTGGCTGGCAGAACCGGAACTGGTACTCCGCTGGAAACGCCAAGCGGCTGCGCTTGCCGCCCGACTTGATACCGCTTTCTGGAACGAGTCGCGTGGACTCTATGCCGACGACCTGACACACCGGCATTTTTCCGAACACGCCCAATGTCTGGCCCTGCTCAGCGGAACACTTCCCCGACGACGTGCGCGTATGCTGGCCCAGAATCTGTTCCACGACCCGGAAATCGTACGGGGAACCATTTATTTCACGCATTATCTCTTCGATTGTGCCGCTGCATCAGGACACATTGAGCCACTATTCGAACGGATGGAGGCCTTGTGGTTTCCATTAACCGGCCTGGGCTTCAAGACGCTGCCGGAAGAGCCGGAGCCGTGCCGGAGTGACTGCCACGCCTGGGGCGCCCACCCGCTCTATCATTTTTATGCCACGGTACTTGGCATAAGGCCGGTCACACCTGGGGCAACCCACCTGATCATCCGTCCGCAACTCGGTCCACTACAGGAAGCATCTGGCACTATGCCCCTTCCCAATGGCGAGGTCATGGTCGCATTTAAAAACCTTCACGGTCGCTTGCATGGACGGATTACACTGCCCTCCGGCGTCACCGCTGTACTGCATGCCAATGGACGTAAATATCCGTTGAGCGAAGGAGTTTTTGAATTGCCCCACTTCAGACAATGATGTCCAATTCGCCCCGGAGATAGGTGACGGCGTAGCCCCCGATCTTGACCCAGTCACCGTGATCCTGGCAGAACAGTTCGCCACCACGGGCCGAAAGCTGGAAAGCATGCAGATCTTTCTTTTTGAGCCGCCGCGCCCAATAGGGAATCAGCGTGGAATGGGATGAACCTGTCACCGGATCTTCATTAATACCGCCGCGGGGTGCAAAGAAGCGGGACACAAAATCCACGGAATCGCCGGGGGCGGTGGCAATCACTCCCAGGCAATCCCAGTCACGCATCTTCTCGAAGTCCGGCTGAAGCGACTTCACATCCACCTCCGTCTCAAAAACCACCAGATAATCCCTTGCCCGCCAAACTTCCTGCGGCATCGTACCCAACACAAACTCCACCCCGTCCGGAGCTTCACAACGCACCGGTGGCCTTGCTGGAAAATCCAGCACCATCATGTCTTCCACCCGCGCCACACGCACCTCACCACTGCGGGTCTTGAATGTGAGGCTTTCCGCATCCAATCCGGTCTCAAAAAAAATCGCATGTGCTGTGGCCAGTGTGGCATGGCCGCACAAATCGATTTCCATTGTTGGGGAAAACCAACGCAATCCATACCCCTCACCCTCACGAATAACAAAGGCTGTTTCCGACACCCCGTTCTCTGCAGCAATTTTCTGCATCACCGTCTCCGGTAACCAGCCTCGGGACAAAAAACATACACCCGCCGGATTCCCCTTAAACCGTTCCTCGGTAAACGCATCCAATTGATAATACGGTATTTTCATGTGCCTTCCCTGAAATCGAGCAGGTTCAATTGCAGAGTGGTCCGGTTCATATAGGTATTGGCGCGCAGATTAAAAGCCAAATCCACGGGACCCTCTGGCAACTCTTTCAAACGGCCCGCCATCTTGAACCCAATCACATCACATACATCACGACCCAACCCCACTCGCATTTTAACGTGTGCCTCTTTCAAAACCCGGGGAGCCCCGACAATTTGGACACTTTTTAATCCCCACACCGGCTCCACATTGCTTTCGCCAAACGGTCCCATACGGCGCGTCACATCCAGAAAACCGGTATCCAGCACCTCCGCCATGGATACCCAACTATCCAATTCCACAGTCCGACGAAGATCGTGTCCTTTCAACCCCTTCTCACAAACTGCATAAAAGGCCTTTTGGAAGTCCTCAAACACAGCTTGCTGAACTTCCAAACCGGCGGCCATTTCATGTCCACCATGCCGGCTCAAATACTCAGAGCACGCCTTGAGGCCCCCTAACAGGTCAAAGCCCTCAATGCTCCGGCAGGATCCCCGTCCCACCCCATTCTCGTCAAATCCGACCACAATCGTGGGACGTCCATATTTGCTCACCAACCGTGAAGCGACAATCCCCACCACACCGACATGCCAACCAATCTCACCCACCACAATACCGAAATGGGAGCCCGGATCATAATACGCCTCAATCCGGCGAACGGCCTCCTCCATGATTTCACTCTCGACTTGCTTGCGATCCTGATTGGCGGAATCCAATAAGAGCGCAAGTTCCCGCGCCTTGACAGGATCCTCCGTGAGCAACAGTTCCAAGGCGTCATCCGCCTTACCCATCCGTCCGGCGGCATTCATCCGCGGACCGAGCAAAAACCCGACGTGATAGGTTCCCAGTTCCCCCGTCGCCCCGGCAACCTCAGCCAGGACACGCAACCCCAAGCGCTCCCGTCGATTGAGTTGGGCAAGTCCATGCCGCACCAGAATCCGATTTTCATGGATCATCGGGACCATGTCGGAAACCGTACCAAGCGCCACCAGATCCAAAAATTCGCGCAAATCCAAGGTCATCGCCGTCGTCTGTTTCTGGTCCCGCCCCTTTTTCAGTAAGGCATGACAGACCTTGAAAGCCACCCCCACCCCGGAAAGGCAGCGGGACTGGGGATCGGAGCCCAGCTTAGGATTGACGACGGCCACCACCGGAGCAGGCCCCGCCGTCCCTACTTCATGGTGATCGGTGACCACAATGTCCACGCCCGCCTTGGTAGCGGCGATAGCGGCTTCATGAGAGCCCGAACCACAATCGGTGGTGACAATCAGACCGGGCTGGTAGGCACGGATACATCGTTCCACCGTTTCCGCATTGAGCCCATAGCCCTCCTCCATACGACTGGGGAGAAACTGGAACACCCGCCCGCCTAAACGGGTGAGCACATGGCTCATTAAAGCGGCACTGGTAACGCCATCCACATCATAATCACCATAAACCACCATGGTCTCCCCCGCCTTGATCGCCTTCCCGATTCTCGCCACAGCAGCCTCCATGGCCGGCAGGGTGAAGGGATCGATGACATCACTGAGTCGGGGATTCAGGAATCGCTCGACATCACCGGTGGCAGATACGCCACGCAGAATTAAGGCCCGCGCTAAAGGGAGAGGCAGCAAAGAATGACGGGCCAGTTCTTGAACTGACCCGTCTTCCGTCTCTCGAAGTCTCCAATTTTTCACGGATCTTATTTCTGGCCGAGATCCGGAGCCTTCCAGCGATACCAAGCCAGGGTAACGGGGGTGGCAATATAGATACTCGAGTAGGTACCTGTGATCATACCCACCAACATGGCCACCGAGAAGTCTTTCAACGCACCGCCACCCATAATAACCAGGAACAGCACCGACACCAAAGTGAAGGAACTGGTCAGCAACGTACGGGCCAGAGTCTGATTGATACTATGATTACACAAATCCTTAAAAGTCTGTCCTCCCCGGTAAAGACGCAGATTTTCCCGGATTCGGTCGAAGATAACCACCGTATCATTGCTGGAGTAACCGATAATGGTCAATACCCCGGCAATCAAGGTCATCGTTATTGGAAAGCCTAACAGATGACAGACTCCGATAGTAATCATGGCATCATGGATGGTCGCCACCACGGCACCAAGCCCGAAACCGAATTCAAACCGAAAGGCAATATAGACAACCATGGCCAACGTGCCCAAAATCATCGCCCAACTGGCACGTATTTTCAGCTCCTGCCCAATCTGAGGGCCCACATCATCCTGTTGCATCACCTTAAAGTCAGCTTGGGGAATCTTATCTATCAGCAGAGCTTCAACTTTTTTTCCTTCTTCCAATGTGGCAACTTTAACCAGAAGGATTTCACGCGTCCCTGCCTCCATGCCTTTCTGAAACTGAATGGACGGATCTTTAATACCTCCACCTGTCAGAACATTACGGACATCGTCAATTCCCGGTTTGGATTGGAACTTCAGCGTCAACTGGGTACCACCGGTGAAATCTACACCGAAAACACTCGACCGGTCTTTAATTCCATGAGAAATCATCAAAGCCCAGGAGACCACCACCACGGCAAAGGTACCGCCCAACATCCATCGCCACTTCCCGATAAAATCAATATTCGTTTCAGGAATGATCGAGAACATCTTAAGAATGGACACATTGTTGGTCCGTTCAGCGATTAGCATATGGCACATATGGGTGACCGTCACAGCCGTATAGAGGTTGATCAACAGACCGGCAATCAAGGTAACGGCATAACCACGAACCGGGCCGGATCCGAAGATAAACATGATCACCGCCGTCAGAATGGTGGCCACATGGGAGTCGAACACGGCCGCAAAGGCGCGTGCAAAACCGGCGTCAATGGAAGCCTTAAGGCTCTTGCCAGCCTTAATTTCCTCACGAATACGCTCAAAAATCAGCACGTTCGTATCTACGGCCATACCGATACTCAGAGCGATACCCGCAATACCAGGCAGCGTCAACACCGGGAGAGCGATGGCGCTGCCAGCCCGAGCATCACTGGAGAACATCCCCAGCACCCCCGCCACCACAATCATGCCCAGCGGCAACAGCACCACATTCAAGATCAGCGCCAAGTCAGCCAGCAAACCGTTGACCAGATAATAAAGCGCCATCAAAAGAATAATGACCGCACAGCCATACAAACCGGCATTCATACCGCTAGTAACCGAGTCCTTACCCAGCGTGGGATCCACAACCCGGCGTTCCACAATTTCCACAGGCGCAGGCAACGACCCCGCCTTGAGGATGTGGGTCAGAAACAGCGCCTCACTGAAGGTGAAACTGCCGCTGATGACAGCACGTCCACCATGAATAGCCTCTTTGATCACAGGCGCGGAATACAGGGAACCATCCAGCACAATCGCCATCTGGCGCCCCACCGGGCCGGGGTTCTTCGCACCACCAGGCGCATAATCACCCGTAACCCGTGCAAATTTATGTGAACCTTCCGGATTAAACTCAAGACTGACCACCGATTGTCCCACGCCCTGCGTATCCACCGTGGCGCGCTTCAACGTATCCCCCGTCAACTGAGCGATTTTCTCGACATAATATGGACTGAACGCTTCACGCCCGCCCACCTTCTGTTTTTCCAATAGTAACTCACAACGCCGGGGAGCATTGAACAACGCCACCTTCGCGCGAAACGCGGAATCCATCATTTCGTCAGGAACCGCCTGCCGGTCACGCACCAGGTAATCTCTAGCCGCCCCGCCATCGGAAAGGGACATGATCTTGTAACCTTCCGGCGCGACACCCTTTTCAAACAACTTATTAATCAGCTCACTGTTCTTTTCATGAACCATGCGGAATTCCAGGAAGGCCGCTTCCTTGAGCATCCGCGCCGCTTCATCGCGTTTCTTTTCATCAACACCAGGAAGCTGAACCACAATGCGGTTATCCTTCTCCGGGAAAATGATGGGCTCGGCAATCCCCAGACCATCCACACGGTTCCGGATCACTTCAATAGCCCGAGCCTGCGCTTCTTTGAGGGACACCACCATCCGATCTTTCACACGGGTCGCAATCTGTTCTTCCGTCAGCTTGGCAAAATCTTCTGCGCCCAGCTTGGATTTAATTTCTTCACGGATCTGACCCGCCATGGCGGTTTCATCGATCTGCACCGTGAAGCTGGTTCCGCCCTTGATGTCCAAACCAAACCGGACCTTGTCTTTGATGGGGAAGATCGTCGCCACCGACATTCCGACAAGCACCACCAGCAACATCCACTTAAAGATTGTTTTCTTATCCATAATCGACCTGCTCCTCAACTACCCTCAGCTATTATTATTTAGTATTTTCGACACTGGCGGGAATTTCATCCTTGCCCAGCACACGAATCACGGCGCTCCGGACAATTTCCACTTTGGTGGTTTCTGACACCTTGATGCTCATCATCTGATCCTTCACCGTCACCACCACTCCAATCATGCCGCCACAAAACATCACGCGGTCGCCCACCTTGATGCTGTCCATCATGGCCCGGCGCTCTTTTTCCCGCTTCTGCTGGGGACGAATCATCATGAAATAGAAAAGAGCAAAAATGATGACCATGTAGCCCATCATCAACATTCCGCTCCCCCCCCCCTGACCCTGCGCGCCAGCCGGAGGAGTGCCCATACCCAAAAACAACATTGTCGTCATCATGCTCATTTAATTCTCCTTATTAGTTGCGTAAAATTCCTGTCTAAACTCTTCAAATACACCCTGATCCAAAGCCGCGCGCATCTCGCGCATAAACTCCAAAGTCCGATGCAGGTTGTGGATCGACAACAACCGCACCCCGAGGATTTCCTTCACATTCATCAGATGCCGGATATAAGCCCGTGTGAAATTCTGGCAGCAATAACACGTGCAGCCTTCCTCAACTGGGCGGGTATCCTCTTTATACATCCCGTTCCTGACCGGATAATGCCCCGTTCGGGTCATCGCCGTTCCATGCCGGGCGTAGCGCGTGGGCATTACACAATCAAACATATCCACACCCAACGCCACCGACTCCACGAGTTGCTTCAACACACCCACACCCATCAAATAGCGCGGTCGCTCTTCCGGCAATTCAGCCACGCCATTCTTAACGGCCTCCAGTAGCACCGGCTCCGGCTCGCCCACACTCACGCCCCCGACGGCATAGCCGTCAAAACCAATCGCGATCAGTTCGCGGGCACACTTCGCCCGCAAATCGGCATACTCACCGCCTTGTACAATTCCAAAGACCAATTGGCCGTTCCGCGGGTGCAGTTCGGCACATAAAGCGGCCCATGATAGGGTTCGCATTACGGCCTGACAAGCGTATTCGTAGGTACTGGGATAGGGCGGACACTCATCAAAAGCCATCATAATATCAGATCCGAGTCGGCACTGGATATCCATCGCCTCACGGGGCCCCAAAAACAGCTTGGTCCCATCAATATGCGAGTTGAATTCGACCCCATCAGGCTTGATTTTGCGAAGTTTGGAGAGGCTGAAGACCTGGAACCCGCCACTATCAGTCAGGATGGGGCGATCCCACCCCATAAACTTATGCAATCCCCCGCATTTTTCAATGATTTCAACGCCGGGCCGCAGACTCAGGTGGTAGGTATTCCCCAAAATAATGTCTGATCCCGCCTCCTTCATTTCCACCGGAGTCATGGCTTTGACTGTCGCCTGTGTCCCCACCGGCATGAAAACCGGAGTCTCAATAGCCCCATGCAAGGTCCACAACCGGCCGCGACGCGCCTTGCTTTGGGGATCCACCGCCAGAAGTTCGTATGTGCCCGGTGCCTTCACTTGACCGCCGCCGCCATCAAAGCCGCATCCGCCAACACCAGCGCCGCCATCGCCTCCACCACCGGAACAGCCCGCGGCACCACACAGGGGTCATGACGGCCACGCGCCTTCAGTTCATACTTCTGGCCATCCCAATCCACAGTGGACTGAGCACACCCGATGGTGGCCGGTGGCTTGAAGGCCACGCGGAACAAAATGGACTCACCGTTCGAAATTCCGCCCTGAATCCCGCCGCTGTGATTGGTCAGGGTACCCAGCGATTTGCCCCGCTTCACGAAAGGATCATTATGCACCGAGCCCCGCAGGCTCGTGGCGGCAAAGCCTAGCCCGAACTCAAAGCCGCGCGTCGCCGGAATGGTCAACATCGCACCAGCCAACAGAGCGGACAATTTGCCAAACACCGGTTCCCCCCACCCTGCCGGCACATTCCGACACACACAGGAAACCACCCCGCCCACCGAATCACCGGCTTCCTTCAGCGATCGAATCAGCGCGGCCATAGCCGCCGCCTGTGCCTGATCTGGACAACGCACAGGGTTTTTATCCACCTGCGCACGGGAAATGGTCGCCACATCCACAG
>Ga0209697_10003755_pt1 | contig 20298 bp, 21 predicted proteins | sample AliMusrvi5mmetaG_FD_184115 | JGI IMG/M metagenome (GOLD analysis project Ga0209697, IMG submission 184115) | Freshwater lake bacterial and archeal communities from Alinen Mustajarvi, Finland, to study Microbial Dark Matter (Phase II) - Alinen... | ecosystem: Environmental > Aquatic > Freshwater...
CTTGATCTATTTTAAAGCTTCCTTTTTTAATTTGCTGATAAATCAAAAGAAGTTCTTTTGTCAAAATTTTTAATTCAGTTTTTTTCAGTAACCCAATGCTTTCAAGCATACGAATATGAGCCAAACTGCCCAATACATCAAACTCGGCAAGCAAGATGTCAAGTTCTTTATCTCGTCCAATTGTAAATTCTTCAACAACTTTATTTACTGAAGTTCCTTTATCCCAAAGTTTCATATTTATTTTTTTTAAATATTATTTTTATATAAAAATCAGATTTGAAGTCCATCCAACAGTTTGATATAAATTTCAATTCCTTGTTTTATTTCATCAATTCCAATATACTCATCGGCAGTATGTGAACGTTTTGAATCACCTGGTCCGATTTTTAAAGATGTATATTTCAATACCGCCTGATCTGAAGTGGTTGGCGAAGCATAATATGTTCTGCCAATGCTTAAACCCTTCTGAACAACCGGATGTTCAATAGGAATATGCGAAGCATTCAGTCGAAACGAATTCGCTTTCACTTCGCAACTAACATGTTTTTTAATGATTTCATAAGCTTCTTTGTTGCTGTACATTTCATTTGTCCTGACATCTACCACAAACGAACAGGTGTCTGGAACAATGTTATGTTGGTATCCCGCAGAAATCTGCGTCACAGACATTTTCATCTCACCCACTGATTCGGACACTTTAGGAAATTTATAGGTTCTAAACCATTCAATGTCTGTCATTGCTTTGTAAATCGCATTATCTCCTGAATTATGTCCGGCATGTCCCGCTTTTCCATATGCTGTGCAATCTAATACCATCAAACCTTTTTCAGAAATAGCCATTTGCATTTGCGTGGGTTCTCCAATAATTGCCAAATCTATTTTTCCTAAATCTCCAACTATACTCTCAATTCCATTCACGCCAGAATTTTCTTCTTCAGCTGTAGCTGCATAAATCAAATTATAAGGCAAATCAGATTGTTCAGCAAAATATAAAAATGCAGCTAAAAGCGAAACCACTGAAGCACCTGCATCATTACTGCCCAATCCATAAATTTTATCATCTATTTCAACTGCACTAAACGGGTCGTGCGTCCATGCTTTAGAAGGTTTCACAGTATCTACGTGTGAATTTAAAAGAATGGTCGGTTTTGTTTTATCAAAATATTTTGATTTCACCCACGTGTTATTACTTTTTCGTTCTGTTGCAAATCCTTTATCTGCAAGGTATATCTGAACGATGTCAGCGGCTGCACGTTCTTTTCGACTGAATGAAGGCGTCTGAATTAATTGCTTCAGCAAATTGATAGCTTCTGTCTGGAGCTCACTTATATTCATAATATTAAGGTTGTGCCTGAATTTGATTGTCCAAGCATTTGTGCATTTGTAATGATTACTTTTTTTACTCCTTGTGTTAATGCATTAAAACCATTATCCAGTTTAGGAATCATGCCTTCAGTTATAATTTTTTTGGCTTTATAATCTTCAAATATTTTCTTGTCAATCACCGGAATCACTGAATTTTCATCATCTGCATTGCTTAATACTCCTTTTTTTTCAAAACAATAAATCAAATCAACATCATATTCATTGCTCAATGCAATGGCAATAGATTGCGCCATTGTATCCGCATTTGTATTTAACAGTTGTCCATTACAATCATGCGTCAATGGAGCTATTACAGGCATAATATCATTATTTAATAATGTAACGAATTGTTTTGAATTCACTTCAACAATGTCTCCAACAAAGCCATAGTCAATAGGTTTAGCTGATCTTTTCACAGCTTTAATAACATTCAAATCAGCGCCACAAATCCCCAATGCATTGCATTGCAGAGCTTGTAGCTTGGCTACTACATTTTTATTTACTAATCCTGCATAAACCATTGTCACGACTTTAAGCGTTTCAGCATCGGTAATTCTTCTACCTTCCACCATTTTAGTTTCAATACCTAACTTTGCCGAAATCTCAGTAGCAGTCTTGCCTCCACCATGAACTAAAATCTTTTTTCCTTTTATTTTTACAAAATCATTCAAAAGCAGTTGCAATGAATTTTCATTCTCAACAACTTTACCACCAACTTTTATAATCGTTAATTTCTCCATTCTATTTTTGATTTTCTAAAATCATTTTAATCACTGTTTGTGCTGAAACCACGCGATTTGCAGCTTCTTCAATCACAATTGAATTCGGGCTATCAATCACTTCATCCGAAACAATCATATTTCTGCGAACCGGAAGACAATGCATGAACTTAGCATTATCCGTTAATTTCATCTTAGCTGCATCCACAGTCCACGCTGTATCTTTAGACAATATTTTTCCGTATTCTTTATAGGAAGCCCAATTTTTTGCATAAATAAAATCTGCACCTTCAAATGCTTTTTTCTGATCATATTCTATTTTAGCGCCTTTTGTAAATTCTTCAGCAAGCTCATATCCTTCTGGATGAGAAATCACAAAATCAACATCAGCAGCCAACATCCATTCTGCAAAAGAATTTGGAACTGCCTGCGGCAATGCACGTGGATGCGGAGCCCACGTCAGAACAACCTTTGGACGTTTCTTCGTTTTGTATTGTTCAATCGTTACCAAATCGGCAAATGATTGCATTGGATGTCGTGTAGCTGATTCCATGCTGATGATAGGCACACCGGCATATTCAATAAATTGATTCAAAATCATTTCGCTATAATCTTCTTCTTTGCTTTGATAACGTGCAAACGAACGAACACCAATGATATCGCAATAACGACCAATAACAGGCACCGCTTCACGAATATGTTCCGCTTTATCGCCATCCATCACAACGCCCATTTGTGTTTCAAGTTTCCATCCATCTTTATTGATGTCCAGAACAATCACGTTCATCCCGAGATTCATCGCAGCTTTTTGAGTACTTAAACGTGTGCGCAGTGATGAATCAAAAAATATGAGAATGATTGTTTTATTTTTCCCAAGCTCAACATATTTTAAAGGATCTTTTTTTAGTTCAAAAGCTTGTTCCATGGCTTTTTTCAGATCGGGAATATCTTTAATACTTGTAAAATGTTGCATGTTAATTTATGATTTTAAAGTTTTATAAAGTACAGTTTCTTCTTCTACCAATTGTTTCAAATCTTCTTTTGATGGCAAATATAAATTATATTGACTGGCAAAAATCTGTTTATTGTTACGAGGCAAAGTAATTTCAACCAAACTATCATTTTTATTTTTACAGATTATAATGCCAATCGTTTTATTCTCTTCTTTAGTTTTTACAAAGCGGTCGTAATAGTTTACATACATCTGCATCTGCCCAATATCCTGATGTTTCAACCGACCAATCTTCAGGTCAATCAATAAAAAACATTTCATCAAGCGATTATAAAATACTAAATCAACAAAAAAATGTTCTTCATCAAAAGTAAAACGAACTTGTCGTCCGGAGAATAAAAAACCTTTGCCTAATTCAAGCATGAATTGTTCAAGCTTATTAATAATAGCTGTTTCCAGATCAGTTTCGGAATAAATGCTATCTTCTTTTAAACCTAAAAATTCAAGAATATATGGTTCTTTAATCGCATCTTTAGGCTTTTCAAGTATTTGTCCTTTTTGTGAAAGTTCTTTTACCTTTTTTTTATTTCGATTTAAAGCCAAACGTTCATATAAAGCGGTGTCATATTGCCTGAATAATTCATTCACAGACCAGTTGTTATTTGTAGCTTCTATCTCATAAAAACTTTTTTCATCTTGATTTTTTATCTTTGATAAAAGCACATAATGAGACCACGAAAGAACAAACGGAGAACCATTTTTTTTGATAGTTTGTAAATAGATTCCTTTATTAACAGGCTTTCCAGAAGATTTCCGAGACGGCGTCTCGGAAATTGAAGAAGCATTAAAAATCCGAGACGCCATCTCGGATTTTTGATATGAAAGATAAAAGCGTCGCATGTTTTCAAGATTATCAACAGAATAGCCTTTACCAAGATCTTCGGTTAATTGAGTGCTTAATTGTTTTAATGTTTCAGAAGCATACTGCGCACGAATTTTCCCTTGTTGTTCATGTTCAATAATTAATTTGCCAATCAAAAAGTTAGTCAGAACCATTGTGCTGTTTACATTTCGCACAATGTTCTGTCGAGCCTGTTCGACAAGCGTTTTGATGTTTTTAACAAGCGTATTATATTGTTTGCCTGTTGCTGGTTTCATTAGAATATTAAAATAAATTGTGTGTTAAATTTTATTTGTTTCTAATTTGCCCGTCACCAATAATGATCCATTTATAACTTGTCAATTCTTCAAGTCCCATGGGGCCGCGGGCATGCATCTTCTGTGTGCTGATGCCAATTTCTGCACCTAATCCGAATTGGGCACCATCCGTATATGCTGTTGATGTATTAGAATAAACCGCAGCAGCATCAACGCTTTTAATAAACTTGTCAATGTATTCTTGATTTTCAGAAATGATTGCTTCACTATGTTTTGAACTATGTTTAAAAATATGTTCAATCGCTTCATCAATAGTTGCTACTGTTTTTACAGACATTTTATAATCTAAAAATTCTGTTCCGAATGATTCGTCAGTTGCAGGTTTCAGAAGATCGTCAGGATAATTTCCTTTCAAAAAAGAAAAAGATTTTTCATCTGCAAAAATTTCAACATGGCTGTCAGCAAGTGGTTTCACGAGATAAGCCAAATCATTTAATCTCTTTTCATTGATAATTAAACAATCCAATGCATTGCAAACACTCACTCTCCGGGTTTTTGCATTATTAATAATTGCTTGCCCTTTTTCTTTATCACCAAATTCGCAAAAATATGTATGCACAATTCCGGCACCAGTTTCAACAACAGGCACTTTAGAATTTTCTCTAACAAAATTTATCAGATTCTGACTGCCACGTGGAATCACAAGGTCAATATAATCCACTGCATTCAGCACATCTTTTATCACTTCTCTTTCTGGAGGAAGCAACTGAACAATATTTTTATCTATTCCATGCTTTTCAAGTATCTGATGAATAACAGATAAAATCGCAATATTTGAATGATGCGCATCGCTTCCACCCTTTAGCACTGTGGCGTTTCCAGATTTCACACAAAGAGAAAATACATCAAACGTAACATTTGGGCGTGCTTCATAAATTATCCCAATCACACCGATTGGAACTCTTACTCTTGATATTTTCAAACCATTTGGACGAACAGTTTCACTAATAATTTTTCCCAAAGGAGATTCCAAACCCGCAACATTCCTGATGTCAGAAGCAATTCCAACGATTCTATCCTTGGTCAACATTAATCTATCATACTTCGGATCTTTAGGATCCATGCGGTCGAGATCTTTTTTGTTTTCTTTTAAAATAAAATCACTTTGCTTTTCTGCTTCATCAGCAAGGTCTAACAACATTTTATTAATGTTATCCGAACTGAGCAATTGCAGTTTGCGGCTTGCCTGCTGAACCTGTTGTAAAATATTTGTTATACTCATTTTTATTAATTATTCAAATAGAGATAATCGTAATGAATTAATTCTTTAATATCTTTTTTACCTATTTGCTGAATGGCTGAATCAGAGTCGTACTGAGACTTTCCACAACCAAGCAGATTTTTATTCTCATCAAAAATTTTAATTATATCTCCGGTTTTAAATGACCCTTTTATTTCTGTAACACCTATCAACAGAAGACTTGACGCTTTATTTGAAAGCAAAACTTCTTTTGCGCCTTTGTTGATATACACTTCACCTTTTGCAAACCCTTCAGAATAAGAAATCCATTTTTTAATTTGAGAATTAAATGTTTTTGTACTTGCACTAAACTTGGTATTAAGCACCTTGGTGTCATCTTCTAAAATATCAAGAATAATATTATCGCGCTTGCCATTGGCAATGTAAACCGTAATGCCCGAACTCGCAGCTTTTCTAGCAATGCCGTATTTGGTAATCATTCCACCACGACCAAAATTTGATTTTTTGGTAGAAATAAAGTCTATAATATTATTTAAATTTTTATCTATCACCGGAATCAATTTTGAATTTTTATCTTCCGGATTTCCTGTAAAAATGCCGTCAATATTGCTAAGAATAAAAAGCGTATCAGCATCCATCATTGTTGAAATCAATCCTGCCAACTCATCATTATCAGTAAACATCAACTCAGTGACCGACACCACATCATTTTCATTAATAACAGGAATTACATGATTATGCATGAGTGTATTTAAACAATTTTGAATATTCAAATAATGTCGGCGTGTACGAAAATCTTCTTTGGCAACAAGCACTTGAGAGCATACCAGATTATATTTTTCAAATAAATCTGAATAAATATTCATCAGTTTTATCTGACCGATTGAAGCTAAAAGTTGACGTTGCGAAACTTCATCTGTTTTCTGTTCCAATTTAATTAATGAACGACCGGCAGCCACAGCGCCAGAAGAAATCAGCATTACTTCAAATCCTTGTTTCTGTAGCTGAACAACCTGATTCACCAGATTGCCAATTCGCTGCATATCCAGTTTGCCTTGATTATCAGTCAACACATTGGAACCAATTTTTATGGAAATTCTTTTTTGCATTTTTACAAAAATTATTTCGTCAGCTTTGCCGTTTTATTATACGCTTTTAATATTCCCTGAACTACAGAAGCGCTGAATCCTTTATTTTCCATCTCATTCAAACCGGTAATGGTAACGCCTCCAGGAGTTGTCACTTTATCAATTTCTTTTGCCGGATGATTTCCATTTGCAATCAGCAATTCTGCGGCACCTTTCACTGTTTGCTCAACAATTTTTTGTGCAACATCATGTTCAAAACCCATTTCCACACCGGCTTGCATTGCTGCTTTAATATAATTCAAAGCAAACGCAATGCCGCTGGCGCCAAGGATTGTAGCGGCGCTGATCAAATTTTCATTCACAACAATCGCTTGACCAAGTTCATTAAAAATTGAAACCATCAATTCCTTTTGCTTGTCAGACGCATTATTTGACGCAATGCAAGTCATAGATTGTTTCACAGACATGGCAGTATTTGGCATCACGCGGAAACAGGAAATTTTTGTTCCAACAACCTGCTGAATATCGTCAATACTTACTCCCGCAGCCGTTGAAGAAATAATATGTTTTTTAATATTCAACGAAGATTTAATTTCTGTCAAAACATTTTTAATATCATTTGGTTTCACAGCAACAATAATAATATCGGCATTAACAACCGCTTTTCGATTATCGCTCATCACTGTAACGCCTGATTTTTTAAATGCTTCAAGCGGGTTCAAGTGAATGTCGGCAACCGTAAGATTATTGTTATTTATCTTTTTTGAAAGAATCAATCCGCTGATGATTGATCGACCTAAATTTCCTCCACCGATCACTGCAATTTTTGTTGTATTCATTTTTTCAAGATATTTAAAATATATAAAATTCAAAGATAATAAATCATTCCTTTCATTTGAAGTAGAATCAATGCATTTCTTTGTTCAGTTTTCTCAAAAATTTTCCGCCTTGCGTTTTTAATGATTTGTCGCCTTGTTCCAGAATAATCTCAATCGTAGCGGCAAGTTCAGGCTTCAATTCAGGAATATAATTTGAAATAGAATAAAGAATATGCATGCAATAATATCGAATAGCAATGCTTTCATCCGTGGAAGACAGCCATTGAAAACAATAATTGACAAGCAAACCCTGAATTTTTTCATTTTCTTCAAATGAATAATGTGTGAAAAGCTTTAAAAAACAACGCTTAACTCCTTCATTTTTTGTTTCAATTATATACTGTAAAATCGCATCCAAATAAGATTCTGTAACGCAAGGAACTTTAGCATCATATTTTTCAATAACATTTGCCGCACGCATGGAAAACTGATGAACATCGCTGAAAGCAAGATCAATAAAAGCTTTTAGCAATGATGGATTTTTAATAATCGCATCAACTGAATGCATCGCTGAACGTCTTGAACTATCAAATATTAAAGGTTTAATGTCTTGCATTAAAATTTTGAATACTTTTTATAGCTTGCATAATAAATAATTAATAAAAGCGGAGCATGTAACTAGCATAAAACGTGCTTCTTCAATATTAACATTTACACTATTCTCTAACAAACTATGCCGAATACCACCTTCATCTGATGTATAACCATAAAGTGCACTAAAAGCTGTTTTTAAATTATTAGGAATAAGCTGTTTTTTTTCTATTTGCTTAAGCGCATGACCAAGTGTCGATTTATTAGTATTAGTAATTATTTTCGAGAGAGATTCTACTGCAGAAATAGATTCTTTAATTGAGTTTCTATAATTTGGATTTTGTTTATCTGAAAGTAAGGCAATCGCAGATTTCAAATGTTCCTTAATTGATTTAAATTTGTCAGCATTAATTATTGCATTCTCAATTTCTATTATTTCATCTTTTGAATTAATTTCAATTAATTTCCCATCGATAAAACGATAAGCAGACATTTCTTTTTTTAAAAATTCATTGCATGTTTTTTGAAATTCTGAATTATATGAAGAAGAAAATTCTATAAAATTATAAACCAAATACCAATCTGATTCAAAAAACCATTTTCTAACTATCGGAATTGCTTTATGTTCAGTGACTACTTCATAGCACCATGGTAAAGTATCTATTGGAAATTTAAAAAAATAAATCCATAAATCACGAAAATAAATTGACAATTCAGAATACTCCTGATACCGTTTTTGATTACTTCTTGTATTAATAACTAATTCTAAAATTAGCGTCCATAATGAATTACGAAGTTCATTACTAATGCCTTCTTTTTCAAGCTCAACTTTTATTTCTTCTTTTCCTATTCTTTGCGAAAATTTCATAAAATTATTTTACTTAATTTATAAAATAAAATCCTATTTTAGTAATACAAATATTATTTAAATTTTCTCCAACTCATCTTTCAAAGCATCAATGAAACAATCTGCTTCAGCTACTTTCAGGCTTAAAGGAGGCAATAAACGAATGATTTTTGTTCCTGAAAAACCTGTAAATATCTTGTGTTCAAACAATAATTTATTTCGTAATTCTTTTATTTCAAAATCAAATTCCAACCCGATCATCAACCCTTTTCCTCTCACTTCCTTTATTTTCGGCAGCAATGACAACATTTCCAATAAATAAGAACCTGTTAAATCAGCATTTTCAATCAAACATTCTTCTTCCATCACATCAAGCACAGCAATGCCTGCAGCACATGCAAGATAATTTCCGCCAAACGTGGTTCCAATCATGCCATATTCTGCTTTGAATTTCGGACTAATCAAAATGCCACCAATCGGAAAACCATTGCCCATGCCTTTTGCAACAGAGATTATATCCGGTTTAATAGCTGCATATTGATGAGCGAAAAATTTTCCGCTGCGTCCATAACCGCTCTGTACTTCATCCAAAATCAAAATCACATCATGTTTCAAACAAAGCAACTCTAAGCCTTTTAAAAACTCATCGGTTGGAATATAAATACCTCCAATACCTTGAATTCCCTCAATAATCACAGCGCAGACATCGCCTTTCATTAATTCTTTTTCAACGGAATCAATATCATTCAATTCCAGAAAAACAACTTCATGACCAGCATTCACCGGCGCTATAATTTTAGGATTATCCGTAATAGCCACAGCCGCAGAGGTTCTGCCATGAAATGATTTTTTAAACGAAATGATTTTTTTCTTTTTATTAAAAAATGATGCCACCTTCAGCGCATTCTCATTGGCTTCAGCGCCAGAGTTGCAAAGGAACAGATTGTAATCTTCATAACCTGATAACCGTCCGAGTTTTTCTGCCAGTTGATTTTGCATTGGAACTAAAACAGAATTGGAATAAAATCCTATTTTATCCAATTGATTTTCCAACAGTGACACATAATGCGGATGCGTGTGACCGATAGAAATCACGGCATGTCCACCGTAAAGATCTAAATATTTTTTCCCGTCTTTGTCCCAAATATAGCAACCTTCCGCTTTTACCGGTTCTATTTGGTTTAAAGGATATACATCAAATAATTTCATTTCTTTTTTATTAAAAGTTTTAATATTTTTTCTAATTAAAAACCGATTCCTTTTAGTTTCAATCCGGTGGTTTCATCCAATCCACACATCAGATTCATATTCTGCACTGCTTGTCCTGATGCACCTTTGACGAGATTATCAATGGCGCTGACAAGGAATATTTTGTCATTATGTTTTTCAACAGAGATGACGCATTTATTTGTATTTACAACCATTTTCAAATCTACTTCGCCATCAGCAATGAAAACAAAAGGATGATTTTTGTAAAAATCTTTATATAATTTTACCGCTTCGCTCAAACTCAAATCGCAAGCTGTATAGATCATTGCAAGTATTCCGCGTGAAAAATTTCCACGTACAGGAATAAAATTTAATGGTTGATTCATGCCGGGTTGCAAGTCAGTTAAAGTCTGCTTGATTTCTTTCAAATGCTGATGATTAAAGGCTTTGTAAACCGACACATTATTATTTCTCCAGCTGAAATGCGTTGTTGTACTTGGCGACTGACCAGCACCGGTTGAACCGGTAATTGCATTGATATGCACTTCATCTTTCAATAATTTTTTTTCAGCCAATGGCAATAATGCAAGCTGAATCGCAGTTGCAAAACATCCGGGATTTGCCACTTTTTTTGCATGTTTAATTTTCTCACGATACACTTCAGGAAGCCCGTAAATAAAGTCATTGCCAGTTGCATTGATACGAAAATCCTGCGCAAGATCAATAATTTTAACATTCGAAGGAATGCTATTTGCTTCCAAAAATTCTTTTGATTTTCCATGCGCAGAACAAAGAATCAAAACATCAATTTTAGCATAATCCGCTGCAGAAAATTTCATTTCCGTTTCACCAATCAGATCATGATGAACAGAGCTGATCAGTTGTCCGTCATTGCTGCTGCTTTGAACGAATTCAATTTTTACTGCAGGATGATTTAATAATATTCGAAGCAGTTCTCCGGCTGTATAGCCTGCACCGCCTATGATTCCGACTTTTATCATTTTTTGAATATTTTAATTTATATTTATGTTGCCAGTTATTATTTATATTTTTCGTTTTTTAATGTATATACATTTTCAACTATTGAATATTCTATTACTAATTTTTCTTTATTCTTTGATATTCCTTTTTTTATTCCAATTTTTTTAGTTTCTTTTAATTTAAAAGGTTTATTTTTATCTTTTTCAATAAATTCATATTTAGCAATATTAACAATAGTATCACCACTTTTAGAGATTGTAAAAGCACCTGTACTAAAATGACAATCGGAGCTTTCATTCTCAAATAAAATTTTAGAAATATTATTTTTAAAAGAAATAATTTTGGTATTGATTTCGGTACAACCAAATCCAACTAAAATGTCAGTAATAAAAAGTTCATAAGTCCCATCTTGATCAATATCTACATAAGCAATAGAATCCTTACAAATAAATCTTTTAAATTCCCATTTACTGTCTTCAAATGCAAATAAACATGCAGCGTCAAAAGTGCTACCCCTTCTACTACGGAATGTTCTTTCAAGTATTAATTCATCCTTATCCATTGATGTAAAGTGTCCCTTTATAATTTTAAAATCTTTTAATGTATCTAACAAAATATCATTTTTATTATTTTTCAAAGTAAATTTTAAGCTATCATTTAGAACTTTCCAATATTCATTATAAGGCAGATTATTTTTATCAGAATCAATTAAATGAGTTTTATTCTGTCTATTATGACAAGAAAGTCCTGCTAACATGAGAATAAATAATATAATTAAAATTACAGGGTTCATTTTATAAAAGCTAGTCATTTTTTTACTATTGCCTATTTATTAACCGAATAATAAATCTTCAATTGATTTGCAATAATCTTTGTAAACCCTTTTACATCTTCGCCACTCCAAGCTCTGTTGGCTTCACCATAACTGCCAAATTTTGCATTCATCAGATCATGTTCAGATTCAATACCAATCAGCTCAAAACGATATGGAAATAATTTTACAATAACTGCTCCTGTAACATTTTGTTGACTGTCTTCAAGAAATTTTTCCATATTTCGCATCACCGGATCAAAGTAAAGAGCTTCATGCAACATCATTCCGTACCAGTTGGCAAGCTGGTCTTTCCAATATTGTTGCCATTTGGTCAACACATGTTTTTCAAGCAGATTATGACCTTTAATGATAATCATCGGAGCAGCTGCTTCAAATCCCACTCGTCCTTTAATACCAATGATTGTATCGCCAACATGTATGTCGCGACCAATGGCATAAGGCGAAGCAATTTTCTCCAACTCTTTAATCACATCTACCGGATTTTTGAATTTTTTAGTATCTAATCCAACAAGCTCGCCATTCTTGAAATGCAGCTTAATCACTTTTTCATTTTTCGCTTTCAGCTGACTTGGATAAGCTTCTTCAGGCAATGATTTATTAGAAGAAAGTGTTTCTTTCCCGCCGATGCTTGTTCCCCAAATTCCTTTATTAATAGAGTATTCAGCCTTTTTCCAATCGCTTTTTATTCCTTGTTTTTTCAGATAATTTATTTCTTCTTCGCGTGAAAGTTTCAAATCACGAATGGGTGTAATCACTTGAATTTCGGGAGCAAGAATATTAAAGGCGAGGTCAAAACGCACTTGGTCATTTCCAGCACCGGTAGAGCCATGCGCAACATATTTTGCTCCAATTTTTTTTGCATATTCCAAAACGGCAATTGCCTGAAACACTCGTTCAGAGCTGACAGACAACGGATACGTGTTGTTTCGCAACACATTTCCATAAATCATATATCGCACGCAATTTTGATAATAATTATCCGTCACATCAATCGCTGTATGATTTCTGATGCCAAGATTTTTTGCTTTTTTTGCAATTTCATCTAATTCTTTTTGCGAAAAACCACCCGTATTGACAATGGCTGTGTATATATCCAATTTTTTTTCTTTTGCCAAATATATTGCGCAAAACGAAGTATCTAATCCGCCGCTGAATGCTAAAACTACTTTTTCTTTCATAATATTAACTTTTTACTTTATAACTTTATAAACTTTCTACTTATTACTTGTTATTTCCTTTTTTAATTACTGATCTCAACAAAAAATTATTTCTGAGTCTCAACCAACGATCATACGCTTTCCAGCTATGTTTCAATGGTGGTTCTTCTTTCTTTTCAGGTTCGTAAAGCATTCCTGTGCATAAACACATTTTTCTTTCTTTACCCTGAAGTATTTCATAGTTTATGCAACTTTCGCAACCTTTCCAGAAATCATCATCTTGCGTAAGCAACTGAAAAGTGACTGGTTTGTAACCTAAATCAGAATTTATTTTCATCACAGCCAAACTGGTTGTCAGACCAAAAATTTTCGCATCAGGAAATCTTCTTCTTGATAATTCAAAAACTTTTTTCTTAATCTCTTTTGCCAATCCGAGTTGACGATAATCCAAGTGAACTATCAATCCGGAATGCACAACAAACTTCTGATGTTCCCATGTTTCAATATAGCAAAAACCAACGACTTTAGAATCATTTTCCAACGCAATAACCGCTTTGTTTTCTTCCATTTTCATTCGGATATATTCCGGTTTTCGCTTGGCAATGCCTGTTCCTCTAATATTTGCAGATTCTTCAATCATTCTGCAAACTTCTTCTGCATATTTAAAATGCTTTTCAGTCGCATCAACAATTTTGATATTTGAAGGAATTTTTATCTTTTTCCCATTTTCAGAATCTTTCATAATTCATTCAATTTAAGAAACTATTATTTTATAATTTTAGATAATTCGGGTATTCTCATGATTAACACATTAATCATGTCACGTTTTAAAACGCCTTCGCGTGGAATGACAAGAATTGTATCATCACCGGCAATGGTGCCAAGCACTTCATACAAATCGAGAGTATCAATTTTTAATGCAACAACACTTGCAAAACCTACAGCTGTTTTAATCACACATAAATTGTAAGAAAATTCAACAGATTTAATATTTCCATCTTGCATTTTTTCATCTTGCTTTGACAAAATATTTTTATTCATATCCTGAGACAGAACATAAATATAACCTTCTTTATGATCAGAAATTCGTGCTACTTTTAAAAATTTTAAATCTCTTGAAAGTGTTGCTTGCGTGAGCAAGAAACCTTTCTTCTTCAAACGAAGCAATAGTTCTTCCTGACCACTAATTTTATGTTTTGTGATTATATCTTGTATTGCAATATGTCGTTTAACTTTATTCAAAACAAAATGTATAAATATTCATTTATTTTGCAAATTTATACAAATTTGGAATAAAAACAAAATATAAAAAGTTTTTTTCAGAAACAATACAGAAGGTATTAACCAAAAAGTATTTTAAAAATAAAATACATCTTTAAACTAATTTCTCCACATTCAATTCATCCTTGCACTCATTTAATAATGTTTGAATTGTTTTATTAAAAACAGGATGTATAAATTGACCGGCAATTTCAGCCAAAGGCCCCAAAACAAATTTTCGTTCATGCATCAAAGGATGAGGAATGACAAGGTTTTCCGAATGAATGATTTCTTTATTGTAAAATAAAATATCAATATCAATGACTCTGGAAGAATATCCTTTTCCGCTTCGAATTCGTCCAATTATTTTTTCAATTTGAAGTATCTCTTTTAAAATATCTTCCGGTTGTAAAGATGTTTCAACCTTTATCACCTGATTTAAAAAATTATTTTTATCATCAAAACCCCACGGAACCGTTTCATACAATGATGATTTTGTTTGAATCATTCCAATCGCTTCCTTTATCATTGAAATTGCCTGTTCAAGATAATTTTTTCTGTCGCCAATATTTGAACCAAGTATCAGATAAACTTCAGACATAAATTATAAACGAATAAACAATTAATATTAAAATAATTTCTACTTTTATAAACTTAAATTCACAACATTCATTTACAAATAAACAAACAATTATTCAGGTTTAAAATAGTCAAGAGCAAAATTTTCAAACAAACCAAAAATGATTATTACAAAGCAATTCTAAATAACCTTAATTTAAAAAAATAAAACAATGAAACAATTTTTTAAAATCATGTTTGCATCCATGCTTGGTTGCATTATTTCATTCCTCATTATTTTTCTGATTTTAACCGGAATCATTGCCGGTATTGCATCTTTATCCGATAAAGATAATGTTAAAATTACATCCAATTCCATTTTGCATATCAAACTGGATGAACAAATCACAGACCGAGCTTCTGACAATCCTTTCGAGAATCTCAATATTGGTAATATGAATTTTAAAACACCACTCGGATTGAATATTATTCTTGACAACATCAGGAAAGCCAAGACTGATCCGAACATTAAAGGCATTTACATTGAATTCAGTATGCCGATTGCAGGTATTGCTTCTCTTGAGGAAATCAGAAATGCACTGATTGATTTTAAAATATCTAAAAAATTCGTAATTAGTTATTCTGAACTATATACGCTCGGAACTTATTATCTGGCAAGCGTTTCAGACAAAATATATCTGAATCCGCAGGGATATTTTGATTTCAGAGGATTGTCTGTCACATCCTATTTTTTCAAAGGAACATTAGATAAATTAGACATCAAAACAGAAATCATTCGCGGAAAAAATAATAAATACAAAAGTGCTGTAGAACCTTTGCTGCTTGAAAAAATGAGCGAAGCCAACAAAGAACAAAATAAAGTTTTAATTACTTCATTTTGGAATCATATCCGACAAGGAATTTCAGATGCCAGAAAAATCAGCATGGACAATTTAAATAACATTGCTGATAGCTTAAAAATCGAATCTGCAACAGATGCTTTAAAATATAAAATGGTGGATGATCTGTTTTACAAAGATCAGTTGATTTCAGAGCTTTGCAAGCGAACCGGAAATGTTCAACCCAAAGATTTAAAAATCATATCTATCAAGCAATATTCTTCTGTTGCTGATAAGCATAAAAAACATAATTTGAGTCAAGATAAAATTGCGATTATTTATGCAGTTGGCGAAATTCAAGGCGGAGAAGGCGATCAGAAAAAAATCGGTTCCGAATCATTATCAAAAACAATTCGTGAAGCAAGAGAAGATAAAAATATCAAAGCTATTGTGTTGAGAGTGAATTCTCCAGGCGGCATGGTTACAGCATCTGAAGTGATTTATCGTGAAATCATGTTGGCAAAAAAAGAAAAACCTGTTGTTGTTTCTATGGGCAATCTCGCTGCATCCGGTGGTTACTGGATCTCTTGCGGCGCTGATAAAATTTTTGCAAATCCCAATACCATCACCGGTTCTATTGGCGTGTTCGGGATTATGTTTAATCTTCAGGATTTTTTAAAAAACAAATTGGGCATCACATCTGAAAGTGTGAATACAAATTCGCATTCAGATATTTTTACTTTCTCGCGCCCATTAACACCATTTGAAAAAAATTATCTTCAAAATGGAACTGAAAAAATTTATCATCAGTTCCTCGAACATGTTGCCAATGGCAGACACCTCACTACTGCTTATGTTGACAGCATTGGTCAAGGAAGAATCTGGACTGGCGAAGATGCGCTAAAACTTAAACTTGTTGATGAGATTGGCGGCATTGACAAAGCCGTGAAAGCAGCAGCACAGCTTGCAAAAATGAGTGATTACCGCATTGTTGAACTACCAAAACAAGAAAATGCAATCATGCAAATACTTAAAAATCTTGGAGATGAAGGAAATGAAGCATTCGTCAAAAAAAATCTCGGAGAAAAATATTCTTTGTATAAATATATAGAAAGTGTATCTAACTGGAAAGGCATTCAGGCGCGACTTCCATACGAATTGATTATTGAATGACATTTAATTTTATAAAAAATGATTGAGAAAAAATCGATTGAAGAATCCTTAAAAAAAATTAAATTTATTGTTACAGATGTTGACGGCGTGTTGACTGATGGCGGCATTTACATTTCTGATTCCGGTGAACATTCCAGACGATTTTTTGTGAGAGATGGGTTGGCAATTGTGAAGCTACAGGAAAATGGGTTACCGGTCGGCATTTTGAGTGCAGGTCGTACAACAGGCGCTGTTACTACAAGAGCGAAAATGTTGGATGTGAAATATTGTTACGTTGGTACAGAAAAAAAAATCATCATACTTGAAAAATGGGTGAAAGAATTAAAATTAAACTGGGATGAAGTTGCTTTTTTAGGAGATGATCTTTTCGACAAAGAAGTTATGCTAAAAGTTGGATTGGCTGTGTGCCCATCTGATGCTGTGCAATCCATCAAAGATATTGCTCACATCGTTCTTAAAACAAAGGGTGGTTTTGGTTGTTTCAGGGAATTCGCAGAATATTATTTTTGAAAAAAGGATATTAAATATAATATTCCGTCGTATCAATAATCCCTTTTTTCACAGCATACATCAACAATTCGGAGGTGTTATTTATATTTAATTTTTTAAATATATTCTTTCGGTGTGTTTGAATCGTATGAATACTTAAAAATGCTTTTTCTGCAATTTCTTTATTGGTCAATCCTTGTGCAATAAATTGAATGATCTCTAATTCTTTTTTGGTCAAATGAGAATCTTCGATTTCTGAAGCATATACTTGTTTATTGAGTAATATTTTCAATGCTTCGTTGCACAAATATTTTTCATTCTTGTTCATCAAATCAAGGGCAGTCATCAATTCTTCTTCCGTACAAGTTTTTAAAATGAAATGGCTGATGCCTATTTCTATTGTTTTTAAAATAAATTCTGTTGATGAATTATTTGTAAGAACAAGAATACGCGACACAGGAAATAATTCTGTCAAACGCATTAAATCTGACATGCTGAAATCATTGAGCTGACAAGGATCAATGATGATTGTAGCCGGTGTATGATTTTCCAAAAAGCTTAATAATTCCTGTTTGGACTTCGCATGAAAAGCTACTTTGTATTGATTATTATTTTTTAATATTTCACAAACGCCTCTCGCAACAAGTGTTTGCGAATCGGCAAAAATCAAATCCATTAAAATTATTTTTGTTTCTCTTGCTAAGATAATAACAATTTTAATGACAAACGAAATAACATTTCTTTTTTGACCTTTCTTTGTTCTTAAAAAAGACAATCAAAAAAGTAAAGGTAGAATTGCTACGATTTCTTTACTGAACAGCGCAAAAATAAAAGCAGTGAAATGCAAATAAAAAATTATAAATTTTCCATTTCTCTGTATATAAAAAAATCTTTCCAAAATGAAACACGACTATTAATTATCTGCCAAAATGTTTGACTTTGCTCATAAATTGCTTATATTTGATAGTATGTAAGTTTTAAAAGTGAAAAGTGAAAAGTGAAATTCTGTATTCTTTAAAGTAATTCTTATGCTAAAACAAAACCTCAACAAGCTCTCCTTTCGCACTCGTATTTATGCAGGTTTTATTTCCATTTTGGTATTGATGTGTATCAGCGTGACTATTTCTGTTATTCAAATAAAAAAAGTTACTTTCAATACCAAATTATTATATCAGCATCCTTTTTTTGTCAGCAATAAAATAAGTGATATTAATACAAATCTGAGCGAGATGCGCAGCTCGATGAAAGAACTCATTGTTGCAAAAGATAAAAATGATATTGAAAAATATATCAATATTGTGAATAAGGATGAAGCCATTATTCATACCCTTTACGATACTGTTTCCATTTATTTTTTAGGTGATAAAGATCAAATGCTTTTAGCGAAAAAAAATCTTTCTGAATTGGAAAAAATACATGATCAGATTTATGTGTTTATGCAAAATGGAAATATACAAAAAGCAACACAACTTTTTTATTCAGAAGAAGCAGACAAAAACCTTGATATTATTAAAATCAATGGAGATATCAGAAAATTTGCATTTAATAAAGCAAAAGAAATTATTGCACATGCTGAAAACACAGAGACAAAGGATGTAAATAATATTATTTTGGTTACTCTTTTTATAATGTTATTAGGACTGATTATTATAGTTGTAATTGCCAGAAGTGTTACACAACCCATTCGAAATTTCATTAAAAAAACAAAAGAAATTTTAATAAAAGATCTTCCAATAGTTATTGAAAAAACCAGTGAACATAAGCTTCTTGAATTGGCTCAAATTGAACTAATAAAACTGTATGACGATCTTGAAAAGCTTGTGGATGAACGCACAAAGGAACTTACGTTCATGGTGAATAATCTTAAACGTTCAAACGAAGAGTTGGAACAATTTGCCTATGTAGCTTCTCACGACCTGCAAGAACCTTTACGCATGATCTCCAGCTATACACAATTGTTGGAAAAAAGATATAAAGACAAACTGGACAATGACGCCAATGATTTTATACATTATGCTGTGGATGGCGCCAACCGTATGCAGAAACTGATTAACGATTTGCTCGACTACTCACGCGTAAGCATGCGCGGAAAAGATTTTGTGCAGGTTGACATTAATCAAGTGCTTGGACACGTTATTTCAAATTTGCAATATTTAATTATTGAAAAATCAGCATTAATAACACACAATGGATTGCCCACTGTATATGCTGATGAATCGCAGTTAATACAGCTATTTCAAAATCTTATTGAAAATGCAATCAAGTTTAAAAAAGAGGATGTGTTGCCACTGATTCATATTACATGCAAAACAGAAAATGATGTTTGTGAATTTATGGTTATTGATAATGGCATCAGTATTGACATGCAATATCAAGACAAAATATTCTTGATTTTTCAACGCCTGCATTCAAAAGAACTTTATCCCGGCACAGGCATTGGTCTTGCCATTTGCAAACGGATTGTTGAACGGCACGGAGGAAAAATCTGGTTCGAATCAAAAGAAAACGAAGGAACAACATTTTATTTCACACTAAATAAAAAAGGGAGAAAATAATTATTACAATAGAACGCAGATAACGCAGATAAATATGATAAACACTGATAATTATAAACATTCAGAAATATTAAAAAAATTATTTCAAAATAGAATCTTATTTAATCATAATAATCACCGGCATCAGCGGTCTGTTTAAAGTTATTTCTAAAAAATAAAAATAAAAGGGAGAAAATAATTATGGAAAATTTAAAACCAATTGACATTCTTTTAGTCGAAGATAATGCAGGAGATGCACGACTGGTAAAAGAAGCATTGTTTGAAGGCAAATTAAAAAACATACTTCATACTGTGACTGATGGCGTGGAAGCAATGAATTTCCTTTTTAAAAGAAATAAATACAAAGATGAATCCCTGCCTGACCTGATTTTGCTTGACTTGAATCTGCCGAAGAAAAATGGCATCGAAGTGTTGGCTGAAATAAAAGCGGATGAAAATCTGAA
>Ga0209697_10003762_pt1 | contig 20281 bp, 36 predicted proteins | sample AliMusrvi5mmetaG_FD_184115 | JGI IMG/M metagenome (GOLD analysis project Ga0209697, IMG submission 184115) | Freshwater lake bacterial and archeal communities from Alinen Mustajarvi, Finland, to study Microbial Dark Matter (Phase II) - Alinen... | ecosystem: Environmental > Aquatic > Freshwater...
ATCATCGGGGAGGAGGCGATCTTGCAGTTGGCCAAGGCTGGGGAGACCGGGCCTGACGTGATCGTGGGATGTACTGGCGGCGGCTCTAACTTTGCCGGACTTGCCTTCCCGTTCTTGCGCGAGAAGCTCGACGGCAAGATCTCACCGATCATCCGCGCTGTCGAGCCAGCGTCGTGCCCGTCGCTCACGAGAGGCACCTATGCCTATGACTTCGGTGACACCGCGGGCATGACGCCGCTGATGAAGATGCACACCCTCGGCCACGACTTCGTGCCGGATCCGATCCATGCCGGTGGCTTGCGATATCACGGGATGAGCCCGTTGATCAGCCACGTCTACGAGCTCGGGTTGATGGAGGCCATCTCGGTTCCCCAGACCGAGTGCTTCGCCGCCGGTGTCCAGTTCGCCCGGACCGAGGGCATCCTTCCCGCGCCCGAGCCGACCCATGCGATCGCCGCCGCGATCCAAGAGGCGCTGCGGGCGAAGGAGACCGGCGAGGAGACGGTGATCTTGACCGCACTCTGTGGTCACGGTCACTTCGACCTGGCTGCCTACGATGCCTACCTCGGGGGACGGATGACCGACGAGGACGTCACTGCCGAGCGGATCGCACAGGGGATGGCCACCATCCCTTCGGTCGGCTGAGCCGGGGGCGTCGGTGGGGAGCGGCACCTAGCATGGTGTCGTGAACACCACCTCGAACCCTGCCCCGCTGACCCCCTCGGTCGGCTGGAACGTCGTCCACCTCTTCGTCCGGTCGGCTGGCGATGCTATTGATCGGATGGCTGTTGCCCAGGCGGCGGCATCCGCCGAGGAGGCTGGCTGCCAGGTCATCTTCGCCGCCATCGTCGGCCACAAGGCCGACGCGTGCGTCATGGCACTCGGTGAGGACCTCTGGGAGCTCCGGAGGCTCCAGACCGCTCTCGTGGCAGCGGGCCTTGAGGTGGTCGAGTCCTACGTGAGCCTGACGGAGGTGTCGGAGTACGCGAAGGGCGTCCCTGAGGCGATGCTCGAGGCGCGCTTGCACCCCACTCTGCCGCCTGAAGGGATGCGGGCGTTCTGCTTCTACCCGATGTCGAAGCGCCGCGGCGACGCGCACAACTGGTACGCCCTGCCCTATGACGAGCGCAAATCGCTCATGATGGAGCACGGTCGCTCCGGCCGCGAGTTCCACGGACGGATCCTCCAGGTCGTAACCGGCTCGACTGGACTTGATGACTGGGAGTGGGGCGTGACCCTCTTCGGCGTGCGTCCTGATGACGTCAAGGAGTGCGTGTACACGATGCGCTTCGATGAGGCGTCGACGCTCTATGCAGAGTTCGGCCCCTTCTACACGGGCATGGTTGGCTCCGTCGACGAGGTCCTCGGCGCCGTCACGCGCTGATGCACTCGACGACCGACCGCCTGATCGAGCACCTCGGTCAGATGGGACCGTTGGTGGTCGCGTTCTCCGGCGGCGTGGACTCCACCTACCTGGCGGCAGTGGCGGGCCAGGCGCTTGGCAGCGAGGTGCTCTGTGTCACCGCTCGCTCGCCATCGATGCCTGAGGCGGAGGCGGCCGAGGCGTCTGAGCTCGCCTCGTCGCTCGGCTTGCGCCACCTCGTCGTGGACACTTATGAGCTTGATGACCCCCGCTACGCCGCCAACGGTCCTGACCGGTGTGCGTGGTGCAAGACGCACCTCATGGACGCCCTCGGCCCGGTCGCACAAGCACGCGGTGGGACCGTGGTGCTCGGTGTCAACGTTGATGATCTGGGCGATCACCGGCCTGGACAGGAGGCCGCGGCACAGCAGGGTGCGCGCTTCCCCTTGGTCGAGGTCGGGCTGACGAAGGCCGAGATCCGAGAGGCATCGCGGGCGCTCGGGCTCGCCACGGCGGACAAGCCCGCCTCGCCGTGCCTTGCGAGCCGCATTCCTTATGGGACACCGGTGACGCTGGGAACGTTGGGCCGTGTCGAGCGGGCCGAGCGCGCTATCAAGCGGCTCGGATTTTCCGACGTTCGGGTCCGACATCACGGTGACGTTGCCCTGGTCGAGGTACCAGAGGTCGACCTCAGCCAGGCACTCGAGCAGCGCGCCGCCATAGTCCTCGCATGTCGAGACGCTGGCTACACCTTTTGTTCACTCGATCTCGAGGGGCTCAGCTCGGGGCGCCTCAACAGGAGTCTCGACTAGCGTTTGGAGTGATGAGCGAACTGATCCGTGTGCGAGTCAAGCTGACGTTTCCAGAGTCGCTGGTCCGAACGCCGGTCCTCGCACACCTCGTGCGTGAGTTCAACGTGGACCCTGACATCCGCCGAGCCGACATCACCGACTCGGTCGGATGGATCGTGTGCGAACTCGATGGGACGGCAGAGAACATCGATGCCGGCGTGGCATGGCTGCAGACTGAGGGTGTCGGCGTCGACCTGCTCGGCGACGTCCTCGAGAGCTGAGGCGACTACGCCCGAGGTGCGGTCGGCAAGATAGCGACGAGGTACTTGCCCATGTCGACCTCGAAGCTCGGGTCGAGGTCCTGGAATACCAGGCCGAAGGGCATCGCGAGCATCGACATGACGAAAGCGTTCACGTCGATCGTCTCAGGGAGCCATCCTTTGGCGATGAGGCCGTTGACGAGCTTGCGAAGTTCCTCGATGAACATCCGCTGTTGTGGAGCGATGGCAGCGGCGACCACCGGATCATGCTGTGCAGCCGCGAGCGCGTCGAGGCGACGCCGGCGGACATCTGCATCCATGAATGCTCGTGAGTACGAGGTGGTGACGACCTCGAGCAGGCCGACAGGGTCATGGGCCTCGTCGAAGGCACTTCGCATGAGGGCAAGGTCCTGGAGCAAGATCGCCGAGTAATCGCGCGCGTACGCTGCTGCGATAAGGGCGTGCTTCCCGTCGAAGTAGTAGTAGAGCAACGTGGGAGAGACCCCTGCTCGCCTGGCTACCTCTTGGACGCGAAGGCGTGTTGGTCCCACCTCTTGGAGGACCGCGAAGGCAGCGTCCACGATTTGGAGTCGGACCTCCTTCTCGTCGCCTGCCCCCGGTGGCTGTTGTTGGGTGACCTCCATGGGCTGATCACGCTACCACCGGGTTTGAGGATCATTCAGTCGCCCAGTGATGGCATCAGACCTGCCAGCCAGCCTGGTTGATGCCTCTCGGCTCATAGAAGAGGCATCCCTCTGGGCAGGCGAAGGGTAAAGGTTCGTTGGCGTTGAGCTTGCAGCGTTCCGTTACCTCGCCTTGCGAGGCTTCGCGGCGCACATAGTGACGGCAGTCATCTTTGACGCTCATGGCCTCCATCATGGCGCACGCGAGTGCTCACAGGTGTGGGTTGCTAGCGTGCGGCAGATGGAGCGGGTGGTACCTGAGCGAGTCTTACGGCGTTGGTCAGAGTCCCTCGCTGCTGTCGCGATGACCGGCCTCGGGTTCACAGAGAGCCAGTATGAGGCTGAGCGCTTCGAGGAGATCCTCAAGATCGCAGGCGACATCAAGGCCGCAGTCGATGAGGACCCAGAGATCGAAGATGCTGAAGGTCACGTCCAGGAATGGATGAAGCGGATCGGCAAGGGCATCCCGGGCTATCAGACGCCAAAGGTTGCGGTCGGAGCTGCGGTGAGCAATGACGATGGCGACCTGCTTCTGATCCAGCGGGCCGACTCAGGTGTCTGGCTCTACCCGACTGGGTGGTGCGATGTCGGGTACTCAGCAGCTGAAGTCGTGGTCAAGGAAGTCGAAGAGGAGACGGGGATCGAGGTCGAGCCGATCAGGCTGATCGCTGTACTCGATGGTCTCCGCTTGGGAATGTCTCGGATACCGATCTACTCATTGCTGTTCCACTGTCGGGCGATTGGAGGAACTTTCAAACCACATCCGCTCGAAGTGACCGATCTTGGATGGTTCAACGAGAGCAACCTTCCAACTCCGCTCGTCGGCTACGAACGATGGGGAACGCAGGTCTTCGGTGCGCTCCGAGGCGAGATCACCGAGGTGCTCTACGACACAGTCCGCGCACCGACTTGGCGAGGCGAAGGAGAGAAGTGAGCGACGTACGCATCGAGGAGGTCGTCGTCGTCGATCCTGAGCTGACTGAGGCGATGCATCGGTTGATTCCTCAGCTCTCGTCGTCAGCGAAGCCAGTGGAGTCCTATGACCTCGAGTCGATTGTTTCGTCTCCCAGCACAACGCTGTTTGTGGCTCGGAGTGGGGATGAGATCGTCGGGACGCTCACGTTGGTCCTCTTCCGCTCGCCGACTGGTTCTCGCGGCTGGATCGAGGATGTCGTCGTCGACGCCGGCGCAAGGGGCATGGGGGTCGGGGAGTTACTTGTGCAAGCTGCCATCGACCTGGCACACAGGGCGAATGCTCGGACAGTTGACTTGACATCGAACCCTTCCCGCGAAAATGCCAATCGCCTCTACGTTCGATGCGGATTCAAGCAGCGAGTTACCAATGTTTACAGGTTTTCGTTGGAAGGCTGACGTCGCGATCCTGTGGCTAGATTTGGACCATGAACCCGCTCGATGACGTCTCGAGGTCGCCCATCGGAGTGTTCGCGTGGGTGCGGGGGGACGGGACGCCAGGGTCATGTCCAGTCACTCCATACGTGGTCAATGGCCAGGTGGTAGTCACATCCACCCTCGCGTTCACAGCAAAGGCGGCGGCGGTGCGACGCGATGCCCGTGTCGCGCTCCTCGCTGGTGGGCAGCTGGCGGTCGGAAGTGCTGAGGTCTTCGTCGACGACAGCCCACGATGGTTCGACGAGAACATCCGGGAAGCGGAGATGGAGAAGTTTCCGCCAACGAGGAGCATCCTGGCGATTCCCGGACATCGTTGTCTCTTCCCTTGGTATGTCGGGCGGATCGTCATTCGGTTCACGCCAGACTCCATCGAGCGTGTCGAGGGTGGTGACGAGATCACAGCGACGCAGCTCGTCAATGGGAAGCTCCGTATCGAACCGATCCTTGTTGAGGCTGATGGGGCACCCGCCGCGGCGGATCTGCACGATGGTGCCGCCCAGATCCTCTTCCACGAAGAGCACGAGAAAATGGCTGACCTACGCCAAGTCTCCTTGAGAGGCTCCGTCAGCGAGGGACGGTTCCTCGAAATCCACCGAAGTGGTTCGCTTGCCCCCAGCCCTACCGGGGCTTGTGCTCAGCTCGGAGAGCTGAGGTCGATGGCGCGGTCTGCGAGACGGAACAGGGACAAGATCAGTTCGTGGCGAGCGGCATGAGCAGCGATCGGGTTTCTACCGCTTCGAGGGAGACCAAGGTTTACAGGTCTTCTTTGGCGGGCTGAGCTCAGTTCTTGACGGCGGGCGCGCCATAGCGCTGGCGAGCTGCTTCTCCAGAAGTGCCGAGCATCGCCCCGACAGCGGCCCAACTCTGACCGTCAGCTCGGGCACCATCGACGGCGGCGAAAAGTTCTTGTTCCGCCTCTGCTCGACGAAGAAAGGCAAGCCGCACCTCACGGAGCGAATCCGCAGTCTTCACGTTGCTTGAGCCCGGAGCATGGTCCTGGAACCGCCTCGCCAACTCGTCGGCCTGCTCGATGATGTGCTTCGTGCTTCTTGGCATGGTGTTCACCTCAGGTACTTGGTTCTAGCTTCCATGGCGTGGACGATGACGGGTCCGTCGTTGCCGACAACGACACCGACCTCCAAGAGGCGGCCAGTTCGGTCTGGCCCCACCAGCATGACGAGATCGTCATCGAGGTCCTCGACGAGGATGGGGTTGTCGAAGCAGTGGATGATGTCGGTATCCACAATTCCGTGCCTCCGGGCGCTCTCGATGATCTGTGGGGAATCATCCACGATCACAAGTTATCTTGTCACTGTGACAGCAGCAAGCTAACTTGTGATTCATCGTGACCCAGACGGCTTTGCCCGACGAGCTTGAGTGATCAGACTCGTGTTCCCGTTTCTACTTTCATGCGAGAGACCAATGTCTATCGGTTCTCTTTGGAGGGTTGAGGCGGCACTGACGGAATAAGGCACACCCCTCTCGTATGCTGTGGGCATGGAGTTCACAGCTGCCATCACGCAAGAAGGCAACCTGTTCGTCGCTCGCTGCCTCGAGGTCGAGGTAACGAGTCAGGGCGAATCGACGGATGACGCCGTCGAGAACCTCAAGGAAGCACTCGGTCTCTACTTTGAGGACCAGGGAGAACCTGTCGGTCTGGCCCATCCAACGGTCACCACGTTCCAGCTCTCTGCGTGAGCCCGCCGCTGCCAGTTGTCAGCGGAGCGCAGGTCATCACGACTCTCTTGAGGGCGGAATTTGCCGAAGTCAGCCAGCGCGGCAGCCATGTGAAGCTTCGCAAGGGCGAGTTGACGGTCATCGTTCCTCGGCACAAGGAACTGGCGTCAGGAACTCTTCGATCGGTCATCCGACAGTCTGGCATGACCGTTGACGACTTCCTGGATCTTCTCTAGCCGGTTCGACGCCCGAACGGCTGAAGGCAGGCTCGTCAACGGTGCAGTCATCGCCAGTTCGTGCACCCTGCAAGACCGGGCCGATTGACGGTGTCCGGTTCGATGGGCAAAGACGTACCATTGGGATTGCTGCGAGAGATCGGGAAGTAAGCCGGTTTGGGAGGCAGGACGCGATGACTACCTACACGATCATCATCGAGGATGCCGGAGCGAACCTTGCTGCGTATGTCCCTGATCTACCCGGCTGCATCGGTGTCGCTGACTCAGTGGATGAGCTCACCGTGCTCATGCGTGAGGCTATCGAGTTTCACATCGAAGGACTTCGGCTCAGCGGAGAAGAGGTGCCAGCGCCCTCGACGACAGCAGCAGCGGTCAGCATCAGCACGTGAGATGCCAGCGTCACCCGATCTAATCGGCACTCATGGCATGTGGCTTGTCCCTGATCCTTGCGAGCCGTGCATCTCCTGAGACCAAGAGTTCCGGTGCTGGTGACGGAGCTCGTTCCTTCTACTTCCGACACTCGACGTTGACGGGGCCGCCTGGGACGCTGTTGCGAACCGCTCCCTTGACCACCTCCAGCGGAACCACTGTCCGCGTCGATGGGGCAAGGTCCCTTCGTCTCCTGTACGAGACGCAGGACGCGGCAGGACGGACGAGAATCTCTGGCGGAATGGCGTTCAGCCCGATCACTCATGCTCCCCGAGGAGGGCGATCTTTCGTGGCGTGGGCACACCCGACGAGGAGACCCGCGAATGTTGCCCTGTCGAGCTCTCGCGAACCGCTGCAAGGAATGGAGCCGTGGCTGGGCGCGATGTTGCGGCGGGGGTGGATTGTCGTGGCGACTGATTATGCGGGCCTCCGCACTCCTGGAACCCAGCGCTACTTGAGTGGAAATGACGAAGCGAATGATGTTGTCGATTCAGTTCGCGCGGTGAGGCATGTCGTCGGAGCAAGAGCAGGAAAGGATTGGGTGGCGTGAGGCGCCTCGTATGGCGGGCACGCGGTGCTCTGGACGACGTCTCAGTCGAGCGTGCTTGCTCCTGATCTTCGACTGGACGGAGCTGCAGCAGCGGCTCCGGTTGCCGACCTCGTTCACCTGGAGCACGCCCAAGGGCAGGCGTGGGCGCAAGATGCAGCCAAGCAGGATCCTCCACCGCAGGGTGCAGTCCCGGTCCTTGTGGTTCAAGGAACGAAGGACGCTGTGGTCTCCGCCTCGGTGACCGAGAAGGTCATGGCGCCCTGGTGTGCAGCGGGCGCAAACGTCACGTTGAAGATGATCCCCGGAGCGACGCACGAGTCGGTCACGACTGCAGCGAGTCGGACAGTTGTGAACTGGTTTGCCGAGCGCCTTGCCGGACGAAAAGCCACATCCCACTGCTGATCCGGCGAAGCCGTGCGACCTTCCTCGGCGGCTTCAACGGCGCAGCAACGTGGTGGATGATCCATTGATCGGAACGGATTCGTTTCTACTCTGAGTCGAGAGACCAATGTCTACCGATTTTCGTTGGAAGGCTGAACTGCCGACCTGAGCTCCCGACCGTTGTGGGTCGGTGAAGGTCCGAGCGATGATCAAGGAGATCGAGGGCGACGGCTGGCGCCTTGATCGCCAACGCGGCAGCCATCGTCAGTTCCGACACCCGACAAAGTCCGGGACCGTGACTGTTCCCGGCAAGATGTCCGACGATCTTCAGCGGCCACTCATCGCTAGCATCGTGAAACAGGCGGGACTCGAGAGGAGGCCACGATGAGTGAGTACACGGTGGTCATCGAGAAGTCAGAACACAACTTCGGCGCGTGGGTGCCCGATCTCGATGGCTGCGTTGCCACGGGTGCAACGCTTGACGAGGTCACCGCCAACATCCGCGAAGCCATCGAGTTCCACATCGAGGGGATGCTCCTTCACGGCGAAGTAGTACCCCCGCCCTCCTCATCGATCGTGACCACGGTCCAGGTGGCATCTTGACGAACTAGGAGCAGGCCCGCCGGGCTAGCCCGGTTTCGACTTTGATGCGAGATACCAATGTTTACAGATTTTCGTTGGAGGGCTGATTCTCCGAACGTGGGATGCGCGCTGCTCCGCCAGCGTGAACGTTGAGCTACGCCGCATTCACGTTTGCGCCGGCATTCTGGCGATGATGAAGCCCTGCGGGCCGGTCTCGTGGGGAAGGTCAGCGGCCCTATTGGTCGTGGCGTAGACATCGAAGCCGGCCTCCTCGAGTGCTGACGTCACGTCCTCGATGTTGTGCTGGTAGCTCGTGAGCGGACGGCCCGTGCCGAATGCATCCTGGCGGTGCAATGGTTGGCCGTTTGCTTGGAACGCCAGGAGCACAACGCCTCCCTGCGCGAGGACCCTTGCGAACTCCTCGAAGGCATCGCTCAGTCGGTCAGGGGGCGTGAAGATCATCGAGTACCAGCTGACAATTCCACCGAGTGCTCCTGACCCGAGGGGAAGGGAATCGCACTGACCTTGTCTGAACTTGATGTCTGGGTGAGCGTCTCTGGCGATGGAAAGGAGCGCTTCGGAGACGTCGATGCCGATCACGTCGAGATCACAGTCGGCGAGGAGCCGAGCGACACGGCCAGGACCGCAGCCGACGTCGGCAATCTGCGCGACTTCCTGCTGCCGGATGAGCTCAATGAACGCCCCGATCAGTGCGCGATCGACAGGGCCTTCAGAAGCGGGACTGATTTCGGTACCTACGAACTCGACGTAGGCGTGAGCAGATGCGTCGTAAACGTCACGGGCTGCTTGTACGTGATCGTCGTTGCTCACAGTCTGAGAATACGACGAGGTGGCGGAAATGAGACGAGCTCGCCCCGTCCTCAGATTCGTCTCGTGTGCCCGATGGTGTTATCAAGAACGATTCCATTTCTACTTTGAGTCGAGAGACCAATGTGTACAGGATTTCGTTGGAAGGCTGACCTGCTGACCTGAGCATCCGACCGTTGTGGGTCGGTGAAGGTTCGTGAGCTGATCAAGGTCATCGAAGGCGATGGCTGGTACCTGTCGCGACGACGGGGGAGCCACCGGCAGTTCCACCATCCAGCCAAATCAGGGTGCGTCACCGTCCCCGGACACCCTTCCGACGAGGTGCCGAAGGGAACCTTCGTTAGCATCATGAGGCAGGCCGGCTTGAAGAGGAGAGGCCAGTGACCGAGTACACGATCGTGATCGAAGATGCAGGAACGAACCTCGCCGCCTACGTGATCGGGCTCGATGGGGTCATCACGACCGGCAAGACGGTCGACGAGGTCGTCGAGAACATGCGCGAGGCGATCCCATTCCATCTTGAGGGAATGCGCCTTCACGGAGATCAGCTCCCAGAGCCGATGCCCATCGTGAAGACGATCCAGGTGGCGTCATGAGGCTGGTGAATGCTTCGCACTGAAAGCTCCTCCAGCTGTTGACGGTCTTCGGGTAGGCGTTCACCGTCTGGTGACTGATGGCTCCCCGACCTCATCGTCCACGAGTCGAAGGCCCAATGAGCTGACATCCTCCACCGTGTAGCCGACGATCTCGTAGAACTTCACGGCAGCGTCGTTGCCGGCGCGGACCTGAAGGTTGATCTTCGGGCAGCCGCGAGCCGCGAGGATTCTGCTTGCCTCTGTCATGAGTGACGCGGCGACGCCCCTTCGACAGTGGAGTGGGTGGCAGGCCAGGTAGTTCAGCCAGCCCCGGTGGCCGTTGTGACTACGACATAACGCTTGACGTTCATAACGGAGGGCGTTATCCTCGGTGAGTGCTGCAGACCTTCAAGGACCGGGACACTGAGCGGGTCTGGCGCAGAGAGCGAGTTCGGAAGCTCCATGGAGATCTCCAACGAGTGGCACTTCGCAAGCTCGTGATCCTCGATGCGGCAGAGAGCCTGGCTGACCTTCGTGTCCCGCCGGGGAACCGGTTGGAGAAGCTCAGCGGCGGCAGGGCGGGACAGCACAGCATCAGAATCAACGACCAGTGGAGGATCTGCTTTCGCTGGACGAAGGTTGGGCCCGAAGAGATCGAGATCACTGACTACCACTGAGAGGACATTCGATGACGACCACGATGACGCCCATCCATCCGGGTGAAGTTCTTATGGAGGACTTTCTCATCCCCCTTGGGGTGACACAGCACCGCCTGGCGGTGGAGATCGCCGTGCCGCCTCGCCGGATCAATGAGATCGTCCATGGCAAGCGAGGGATCTCCGCGGACACCGCATTGCGACTTGCCAAGTACTTCGGCACGAGCGAGCGATTCTGGATCAATCTGCAGTCCCGCTTTGACCTTGAGAACGAGAAGGATCAGCTCGGCCCCGTGCTCGATGCCATCACGCCGCTGGCCGTCGCGTAGGGCACCGATCCAGCAGAAGGCGGTTTCTACCGTAAGTCGAGAGACCAATGTCTACCGATTTTCTTTGGAAGGCTGACCTAAGTCGCAGGCCTCGCGATTCGCACTTGCTCGGAAAGATCTCGTCAGCGCTATTGGCGACAGTCGACTGCAACCTCTAACGCTTCGCAGACCTCTCGCATGCGAGCATCAGAAAGTCGACCAAGTCGTTCGACGAGGACTCCGATAGCAACGCTCTCAACCGAGTCGAGGTTTATTGCTGACGTCCTCGGTATGGGATCGTCCCCAGGCTCGAGCAACACTTCGCTGGGCAATCCTCGAACGGTCGTGGTGCACGGTGCGACGATCGATCTGCCAAGGCGTGGGATGGCGGCGTCTCGAGACAGGACGACGACGGGACGCCTGCCGATGTCTGCAAGCTCACACCACCAGATCTCCCCCCGGGCGGGAACTGTGCTCACGAGGCTGCAGCGGCTTCTCGGAAGGACGCTAGGTCTCCCCACTCATCGACCTCAGTGAGTGGGTGCTCGTCATAAGCGGCGTAGCTCGCGTCAGCCTCTGCTGCACGATGTTTGGAGATGAGCGCAGCGAAGGCCTCGTCAAGGAGGGCAGAGTCCGGCGTCCCTTCTCGAATACGTCGGGCGCTCGCGAGGAGATCTTCATCAACGGTGGTGCTCACTCGGATTCTTGCCATGCCACGATTATGCCACGCAAATACCACTAGTGCCTCGAAGGCCTTCCTGGGTGGAAATGGACGGGAATCATCGGAAGTCAGATGCCAACATCCTTAAGGTTGGTCGCACTCGCCAGCGGCATGCGTGTCTACCGCAAGAAGAGATACCAACGTGCACCGGATCACCTTGGCGGACTGATCTCAGCCTTAGACCTCTCGTCGGTGACCGATCGTGATCACCACGACGACGAGCAGCCCATCATTGATGGTGTAGACGATGCGATAATCACCCACTCGCACCCTCCATCCCGGTCGCCCGCGAAGTTGTCGAGACGCTGGTGGATGGGGATCTTCAGCCAGCAAGGTGATCGCGCCCCTGAGCCGCTCCTGGGTTTGGTGGTCGAGCTTTCGCAACTGGCGCGCCGCGGAAGGCCTGAATTCGACTCGATAGCGGCTCACGTCCACCCGAGGTCGTGCTTCACCTGCTCCCAGGGGATGTTGTCGCCCTCTTCGGACATCGCGGCGTCGAACGCAGTGATGTCCTCGATCTCTTCGAGCGCTTCCATCATCTCCTCATAACGGTCGGCACTTATCAAGACGGCCGCCGGCCGCCCGTAGCGCTCGAAGATCACCGCTTCGTTCTTCGAGATCTCGACCATCTCTGACAGGCGCTCGCGCCCTTCACTCATCGTCACCTTGGTCATAGTCAAATTGTACAGGACCACCAATAAGTTGTACAGAATCTGACACCTTTGCTTTCTCCCATCGGGAGGGAGACCAACCTGGACAGGTTCTCGTTAGAACGCCGAACCTTCGGCAGGACCAAGGGAAACCAGACAGGGGGCAGGCCAACTGGTCACAGGCGGCGAGGTTGATTGCCGGGAACATGATCACCTCGAAGTCAATGGGCGTCAACCGGCCGAGTGCATCCAGCGAGGCCGGGCCGACTGACGGCGTCGGGTTCAATGGACAAATACGTACCATTGGGATTGCTCCGAGAGATCTGGAAGCAAGCCGGTTTGGGAGGCAGGCCGGGATGACTACCTACACGATCATCATCGAAGATGCCGGATCAAACCTTGCTGCCGACGCGCCTCATCTCCCCGGCTGCATCGGTGTCGCTGACTCGGTGGATGAGCTCACCGAGCTGATGCGTGAGGCCATTGAGTTTCACATCGAAGGACTTCGCCTTAGCGGAGAAGAGGTGCCAGCGCCCTCGACGACAGCAGCAGCAGTCAATATCTGCCCGTGAGGTGCCAGAGTCGCTCGATCTCAGTCGGCGGTGGGAGACCGCAGGTCCTTCCACGCTGAGACGCTGAATACGGTCAGCGCTGCGTCGAGACGATGGCACCTGCGAGCGCCATTCGATGGTCCTTCGTCCAGGGAGGCCCAAGTGTGTGTCGTGGCTGACGAAGCACTTCGTCTGCTCGCGATCCAAGGATCGACGCGGCTTCGGCCTCGACCGTCTTCGCGTCGTAGGTGCAGACCTGCCAGCCTCGCCGCTCAGCGACCGCTGCGAGGACTTCGCAGTACATGACCGAATCGGCACGGCTCTCATATGGCGGACGGCGAAGAGTCGCGATGTCGGTCGGAAAGTCCGGTGACCAGCGGCGAACCGACAACGAGGTAATCGGGGAGCTCACTGTGGCCGCCATTTCGTCAAGCGAGCTCTCGGTCATCTTCGTGACCGACTGCCGCACTCTTGCGACCAACATCGCCAGGGCGGCATCGTCTAGCTGTTCTCCCGTGCTGTGCATCTCGTGGGTCCCACCATCATGATGGATCGGAGCGGCGGGGAGACCTTCTTCGATGAGCTCGAGTCGTCGCCGGTCGAGAACCTCGAACTCGGGTGAGGCCGTGACGGCTACCGCCCAACCGAGGTGATGAGCAATGCCGATTCGCATGAGAGCGATAGTGCCATTGCGTTGAAGCCTGATCAATCGCAAAGGATCTGCTGAAAGTTGGTGGGCCTCGCGATGGTCGGTGCATAGCCGGGGCCACCGGCATGCTACCGGTACCGCCCCCCTCAATGGTTTCCGAGGTCCGATGGCGCCACGGTGTCGAGGGAGCGCTCGACCGAGCCGCTTCGTGGCGCGTACGGTGGACCGCATGGTCACCATGTCAAAGGAGCTCCGCCAGGCGCTGACGGCTGGTCGGCTCGGTCACCTGGTGACTCTCAACGCCGATGGCGGCCCTCAGGTCAGCGCCGTGTGGACCGGACTCGATGGTGACCACATCGTCATCGGGCATCTGATGGGCGGCCGAAAGGTGACCAACATCGCGCGGGACCCCAGGGTGGCGCTCACAGTCGAGGCGGCCGGTGCCAACCCGGTCGGCATGGCGAACTACGCGATTGTCTACGGCACAGCCGCGCTTGTCGAAGGCGGGGCGCCGGAGCTGCTCCAGCGATTGGCTGAGGTCTACGTGGGTCCTGGCGTGAAGTTCCCGCCGATGGACAATCCGCCCGCCGGTCATGTCATCCGCGTGACGCCGGAGCGGATCGGTGGCGTTGGGCCGTGGGCGGATTGAAGACGTCGATGACTGGAGCCCTCCCGCCTGCTCGGTGAGCTGGGGGCCTCGGGTCCGACCTCAGGGATCGAGTGGTTCGCCTCGCCTCCCCCACAAGAGAATCCGTTTGAAGGGGTAAAGGAAGGGAGACCGTTCGCCAAGCTCGGCGAGAAGCCGCTTGCGGTAGAGCTCCACGAACTCATTCCAGCCAACTCTTTCTGGCTGCGCCTCAATCGGGCACTTCGGATCTGACGGGGGTACGCACCCCTGATCGGTGACAGGCGTGATGTCCCGTGGCAGCCGGGGGCAGACTCTCGGCATGGACATCGACGAGCTCGACGACGATGACGAGTGGATCGCCTTCGAGGGCGATGGACCCAGTGGCCAGACCCAGCTCGAGATCATGAATGTGATGCTGGGCACCGAGGACGTCCACGTGATCGGGGTCGAGCCCAAGCACTCGTCGAACCGGGTGCTTGTCGAGACGGTCGACGAGGAAGCGACGTGCCCGACCTGTGGCTACCCGGCAGATCCCGTGGGGCGACCGGTGCGCGAGCTGGTCGATCCCGAGCGGCTCTTCGGGAAGGTGATCATCTTCGTCTGGCACTCTCGGCGCTGGCGCTGTCCGAATCCCGAGTGTCTAACGACGACGTTCGAAGATGAGCTGCCTCCCGTCGGTTCAGCCCGAAATGCTCAGCGTCGGAAGCAGTGACCAGTCGGGCTTGCCGGCATAGAGCAGAGTGCGGATCCGATAGTTGGTGAAGGACCGGAACCCGAAGCCGACCCGCTTGATCCGCTTGGCCAGATTGTTCATGGCCTCGGTGGGCCCATTCGAGATGCGCAGGTCGTGCCAGGCAATGATCGGCTCCCGCCATCGGGCGAGCGTGCGACCCATCGAGCGCACCTCGACGGGCCAGTCACGGTCGGCCATGTCGGTGATCAACTCGTCGATGAACTGACCGGCGAGCAAGGAGTCGGTGACCTCATAGAGCTCGCGGACGGCCTCCTTGGCCCACCAGGCGGCCTGAACATCACCTCGGGGATCTCCGGCGCGCAGGATCCCGAGCATCTTGTCCCGACCCTCTGCGTCGAGTCGCTCAGCCGCCATCGACAACCGGCGTCGGACCCGGAACAGCGGGTCGTTCTTCCTGCCCCGGTGCCCGAGCGTCTCGTTCTGGACCCGCCGGCGGCACTCGTCGAGCTTGGTGGTCATGTGGCGGACCACGTGGAACTTGTCGGCCACCAGCCGGGCATCGGGCAGCACCTCGTCGAACACGCTGCGATAGGTGGCGGACAGGTCGAGGGTGCCTGAGCGGACACCGCTGCACCACTCGGCCCCCCGCTGCTCGATCCAGCGCTTGGGCGCTTCGCTCTTTCGATCAGGGACCAGGTCGAGCAGCTGGCCCCGTTCCACGTCGACCAGGGCGGTCACGAAGTGCTGGATGCGCCGCTCGCCGGCCTTCACGAAGAGGTGCTCGTCGAGTCCGAGGGCGCTGACCGCGCCGAAGCGGTCAGGGTGGTCGATCAAGACCTTGCCGAAGGCGAGCACGGCGTCGTTGACGGTGTGCCAGTCACAGCCCAGGACTGCCGCCACCTCGTTGACGGTCCGACCGTTCCTGCCCACCTCGACGGTCGCCCATCGTCCGGCTCTGTCGGTCAACCTCAGTCTCGACCCGGCGATCCGCTCGTCGACCTCGGTCCATGAACCCACCGGGCACGTCGCCTCCGGACAGCGCCACCGGCGCTTGTGCCAATGGAGGCTGACTGGCGAACCGAAGGTCGGCAGGTCGACGAAGGCGACGACTCGCCATCCCTTGAGCGTGGCCACCGAGCCACAGGAACGACATCCGTCCACCGAGGCGTTCGTCTGGATGTGCAGTTCGACCGAGTCGTTGGCGTGGCGGACCGCGCCGAGCACCGTCACATCGGGCAAGCCGACGAGTAGCTCGTTGACCCTGGCCGGATCAGTCTCGAGCGACGAGGGCAGCTTGCGGGGCTGAGGCATCGTCCGAAGGTGCCATCAGGGGTTTACGAACTGGTGGACCCAAGCCCCCGCGGATCCGAAGAGCCCTCAATCGCGTCACGTTCTCAGCGGAGCAAGGAGGAGCGTCCATCTGAAGCGATCGTCGCGCCGCTTCGGCCGCAGAGTGAATCGGAATCTCTGCGCTGGCTGGAATCGGTGGGCAAGCTCGTCCACGGCTTCTTGCGACGAAGTTGCAATTGCTCTACCGTGGCGAGAACACGGTTCCCCACGAGTGGCAGAGGACTTTCGAAATGGTCGACGTGATGAGCCGCTTGGCCAGGATCCGTCAGGGCCTCACTCCCACGGAGTGGACAAAGGTCGCAGGGATGACGCTGACCATCGTCGTGCTGAATGTGGCTGGCTGGAGCATGCTGGCGGCGGCGAGTGGTCACTTCCACGTGTCGAAGGGCGAGGTCTTCGGCTTCGGAACCGGCATCCTCGCCTACACGCTTGGCATGCGGCACGCCTTCGACGCAGACCACATCGCAGCGATCGACAACACCACTCGCAAGCTCATCCAGGACGGTGAGCGCCCACTGAGCGTCGGGTTCTGGTTCTCTCTCGGTCACTCGTCGATCGTCTTCTGCCTGGCATTCCTGCTCAACTTCGGCATCCGGGCACTCAACATCGCAGTGTCGAACAGCACTTCTGCCCTGCACAAGTGGACAGGGATCATCGGGACGAGCGTCTCGGGGACGTTCTTGTACCTCATCGGTGCGATCAACCTCGTGGTCCTCTTCTCGATCATCAAGGTCATGAAGGAGATGCGAGAGGGTCGCTACGACGACGAGGAGCTCGAGCGCCAGCTCGAGAGCCGCGGCTTCATGAACAGGATCTTGGGCGGATTCTCGAAACGGATTGATCAGCCCTGGAAGATGTATCCGGTCGGGCTCCTGTTCGGACTCGGCTTCGACACCGCCACCGAGGTTGCGCTGCTCGTGCTGGCCGGAACAGCTGTCGTCGGTGGGCTCCCGTTCTATGCAGTGATGTCGCTTCCCATCCTCTTCGCAGCGGGGATGTGCCTGCTCGACACCATCGATGGCTGCTTCATGAACTTCGCCTACGACTGGGCGTTCGCCAAGCCGATCCGCAAGATCTATTACAACCTCACCATCACCGGACTCTCGGTCTTCGTGGCGCTGTTCATCGGCACCATCGAGATCCTGGGGCTGGTCGCCCAGGAGACGAACCTGTCGGGTGGGATGTGGGGCTTCCTTCAGAGCTTCAACATCAACCGTGCCGGGTTCATCATCGTCGGCATCTTCGTCGTGACGTGGGTCGTTGCATTGCTCGTCTGGAGGCTCGGCAACATCGAGAGCAAGTGGGAGCTCCAAGCAGCCCAGGGCTCAACGAGAGCCGACGACGTGCTCGAGGGCTGCGCGATCGAGGGTTGATCCTCCGATCAAGGCACCCGTCACGCGACCGATTGACCAACACCGCGCCATGGCGGGGGTGTCCGCCGGAATGCTCGCGGCGATAGGAGCGAACATGCTGTGCGCGCAGCTCGAAGCGATGCAAACTCGATGCGTCAGGAGCGCACGGTCGCAAGGCGGTCGGGGCAGAACTTCCTCACTCAGGCCACAGGCTCGAGGTATGCATCGATCTGTTCCCGAGACTGGTCTTCGATCACCCATGATTGGTTCTTGAGCGGGCAATAGAGGTGGAGGTGCACCTTGTGTGAGAGTGCACCACCGAACGGACCACTCGACCACTCATGCGCCAGCATGACGTGGGTGGTGTTGCACGCGGGACATTTGTGCTCGAGCTGACCGAGTGGCTCAGAGTGCCGGATGTGTCCCTGTACCTCAGCGTCGCTGAACGCACCGACTCGATCCAAGGGGTACAGGTTGAACGATGGCATCGGAATCCTCCGTGGACTCAATGGTCGTGTGCTCTTCGATGGGTAGCGCAGAGATCAAGCGAACACGTGTCGTGCGCCCTCGGGCCTCGCCTCGACGCCACGTTGGTGCCGGTGTCATTCCCTTGCACCGCTCCCGCGTGATCACATCAGCGCGCCCGATGCTCGGTGCCGAGGCCTGCCGTGATGAAGAGCACGCTGGCGTGGTTCTCCACGTCGGCCGTGTGCCAGACGCCAGGAGCATTGACCGCAGCTTGACCGGGAGCCAGCTGGACCGTGGCGTTTGCACCATCGGGCCATTCCTGGATCAGGGTGATGGCCCCGCTGCAGCAGACCACCAGCTCTGATCCGTTCGGATGAACCTCCCAGGAGTCCCATGATTCGTCGAACTCGTGCCAGCTCACAAGGCGACCCTCTGCCCCGTCTGCAGCGGTGCTCGCGCCGTAGCTGCCGTACCACTCCATCGTGCCGTCGAAGGGCGGAAGCTGTTCGACCGTGGCGCCGAGGCCCAGGTGGAACGGTGTTGCTGTGATCGTGATCGGCGTGATCACCTTCGGGCTTGGCATAGAGCCAGTCCACCACAAGGCTCTCTCGCGCGCAGCCGCACCACCGTGCCAGCGACGTGAGCGGATCTCCGCTCGCGTGTGGCGCCGACCTTCTCAGCCCATCGTCGTGTCGCCGGGTGCCACAACCGTCTGATGGACGACTTTGAGGTGCTCTGGCTCGTCGAGGCCGACCAGATCGCCCAGGCTGCCAGCGTCGCAGCTCGGGCTCTGCTGGACGATCCTGACTGGGTGGCGATCTCGGGCGATTCAGAGTTCCGTCTCACCACCCTCGCCGACATGCTTGCCGGGTCGCTGTCTGTCGCAAGGGTCGCCGGTGTCCAGCAAGGAGGCATGGTCAGGGGCGTCGCGGCCGCAGTCGGTCCAGGGGAGTGCGTCGGCGCACTGCTCCCGCCCGGGTCTCGTCGCCTCGCTCTGCCTGCACGTGATGCCTCTGACGCAGACCGATTGCTCTACTTCCGGTCAGTTCTCGCTCATCACGACACAGCCGAGCCCCATTGGCACGTCGGCCCGGTTGGCGTCGAGCGGGGCGTCCAATCCAGGGGGATGGGCCACGCTGCGATGCAGCTGGTCTGCAATGAGTTCGACGACCATGGCCGCGTCGGACGGTTGAAGACCGCCAAGCGCGAGAACATCCGATTCTGCGGTGGGCTTGGCTTCGAGGTCGTCGAGGAGGCGCCGATGCTCGATGCGCACCTGTGGTTCATGCGTCGAGAACCGCGGTAGTCCCCTCGACAGCGCTCGCCTGGACGTCGGACCTCGGCTTCCGACCAGGTGCCGGACTCTGCGGCGATCTCGTGCTCGTCCGAGACGCGTCGCTCCTCGCGAGTTAGACGAGCGGGTCGTCCATGATCTCCCGGACCTCCTGTGCACATCGGCACGCTCGAGCGAACTTGGCAGCCCACCGGTGTGCTTCCTCGCGACTGGATGCGTCCACGATGACAAAACCGCCGATGACAGCCTTGGTCTCAGGGTCTGGTCCCGCCCCGACGGTGCCGTCTGGGTCGACGATGCTCGACTGCTGCCGTGCAACTCCTCCGCCAAAGACCCATGCGCCTGCAGCTTGAGCCTCGGCGACAACGCCATGCGCCGCGTCAGCAACTTCTGCGAGCTCATCGTCAGGGATCTCTATCGATCCGTCATCGAATGAGATGAGGTAGCGACTCATGTCCTTCCTCCTTTGGGCATGGGATCAGCGGCGCTGATCACTCTGTCGTTGCTCGCTGGTGTGTGAGCTCACCGGCGAGAGCATCGCATCGGCCGAGAGCCGTGACCAGTAATGGTCGAAGAGCGTCTCCAGCTCAGTCGTCGGCATTGGATCTGCGGCGTTCTGGCGTCGTCACTGAGGTGGGCGCTGCAAGAATCGGCGATGGAGCGACGGGCCGGACAAAGGTTCCGGCGTTGGGTCGGCGGTACCGACACAACCGGGAAGCTTGCGGAAGGGTGCAGATGGATACAAGCGAGGAGATGTCGGAGCGGATCGACCACGCTGAGCGGGTGCAAGGGGTGCTCCAGACATTCGGATGGATCGTGACAGCAGTCGGTGTCGCCGGCGCACTCGTCTTCATCGGGTTCTGGATAGTCGGGTACCTGAATGCCGAACAGGCCGTCAGCCTGATCTTGGGGACCACGCTCGCAACCATCCTCTCCGGTGCCAGCGTTTATGGCGCGGGCGTGAACGTCGGTCTCGGCGCCGCCCGGCTTGCCCTGCAGCTTGAGGCAGCCCGTCCGAGTCGGCTTGCGGCCGACGAGTCACGCGGCGCCTGACGCTTGGCGCTGTGGGGTCCGTGAGACTCGCTCTCGAGGAGTCATGGGATGCTGCTCCTCCGAACCGTACTTACTCGCACCTCGCCCACTCCCGAGTGGCAGGCCGCTGACCGGGCTGCAAGCAATGGTCGCCGTCACTGCA
>Ga0209697_10003769_pt1 | contig 20272 bp, 18 predicted proteins | sample AliMusrvi5mmetaG_FD_184115 | JGI IMG/M metagenome (GOLD analysis project Ga0209697, IMG submission 184115) | Freshwater lake bacterial and archeal communities from Alinen Mustajarvi, Finland, to study Microbial Dark Matter (Phase II) - Alinen... | ecosystem: Environmental > Aquatic > Freshwater...
TTCCCCCGACCCCTATGCTCCCAAACCCCTTCTCCGAACGACCCATCCTCGCTCCGAACGACACCGACCCGGCCAAGAACCGGGAACTCATCGAGTCCTTCCTCGGTCCCGAAGCTGCCGAGCGCTTCGCCACCCTCGATACCGGAAAACCGAAACCGACCCATGACGACTTCTCCGATCTCCAAGGAGAAGCCGAATCTTTCAAGCAAGAAACCTTCCTCGAACGATCTCTTAATATCGATCAGGCATACCTCGAACAGAAAACCCTCCTCTTCGATCTTCTCGAAACCCTCTCGAACGGGGAGCAGGGTATTAGGGACAAAGAAGGGAACGAATACCCCTTCCCCACTCTCGAACAGGTGAAAGCGGAAGTCGAGAAAAACAAGGAAGTCTTCGAAACCAAAGCCAAACAGGGATTCACCGAACTGCAGATCACCCACTTCGCCCTTCCGACGAAGAGACTCTTCGACACCATCGAGAAAGAAATCCGTATTCAACACAAGCAGGGAACCCTCCACTCCACCGACGGAACGCCGCTCGACCTCGACACGAATCAACCCCTCTACCGGTGGGACGGATACGAAAACCAGGAACCCGTCTATTTCCCCACCTCCTTCGACCAGACAAGTCATGGTGGCAAGACTAAACAACAGATCCTCGATTCCAAAATCTCCACCTTTCCCGGGTTCCTCGTCTCATTCCAAGAGAAAGCACAAACCATCCCACGAGCGGGAGCTGATGAGACGATCGGCAACCGACTCCGTATCGAAGCCGGAAAAAGTCCGAACGCATACCTCGAGCTTTTCAAGCGACCCGAATACGAACACGAGTCCGGCCTCACCATCGAGGAATGGGCCATCCGGTTCCTCACCGCTTTGCGAAAGGACGGCACCGTCTTGTATGATTTCAAAGCGAAAGATGCGGATGGAAACGAGAACGCTTCCGGGTGTATCAATCTCGCCACTTTCTTCCCGGCTGACGGCGGTGTCTCGAGCGCGCGCTGGTTTCGCGGCGATCGTCAGACGGGCGTGGGCGGGCGCGGCGCGGGGAGTGTGCGCTCGTACTACGGCGCGGGTTCCTCGGTGAGGGTGGGCACTCCTTAGGCTTCGGTCTTCGACGCTTCTTTTCTTCTTTTTCTTTTTCTTTCGGGTCGAACGGTGAAAAGCCACTTGGCTCGGACCAAGCTGCCGGATAATGATTCTGCCGAAAGAAACGCCGGACTTGTTTTAAACTATTTGAAACGAGGGCGATAGCAGATCAAAAGATACATATACCCTCACGAACGAGGAAGACATATCCGAACGATGATATCGTTTCGGACGAAACAGGCAAACCAATGCATCCCGGTGCGGTCGCGACCGCGGATAGGGATATGGGCGTGTCTTCTCGTGAACGGCTGACGGCGATGTCTCGAACGCGAACTGGAATCGTGACAATCGTCAGACGAACGTGGACAGGAACGACGCGAGGAATGAGAACTCGAACAACGGCGCGGGTTCCTCGGTGAAGGTCATGTGTCACTGGAGCGATCGGAGCCATCCGCCGAGCATCCTCCCGATCTCGGCAAGTTTGGCTTGGGTTTGAAAAATCCGGGTTTCGTTCGTGATGTGCAGTTCAAGATAGAGGCGGAGCTTGAGCGTGACGATTTCCAGATGACTGCTGGCGCGGATGAGATAACCGCTTTTTTGCGGCTTAGGGGCGTTTTTGGCCATGATGAGCTCCTGAAGCAGTGAGAGGATCGAGATTTCCAGACTTTCGCCGAGCGAATAGCGGTATCGTTTTTCGAGATGATGGTCCGTCTCGATGGCGAACTTGTAGACTTCGTATGTCCGATTGATTATGGGGAGTGTGTCCATAGACGTTGGTTTGGGAACTGTATGGAGGAGCTGGTTTTTGTTCCGACAGGGGAAGAAAGCTTCGTATGATATCGATATGTTCTCGTACTCACTCGAAAGTCTCCTGTCGGATCTGCAGGCCGAGATCGCGAACGGGTCATACCGACACGGCACATATCGGACGTTTGTCGTTACCGAGAACAAGAAGCGGGAGATATCCGTCGCGAGCGTCCGGGACCGGGTCGTGCACCGTATGCTCTACGAATATCTCGTGCCGATATATGATCAGACATTCATCTTCGACGTCTGGTCGTGCCGGAAAGGAAAAGGTCTCGTCGGCGCGATCAAGCGGACGCAGGACTTGTTTGCCCGGTATCCGAATACGTATATCTGGCGAGCGGATGTGCGGAAGTTCTTCGATTCGGTCGATCATGATGTTTTGAAACGGATCCTTTCGTTTCGGATTGCCGATCCAATCGCGCTCAGACTGTTTCATCAGGTAATCGACAGTTACCACGTGCCAGCATTGAACGGTGTGTCCGTATCCGATCAAAAAGGCATTCCTATCGGAAACCTGACAAGCCAGATATTTGCCAATATCTATTTCAACGAGGCAGATCGGTTCGTGAAGCATACGCTCCGGCCGACAGCCTATCTCCGATACGGGGATGATTTCTTCATCATAGCAGGGAGTTATGCGGAGGCGAGCGCCTTTCGCGAGAAAATCATCGGATTTCTCCGATGCGAACTCCGGCTCGAAATCAATCCGAAACATGATATACTGATACCGGTACGGCACGGCCTCCGTTTTCTCGGGGTGGAGATATTTCCGAGTGGTAGGCGTTTGAATACGAGGAATCGGAAACGGATCGAAACGAATCTTAGGATTGAAAATATCTCGAGTTATCGCGGGTTGCTCGGGCAGCACGAGCTTGCGAAACGGATCCGACGGTTCGATTGGAAACTCCTTGAACGGTATGATGAGGAATTCTGAAGTGCCAGCTCCCATATTGCACGATATCTCCGGCGCCGATGACGAACACGGTGCCGATTCGTCGTGGCCTGAAGAGAAGCCTGAATCCCGGATGATGCGGGAACGGTGCGAGAAATTCCAATCGCAAAACGAGAAGATCGTGAACGGATATTTCGGGACGCCGGACGTGGCATTTTCACTTCGAGCCGGAGAAGGAGCTTATATCGACCTGGAGAAGATTCGTGTGAATATAGATCCGGAACTCCTGTTCCGATATGGCATGACGGATTCGGAGGCGCTGTTCGTGGTCTTTCACGAAGCGGAACATTTCCGTGACATGATACGCGATCCGGATACGTATACGGGGAATTTCGATCGGATCAGGGCTGAGACGGGTCCGCACGAGGCGTTTCCGAAAGCGTTGCATCGGCTCTTCAACTGCGTGGATGACGTGCTGGTGAACAAGGCGGTTATGCGACGGTGGAAGGCGGGCGAAACCGTGAAAGACCCGCTCTATCGGAAACTCTTTTCGAGCCCGATTCTGAATGTCGGTCCGGATGGACAGCCGGTTCCACGACATCGGCAATTCATGTATGCCTTGCTTCGTCGGGCGATGCTTCCGGACGAGGAAACGGTCGTTGATGAGGATGTCGAGGACGCGATTCATGAGGCGACCGACCGTGGCGAGGGGAAGACGGATCTCACGTCGGTCATGACAGCCGTCGATCGGACGGGGAAGGCTGTGCTCGAACCAGCCGACCGGTTCTTCGCGATGTGGAAATTCTGTGTTCCTGTTTTCAGGCGACTGTATGCACGGGATCTTACCGATCGCGCTCCGAAGGAGAATCCCAAGGAAAAGCCGTTCGGAGATGATCCTCTTGAAGGGGCGATTCCGGACCCGATCGATTCTGCCGACGTCGCTTCCGCCGCCAAGTCTATTACTGCTTCGCTTAGAAAGAAAAAAAACGACGAATATACGGATCTCTATGGCGTGACCCGCGAGGATTTCGATCGGTATAAGCGTGACTATGATGAAGTTGAGCCGCATATCGACGATCTGTCCCGTACGTTTGATGCGGTCATCGAACGACGAAAGACGGTCCGGCGCGTCCTGAGGAAACCGGTTCGCGACGGCGTGATGCTTGATCCGCGTAAGGCGGCGATCGCCATCGCGGAAATGAAGGCCGGGAACGATGATCCGCAGGTTGAACTCGGGTACGAACGACGTGAAACGATCCTGAACCTGCCGTCCGAATTCGAATTTACGCTGGTCTGTGATGGATCGGGCTCTATGAAGGATGGCGGGAAAAGCGTGCTTCAACGGAAACTATCCGTCCTGGTCACCGAAGCGTTGAAGGAATTTCAGGATCGTCTTGATACCGAGCGTCGGAAGGGGGAAGACCTGCGACTCAGCGTCAAGACCGAGGTACGGATAGTTTCCGACAACGACAGTGTCGCGAAACCGCTCTCGACGTCACTTTCACATGAGGAGCGCGTCAAAATGGGAAAAGCGCTTCGGAATCTTCCCAACGGGAACAATAATGAGCCGGAGACGTTTCGGAAGATGGAAGCGGAACAGTTCGATTCCGAAACCTGTGCCAAGCTTCTTGATGGTCGGTTGAAAAAGGCGATACTTTTCTTGACGGATGGTGAGACGGATAAGACAGCCATTCAGCGATGTATTACCAGGCTCGAAGACGTGGCAAATGAAGGCCGGCCAGATGAAGGAAACAGCCTTGTCATCGCCGGCCTCGGCTTCGGGGAAGGGACATCCGCGCGTGATACGTATGCACCGAACGGATATTACGCCGATTCGTTTGCCAAAGTTCCTGATATTTTCAAGGAGTTTCTTAAGGATATTCTCGAAACACTCTAGCGAATACCCCTATGCTCCCAAACCCCTTCTCCGAACGACCCATCCTCGCTCCGAACGACACCGACCCGGCCAAGAACCGGGAACTCATCGAGTCCTTGCTCGGTCCCGAAGCGGCCGAGCGCTTCGCCACCCTCGATACCGGAAAACCGAAACCGACCCATGACGACTTCTCCGATCTCCAAGGAGAAGCCGAATCTTTCAAGCAAGAAACCTTCCTCGAACGATCCCTCGATATCGACCGGGTATACGTCGAACAGAAAACACTTCTCTTCGATCTTCTCGAAACCCTCTCGAACGGGGAACAGGGTATCAAGGACAAAGAAGGAAACGAATACCCCTTCCCCACTCTCGAACAGGTGAAAGCGGAAGTCGAGAAAAACAAGGAAGTCTTCGAGAAGAAAGCCAAACAGGGATTCACCGAACTGCAGATCACCCACTTCGCTCTTCCGACGAAGAGACTCTTCGACACCATCGAGCAAGAAATCCTCATTCAACACAAGAAAGGAACCCTCCACTCCACCGATGGTACCACACTCGATCTTGATACCAATCAACCCCTCTGGACGTGGGACGGATACGAGAAGCAGGAACCCGTCTATTTCCCCACCTCCTTCGACCAACAGAACCACAACGGAAAAACCAAACAACAAATCCTTGATTCCAAAACCTCCACCTTCCCCGGATTCCTCGTCTCCTTCCAAGAGAAAGCACAAAACATCCCACGAGCGGGAGCTGATGAGACGATCGGCAACCGGCTCCGTATCAAAGCCGGAAAAAGTCCGAACGCATACCTCGAACTCCTCAAACAACAAGAATACGAACACGAGTCCGGCCTCACCATCGAGGAATGGGCTATCCGGTTCCTCACCGCGCTCCGCACGGACGGTACCGTCTTGTATGATTTCAAAGCGAAAGATGCGGATGGAAACGAGAACGCTTCCGGGTGTATCAATCTCGCCACCTTCTTCCCAGCTGTCGGCGATGTCTCGTACGCGCTCTGGGCTCGTGGCAGTCGTCGGACGTACGTGGTCGGGTACGTCGCGGGGAGTGTGCTCTCGAACTTCGGCGCGGGTTCCTCGGTGAGGGTGGGCACTCCTTAGGCTTCGGTCTTTGGTTTTTCTTTTCTTCTTTTTCTTTTTCCAAAACCCGTTAACTTTTTAACCCGTTAACGCGTTAATTTGGCAAGTCTTGACACCTTCGGTTAGCAGTCTATAATAGGGAGTGCTAATCGGGATAAATTGTTAAATGGTTTTATTGATGAATTGCTGTCGGGAAACGGGGACGAGTATCCTCATGTTTTCAAACAATGTAACAATGTATCAATAAATCAATAAGTGAGCGGTATGGCTACCCCGCAACGCTTTCGAAGTTCGCGCGAGAATATATCCCGTGTTCACTCGGAACCGCCTGTGGCTTGGCAGTCGGTAATTGATAACTCTTTTAATGAAAGGCGTGCGGGGTGCTCATATTCGTAGTTCCTCGCTTCGCTTAAAGACGAATATGGCAAAGCAGATCGCGTACGGTGAGGATGCGCGGCGGCGCATCAGGGTGGGAGTGGACAAGGTGGCGAACGCGGTAAAGGTGACGATCGGTCCGAAGGGGCGCAACGTCATCTTGGCCAAGTCGTACGGCGGGCCGACCATCACGAACGACGGGGTGTCGATCGCCAAGGAGATCGAACTTACGGACGCGTACGAGAACCTCGGTGCGGGCCTCATCAAGCAGGCGGCCGAGAAGACCAACGACGTGGCCGGTGATGGGACGACGACCGCGACCGTGATCGCGGCGGCACTTGTGCGTGAGGGGCTCAAGTTCGTGGAGACCGGCATCAACCCGGTCGGTATCCGGCGCGGTATGGAGGCGGCAAAGGACGAGGTGATCGCGCAGCTACAGAAGCATTCCAAGAAGATCTCGTCCAAGGAGGAGATCGCACAGGTCGCGACCATTTCTGCCGAATCGCGCGAGATGGGCGAGATGATTGCTGCGGTCATCGAGGAGGTCGGCAAGGACGGTGTCGTGACGACGGAACAGTCCAATACGCTCGGGCTTTCCAAGGAAGTCGTCGAGGGCATGAACTTCGAAAAAGGGTATATCTCGCCCTATATGATGACGAACATCGAGTCGCAGTCGGCCGAGATCGAGAATCCGGCCATCCTCATCACGGACAAGAAGATATCCGCGATCAACGACATCGTCCCGCTCTTGAACGCCCTCGCGCAGTCTGGGAAGAAGGATATCGTCATCATCGCCGAGGACGTGGATGGCGAGGCGCTGTCAACGCTCGTCGTGAACCGGCTCCGCGGCGTGCTCAATGTGCTCGCGATCAAGGCACCGGAATTCGGCGACAACCGCAAGGCGATGCTGCAGGATATCGCGATCCTGACTGGCGGACAGGTCATCAGCGAAGAGAAGGGGATGAAGCTCGAGACGGCGACTCCGGCCATGCTCGGGTCCGCCTCGAAAGTCATCTCGACCAAGGACGACACGACCATCGTCGGTGGTAAGGGGAAGAAGAAAGACATCGACGCGCGTGTGGCCGAAATCCGGACCCTTATCGCACGGACCGAAAGCGACTATGACCGCGAGAAGTTGAACAGGCGCGTGGCGAAACTGTCGGGCGGTGTGGCGGTCATCCGCGTGGGCGCGCCGACGGAGACGGAACTGACCTACATGAAGCACAAGATGGAGGACGCGGTCGCGGCGACCAAGGCGGCCATCGAGGAAGGGGTCGTCGCGGGTGGCGGTACCGCGCTCGCGAAGGCGGCGACGGTCGTCTCGGCGGCGCACAAGGGCAAGGAAAAGGAGGAGGGGCACGAGTTCCGTGCCGGGTACGAGACACTCTTACGCGCGCTCGCCGAGCCGTTGCGGCAGATCGTGGCGAACGCGGGCGAGGAGGATCCGGCGGTCGTCTTGAACAAGGTGACCGAAGGCAAAGGCGCGAACTACGGCTACGACGCGGCGGAGAACCGCTATGTCGAGGATATGGTGAAGGCGGGCATCATCGACCCGTTGAAGGTGACGCGTACCGCGCTCGAGAACGCGGTGTCGATCGCGGCGCTCCTTCTGACCACTGAGGCGGCGGTCGTCGACGTGCCCGAAGAGAAGAAGAATGCCGGCATGCCGGACATGAGCGGTATGGGCGGCATGATGTGATCGGAAGCGTCTGGCACATAATGCGGACGCGTATTCGCACCACGACGTGCGGGAAACGGCCGGGTCTCAGTATGGAGACCCGGCTTTTCGTTGGTCGTCTTGTTTCCTGGGGATGCCGTATCGGAGGTCCGGCATTCACCTGCGTATGGGAATCAAACGTCTGACTCATCGGAAGCGATGACGGAACACGTGGTTTCCTGAAGCGAAGGCTCCGCTTTCCGTGAAGGGGGATCTTTCCGGTCCGGGACTTATCCATGTCGGTGTTCCGTGGTATACTGTCATTGAACAGAAAAAGAAAAACGGATATCGGATATGCACATCACGAACGAGCAGTTGAGACTTTTTTTGTCCGACTCGAACCTTGTTCCGAAGGAACGGCTCGACGAGGTTTTTAGTATCGCGGAAAAGGGGAAAAAGGAACTCGGACCGGCCTTGCTCGAGGCCGGGTTGATTGACGAGGCCGGACTGCAGAAGGTATATGCCTACGTGCTCGGAATTCCGTTCGTAGATCTGAGCAAGGAAAATATCCCACTCGAGATTTTACAGATCGTGCCCGAGCCGATCGCCCGGAAGTATAACGTTGTCGCGTTCGAACGGCAGGAGCGGAACCTTAAGGTCGCGATGCTCGATCCAGATGATATCCAGACGATCGATTTCATCAAGAAAAAAAGCGGGTATAAGATCATCCCGTGTCTGACCTCCGGTGAAAGCATCCGAGCCGCGCTCAAGCACTATGAACGGAGCTTGCAGGCGGAGTTCGGTGATTTCCTGACCGTAACCGCCGAGAAGAACGATGAAAGCGAGGACAGTGGCAACCTTGAGAAAATGGCGAGCGACCTACCGGTGGTCAGGATCGTGGACACGCTTCTGAAGCACGCGATCCTGCAGTCGGCGTCCGATATCCATATCGAGCCGGCCGAAACGGAAGTTTTGGTCCGGTACCGGATCGACGGCGTGTTGCACGACGCGATGACCCTGCCGCACGACGCGGCGACCGGTATCGTGGCCCGCATCAAGGTACTCTCGAATCTCAAGCTTGACGAGCATCGACAGCCGCAGGACGGCCGGTTCAAGATCGAAAAGGACGGATACCGGATCTCGTTCCGGGTGAGTATCCTGCCGGTTTTCGACGGGGAAAAGATCGTCATGCGACTTTTGGACGAATCGGCGAAAGGGCTCACGCTCGAGAAGATGGGTCTCTCAGGTCAGGCGCTCGAGACGGTGCATCGGGAGATCAGGAAACCGAACGGCATCATTCTCGTGACCGGGCCGACCGGTTCGGGAAAAACGACGACCCTGTATACCGTCATGGATATCCTGAATACCCCGGAAGTGAACGTGTCGACCGTCGAGGATCCGGTCGAGTACCGTATGCCCCGCGTGAACCAGACGCAGATCAATCCAAAGGTCGGCATGACCTTCGCGGCGGCCTTGCGGTCGCTGTTGCGTCAGGATCCGGATATCCTCATGGTCGGCGAGATCCGTGACCAGGAAACGCTCGAGATCGCGCTCCATGCGGCTATGACGGGACACCTTGTCCTGTCGACCCTGCACACGAACAGCGCGGCCGCGACGCTTCCCCGGATGCTCGACATGGGGGCAGAACCGTTCCTAATCGCCTCGACGACGAACGTCATCATCGCCCAGCGGCTCGTGCGGAAACTCTGTCCGGAATGTCGAAAGTCGTATCAGCTTGACGCGAAGGAGGCGGAAGTCTTCGGAAAAAGTGCTGACCTTGATGAGATTCTCGTCGCCCTGAACCATGCGGACGTGAGCGGAAAGAAGGAAAACGAGAAAACATCCCTCTGTGATTTCACCTTCTATCGTCCCGGTGGTTGTGAACAGTGCGGTGGCGAGGGCTATCGTGGTCGGATCGGCATATACGAGGTGTTGGATATGGATACCGACATGCAGAAACTCGTTTCGCAGTCGGCGACCTCGGAAGAGATCGAGATGAAGGCGAAGGAGAACGGGATGCTCTCGATGATTTCGGACGGCTTCGGGAAGGCCGTCGCTGGCATCACGACGCTCGAGGAGGTGCTTCGCGTGACGAAAGAATAATGTGAAGAAAGTGAAACGTGCGAAGTAGGGAAATAGGAACAGGGATGGATAGGGGAGACCGGTTGTTTTTGCCAAGAAAGGCCTTAAAGAGCGAAAAAAAGAATGGTTTTCAGTCATACTTTCCTCTTTACATGGAAAAACGGATGCGCTACTATGAAGTGGCTTTTCGGTATGATTGTCTGTGCGCCATCATTTTTTACTGATTGCTATGAAACCATCCATCGATTCGAAAAACAATGCCGTCACATTTTCCGTGAGTACGAAAATCTATTCGAAGGATGTCGTGTATAAGGCGTGCTATGTGTTCATTGATCGGATGTATGTCTTTCTCGGTCTTCCGGCGAAAAAGGATGCCATATCGGTCACGCTGAAGGGAAAATCGGCGCTGACCAGGAAGGGAATCGAAAGACTGGAAGGGGAGTTCATGAACGAACTGCTCAATGCTCTGGTGCGGGAAAACGTCTCGAAACGCAATCAGAAAGTGCTCGAGCAGATCGTCGGCGGAGCCATGGGCGCGGCCCTTGGCATTCACGGCCCACAGACGGAAGTTCCCGTGCAGACGACACCCTGGAACCTGAAAGACGACGCGGAAATTGAAAATGCCATACAGGCACTTCGCCGCGAACTCGAGACGATCGATACGGAGGACGACTATGAAAGCGACGCGCTCGGTATCAGGACCGTGGTCGTGGAATCCGCCGCTCCCGAACCGCCTTCAAGGAAGAAAGTCCCCTCTTCGAGATCGGTGAAGATCGGGTCGTCTAAGAAGCCAGCGAACAAGCGCCATGCCAAAAAGAAGTAATGCGATCCTGAAACTGTCCCGCTCGCTGTACGATCCCGAAGCCGTCGAGGCGGCCGCGCGGGAATTCGCGGAATCGGCGGAGATAGCCGTATCGAAATTCGCGGATCGCACGGAGGTTTCGATCATAGACGGCGGGGACGACGTCTTGTTGTCCGAATTCGCGAATTACGCCTTATTCTTAACGATCCAATCCAGATGATTTCCGCCGCGAAGATACGATATCAGAATCTGGCCAACTTCCGCTTCACCAAGCTTGACGGGAAGTATCTTTTGACGACGGATACGGGACGATGGATCTTCCTTGAGGAAAAGGAATACGAACATTTCCTGGAAGGCACCCTGAAGAAGGACGCTCCGCTCTATCGGAAACTGAAGGAAGACGGATTCGTGAAACTGAAAAAAGCCGACATCCCGAGGCAGGCTGCGCAATACCTCGCGCTGAACGCCTCGCTTTCGCAGGGACCGTCGCTCTTCATCTTCGTCCTGACACTCCGGTGTAATCATCGATGCCTGTATTGTCAGGTCATACCCGAGAAGAAGGGCGCGGACGGATTCGACATGACCAAGGAGATCGCGAAGAAGTCGGTGGATATCATGTTCAAGTCGCCATCACCGCTCGTGAGGATAGAATTCCAGGGCGGAGAGCCGCTTCTGAATTGGCCGGTATTGCAGTATGTCGTCAAATACGCCAAGACGGTGAACAAGACCGCTAAAAAAGGGATGGAAATCTCCCTGGTGACGAATCTCACTTTGATGGACGAGGAAAAGCTGTCGTATCTTCTCAAGGAAAACGTGAGCATGAGCTTTTCCCTCGACGGACCGGAGTACGTGCATGATAAGAATCGGATATATCTGGACGGAAAGCGCGGAAGCCACAAAGTGTTCCTGAAAAACCTGAAAAAGGTCCGGGAAGCCATCTCGAGACGGAAGCAAGACGGGAGGCCGTATGATTTTGGGAATCCCGGCGCGACGATGACGACGACGAGATTCTCCCTTCCGTATCCGAAGGAGATCGTCGACGAATACAGGCAGAACGGGTTCCAGACCATTTTTCTGCGGCCGCTCAGCCCGTTCGGTCTGGAGCGGCAGGCGATCGGCGTCATCGGGTATTCTGCGGAGGAATTCATCGCTTTCTATGAGAAGGCGCTCGATTATATCTTGGAGCTGAATCTCGGCGGCGAGCGGTTCGTCGAATGGAACGCGATGACGGCCTTGAAAAAGATTCTGAAGCAGGAGGACCCGTTCTATAACGAGATGCGTTCCCCGTGCGGCGCCGGTATCGGGCAGATCGCGTTCGACCATGACGGAAAAATATATACCTGCGACGAGGGGCGGATGGCGGGGCGTATGGGGCATGATAATTTCCGGGTCGGTTCGGTACGGGAAGACGGGTACGAGTCGGTGGTCGACAACGAGGTGACGCGGACCATGTGTCTCGGTTCGTCTTTGGACAATCAGGCGGGATGCACCGACTGCGTGTACCGCCCTTACTGCGGTATCTGTCCGTTGGCCAATTTCATCGAATACGGGACGATCTTCCCGCAGATTCTCAATACCGACAAGCACAAGATCAACAAGGCCCTTTTTGAATATCTGTTCAGGAAGATCGGCGACAAGAAATATCGGGACGTTTTCGAAAGCTGGATCGCGTAGTTGTCGGACATCCCGGAAGGGGAATCACCGTCGGATATTTCTGAATGTATGGCGCGAGAAAGAAAGGGTCCGGGACCCGGCGGTGTTTGCGAATGACATCGTATCGTGGTATGATTCGGTCGTGAAAGGAGGTTCGGTCATATGAGAAGTTAACACATGACGAGTATGAACAACGGATCAGGAAAACTTCCGCGAATCCGGAAAAATCTGAACGCGTTTCTCCTCAGCGAGGAGGGAAAGATGACGAAGAGCGACATCGTGAAGATGACCGCCGTTGTTGTAGCGGTCGCCGGGGCGCTCGGCATGGCGGCGAAACCGACTGACAGCCTCGCATCCTGTACGCACGCGTCCCATAGCAGTCATGGGAGCGGTTGCAGTGGTGCAAGCTGGTAAGCGGGACGGAAAAACATCAGAACTATGACAAAAAGAAACATTTTCATCGCGGTCACGGTGATCGTCCTGGTCCTGTTAATCGGCGGTGTTTCGGTCTTTGCGTATCTCAGTAGCCGGTCGGCCGCGCCTGTCGCCAAGAACCCGGGTGAACAGACCGTAGGCGCACCTGTCGCGCAGACTCCCGACGAGGCTGCGGTCGCTGCGGCGGCAGCAGCCGATTTCAAGAACGTTGTCTGTTCCGATTCCGGAAAGCCGTTGGACGTGAGCGTCCTGAACGGAAAAATAAAGGATTCCGCGGGTGCCGCCGTCGCGAGTCTGTCGGCGGAAAACCGCTCCCTTTTGAACGGTTATTATTTTTGTGACGGATTGGTCAAGGATGATCCCGATGAGGCCTGTGGGAACGGTCTAAAGTCCGGTGAGCTGACCGATCAGTGCAAAAGCAGCTATTCGTTCAGTCAGACGGTGCTGGCCAGCTTGAGCGGAGACAAGGTGAAGGCGGAATCCTTGTGTAAGGCGAATTCGGCTAACAATTCGGCCATATGTTCATCCATCGGATCGTTCGATGAGATAAGGAAAAATAATCTTTGCTCCCAATTGTCCGAAGAAGAACTCCCATCCTGCCTCGCGTTTTTCAACGGCGATGACAGCCGGTGCAAGGGGTCCAAGCGTGAATCCGATTGTTACGCATCGGCCGCGTTCATGAAGGCTTTGACCGTGAAAGATATGAAAGCGTGCGATTCCCTTGCTTCCACGGACCAAACGGACAACTATTCCGTTGTCTGTAAGTTGAACGCAGATAAGACGCATGCTGTCTGTGCCGATACATACAAGGAATTCACAAAATCGTTCTGTTCCACTTCGAGCTGAAGAAGCTGAATATCGAGCCGGTATAAAAAGCGAGTCAATACGGTTCCCAGTCTCATTCGAGTGCAGTTTTCATTGCACTCTTTGTTTGTCCCGATGAAAGGATGCGCCGGATGAACCGTCGGTATCGGACGGTGCTCGTACTAGTGAAGAAACTATGTTTTCAAGGCTCATATTGCCGTTGACGTACCGATGCAACCTGAATTGCGAGTATTGCTATGTCGACAAGCGGTTGAAACGCTCGATGGACCTGGATACGGCCCTTTCGGCGGTAGACTTCCTGATGAAGAGGGGAAAGGCGAGCGGGAAGTCGGTCGATGTCATCTTCGTCGGCGGTGAACCGCTTCTGGAATGGCGGATGATCGTGCTGATCGTCCATTACGCCAAGCGTCTGGCGGCCGGAATGGGGGTTTCCCTCGGTACGATCGGGTTTCCGACCAACGGACTGCTTTTGAATCGGAAGATCCTCGAATACTGCCGGAAAGAGGGTATCAGCGTAGCGGTGAGCATCGACGGAATGGACAATAAACGGATGACGGTCGCGGGAGAGAACAGCTTTCCCCGGGTCGAACGGAAGATTCCCTTACTGCTCGAGTATCGGGACGTCGTCAGGATACGATCGACGGTGCATCCGGATCACGTCGGATCTTCCGCGGAAACATTCAAACAATTCCTGGGATTGGGTTTCATCAAAGTCGATATGCAACCGGTCATCGGGGTTTTGTGGAAGTCCGAGCAGATGGCCGAGTACCTGAAGAATCTCGAGGCGTCTTTCGTCGAGGTTCAAAAAAACAACTCGAAGAGCGGGTCCATGGTCGACATCAAGCACCTTCGGGATTTCAACGGGGCGCGACAGGACGAGCTCGGTTGCCCGAAAATTAAGGAGGAATTTCTCGTGGATATCGACGGGAACATCTATCCCTGCGAATTCTTCCTCTCGATGCCGCATGAACAACGCGCGTCGTACGCGATCGGTGACATCGAACACGGCGTCAGGGAGAAGGACTCCGAGAACTGTATGAGTCACAAGATCTGCGATTCAGGGGATGGGATTCCGGTCCTGAAGCCGGGATGCGCCTCGTGCTCGCAATCGCCGGCGTGTTCGAAGATATGCCTCGGATACGACCGAATCGGAAAACGGTTCGACACCGCACTCGCCCAGAACAACTGGCTTCTTTTCAGGGGAATGGAAAACGTTTTCGATCGATATAAGCATTTGAGCGGATCCGATTAGAGATCATTGACCTATACTTCGATGAACATCTACGTTCACATACCGTTCTGCCATCGGAAATGCTATTATTGCTATTACTATTCCTTCGTGCCCGGAAAAAGAGCCCTGGCGGACGACTATCTTTCGTCGCTTGAACGGGAATTCTTTCTCAGGAACAGGAAATCCGCTCTCCGGAATCTCGGGACGGTCGAGACGGTCTATATCGGCGGCGGGACGCCGAATTACCTGTCCGACGCGCAATTAGAGCGGTTGTTTTCGATCCTGAACACGTATCTCGACCTGCGGTTCGTGAAGGAATTCGTCATGGAGATGAATCCGGCCGCATGCCGGCCGAGCCAGCTCGAGGTACTGAAGCGAAACGGGGTGACGCGCCTTTCGTTCGGCATCCAGACGGCGAATGAGGACATCCTTGAGAGGATCAACCGGCATCACGTAGCCGATCCCTCGGAAATCATCCGCATTGCGGCCGGGATGGGGTTCGTCATCAATCTGGATTTCATACTAGGCCTGCCAGGACAGAAAACGAGGGACGTGGATGAGTCCATACGCCTGGTGAAGGAGCTGAATCCGGAATCTTCCTTCTGGTGCGAACTGCGATGCGGGACTGAACAAATCATGAGATTTCCCGACCTTCCCTCTCACGAGGAAACGGTCGAAGCGTATGAATCCGTGAAGCGGAGCCTGACAAAGGCAGGGTATCGCCAGATCATACCGGAGTATTTCACGAATGCCGAATCTATGCCGCTCTACCTTGAAAAATGGTGGACTTCGGAAAACAGTCTCGGTTTCGGCCTCTCCGCCTTCAGCAAGGTCGGGAACCTCTTTTCGAAGAATGTCGACGATCTTGGGGACTATGAGATATCGTTACGCGGAGGAAAGCCGCCGATCCGATACGTGTATTCACTCAGTCGGAAAGAGCGCGCGCTGATAGGTCTCATGTCGGAATTGAGATCCGGAGGCGCCGACTTCGGACGGATACGTGAAGATTCAGGTATCGATCTCGCGATCATGCTGAACCGAGAGACCGAGGAGCTTGTTTCCGAGGGTCTGATCAAATTCGAAAAGGATAGACTGACTTTTACCGAGAAAGGTTTTACGATATCGTCTCCCGTTTCCAACAGACTCTTGCGGAATGTTGGATATCTGGTAAAGCTGATGGATACGGCTTTCAATTTCATCGATAATATGCCAGACTTGGAAAGCTTCATACGGAAAAACTTCGTCATTCACGACGAACGCGACGACCGATCGGTCGTTTTCGCGTCCCCAGACGGGAAAGGCATCGGAATTTTGGAATACTATGCGAAAAAATAACATCCCGCTGCCGTCCGAAAACGAGACCGACCTGTATTTTCACATCCCGTTCTGCGTGCAGAAGTGCGCGTATTGCTATTTCTATTCCCTGGAACGTCAGGATGCGGCATCGGTAGACAGATATCTGACGTATCTGGAAAAGGAAATCATCCTTAAGAAAGCCGAATGGGATTTTCCGAAAAAAATCAGGGCGGTCTATGTCGGGGGAGGCACACCGACCTATTTGTCGCCAGACTTTCTGGAAAAGCTGTTCGGTATCCTGCATACGCATTTCGAAATCGGAAAAAACGTCGAGTTCACTATGGAAGTGAATCCGAACGTGTGTGACGAACGGAAACTTGACGTGATGAAAAAAAACGGGGTGAACCGGCTGTCGTTCGGCATCCAGACGGTTGATCCGGAACTGCTGAAGAAAGTGAAACGGCTGTTCAACCGGGAATCGGTCGTCCGGAATATCGAATATGCCAAGAAGCTCCGATTCAAAACGATCAATCTGGATTTCATGTTCAATCTTCCGAATCAGACGGTTGACATGTTGGCCGGCGACGTCGCTTTTATCCGGGACCTCGATCCCTCATCTGTCTATTGGTACGAGACCAAAAACGTCACCGAGTATATGAAGGGGGTGAACGCGACCCCGGTTGCCGCTTCCGTGTTCGATTCCCACATTTGGAATGAGATGAAGTCGCTCGGATACAGGCGCACAATGACGGAATTTTACAGCAAGAACGATATCCCGTGCCGATATACGTTCGATTTTCTGCTTGCCGACTATGTGGTGAGTTTCGGCCCGTTCGCAATCAGCAAGTATCGGAACACGTATTTCAAGAACGTGAGCGACCTGCGGAAATATTACGGATATCTGGATGCGGGCGCGCTTCCGATAGTGCAACAGTTCGATATGAAACCGGCGGAAGGCGCTGCGAGCTTCCTTTCCTACCTCATACGGTTCGGTTCCGCCGATCTCGGGTCCATAGACCGGAAATTCGGCGTGCATCTGGAGTCTGTTCTGGGTAAGGAGATAGACGCGCTGGTTAACTACGGATTCCTGAAAAAGACGGGAGGCTGTCTGCTCCTGACCCGTGCCGGCTTGCTGCGTACGCCGGATGTCCAGATCGCATTATTGAGGAAATACCAACATTTCCTCTCGAGCCTCAACGTATTCCTCGGAAGGGAATACGGATTGAAATAGACATCACGTTATGAAGGCGCTTTCCGTCAACTTCTGGCCGACCTGCAGTAACCAGTGCATATTCTGTTTTTGCCATGAGCACGACCTCTTGTCCGAGCGGCTGGATCCGCCGAGTATCAGCTCTCCGGAGGCGGTCGCCAGGGCGCTGATGGATCATCGGGACGAATGCAATTGGGTGATACTGAGCGGGAACGAGCCGACGCTCAATCCCGACCTGCCGCTCACGATCCTGTTGGCGAAAAGGACGGGCTATCAGGTGGATCTCCGGACCAACGGAAGGCGGTTGAAAGATGCGTCATTCTGCCGCACGCTCCTGAAGGTCGGAGTCGACCGGGTCGATATAACCCTACTCGGTTCCGACGCCGAAACGCACGATTTCCTGAGCGGCGCGAAGGGCGCCTTCGTCGATACCGTGGAGGGTATACGGAACCTCGTCTCGATGTGGGATCCGGAAAAGATCGGGATCTTCAACGTGGTCACCCGGTATAATTACACACAACTGCAAGAGAGCGTCGTGTTCTGTCATGCCTTGGGGGCGCGGGATATTCAATTCAATTTCGTGTATCATACGGACAAGAATATCACTCCGAGGCTGACCGACGTTGAAGAACACCTGAAAAATGCCATCGAGACGGCACATAGCCTGGGAATGAAGGCACGGGTGTACGGGTTTCCGGCATGTTTTCTGGGAAATCATGCTGGTCTGGCGTCGGAACTCTCGTCGAGTAACGAAGTGGTACTCGGTGGCAGAGTCACCGACTACAAGAAAATGCGGGTCGATCTGGGGAAGAAGAAGACCGCTCATTGTGAAGGATGCGCCTTGAACGGATCCTGCGAGGGAACGTGGAAATCGTATTATGAGATTTATGGAGAAGAAGAATTCAGGGGACGAAGCGTATCGGAAAAAAGCCGATATCAAGACGGGATTTCTTTGCAATAATAACTGTCGGTTTTGTGTGCAGGGACCGGAGAAGAAAAAATTCGGGAACAAGAACACGGCAGAGCTGAAGGAGATTATCCGGAAGGCGAAGAAAGGATGCGATACGATCGTCTTTACCGGCGGGGAACCGACGATTCGGAAGGATCTGGTCGGACTTGTCGCCGATGCAAAGAAGGCCGGGTTCGAAACGATACAGATACAGTCCAACGGTCGGATGTTCGTGTACGGGCAGTTCTGCGCGGATATGATAGCGGCCGGAGCGAACGAGTTCGCCTTGGCGCTTCACGGTCACACGGCGAAACTGCACGATTATCTCACCGGGGCGGAGAGTTTCCGTCAGACCGTCACAGGGATCTGGACGCTCAAGGCGATGGGTCAACGGGTGATCATGAATACCGTGATCACGGAATCGAACGTGCGGCATCTGCCGGATATCGCGAAAGTCCTGATCAGTCTCCGTGTCGACCAGATGCAATTCGCGTTCGTGCACGCCGTGGGGGCGGCCGGGATCAACTTCGATACGGTCGTGCCGAGGATGAAGACGGTCTCGCCGTATCTGAAAAAAGCGATCGATATCGGCAGGATGCACGGTACCAAGGTCATGACCGAGGGGATTCCCATCTGTATGCTTCCGGGATACGAGGCGAGTATTTCGGAGAACGTCATGCCCGATATGAGAATCTATGATCAGGCTTCGGTCATCAAAGACTATAAGAAGATGCGCATCGCGAACGACAAGGCGAAGGGTCCGAAGTGCAAGGAATGCGTGTTCGATGCCGTCTGCGAGGGGCCTTGGAGGGATTATCCGGAAGCATTCGGCTGGGACGAGTTCGTACCCGTCATGAGACGATAAGGAGATGATTCCGACCATATACAACCTGGGGTTCCTTATCCTGATCGCCGTCGTGGGCATATTTGTCATGACCGGGGATATAGCACGACGGAAGATACCGAACGTCGTCCTTGTCCGGGGGCTTGCGGCGGGGCTCCTATTGTATGTCGCCGGATTGTCGTCCGGGTTCGCGACCGCGGGATATTTCCGAGACGTCTTGATCAATGCGGCGCTCTCTCTTTTTGTGGGATATGTGTTCTGGGCCGTGAATTTTTGGCCGGCCGGAGACGCGAAGCTGTTCGCTCTGTTCGCGTTCCTGCTGCCCTTGCGGTATTACGAAAAGGGGTATGTGCCTCTCTTTCCTTCCATCGTGCTTCTGACGAATATCTTCATCTGCGCGTACGCCGTCCTTTCCGTACGTGCCCTACGCCATGCCTGGATCGATGCGCGTGCTTCGAAGCGTTCCGCATCCGATATCGTCTTGGGAATACGGGCTTCCTGTTCCCGCAGTCGTCTGTCCCGCGCGATCGGGAGCGTGGACACATCGACCGTCGGTCGGAATCTGCTCGGTATGCTCGGGATATTCGTACTGGCGAAATACCCGTCCTTTTCCGTGGGTTGGCCGGATGCCGTCTCACTACGAACGTTCATCGTGGGTATGGCCGCATGGACGGCGGTGTCGTGGGCGGTGAAGCGATATATAGCCGACCAGGAAGAATACGCCGTGACTCCCGAGTCGATACGGCCCGGTATGTCGCCTGTAATCTCCTCGCGAGACAGGGAGGGAATTTTCTCAAAGGAAGCCCTTCGTGCTCTTGGAACGATTCGGGCGGACGGACTCGATGGACGGCAGGTTGGGATCGTGAGGGAAGCGCTCATATCGGATGGGGTCGATTCCATGCGGATGCGGAAGCATGGCCCGTTTTCCCCGTGGATCGTCGTGGGACTCCTGGTGACAATCATCCTGAACGAAAACGCCTTGCGTGCCGTGAGCGGACTGTTCTCCTGAAGGAAAGCCGGCATAGTATTCTCTTGTCAACATATGAGCCCCAAATGAATTGGCCGGCTGAAATCTATTTTGTAAAGGATTGGAACAATTTCGACTTTTCTTTTTGCATGAAAGTGGCATACTCGTTGTCACTTTTTTCCA
>Ga0209697_10003770_pt1 | contig 20265 bp, 13 predicted proteins | sample AliMusrvi5mmetaG_FD_184115 | JGI IMG/M metagenome (GOLD analysis project Ga0209697, IMG submission 184115) | Freshwater lake bacterial and archeal communities from Alinen Mustajarvi, Finland, to study Microbial Dark Matter (Phase II) - Alinen... | ecosystem: Environmental > Aquatic > Freshwater...
GAGTTCACCGTCAAAAAAGGGGACAAGGTCCTTATCTCCAAATACGGCGGAACCGAAGTCAAGGTGGACGGCGAAACCTACCTGATCATGCGCGAGGACGACATCCTCGGCATCATCGGCTAAGCCCCGTTCAAAAACTAAAACTTAATACCTAATACTTAAAACTTACTACAATGGCAGCAAAACAACTCCTATTTGACGAAGCAGCCCGCCAAGGCCTGCTCCGCGGTGTCGAGAAACTGGCGAAAGCCGTCAAGGCGACCCTCGGGCCGTCGGGACGCAACGTCATCCTCGACAAAAAATTCGGCAGCCCGACCATCACCAAAGATGGCGTGACCGTCGCGAAAGAAATCGAGCTCGAAGACCCCTACGAAAACATGGGGGCCCAGCTCGTCCGTGAAGTCGCCAGCAAGACCAGCGACATCGCCGGCGACGGCACCACCACGGCTACCGTTCTCGCCGAAGCGATTTATCGCGAAGGCCTCAAGAACGTGACCGCAGGGGCTAACCCGACCAGCCTCCAGCGCGGCATCACCAAAGCCGTCGAGGCCATCACCGAAGAGATCGCGAAGATCTCCAAGAAGGTCAAGGACAGCTCGGAAATCGCGCAGGTCGCGACCGTTTCTGCCAACTGGGACAGCACGATCGGCCAGATCATCGCCGACGCGATGGACAAGGTCGGCAAGGACGGCACGATCACCGTCGAGGAAGCCAAGAGCATCGAAACCACGCTCGACGTGGTGGAAGGCATGCAGTTCGACAAGGGCTATCTCTCGCCCTATTTCGTGACGAATGCCGAGAGCCTCGAAGTTTCGTTCGACAACGCCTACATCCTCATCCACGAAAAGAAGATCAGCTCCCTCAAGGATCTGCTTCCGCTTCTCGAGAAGATCGCCAAGAGCGGCAAGCCGTTCCTGATCATCGCCGAGGACGTCGAGGGCGAAGCGCTCGCGACTCTCGTCGTGAACAAGCTCCGCGGCACGCTCCAGGTCGCAGCCGTCAAGGCTCCCGGCTTCGGTGACCGCCGCAAGGCCATGCTCGAAGACATCGCTGTCCTCACCGGCGGCAAGCTTCTCAGCGAGGACCTCGGCATCAAGCTCGAAAACGTCGGTCTCGATGACCTCGGCCGCGCCAAGCGCGTCACCGTGGACAAAGAGAACACCACGATCATCGAAGGCGAAGGCAAGAGCTCGGATATCCAAGGCCGGGTCAGCCAGATCCGCCGCCAGATCGAAGAGACCACCAGCGATTACGACCGCGAGAAGCTCCAGGAGCGCCTCGCCAAGCTCGCAGGCGGTGTGGCCGTCATCAATGTCGGCGCAGCGACCGAGACCGAGATGAAGGAAAAGAAGGCCCGCGTCGAAGACGCCCTCCACGCGACCCGTGCGGCCGTTGAAGAAGGCATCGTCGCCGGCGGCGGCGTCGCCCTCATCCGTGCCCAGAAGGTCCTGGACACCCTCGCCCTCACCGGCGACGAAGAGATCGGCCTCCAGATCGTGCGCCGCGCGATCGAGCAGCCGCTCCGCACCCTGGCCGACAACGCCGGGCAGGAAGGCGCGCTCATCGTTCAGGAAGTCAAGAAGCGCAAAGGTGCCGAAGGTTACAACGTCGCGACCGGCGAATACACCGACCTCATCAAGGCCGGCGTCGTCGATCCCGCCAAGGTGACCCGCAGCGCGCTCCAGAATGCCGCTTCCATCAGCGGACTCCTCCTCACCACGGAATGCCTCGTCACCGAGATTCCCGAGAAGGACAAAGCTCCCGCCATGCCTCCGGGCGGCGGCGGGATGGGCGGCATGGACTACTAAGTCCCGCCAAAACCACAACTCAAACCGGAAAGCCGGGGTCGCAAGGCCCCGGCTTTTCTGCGTTTTGATTGCCAGTTAGCGGCGTCTCTAAAACAGTTTGCTGAGCAGAAAACACACCGTGGCATGGGCATCCTGCCAATGTCTTGCTGGGTTGTTACGCATGGGCAGGATGCCCTTGCCACGGGTGCAGAGCGTCAAAAGACCTGAGATCGATGGTTTCAACTGGACAAAAATACTTCCTGAACGGCAGGACTGGACATCTCCGCCACATTTCCCTAGGAACCCAGCATGACAAACAGCGGTCGCCGATGAACAAAGGCCCATCCCATCAGCGCATTCGCTGGATTCCAGCGGTGGTGATAGTGATCCTCGGCGCGCTCGCGCTGCTCACCGTGCGTCTCTTGCCGACCGCTCAACTTCAGGTGCGAAATATCATCCTGTTCGTGCTTGGTCTGAGCACGGTGTTCCTGCTCGTCGTTTGGTGGCTGTTCGCCTCGCGGACCCCGTGGCGGATGCGTCTCGGCGTGTTCGCGATCTTCCTCGTAATCGTCGGGTCACTTGCCGGTGCCTTCCGCTACCGCGGCGTCACGGGCGATTTCGTTCCTATTTTCGAGGCGCGATGGAGCCATGGTGGCGTATCGGCGTTTGAAAAGGGTTCGGATAACCCCGCGCTCGATCACAGTGGACGAGCGGACTTTCCTCAATACCTCGGGCCGAACCGCAATGCCGTGATCGACGCCGGGACGGTGCTGGCACGCGATTGGGAGAAAGAGCCGCCGCAGGTTCTCTGGCGCCAGCCCATCGGCCCCGCGTGGTCCGGATTTGCGATCGTGGGAAACCGTGCCGTGACCTTCGAGCAGCGGGGCGAGAACGAGGTTGTCGTCTGCCTCGATGTCCTCACCGGAAAATTGCTCTGGGAGCACTCGGACACCGCGCGCTTCGCGTCGTCGCTCGGTGACGTGGGCCCACGCTCCACGCCGACCATCACCGGAGGCCGTGTCTTTACATTCGGTGCAACCGGCATCACGAACTGTCTCGACCTCGCGACCGGAAAACTCATCTGGCAGCGGAAGATGTCCGTGGATGCACCCAAGGGTCGCCCGGAATGGGGCTATGCCGGCTCGCCTCTCGTCCTCGGAGACAAGGTCATCGTCAACGGCGGCCAATCCCATGAGAAGTCGCTCTTTGCCTATCGCGTGGCAGACGGAGAACTCGCGTGGCGCAATGGGACCCGGCCATCGGAATACACCTCGCCAGCGTTTTGCACGCTCGCCGGCGTTCCGCAGATCGTGAGTTTCAACATGATCTTCATCACCGCGCACAATCCGGACACGGGAGAAATCCTGTGGGAATATCCTTGGGGAGTCCGCCAGCCGTGCTGCGCGCAGCCTGTGCCGGTCGGACCGAACCGCGTCGTTTTTTCCAGCGGTTACGGGGTCGGCAGCGAACTGCTCGAAATCCAGCGCGACGCGTCGGGCAAGCTCGGTGCCCAGCGCATCTGGAAAACGCTCAACCTCAAAGCCAAGTTGGCCAGCTTCGTCCATCGCGACGGCTTCCTCTACGGCCTCGACGAGGGGATCCTCACCTGCATCGATGTGAGCGACGGCAGCCGCAAATGGAAAGACGGACGCTACGGCCACGGGCAGCTTCTGCTCGTCGGAGACACTCTCCTCGTCACCGCCGAAAACGGCGAAATCATCCTCCTCGCACCCACGCCCGCCGCCCCCAACGAACTCGCCCGCTTCCGCGTCTTTAACTCGAAGACATGGAACCCGCCCGCCCTCAGCGGAGACCTGCTCCTCATGCGCACGGACCAGGAAGTCGCGTGCATCCGGCTGCCCGTCGCCAAAAAGCCTTAAACCGCCATGCGAGCAGGCGAAGCGCCTGCGCCACGGGCGAGCCAGATGCCGAGGAGGGCGATGTCCGCGGGCGTGACGCCGCTGATGCGAGCGGCCTGGCCGAGGGTTTCCGGGCGGATTTTCGAGAGCTTCTGGACGGCTTCGGTGCGCAGCCCGTTGATGGCTCCGTAATCGACCCAGCCGGGAATTACCTTGCCCTCGTGGCGTTCCGAGCGGGCGATCTGCTCCTCTTGGCGCAGGATGTAGCCCTCGTATTTCAGATCCGTTTCGACCTGCTCCCAGATTTCGGGAGGATAGGAGGAGCGGATATCCGCGGGAAGTGCAGACCACAGGTTTTCGCCGCGCTTGAGCCAGCGCTCGAGCGGGAGGGCCTCGACTTTGATTTCGAGGAGCCGCGAGCGTAGTTCGGCGATTCGAGCGGATTTTTGTTCGAAGCGGGATTTCCTTTCTCCCGTAACCAGGCCTGCGGCGATGCCTTTTTCCGTGAGCCGGAGATCGGCGTTGTCCTGCCGGAGGAGGAGGCGGTATTCCGCGCGGCTCGTGAACATCCGGTAGGGCTCGGGGGTGCCGCGGGTGACAAGGTCGTCGAGCAAGACTCCGATATAGGCCTCGTGGCGGGCGAGCGTGAAAGCCGGGCGTGACTGAGCTTTCAAAGCGGCATTGGCACCGGCCACCAGACCCTGTGCCGCCGCCTCTTCATATCCGGAGGTGCCGTTGATCTGGCCCGCGAAATAGAGCCCTGCGATCCGCTTGGTCTCGAGTGTCGTGTGAAGCTGGGTGGGGGGACAATAGTCGTATTCCACGGCATATCCGGGACGCAGGATCTCCGCGTTCTCGAGTCCGGCCACGCTGCGGATGAATGCGTGTTGGACTTCGAACGGCAGGCTTGTCGAGACGCCGTTCACGTAGATTTCTCCGGTGTGCCGTCCCTCGGGTTCCAGGAAAAGCTGGTGCTTCGGCTTGTCGGCGAACTTCACGACCTTGTCCTCTATACTCGGGCAATATCGCGGGCCGACACCTTCAATGATTCCGGCGTAGAGCGGGGATTTGTCGAGGTTGGCGCGGATGATTTCGTGGGTGCGCTCGTTGGTGTAAGTGATGTGACAGGGGATCTGGCGCGCGCGGAACTCGCCATCCCGCCACTCGTTGAGCGTGAAAATCTCATCCTCTCCGCGCCGCAGCGTGTCGGCCATATAGCTGAAAACCGGCGGCGGCTCATCGCCCGGCTGGGGCTCGCATTTCGAGAAATCGATGCTCTTCGCGAGCAGCCGGCACGGGGTCCCGGTCTTGAACCGCCCGACTTCGAAGCCGAGTTCCCTGAGGCAGTCGCTGAATGTCGAGACCATGTCGCCGAGACGCCCGCCCGGCTGGTTCCTGAGCCCGACATGGAGGAGACCGCGCAGGAATGTCCCCGTCGTCACGACGACCGACTTCGCGCGGAACCGGAGGCCCAGGTTTGTTTCGATGCCCGTGACGGCATCGTTCCCGACGATCAGCCGAGTGACGTTCCCCTGCTTGAGATCCAGCCTTGGCTCGCACTCAAGGACCGCCTTCATCCGGAACTGGTAGGCTTTCTTGTCGCACTGCGCCCGCGGGGCCCGGACGCTTGGTCCCTTCGTGGCGTTCAGCATCCGGAACTGGATACCCGTGGCGTCGGTGTTCAGGCCCATCGCACCGCCAAGCGCGTCGATCTCCCGGACCATGTGCCCCTTGGCGAGCCCTCCGATTGCCGGATTGCACGACATCTGGCCGACCGTGTCGGCATTCTGCGTCAGCAGCAGCGTCTCGCAACCGAGACGGGCTGCGGCCATCGCCGCCTCGACCCCGGCATGGCCGGCACCGATGACCACGACATCGTAGGGCTTCGGATACTCGAAGTCGTTCAAACTATTCGGTGGGGATCCCGTGCTCCGAAAGCTTCTTCAGGAGCACCCCGGCCTGCAGCTTGTTGCAGTTTTTCAACACGATGTCGCCGGCGACGAGCCTGTCGAACGTGCCGCGAATTCCGGTATTTTCCCCCTCGACGATGAAAGCGTGTTCCTTAGTCAAGTTGCCATCCCAGTCGCGGTGCCACACATCGGCTTTCGTGTGGTCCGAAGACACCGAGTTGTTCTTCGGCAGGTCGTCCGACCCGAAGAGCGCTTTCACGTCGGGAGTCGTCTGGTTCGGGAGCTGCATGAAAACCGCCAGCGGATCGCCGTAATCATCGTGCGATTGAGTCACCTTCCCGACCCGGCCGTAAACCAGGATCCTCATTCCGTTGTATTTCTGGAGCGCGGCGTCCTCCGCCGTCGCGAAGTCATTCACGATCTGCTGCAGCGTCACAAACCCGTCCGGCGGAAGCGGGGCGAGAGCGGCATTCTGGGCAATGAGGGAACCCGCAAAAATCGCGGCCAGCGTGCAAACCAACAGGATAGATTTCATAGGAACTGTCATAATCTGCCCTGTTTCCTGTATTTTAACAAACCGAAAAGCTCGCGGATCTTCAGAACCGTGCCTGGGCTTTTCAGCGAAGAAATGTTGTCAAGCCGCGTTGCTGAGGCAATCCCGCATCGTGCGGTAGCTCTTTTCGAGCGAGACAAACGGGTCGCCCGGGCAGGTGTCCTGCTCGACCACGAACCACTCGCATCCGCCTGCATCGGCTGCGGCCACGATCGCTGGGAAGTCGAGGTTCCCGTATCCGATCTCCGCGAAGAACGGCTGGTTGTTGGTCCCGAACCCGTAATCTTTGCAGTGGAGGACCGGGATCCTGCCGGCCGCTTTTTTGCACCATTCCACAGGATCCGCTCCACCGAATTGGACCCAGTAGGTGTCCAGTTCGAATTTCAGGTTCTCCGGAGCGGTTGCCCGGCCGATGTAATCCATGAGGACCTCGTTGCCGAGGCGGATGAACTCGATCGCGTGGTTGTGGTAGCTCAACACGCAGCCGTTCTCGCGGAGGACGGCCCCGGCGGCATCGAGATCGGAAACCATCGCTTTCACTGACGCGGCATCCGCGAAGTCCACACCCCCCGGGTAGGGATAGGCGGTATGAACAACCCCCATCGCTTTCAAACGCTCGACCACGGCCAGAGGGTTGTTCCGGATCATTTCCCCGCTTTCGTGCGTGGCGCAAATGGCGATCCCTTCGTCCGCCAGAATCCTGCGGATCTCCCCGGGCGGAATATCCCCGGAAACCCCGCTCACCTGCGCCGCCTCGTATCCGATCGCGCGAAGTTTTTTCGCGGTGGCCGCGAGATCATTGGCGGAATTGCAGAAGTCGCGGACGGTATAAAGCTGGACGGCGATTTGAGATGGTTTCACGGGCCGAATCTGTGGGATCGCACTCGCGGAGTCAAAGAAAATGAACCCCCGTTCACTGGCCTTCGGTCAGCGAGCGATAGTAGTCGGAGACCTGTTTTTTGTAAGCCTCCGGGGCTTGGCCTTCATCGCCGCCGAGCAACTGTTTTTCTCCCGCCATCTGGGATTCCCTGGTGGAGAGCCTGAGCGTCGTGCCTGCTTGGATCAATCCCTGCGTGGCATGGAGTTGGCCGATGATCTGTCTGTGAAGCCGGTTGAAATCGTCCACGCGGCCGTCCTTCAGCGCGGCTTGCGATTCCTCCATGAGTCTGGGGACGTCCGCCAGCGCGTTGGCGCGCAGGTAGAGGAGCGAAGCCTGCGCGTATTGTTTGGAAGTCTTTTCTGCGAGCAGGGCTTGCTTGACAGCGAGCGCGTCATTCGCGGGCAACGAGGGGGCCTTGGCCGAACGCAGCGGGGCATTTCCGTCCATGCCGTTGCGGTCGCTGAAGCCGCCCGCTTTTCCGCCGCCGGTGGCGCGGGTGGAGTTGATTCCGCCGTCATCCTTCACCTGCCCCTGCTGCATCGGGTCGCTGGTGCGGCGAACGTCGGGAGTCGTGCCTTCGAGGTTGCTCGCGCGGTCGCCGACCATCTCGCCGTCGCTCATGCCTTCGCGCCCGCCGCTCGACCGTCCGGTCTGCTCGTTTTTATTCGGCCGCTGGTTTCCGGATTTTCCCTGCGCCGCGAACCCCGGCATCGGGCCGTCAGCGATCTCCCAGCCGTTCGCGGGATTCTGGGCGAAGGCCTGGTTTGAGGCCGCGTCCTGGACCTGTTCTGCGAGGCCCTTTTGTTCGTCGAGAAGCTTGCCGACGATGTCCTCGAAGGCGTCGGGAAGCGGGAGGTTCGGGATCTCCGGAATTTCGGTTTTGTCGAAATTCTCGAGCAGCCATTTCTGGGTTTCGTTCTTGTTCGGGAGCCACATCTCCATGTCCGCCGCAATTTTCTTGGCCTCCTCGATCGCCTTCAGCAGGCTGTCCTCTTTCTGCACCGCGATTTCGCTGGGCTTGAGCGTGCCTTCGGCGGCCGCCTGCTTGTCCTCTTGGATGACATCCTCGTAAATCTGGGTCAGCTCCGAGCGCAGCTCGTTCGAGGGCTTGAGTTCCGGGAACGCGTGGGCGTCGGTGAGCATCTGCTCAACCGCTTCGGCCATGAGGTCCTTGGATTTCTGGATTTCCTTCGCGGTGGACTGGTCTTCCGGGCGGAAGTCGTCCTTGTGGGCGAGTTCCTTGCTTTTCTCGACGATCTCCCGCTGGATTTCCGCGAGTCGGCCGAGCTTGTCCTTGAATTCGGCGGCATCCTTTTTGAGCGAGTCCGCGGCGGCCGCGGCATCGGCCATCTGCCACTGGTTCAATGCCTCAACAATCCTGGCGAGGTTCACGATGATCGCCTTTTCTAAAATCGCCGCCTCGGGGAATTTCGCGTTTTGAAGCTTTTCGGCGGCGGCGAGCATGTCTTCGTAAATCCGGAGTTCCCCGAGCATCGAAGCCACTTTTGTCAGGCGGTCCCGGAAGGCTTTATCTCCCATCGCGGCATTCTGCGCGATGTCCCCGACCTGCTTGCGCACGCGTGAGGACTGCTCCGCGAGGGCATCCTGCCTTTCGGAAAGCATTTTGGCCGACCGGTTCTCCGTCGCATTGGTCTCGCGGAAGATGTCGCGCTGCTGCCGCAGCAACTCCTCGACGCCTGCGATCAGATCCTGAATCTGCTCCTTCTTGGCGTTGCTTTCCACGGCGGCGGGAGCCCCCTTGATCCGCGCGAGGATCGCCGCCTCGAGGCCGGCGGCGAGCGCGAGGGATTTCGTGCGGGCCGCGCCCGTGGCGTTGCCGGCGTTGCGCAGGGCAATCACCGCGTCCTTCATTTCCTTTTCACCAAGCGAACGCAGGTCGGCCAGCAACTCGGGGGCAACCGCATCGGGAGAGTTCACGATCGCCTTTGCCATGTCTGAAATCTTGGACTGGCGGTCGAGCAATCGGGCATCGTCGGTCACGACGGCAGGTTGCCTGCCGATGGCTGCGCGCGTTTCGTCCAGATTGGTCTGCTGGAGTTTGATCAGTTCATCGATCCCCTGGCGGAGCCGGGTCTGCGTATCTCCCGACTGTTGCTGCAGCTTTTCCTGCGAGAGCTGCTTGACGACGATCGGGCGCGAGACGGTGAGACCCGGACCAGTCACATCATTCTGATCCTTCGCGATGACGCAGAACGTCGCGCTTTCCTCGTCGGCCGTCAGGAACTGTCGGAGCGGGATCTGGGTTTCGGCGAGGTAGGATTTTTTTCCTGCGGCGTCCTTCCACTCGTGGACAAGTTGCGCGTCGGTCTTGTCGTTCGTGCTTTTGTAAACCGCGACAGAGCCGAGGCCGAAATCATCGGTGATCGTGCATTGGAGAGGAAGCGCCGCATCACGCGTTGTCGCGATTTCGCGCCCCTCGGCGGGCGAGGTGATTCGGATGACCGGAGGCGCATCCGGCTTGACCGTGACCTGCAGGGTATCGCTATCCTCCACCTTGTTCGTGTCCGAGTAATCGAGTTTGATGGACCGGGCTGATAAAATCTTTCCCTCAAATTGCCAGTGGTTGTCATCGAGGCGGGCCACGGTGAACCCCGACGTGTTTTCTCCCGCGACCCGGAGGTTTGCGACCGGGTTGTTGAACTCGAGGCGGACGGAGATGCGCGTGCCGGGAACGAGGTTTTGCAGCGTTGTGAAGTTCGGGGACCGGCTGGCGGGAAGATGCGTGTAGGCGGGCGGTTCGATCTCGGCCGAGCGGGTTCGGATCGCGGTGCGCGGGCGGACGCGGATTTTGAATGTTGCCGACCGCACGTCGCCCGCCTCGACGAAATACTCCATGGGCTCGCGCATCTCTTTCCATGTAAAGTTGAACTCCGGCCGGCCGGCTTCGGTTTCCATGAGCGCCTTCTGCCACGGGGCGCCCGTGTTGCGGAAGACCACCCATGCCAAACTCGGAACCTGCCCGCCGAACTTGGCGGCGAGGGTCACTTCGCGGCCATGGGCGACCTCCGTGTCGCCAGGGGTCAGGTCAAGGATGCGGGTGCGTGTCAGCGGGGCGATGTCGCGTGCAGGAAGAAAGATCCGCGCGGCGGAGTTGGAGAAGCAGGCGGGCTGGAGAAGCGCCCATGCGGCCAGCGCCAGCGAAGCTCCGGCGAGCACGACCGCCAGTTTCTTCAGAAGAGCAACGTCGAAAACATCGGCCCAGCGCACTCCGGGAAACGGGTCGTGCATTTCTTGGAAAATTGCCGAGCGGAGCGGGGACTCCGGCGCGAGGTCGCGTTCGAACTGCACGGCGCTGATGAGCACGTTGCCTGCCCCGCCGCACGAGCGCTCGATGCGCCGCGCGATTCCCGCGTGACTGAGCTTTTGAAACCACGCCGGCATCGCGAGGACAAAGCCAGCGAGCAGCGGAGAGAGGGTCAGCAGGAATGCGGTCCAGCGGCCGGCTGAGCCGAGATGAAAGCGCGCGTCTGAGAGCAGAAAGACGACAAAAAAGAGAAGCGAGGCGGCGGCGCCGGAAATGACCCAGCGGACCCCGCGCAGCCAGCGAAAGCGGTTTGCCGCTTTCTGGAGCTTCCCGTGAACAAGTTGGGAGTCGAGGGGCATAGAATTAGCAGGGGTTGCCCAGGGTGGCCCCATGCGGGTTGCGGACGTGGGGCGGCCGTCCCGGCTGCCTGTTTGAAGAGGCAACAGCAGGCGGGACGCCTGCTCCACATTGCTTGGCTGAGCACCATTCGCGCCTGTTCATTTGACTTTCACGAGCCGGAAGTTTGTGAAGAACGACCTGCCGCCTTTCGGGGTTCCTGCATAGACGACCGCCTTGACAGACAAAAATTCCGGCTTCTGTTCTTCGCCCGCGACGACGACGGTTTGCGGCAGCGTGAACTCGCGGCCGGTGTTGCTCCACATTTTGGCGCAGGCGGGAGGATCCGGGATCTGAGCGCGGTAGCACATCACGAGCGGCGGCCTGCCGTCGGAGGCGGGGACTCGGAACTTGTCGGGTTTGTCAACCGGCTTGGGATCGTGAGTCCATGCCTCGGCGTGGAGTTTCGCGCTGAAATCCCATGTCATGCAATCGACCTCGACGCGGTAGGTGGCTCCCGGTTCGGCTTTGACAAATGCGGACTCGATTTTGCCTCCCTGGTTTCCGGCGATGCCAGGAGGCAGGTCGATGAGGGCGCAGGTTTTTCCCTGCTCGGTCGCGGGTTTGACATAGCCCGCGTTGTCCACATACCAAGGCTCATAAGAGAACGCCGTCCTCCAGCCGAGCAGCGGGTTCTTTGCGTCGGAAAAGTTCGGGTTCGTGATGAGGTTCGTCTGCGCGCGGGCCTGGCAGCAGGCGAAGGCAGCAACGGAGAAAATGAGGGTTCGGATTTTCATGGCAGGTTCCAGGATTTTCGGACGATCCACTCGGCGGTGACCAGCAAGAGAAGAAACCCCAGCAGGGCGGGATTGTTCCATAAATCCTCGAGCCGGACGCGCGAAAACTGCTGTTGTTTGAAATGGAGGTCGCGCGGCCATGCATCCCAGTCTTCGATTTTGTAAAACCTGCCGCCGGTTGCCTCGGCGATGCGCTGGAGCAGATCGCGGTTGATCGGCTTGCCGGTGATTTCCGTGGGCGGGCGGTTCACGACAAACCGCGTTTCATTTGTGGCCTCGGCCCCATCGAGGGTGACCGACGATTGCGCGACAAAGACGCCGGGCATGTTCGGCTCCACCTCCGCGCGGTAGCCGCTCACCGGCTTGCCTCCGGGTGTTTGGAGGGTTGCGGCTTTGAGCACATAATCGAAGGCCTTGTCGTCCGGGGTCCTGATGCGGAGCGGTAGGGTGGGGGGCAGCGGGACGCCGGAAACCGGCGTGCGGACGATGGCGCGAACCTCCGGCCGTTCGCCGAGCGAATAGTTCGTCCGCTCGGTGAAGAGCTCGATGCGGCTTCCAGTTTGTTTATCCTGCTCCTTGGGAATGAGCCAGTCCATCAATTGTATCCAGAAGGTGTCGTAAGGGGACCGGTCCGACGACCAGCCTCCTGCGGCAAGTCTCCAGCGCCAGAGCGTATCGGTGAGAACGGCGACCACTCGCCCTTGGCCGAACCGCATCCCCACGATCACCGGATGCAGAGCGCCGCCCACATCGGCCTGCATGAGCACCTCCGCGGTCGGGGCGACGGTGGAGGCCACGTTGCAGGTCAGCAGCGGAGGAAAATCTTTGACCTGCGCGAACAGCGGGCCGAATACCGGGTGGTGCAACCCCGTCTCGGTGATCCGCACCGGAAATTTTCCTTCCCGATACGGGGCCGGGAGACCGACAGGCAGCGCTGCTGCGAGCGGGCCGAGATTCGCCGAGGCAAAAAGGTTCGGGCCACCAAGCAGGACAAGCCCGCCGCCGCGATCGACAAAATTCCGCAGCGCGGCAGCGTTCTCAGCGGACAGGGCCTCGGGCGCGAGATCCCCGAGAATCACGACCGCGCAATTCGCCAGCGCCTTGGGCGAAAAATCCGCCGCCCCATCCGCCTGGCCCCCGTTGTCATCCAGCTGGGCGAGCCGTCCGTCCGCCCAGCGAACAAATGCCGAGAGCTTCAAATTCCGGTCGCCCACGATCGCTTTGCGCAGGAATTTGAAATCGAAGCCGAGCGCGTTCTGCACATAGAGCACGCGGTTGCCAGGCTCCATGACCTCGATGAGAAACGGGTGAGAACGGGCTTCTTTGTCGGCGGCCGGATCGCTGACGCGGGTTTCGTATTTCACCGTTCCCGGCTTGTCATGGGACACGGCGAAGGCGACGGACCGCGTCTGCCCGTCCTCGTTGAACGCGGCCGGTTTTTCGGCCACCTTGTGCCCATCCTGCCAGAGTTCGACAGAAACCGTCTGCCCGCCCATGCCCGATCCGGCGAGCGACACCCGGATCTCGGTATTCCAGCCGATAGCTGCCCGCGGCGGGTAATCCACTCCCGCGAGGGAGATGCGTTTGGGATGCTGCTTGCGGGCAAAGGGTTTTTCCAGTTCGAAGGAAAACACCGGCACTCCCCCGGAAACGGTCTTGGCATCCGGTGCCCCGGTGGTGTCGATCCCGTCGCTCAGCAGGAGAACCGCGGCGAGCGGTTGCCCGCGAAACCGCTCCCGCACTTGGTTCACGGCTTCCAGCACATGGGACGTTGCCCCGTTGAAGCTCCACTCCCGGACGTTCGGCGGCGGCTCGGTCAGCGTGCTGTCGAAGCGGAAAACGCGGAGGTCAAAATCGTTTTTCGCCTGTTCGACCGACTTCGAGCCGAGCCACTCGATCACGCGCTGAGCCCGCCTCGGCTGTTTGTCGTCCACGGGATCGGTCATGCTTTCCGATCCGTCCACCAGCACAGCCAATTGAGGCCGGAGAGTTGTGACTTCGTCGGTCCTCCGCTGCGGCTGGAGCAGCAGCAGTAGCAGCACAACGAGCATGAGTGCACGCAAAATGCCGAGGACCACGATCCGCCGCCGCGATCGGACTCCGCGGATGAAACTCCATGCCACGACCGCGATCACCAGCAGAACGGCGAGGACGAGCCACGGCCATGAGCAAACCGGCTGCCACAAGATGTCGGTGAGATGAAAAATAGTATCAGTTCGAGGTTGTCAGATTCCGTCCACCCGAAATCCGGCGTTTAGAAAAACCTTTCTGACGGTGGCGGGGTTGTCGCCCTGGAGTTCCACCTCGCGGTCTCTCACGGTTCCTCCGCAGCCGAGCTGCTTGCGGGCATCGCCGGCAAGACGTTCGATTTCTTCGACGGAAATGCCCGCGTGAAATCCGGAGATGACGATCACCGGCTTTCCCCCGCGGTGAGCTTTTTCCTTTCTGAGGACGACCCGGCCGGGAGAGGAGCAGGGAGCTGGGTTCGCGGCCTCTGGAATCCCTTCGGGAAGACCGGGGATGGACAATCCCGCGAAAGGAGACTGGAGATTTTCACGCGGACCGGAAACGGGAATGCGTCCTTTTTCGCTCATGGGGAGCTTGTCAGCATCGCGGCACCGAAGACCCCGGCGCTGTCGCCAAGCTGCGGGCGCAGGATGCGCGTGGCGAGCGTGGGGTTGAAGAGGAACCGTCCGATGGCCTGCCGCGTCTCATCCGAATACAGAAGATCGATATTCCCGAGGCCTCCGCCGATGACAATTGCCCCGGGATCCAAGATGTTGATGACCGCCGCAATCGCCTCGCCGAATTTATCCCGGAGGCGCTCCATCGTTGCGACAGCCGGTTTCTCGCCGAGGGCAGCGGCGCGGACAATTTCCGGCAGGCGGAGCGCTCCGCCTCCGGATTCGCGGTAGAACCTCTCCAGCGAAGGGCCGGAAAGGACGGTTTCGATGCAGCCAATCCTGCCGCAGTAGCAAGGGTGGGTCTCGCCCATGAGCGGATTGTGCCCCCATTCTCCGGCGATGCCGTGCAGACCGTTGAGGATCTGCCTGTCCACCACGATCCCTCCTCCGACCCCGGTTCCAAGAATCAATCCCATGACCACAGACTCGCCGGCCGCAGCGCCCAGGGTGGCCTCGGCAAGGGCGAAGCAGTTGGCGTCATTTGCCATGCGGATTTCGATCGAGAGCACGCGGGCGAGATCCTGCCTCAAAGGCTGGCCGTTGAGGCACGTGGTGTTGGAGTTTTTCAGGGCTCCGCTCGATGGATCGAGCGTGCCGGGCGTGCCGATTCCGATCACGCTGGGACGCGTGATTCCCGAAGCACTTTCCAAATCCCGGACGACCCCTGCGATCTGCGAGAGGATGAATTCGTATCCGCGCGACGCGTGCGTTTCCCTACGGAGCCGGTGCACAGCAGCGTGCGGATGATCCGCGTCGAGGAGGGCTCCCTCAATCTTGGTGCCTCCGAGGTCCAGTCCCCAGAGCAACCCGTTCACACCGAAACCCGCATCGGCATGATCACGTAGAGGAACGGAGACTGGATCTTCAGAACTCCGGGGCTCATCTCGTCGATCAGCTCGAGAAACACTTCATCATTGGGAAGGTTGCGGAGCGGATCCATGAGAAACTCCGGATTGAAGGCGATCGAGATGTCCTTGCCGCGATAGTTGATCGCCAGCGATTCTTTCGCCTCGCCGACCTCGGGAGTGTTCGCTGTGATATCGAGGTTGTTCTTGGTGAAGTTCAGCCGAACCGAACTCGTCTTGTCGCTGCTGAGAAGCGAGACGCGGCGGACGCAGTTCAGGAACGCCTCGCGTTCGAGGGAGATCCGTTCCTTGGCCTCGGCGGGAATCACCTGCCGGTAGTTCGGGTAGTTTCCTTCCACGAGCTTCGAGGCGAGGAACGCCCCGTTCAATTCGAAGGAAGCCAGGTTGTCCGATGTCGAGATCGTGACCTCGCCGTCCTCGCCGAGCAGGCGTTGCAACTCGGTGACCGCTTTGGTGGGCAGGATGAAATCGCGTTCGTGGCTCTTCGGAAATTCGATGTCGCTGTCGAACAATGCGAGCCGGCGCCCGTCGGTGGCCACCAGCGTGAGCTTGTTGTCGGAGAGCGAAAAAAGGATTCCGTTGAGCACGTAGCGTGTCTCGTCGGAGGAAATGGCATACGAGGTTTTGCGGAGGCCGTCTTTGAGCTCGCTCTGTTTGAGGGTGAAAGATTTCGGCTCCCCGACTGTCGGGAACGTCGGGAATTCTTCTTGGGGAAGACCGTAGATTTTGAAATAGCTGGCCCCGCAGCGGATGCTGGCCGCGTTTTTTGAATCGATCTCGATCACCACTTCCGAGCTCGGAAGCTCGCGCACGATGGCGGCAAGTCGCCGGGCTGGCAGCGTGGTCGAGCCGGGTTTCTCGACCTTCGCTTCGATCGAGCAGCGGATCCCGACCTCGAGATCCGTGGTCGTGAGCCTGAGCCCGGACTCCGTGGCTTCGAGGAGCGCGTTTGAGAGAACGGGGAGCGTCGCGCGATTGCTGACCACGTTTTGGATTCGCTGCAAACCTTCGAGGAGGGCTTCTTTGGTGACCGCTAGCTTCATAGGGTAAAAACCATGTGTCTATGGGCACTCGCGACAGATGTCAACCGCATGTTGCATACATATTTAGAATATCGTCGGGGAATAAAATTCCCGCCGGGGCTTCATTTGCGGGAAAACCCGGCTTGATTGGGCGGGAGGAAACAGGATGATGGGCGGGAAATGAAAGCGCGATGGTTTGTCAAGGGGGACTGGGATGGATTTGTCGGGCTCTTCATCGACAACCTTCTCCAGTTGCTGCTGATCGCCACGCTGTGCCCGCTGGTATGCGGGATTCCGCTGGTCATGGTGGCCGGGGTGATCTTGCCCGGGGCCGCGGTTTCGATCGTCGCGGGAAACCTTTTTTACTCGTGGCAAGCCTGGCGGCTGGCGCGCCGGACCGGCCGCGACGACGTGACCGCGCTGCCCTACGGGATCAACACGGTGAGCCTGATCGCGTTCCTTTTTTTCATCATGGCCCCGGTCTGGCAGGCCACGCGCGACCCGCTAAAAGTCTGGGAGGCCGGGGTCTTTGCCTGCCTCCTCAGCGGGCTCATCGAGTTGGCGGGCGCTTTCTGCGCGGATCCGTTGCGCCGGAGCGCCCCGCGTGCGGCCTTGCTCTCGGCCCTGGCGGGAATCGCGCTGACGTTTATTTCGATGGGTTTCGCTTTTCAAATCTTTGCCTCCCCGGCCATCGCGATCCTGCCGATGTTCCTGATCGTGATCGCCTATGCGGCGAGGCTGCGCCTGCCGTTCGGCGTGCCGGCGGGGCTGGTGGCCATCGTGGTGGGGGTCTTGATCGCGTGGGTGTTGAGATGGGCCGGTTTCCCCTCGTTTTCTTCTCCGCAGGGACCTGTTCCGTTCGGCCTGCACCTCCCGCGTCCGGACATCACGGCCATGCATGCCTTGATCTCGGGCGGCGGGCTTTGGAGCTACCTCACGGTCATCATTCCCATGGCCCTGTTCAATCTCCTCGGTTCGCTGCAGACATTGGAAAGCGCGGAGGCCGCCGGCGACCGTTACGAGACGATGCCTTCGCTGGCGATGAACGGCGCCGGCACCATCGTCGCCGCATTTTTTGGTAGCGCTTTTCCGACGACCCTTTACATCGGGCACCCCGGCTGGAAAGCCATGGGGGCGCGCATCGGATATTCCGCGCTGAACGGCATCGTGATCAGCCTGCTGTGCTGCTTCGGAGCCGTGACGGCCGTTCTGCATGTCGTGCCATTGGAGGCAACCTTGGGGATTCTCATCTGGATCGGCCTCGTCATGACGGCGCAGGCATTCCAAGAAACCCCGCGCGCGCACGCGCTCGCGGTCGCGGCGGGCCTTCTGCCATCGCTGGCCGCGTGGGCATGGCTTCTGATCGAAACCGCCCTGCGCGCCGCGGGATGCCCGCTGGAAAAGGCCCTGCCAAACTTCGGGAACGACCTGTTCATCCGCGGCGTCCTCGCCCTGAACCAAGGTTTCCTCATCACCAGCATGGCCTTTGCCTCGATCGTGGCCTTTGCCATCGACCGGAGATTCTTTGCCTCCGCGATGACGTGCTTTGTGTGCGCAGCCCTTTCGGCGGTCGGCTTGATTCACGCGTTCGCGGTCACATCCGCGGGAGTCGTTCCCGTTTTCGGCTGGATGGCAGCCCCGGATTTCGCGGCGGCCTACGCGGCGACCGGGATCTGTCTTTTGTGCCTGCAATGGACCAAACAACAATAGCCGCTGCCCCTTGCTGGGAAATGTCATTTTGACCGCGCGCCCCGCATCTGCGATATTCCGGCCATGCAGGCCGCGCATGGAAAAGCCGCATCGCGATCTTTTCGGCAGCCCGCGCTTTGAATGAACATCCGTTCCACCATCATTCTGGCCGCCGGGCTTTTGGTTTTTGCGACACGGGATGCCGCCGCACAATCCGGTGAGTGGTTGGTCAAGGGGGCTCCGTTTCGTGCGACGATCCGGCTGCAGGAATCGCCGAAAATGGCGGATGCCGGCGTGGCGGTCGAACTGCCGGATTTCGGCGGCAACCGGGCGGATCTCGCCGATGTCGTGCTGTTCGATTTCGAAGGCGTCGCCCAACCGATCGCGGCGATCTGGCGTGGCGGCGGCCAGCAATCGATCCTGTTGTCAAAAGAGCTTGCCCCCGGGAAGGCCTACGCCGTGTATTTTGGCGGACAGACCGACCGCCAGCCCCGGACATGGACGCCAAAGACCAGTCTCCTGCTCGAGACGCGCCGCCTGCCCGCAAAGCCGAAGATCGATAGCTGGCCGGATATGGAAACCACATGGCGGGCCGCCCCGGCTGTTGATGGGGCCGGATTCGTCAGCTCGATTTATGCTGCGGGCAATGCCTTCGGCACCGATGCCGATTTCGCGTCGCATTTCTCCGGCTGGCTCGCGACACCGGACGGCGGCGACATCGTGCTCTACACGCTTTCGTCCGATGCGTCCTTCGTGCTCGTCAACGCCAAGCCGGCGCTCGAATGGCCGGGAACTCACTCGCCGGACTCCAACCTGAAGACCATGCGAAGCCAGACGGTTGCTGGCTCGCCGGGCTTCACCAAGATCGATTACTATCAGGCAAAAATCGGAGCCGGGGGAGTTGCGGTTCTCGGCTGGCAGAAAAACGGCAAGTTTGAGGCGGTGCCTCCCGCTGCGTGGGTGCATCCCGGCACTTCCCAGATCCTCAAACTCGACGATGCCCGCGGTTGGCCGCTCCCGCTGGCCAACGTGGTTTGCAATTCCTATCTCGGCTATGGCGGCAAATGGCTCGTCGATATCGAATGCGCCGCCGACATCCCGCCGGAGTGGACGGCCGAGTGGGAATTTGAGGACGGAGCTGTTTTTAGCGGCCCGAAATCCCAGCGGATCATCGTCGATTCCAAGCCGCAGTTTGTCACTCTGCGGCTGCGGCGGGGGAATGATGTGACGGCCGGAATCAAGCGCTTGGTCTTCCCCCCCAATCTCCGCGCGGCCTCGGTCAACAATCCCGCCGACCTGGCATCCTATCTTGGGTCGCTCGACAAACTGACTCCCTCCCGGCTTTCACAAGCAACCCTCGATGCCGTGCTGCCGCTGCTGGTTGATTTTGCCGATGACGGGCACGTCGCGAAGTTCGCGGCGGCCTGGCTTCGCAAAAATCCGTCGCCCGACAGCCCCCTGTGGCTGCCCGCGCAGATGGCCGTCTTGCACGCGCTGGAGCAAAGCGACCCGCGGAAGGCATTGGAAGAGGTGCGGCGGATCGATCCCGCCGCGCGGAAAAAACACCGGGAAATATTCTCCCAGTATGAGCTCGACCTGCTGGTCTTCTCGCTTCGCGATGCCTCGGCAGAAGACCTCGCCCGACGCATCGCCTTCGAAGCTCCCGAGTCCGAAGCCGCGGCGCTTGCAAAGATCCGCATCGGCGATCTCTACAGGCTGACCGGCCGGATCAAGCCCGCCGTCGAGCAATACCGGGGCGTCCAGAAAAATGTCGCGGACGAGACGAACGGGCGCAAAGTGCCCGCGCAAGACAGGGCCAGTTCGATTGCGGTGGAGGATCTTCTCGAATCCGGCTCGCGCAACGAAGCCGCGGACAAGCTCCGCGAATGGGAGCTGCGCCATCCGATGGCAAAATTCGATACCGACTTTTTGCTCCTGCGGGCAAGGATGCTCAATGCTTTCGGCCGCTGGTCCGAGGCGCTCACCGAGATCGATTCGTTCAAACAGATCCAGCCCGACAGCCCCTACGAAATCGATGCCGACTTTCATCGCGCGGTTGCCCTTAGCGCTCTGGGCAAAACGGGCGAGGCCCAAAAAATCTGGAAGGAAATTTCCACAAATTACCCCCACCACGAACTGGCCGCCCCCAGCAAGGCCAAGCTCGCCACACCATGAAAACGCTACGATCGAGACCAATCGTCGTGGCATGGGCATCCTGCCCATGCGTAACAATCCAGCAAGACATGGGCAGGATGCCCATGCCACGGAGTTTTTTTCTCAAAGCCAGAACGATTCTTGCCATTTATGCATTCTCTCTCGCGGCCGTTCTCCGCGCGGACCCCGGCAGGATCTACACCGTGCCCGACCCGGCCGCAACGGGAGGGATCGAAGGCACGAGCCCGATGCCGCTCACCCATGCCATGGCGGTGGATCATGACCGCTTGCATGTCTATCGGGCGGATTTGAGCGATGGCGGGAAAACCTTTCAGTTCCATCACCTGCCGGTGGGGAAATTCGGTCTCGTCCTGGTCGCTGCCGGAAACACGGTCTTCGAAGGGCTGGCGCTCGGCGACCCGGCCGCAGATCCTGATCCCGTCTCCGCGCAAAACCTCCGGAC
>Ga0209697_10003773_pt1 | contig 20259 bp, 20 predicted proteins | sample AliMusrvi5mmetaG_FD_184115 | JGI IMG/M metagenome (GOLD analysis project Ga0209697, IMG submission 184115) | Freshwater lake bacterial and archeal communities from Alinen Mustajarvi, Finland, to study Microbial Dark Matter (Phase II) - Alinen... | ecosystem: Environmental > Aquatic > Freshwater...
GGTCTCGCCTGTTTCGCTTTGCTTGTTGTTCTGGGTTGTCATGGGCTACCTCCTTTATATTTTTTAGGTTGCCCGATTATGACATGCCCGGCACGGCGCGGAAAGATGCGGTTCTTTTGGCGCTTACCCAGCAGAAATATACGGGGTTCTATTTCTGTCTTATCTGGTTTGCCGAAAACCTGCTAAATGTGGCGCGCTACATGGCGGATGCGAGGGCTCACAACTTACCACTGGTGGGCGGCCTGGACCCGGAGGAGTTCCATGATTGGACTCGCATCCTTCAGAATTGGGGCCTATTGTCCTGGGATACCTCGTTGGCCAATTGTTTGCGGGTACTGGCAGTTGGTTTGATGGCCGTAACTCTTTGGCGGGCATGGCGGCGGTCACAGGCAGAGGCGTAACATGGGTGTTTCCCATTTTGGTTAAGGGGTAAGGATTTGTCTTTTTTATATGTTGTAATAGGCTTGGTTGCATTTTTGGCTTTGATAGGCCTTACCTGGAGACTTTTTTCGAACCGCGCATCCATTCCTTGTCCTGCATGGTTAGGTTGGCTTATTGAACTTGATAACCCCTTTTTCAGAAACAACAGGGCAAATGTAATAATTGAACATTTGGCACTTCAGCCAGGGATGAAAGTATTGGATTTTGGCTGTGGTCCAGGCAGGCTGACGATTCCGCTCGCAAAAAGAGTTGGTAAAGCAGGCGAGGTAACAGCCCTTGATGTACAATCCGGGATGTTACAAAAAGTCAGAGCAAAACTTGAGACAGAAAACATTGGCAATATCAGACTGTTGCAGGCGCATTCAGGAGAAGGAAAGCTTGAGAGGAACTACTATGATCGGGTTTTGCTGGTTACTGTGCTCGGAGAAATCCCTGATAAGAGTTGCGCGCTGAAGGAAATATTTGCCAGTTTGAAGCAAAATGGCATTCTATCTGTAACTGAGGTAATTGCAGATCCTCACTTTATGTGGTGTCAATCTGTAAGACAGCCGGCCGTTTCCGCCGGTTTTGTAGAGAAGGATTTTTATGGAAACAAGCTTTCTTTTACAATGAACTTCGAGAAACCGTGATTCGCCCCACAATTTATCTGTGCTTCAAAGTAACTCTCTGTTACGGGTTGAATCTATAGCCAGTCCCCCAGAGGGTTTCGATATACGTAGGATTCGCCGGATCGGATTCAATCTTCTTGCGAATCTTCTGGATATGCACGGCGATCGTTGCCGTATCCCCATAATAGTCATCTCCCCAAATGGCTTCCAGCAACCGCTCCTTGGTAAAAACGATGTTCGGATGCGCGGCCATAAACACCAGGATCTCATATTCTTTCGTCGTCAGTTGGACCTCCTTGCCGTTGACAAAGACCTGGTGGGATGCGGTGTTGATTTCCAACCCTTTGTAGAGCAGCGTCTCATGGCTGTCGGCGTTGCCCTTAAGTCTCTCGTACCTTTTCAGGTGTGACTTGATCCGCGCCATGAACTCGGCCGGGCTGAACGGTTTGGTCAGGTAATCATCAGCTCCGATATCCAGCCCCCTGATCTTATCGATATCCTCGTTTTTTGCCGAGACGACAATAACCGGGATCTCCAGTTTTTTGCGGATTTCCCGGATGATTTCGTAGCCGTTTTTTCCGGGCAGCATCAGGTCAACGACGACGATATCGAACCGACCGGAAACCGCCATTTTCAAGCCGTCGGCACCGTCACGAACGATCTCTGCATGATAACCGTTCAGTTGGAGATAGTCTTTCTCCAGCTCGGCGATATCCAAGTCATCCTCGATGATCAATACCTTTTTCATCCGCCATCCTCACTGTCTGTGCTTTCAGGCAGGAGAACGGTGAAGCACGTTCCGTAGCCGTTGCTGCTCGTTGCCATAACCTCTCCGCCATGGGCCTGAACCAGCTCCTTGGTGATGGCGAGGCCCAGACCTGTACCCTTGTAATCCTTGGCGCGTTCCGTGTCGATCCGGTAAAAACGATCGAAGATATACGGCAGCTTATCCTCGGGGATACCCGGTCCGTTGTCTTTGATATCAACGGCGATCCAGGTGTCCCGCCGGTACAGCTTCACCTTGACCTTCAGCCCCTGGTCCGGTCCATGCCCGACCGCATTCCTGACAATATTATTAATGGCCTGGTAAAAGCGTTTGCCGTCCAGCAAGACGGTGGGATTCCCCGGCAGCACATCATCAAAGTCGAGCTTAATCTTACGGTCTCCCAGTTCAAGCCGGTACTCCTCCATCAGATCGGTGAGGTACTTGCGAATGCAGATCCTTTCAAAGTGAAAGTCCAGTTTTTGCATATCGAGCTTGGAAAAGAGAAACAGATCGTCGATGAGCCGGTTAAGGTAATCGACGTTATGATGGATGATTCTCAGATATTTATCCCGCTGTTCCGGGGACTGGGCCGAGCCTTCCAGCAGCGCCTCGATATATCCCTGAATCGAGGTGATGGGGGTTTTCAGGTCGTGGGAGATGTTGGCGATCAGGGCCTTCCTGTTTTCTTCGTATTCGTTTTTGATCTTTTCGCCCTGCTGCAGCTTCTTGGCCATTTCGTTAAAAGAGGTAATCAACAGCCCGAGATCGTTAGGGATACGGCACTCGACACGAACATCATAATTACCCCCGGCAATCTCATCCACTCCCTGCCTCAACTCCTCGATGGGCGTAATGATTCTCTTCTCAAGGCGCAGCAGAAAGATGAATTGGACGATTTCCTTGATGACGATCAATACGGCAAAGCAGATGCCTACCGCCTTAAAGCCGGCCCAACTGAACAGCAGGTAGAGAATGATCAGGTTGAAAAGCAGGACGGCCGGACGGGCATAGCGGAACCAGCGATGATACCGCATAAATTCGAGGTGATGTCGATGTACGTGGTCGTGGAATTTCTTGAGGGGCTCGCAACATTCCGCATCCGCCTGTTTTTTCCACGGGTTATTGCCCCAGCGCATAATGATTACCCCACCTCTTATGTTACCGTCAGGGACGCACAATGCAAAGCATCCTGCGTCCCTGGTTCATACTACCAGGCCAACTGCAATTCGGCAGTTGCCGCCATGGTATGCTCCTTGTTCTCCGCGTCCTGCGACCTGCCGTCCAGGTTGACGGTTACTTTGTCGATGGCATGTTTCCCATTGACGGTAATTACCACGAGACCATTCAACATTTCAATGTTCTTGCATCCCTGCATGCAACAGCAATCAGGGTGCGCAGCATGCTTTTGCTGCATTTTCTCCCGCAGCATGGTTTTGATCTCATCGGGGACCTCGCTCAAATTAAGCGATATTACCGCAGCCCCGTTCGGTTGATCTTCCACCTTGAGGCTACTGAGAATGCCGAGGACCACGGAGATTCGGTGAAACACCCCCTTGATTCCGTGACAGCCGGCAGCGTCGTGACGCCCATGCAACGATTTCCACATCATACACGGACCATGACCCTCCGTCAGAGTGAATTCCGTGGTGCTTTCCCTGGTTAAATCCTCGCCGTTCAAGTTGGTTTTTGCAGAAATAGCAGCCTTAACTTTTCCTGTTTCATCTTTTTCGAACGTGTTTTTGAGGGAAAATACCGCCTCCTGGTCTTTCCGGACATCGACGGTAATAACACCATCGATCTTCGCCATGTTCTTCATGGTCCTTGCCACATCGTACAACAACTTGATCTTTTTCATACAATAATCTCCTTGGTTATGAGCCTCTTGCAAGAGTCGAAAAATAGTATGCATCTCAAGCAGCACTGGGTGATTCTCTTGCAAGAAGCTCTTTGGGTACGATCACTATACGAAAGGGTTCTCAACAGGATCTAAAGGGGATATAAAAATTCTATAAAGTTGCTTTAAGAAATTATTAAGGCTGCAAGCCGAAAGACATCGCAGTGACTTCGATTTTCCGAAAGATACATAAGCCGATCCGGCAAACTGCAGGGTTCATCCAGGGCTATATCTCTGCAATTTCACCTTGTATTTTTGCAATATCACTATTAGAAATCAGTTAACGAGAAGAAAAGATGACCATCTCCCGATCCATAAAACATTGGCTGGCCAGGCTTCTGACTCCTGATCTGGTTGTCCGAAACACCTACCAGGCCTTCCGCGATGTCCTGCACCAGGATGGTATTGCCCTTGAGCTGGTGGCCGATCTGGAAAGCCATATCTATGGGCATAATCCGGCAGACCAAGCCCGGATTGCCGCCCTCTCTGAGCAGTTGACCGAGGCCGTGGGAGCCATGGTCGGTCACCTCCGGACAATGAACCCGAGGGCTTACCGGCACTTGCCGATAAAACACGAACACTTGGCAACAGGTATCAGAAATATCCTGATTCCGCCAAGAAACAACAGCATGCCGCCCTATCTTATCGAACTGGGGCATGCCGCCGACGCCCCTGAACTGGCAGGCGGCAAGGCAGCCAATTTGTCGGCGACGGGACGAATCGGAGTTCCTATCCCAAAAGGTTTCGTCATTACCGCCAATGCCTTTCACCGTTTCATCAAGGACAACCATCTGCAGCACCGGTTTAACGAACGGTTCCAGCTGGTCCACGCCGATGACAACAAAACCATAATCCGCATCACCGGCGAATTACAGGAATTCATCCTCAGTGCCGAGATCCCCGAGGAAATCGCCGAGCAGATCGTTCAGGCGGTGACGACACTCGGCCATGCGCCATTACTGGCGGTTCGCTCCAGTGCTCTGGCCGAAGACGGCCGCATATCGTTTGCCGGGCAGTATGCCAGCGAACTCGACGTTCCTGCCACCGAGATACTGGCCGCCTACAAAAGGGTCCTTGCCGGGAAATATTGCCCTCGGGCGGTAAACTACCGTCTCCGCCATGGCCTGAGCGACGCCGATACCGCCATGGCTGTCTTGGTGATACCGATGGTGACGCCACGGGCCTCCGGGGTTATCTACACCCGCGATCCGGCGACCTCGACCGCCGAAGAGGCCATCGGTGTATATGCCGTGGCAGGGCTGGCGGAAGGCCTGGTCGATGGCTCCCGGATTCCTGAAAAATATTATCTTTCCCGCCATCACCCCATCTCCTCTTTGCCGGACAATTTCACCGGCAAGAATAGCCTCTTGCGTACAAGCGACCTCCTGCAACTCGGAACTTGGGGAATGGCTTTGGAAAAGCACTTCGGTTGTCCTCAGGATATTGAATGGGTGCAAGGCGAGAGTGCCATGACGGTTCTCCAATGCCGACGCCTGCATCAGAAGAAAGACCCGCCGCCGGCTCTTGTTCGGCCCGCCGACCTGGACAACATCCTCTACAGCGATCTGCACTGCGCCGCCGCCGGGACCGCCTGCGGCCCGGTGTTTCATGCCCCGAACGGCAAGGCCTTTCGCGATATCCCCATGGGCGCGGTGGTGGTCACGCCGACCCTGCGTCCGGCCTTGTCGCAGTTTCTCGACCGAGTGGCCGGAGTCATCGCCGCAAGCGGCAGCCGGGCCAGCCATTTCGCCTCGGTTGCCAGGGAACGAAACATCCCGGTACTGGTTGGCCAGGGGCTTCTGTTGGTGGAGGGACAGGTGGTAACCGTCGATGCAGCCTCCGGTCGGGTGTTTAACGGCTGTGTCAATGCCCTGCTGCAAACCGGAAAACATCGCAGCGACCTCGATTTTCCGAAAGACAAATATGCCGACCTGGCAAGCCACACCGTGCATCTCGGCCTGACTGACCCCGATGGCGAAAGCTTTAGCCCCGAACATTGCCGTTCAATGCATGATGTGATCCGCTTCTGTCATGAACAATGTGTGCGGGAGATGTTTACTCTGGTCGGTCGCAAAGGCAGGGGCCTGGGCAAGGCGCAAAAACTTGCGACCGACTTGCCCTTGGTTATGTACGTTCTCGATCTGCAAAACCGGTCGGGCACCTCTCGAACCAAAGAGACCATAACGGTTGAGCAGCTCTCCAGTTTACCGATGCAGGCCTGCTGGCGGGGCATGTCCGACCCGAGGATTATCTGGGATAAAAAGCAGCAGCATGTGGACTGGCAGGAATTTGATCAGCTCAGCGGCGGAATCTTCTCTCTTGATTCGCAGTTATTGGCCAGTTATGCAGTGGTCTCCCGGGAATATCTGCATCTCAACATCCGTTTCGGTTATCATTTCTCGGTAATCGACGCCCTGTGCGCTGAGGCGGCCGAAACCAATTATATCAATTTCCGCTTCAAAGGCGGTGGTGCCGCGGTTACGCAGCAGGGCTACCGCCTTGCTTTTATAGATCGTGTTCTCGGCAGTTTCGGCTTTAGGACAAGCCTCCGGGGCGAAATGCTCGATGCCTCCATGTCTCGGGCCTCAATGGCAGAGACAAGCCTCGCGCTGCAGCGTTTGGGAATGCTTCTTGCCGCCACGAGAATGATGGATATGCGCTTGACCAACGAGCAACAGGCGGCGGACGAAGCCGATACATTCCTTGCCCTGGCGGGTATCGACCGGGCGATGCTCTGATCCGGAACGGGGACCATCCGGCCCCGACGATCGACAGGATGCGGAATCGCTGCCCCTCTTCATGCAACTATTATGCTGCATGTTTTCTTGCCCATTCGGCGACACCCGGAATACATCCATTTTTTATCTAATTCTTTGGATAAACAGACAAATAAAAGTTTGAAAAAACCAGCTGCCGACAAATTCGGCACCCTGCCGAGAACTCACAAAAAGTGCAACGCGTACGTTGCAAAAACCTGGCAGCGCTGACGACACCATCCTCCCCGAGATCTCGAAAAAACAGATAACATGATGAAATAAATCAATATAAACAGAAGATACCAAACAACTGGTCGATCAGGCATGAAAGGTGCTACCAGGTAAGTGGCTGGTCTCTGCAGCCGCCGGATGGAACGTTATTTCCGTGGAACGCCCGGTGACCTCATGGACAATCAACCAAAGGTTACCTGACGCAGCTCTGGGTATCCGCCTCATAGCGCGTCCGACAACCACCACAAATGATATGGAGAAGCAATGATATGGCGGAAATTCTCGTGCTCGACGATGTGCCGGATGCATTAATGCTGCTTAAAAAAATCCTCAGCCGCAAGCAACATAGTGTCCATACCTTTTCCGAAGAAGAGGAGGCGATCGCCTTTGCCGAAAAACACTATCTCGACCTGGCCATCCTCGATATTAAGCTAAAAAAGATGAGCGGTATTCAGGTCCTTGAACAATTGAAGAAAAACAATCCGGCCTTAAAAGTCATCATGCTCACCGGCTACCCGACCATCGAAACCGCCCGCGAGGCGCTAGCCCTCGGAGCCGGAGAGTATTGCGTAAAACCCATTGATAAAACGGAACTTGAAGAAAAAGTGGCCGCAGTATTAGCCCGTTGATCCACCGACAGCATCTGTAATGCGGCTATGCTATCGATTGCCACCCCTTCGACCTTGAGGACGACCTATGGATTTCAACAACTTAATCGCCATCATCGATTTCGCCATCTCCCAGGAACAAGAGGCCGCCGACTTCTATCGCATAGTCGGTGAAAAAGAAACCATGAAAGATAAAAAACATCTCTTTCTTCAGTTCGCCGGCGAAGAAGACAAGCACCGCCTGCTTCTCGAAAACCTCAAAAGCGGCGACGCAGGCAGCACCCTTGACGACTACCCTTTCATCTGGATCACCGATATCAAACGCAGCAACTATGTCGCGGATATCGTCTATACCACGGCCATGCCCTACCGCGACATCCTCATGCTCGCCGCCAAACGGGAGGAGAAGGCCCTGGCTCTCTACAATCTCCTGCTCGGCAAAGCGGAAGACGAGGCGGCCCGGAAGGTCTTCAAAATACTTTGTCAGGAAGAGGCCAGGCATAAACTGGCTTTGGAGGGCACCCTCGACGCCTATATGGCCGAGATGGGCGACTGAGGACTGCCGCAAATTTATTGCGCCAGGTTTAAACAATTTAATTTTTTCCGATAAAACAACCCTGGTGCGGAACTTGCAATTACGGTTTACAGGTCCCATGCGGACTCATCCCGTGTCGTGTTGAACTTTTGCCTAAAGGAGAATTTTCATGAGCCGGTACCATCTTTCTCAGGATACCCGCAAATGCATTGGCTGTCATGCCTGCGAGATCCAATGCAAGTCCAATAAGAGCCTGCCGCAAGGCCCCCGCTTGTGCCAGATCGTCGAGGTCGGCCCAAAACTGATCGGTGGTCTGCCGCGAACCGCCTTCGTCTTCATGCTCTGCTTTCATTGCGAGAACCCCTGGTGCGTCGCCGCCTGCCCCACCGGTGCCATGCAGCAACGGCCCGGCGACGGTATCGTCTTTGTCGACCATAACCTCTGTGTCGGCTGCAAAACCTGTATCGCCGCCTGCCCCTGGGGAGCACCGCAGTGGCAGCCGGAAATCGGCAAAGTGGTTAAATGCGATTATTGCAAGGATCGGCTCGACCAGGGCTTGAAACCCGCCTGTGTCACCGCTTGCACCACCCAATGTTTAGAGTTCGGGGAGGCGCAGACGATGACGGAAAAGAAACGAAAGCGCCATGCCGAAGCGGTAACGACCTTTGAAAACAGCACATTTTAGTACAATAGAAATTCATTTCTTGTTTCTTAAGAAAGAATTTCGTGATTGTACTTATCCCCTCTTGTTGGGGGCTAGGAGCACTTTCGAGGGACAAAGGCCGCCATCTGCGGCGGCCTTGCCCTTTCTGCACCTTTTTCGACTTGAGAGTCAGCCATGAGTTTTAGCCAATGCCCGGTCCACGAGACCTTACTGGAATTGAAAAAAATCCCTGCCGATCGTCGGATTGTCCACCCCCGAGGCCGTCGTCTGATAGAAGAGATTGCCACCCTGGTTGGCGACATCGTCGGCGCGAGAGCCGGAGCCGAACATCTGCCTTGCATCGACACCCGAGTTGCGGAACTGTGCGACTTCGAGGACGATCCTGTAAGTGTCGAGGTCGGAATATGGCTGAAGGCTCGCCTGACCGAGCACGACGAGGTCTTTCGCAGCCATGCCGCAAACCGCAATTGCGCTGCCTCCGTCTGCGACCATCTCACCCCGGCACCCTGTCAGATGGCCTGTCCGGCAGGTATTGACGTTCCCACTTATGTGTCGCTTATCGCCCTCGGCCATGACGACGAGGCCATCGAGGTCATCCGCCGCGACAATCCCCTGCCCTGGGTATGCGGCCTGGTGTGCACCCGTCCCTGCGAAATGATGTGCGTCCGAGCGCGGATCGATACCCCGGTGTCGATCAAGTTTCTCAAGGCCTTCGCCGCCGAACGGGCGATGTCGGTGGGCCGCTACCACAATCCCCGCAAAACCCCGACCACCGGTCGCAAGGTGTGCGTCGTCGGTGCCGGACCGGGCGGTCTTAGCGCTGCCTACTACCTCGCCCTGCATGGCCATGCGGTGCGGGTGATCGAGGCGCTGCCGAGGGCCGGCGGCATGATTCTGGTGGGGATCCCGCGCTACCGCCTGCCGTCGGATATCATCGACCGCGAGGTTGCCAAGATCGAGGAGTTGGGGGTCGAATTCCGTTTCAATACCCGCTTCGGTAAAGACGTCGATCTGGAGTCGCTGCGTGCCGAAGGATTCGAGGCCTTCTTTTTTGCGGTGGGGGCTCATGCCTCCTTCAACCTCGGCATCGATGGTGAAAACGATTTCCCGCAGGTACACGGGGCCGTCGATTTTCTAAGGCGAGTGGCGCTTGGCGAACGTCATTGCCCCGGTAAAAACGTCGTGGTCATCGGCGGCGGCAATGTCGCCATCGACGCGGCCCGTACCTGTCTGCGCCTCGGTTGCGAGAAGGTGACCATCGCCTACCGCCGCACGCGCAAGGAGATGCCGGCCGATCATGAAGAAGTGGAGCAGGCAGAAGAAGAAGGGGTACACTTCGAAATGCTTACCGTCCCTATGGCGGTGACCGGCGAAGGCGGCCATGTCGGCGCCCTGCGTTGCCTCAAGGCCAAGCTGGTGACCGTACCCGGCTCAAATCGCCAGTCACCCAAACCGATCGAAGGCAGCGACTACGACCTCGTGGCCGATGCGATCGTCAGCGCCATCGGCCAGCGCATCGAACGGCATTGGTTCGACCGTATGCCGGATCTCGCCTGGACCCATCGCGACACCATCCGGGTCAACACCGTTACCATGGAAACCAGCCTGCCGGGAGTCTTCGCCGCGGGTGACTCGGTTACCGGACCGGCAACGGTCATCGAGGCCATCGGCGGCGGCAAGCGGGCGGCCATCGCCATTGATCGCTTTCTCGCCGGGATCCCTCAACCGAAACTGCCACCGGTGCCGGTTCGCCATCAGCGCCCCGCCTACCTCGATGTCCCGGCGCATACCAAGATGACACTGAAAAGGCCGGAAATGCCGCTGCTCAGCGTCGATCGCCGGCGCACAACCTTTCAGCAGGTGGAACTCGGCTACACGGAAAACCAAACCCGCGAGGAGGCCCGTCGCTGCCTGCGCTGCGACATCTGCAGGCGCTGCGGCAAGTGTGTGACGATTTGCAAGGAGAAGATGGGGGTCGACGCCCTGGCCCTCGGCTATTTATCCTTCGACCATCCGCATGAGAGCGATTTTCGCTATACCGAACGGCGCTGCATAAGTTGCGGCGCCTGTGCGGCCAATTGCCCGACCGGCGCCATGCGCATCGAGGACCGCGGCCCGGAGCGGATTCTTTCCCTCTGCGGCACAATTCTCAGCCGGCAGCCCTTGGTTTTTTGTGCCACTTGCGATGCGGTCATCGGCACCGAACGTTACCTGGCCTTCATTCGCGGTCGTTTGGGGGCGCTCGTGACTCCACCCCCGAATGCCGACGGACCGCTGTGCGACGTTTGTGCTCGAAAAAAGGGATTTCAAGGCGGTGCCACAATCATGGCTACCAGCTGAAAGATGAAAAAAAAGGAGAACAGCGATGGCATTCCATAAAGGTCAGATGGTGCGAGTCTTGCGCCGAAGCACCGATGAAAGCTGGGAAGACTATATGGACGGGCTGGTCGGCAGCCGTGGGATCGTCACCGATCCGGACAGCCAAATCAACGACCCGGACGCCCTTATTGAGGTCAGTCTCGAAGATAAGGGGACCTATCGGCTGCCCCAGGATTGTCTTGAACTTCTTGAGCCGACCTCCTAAAAATGCGACTAGCGGATGTTCTCGATACCTGCACCGTGAAGACGGTGACCGTCGCTACCGAGGTCAGCCTTGCCGAAGCGGCGCGGGCGCTGCACCGGGACGATGCAGCGGCGATAATCGTCGAAAACGGCCGGCTCCGTGGGATCTTGACTGCCGGTGACATCCTCCGCTTCCTGAGCTTGGTAACCTCGCCGATGCTTGCTTGGCAAGGCCCGGTAACGGCGGCCCTCTCCGAAGGAGTGGAGATCGCTACCCCGGAAGAACCAATTAGCCGAGCAATACTGAAAATGACGGCTGCGGGAAGGGACTACCTGCCGATAGCCGCGGTGGAGGGAATCGTCGTTGTTTCTCTCTGCCGCTTGCTCCTTACGGAAAATGCCCAGCTGCACGGCGAGGTGCAACATCTGCAGACCTATATCGACGCACTGCACGACGCACCGAACGACTGAGGAAGGACGATGATTACCATCTATATCAATGATCAACCGCTAACCGTCGAACCGGAGATAACGGTTCTTAAGGCAGCCCGGGACAACAACATCCATATCCCGACCCTCTGTCACCACCCGGCCCTGAAACCCTCCGGCTCGTGCAAGATGTGCGCCGTGGCGGTGGAAAAGGTCGCGGTGGACCCGGCGATCGTGCTGGTTTCATTCAGCAAAATGGAGGTAAGGAAGGTGGAAAAGATCGTGGGGGACCGGACGATCATGCTGAGTTGTATTCTCCGGGTGAAGCCGGGCATGAGACTGTGGACCGAAGGGGAAGAGGTGCGCCAGGCGAGGATCAAGGCTTTGTTGAAATTGATCGCCATGGCCCCGATGTCCGATCGCCTTCGCTGCCTGGCGAAAAAGGAAGGGATAAATCTGCCGCCGGCGCCGGACGGTTGCATCCGCTGCCGCCTGTGCATCCGGGTGTGCAAGGAGATCATCGGCAAAGAGGCCCTGCGCATGGAAAAACTTGACGGCCGGCAGCTGGTGGTCCCCGATCCCGACCGCTGCATCGGTTGCGGCACCTGCGCCAATATCTGCCCGACCCAGGCGATAACGGTGCAGGAAGACGGCGGCATACGCTCCGTGTCCATCCGTGGCAGCGTCTTCGGCAGGCATCCGCTCATGCGCTGCCAAGGTTGCGGCAAATACTACGCCACCGAAAAACAGATACGCTTGATGGAGGAACGCACCGCTCCCCATCCCCAGGTCAAGGAGCATCACAACTACTGCGCCAATTGCGCCAAGCTCTTTTCCAACCGGCTGATGGTCTTGGAAAAACAACCGCCGAAACAACAAACCAACAATAACAAGCGGCAGTAGAAGACTGCCTGCATAGCTAATAGCAAGGAGAATGCCATGGTTGCCAAATCAGTGTTCAGTGTCTGCGGGATGTGTACGGTTCGGTGTCCGATCAAGGTTACGGTCGAAGACGGGCAGGTAACGTTTCTTGCCGGCAACCCCCATGTCCCGGCGATGAAGGGAGCGGTCTGCCCGCGTGGTGCCGCCGGCAATGCCCTGATCACCGACCATGAGCGGCCCCAGACTCCGTTGATCCGCACCGGTGCCCGGGGTGAGGGCAAATGGCGCAAGGTCGGCTGGGACGAGGCCTTCGATTACGTCGCCGACAAGTTGAAAGAGGTGAAGGGAAAATACGGTGCCAAGGGCATTGCCCTGACCGACCGCGGCGGCCCGTTCCGCGATATGCACCGCGCCCTCTTGCGTGGCCTCGGCAGCCCCAACTACTGCAACCATGACTCCTCCTGCGCCCGCAATGTGCAACATGCCAGCCTGTCGATCACCGGCATGGGGCGAAAAAGCGTCGCCTATGACTTCAAGAACGCCAAACATGTGGTACTGCAGCTGCGCAACATCTTCGAAGCAATCAACGTCCAGGAGGTCAATAACCTCATGGACGCCCTGGAAAACGGCTGCAAATTGACGGTTATCGACATTCGCGCCACCATCACCGCCTCCAAGGCGACCCGCTACTTTCAGGTGCGACCCGGCTCGGATTATGCCTTCAATCTGGCGATCATTCACGAACTGCTGACAAAGCGGCTCTACGACGAGAAATATGCCGGTCGTTATATCGAGGGCTTGCGGGAGCTGGAGAACTTTATCGAATCCTACACCCCGGAATGGGCAGAGGGAGAAACCGGCATCGCCCCGACGGAACTGCGCCAGTTCGTGCGCGAGCTGGCCGCCGCCAAGGGGGCGGTGATCTGGCATCCCGGGTGGATGACGGCGCGCTACCAGGATTCCTTTTACGTCTGCCGCACCGCCTACATCATCAACGCCCTTCTCGGCTCCTTCGGAGCTAAAGGCGGAATGCCCCTGGTCAGTAAGCCGGGCGACGTCGGCCGCGCCGACCTCAAGGCCTTTGTCGATCTCTACCCGAAGCCTCTCGACAAACGGGCCGACGGCGTCGGCTGGCGTTATACCCACTTCGAGGAGGGGCCGGGCCTTGCGCACCTCATGTTCGAGGCGATGGGCAGTGAGGACCCCTATCCGGTCAAGGCTTATATCGCCTACCGTCATGATCCGCTGATGGGCTACCCCGACCCGGACCGCCTGAAGGAACTCTTCAACAACCTCGATCTCCTGGTCTCGGTGACCTTCAGCTGGTCCGACACCGCCTGGTTCTCCGACGTGGTCCTGCCTCTTTCCCCCTACCTGGAACGGGAAAGCGTCATTGCCACGAAAAACGCCTTGAAGCCGCAGTTCTTCGTGCGCCACCGGGCGATCGAACCCCGTTACGACTCCAAGGCCGACTGGGAAATCGTCGGCGGCCTGGCTAAAAGACTGGGTCTTCCCGAACTGGTGTTCGATTCCATCGACGAAATCTGGCGCTTCCAGCTGCAAGGCACCGGTGTTGCCCCCGAAGACTTCAACGCCACCGGCATGGTAAACCTGGCCGACAAACCGATCTATCGCGACATGGACACCATGAAATTCAAGACGCCGAGCGGCAAGCTCGAGATCATCTCGGAAAAAATGGAAAAAGCCGGTTTGCAGTCGCTGAAGCCCTTCCAGGCCCCGGAAGCACCACCGGCAGGCACCTTCCGTCTGACCTTCGGCCGCTGCGCCATCCACACCCAGGGCCATACGGTCAACAACCCGCTGCTCTACGAGCAGATGCCGATCAATCCCCTGTGGATCAACAGCCAGGCCGCGGCAAAACTGGGGATCAGCAACGGCGATACGGTGGTGGTTTCGCAAAACGACTATTCGGAAAGGACAATTGCCAAGGTCACCGACCTGATCCATCCCGAGGCGGTGTTCGTCATCCACGGTTTCGGCCATCGGCTGCCCGTCGAGAGCCGCGCCTACGGCAAAGGCATCGCCGACCAAAATTTCATGCAGGGCGGCCTGAAAATATGGGACCGGGCAGGCGGTGCCATCGCCTACCAGGAGCATTTCGTCACGGTGCGCAAGGCCTAACTCCGACAAGCGGGATTTCTTATGATGCCGCGGCAAAAAGAACGGGATCCCCTGGAGGTCTTCCAGGAGTTGGAAAATCAGGTGAGGTTTTTCCGCGAACTTCGGGAAATCTCAAGACTTGTCAACTCGACCCTCGACCTCGACCGGATCCTCAACGCCATCGTCGAAAAACTGCCCGGCATTATGGGGGTAAAAGCCTGCACCATCCGCCTCCTGCAACCGGCCACCGGCCGCCTTGAACTTGTCGCTTCTTCCGGTCTGTCCAGGGAGTATCTGGAGCGCGGCAGCATCGGTCGCGAGGATTCGATCTTCAAGGTGTTAAAGGGCGAAGCGGTGTCGATCTACGATGCCGAAAATGACCCGCGCGTCGACTATCATGAGGCGATTCGCCGGGAAGGTATCAAATCGATTCTCGTTGTGCCGATCAGAAATGAACGGGAAATTATCGGGGTACTACGCCTCCTTACCGACAAACATCATTTCTTTTCCCCCACCGAAATCAATTTTACGATCACCGTCGCCGAAGAAGGCGGCAACGCCATCCACAAGGCCCGAACCTACCGGCAGATCACCCTCCTTTTCAACCAGATAGAGGAACAGGAAAGGTTTATCCATTCGATCCTCGACTCGCTCTGGCTGGAGCTGCTGGTAGTCGCTCCCGATAAACGGGTGATCCTCGTCAACAGGCGGTTTCTTGAAAGTAAAGGGACCGCCGAGGCCGAAATCCTCGGCCGCATTTATCACGAGGTGTCACCCTGGCAAGACACAGATCCTGCCAATTGTCCGATTACCCAGGTGCTTGCCGGGAAGGGCCCGATGACTGTCCTTGCCTGCCGGAACGAGACTGGCCCCAAGTGGTACGAACGTCATCTCTCGCCCATTCTCGCAAGCGATGGACGCGTCGATTTTGTCATTGAGGCGATCCGCGATGTGACCGATCAGAAACTCCTTGAGCAGGAAAAGATGGCCCGCATGAAGCTGGAAGGGGTCATCGAAATGGCCGGCACCGCTGCCCACAATCTCGGCAGTCCGCTTTTTGCCGCCCTCGGCACCGCGCAACTGCTGCGCGACGACCTTACCTCCCCGGAATTGCAGGTGGAGATCGACACGATCATCCGCAACCTGCAGAAAATAGCCGAACTCAGCAAAGAGATGACCGCCGCCACCGGCTTTGAAAGCCGAACCTATGTCGGGGATACGAGAATCGTCACCTTGAAGACCGACAACCGGCAGACCGATTCCTCGCTGTCATCGGTTGGAGATAAGCCTTCTCAAAAAATAAATGACCGCATTTGTGACGGTTCCTCATAAATCAAAGGAGAGAGTTGCTTCAAACTAGGCCGATGCAGTATGCTGAAAGGATTCTTAGTGGTTGTTATGGATTCATAATTTCACGAGGATTACCGATGCCTGCCGCCTATCTTCCCACCTGGATCACCAAAAACCTGGCTGTCGGCCACGCCCCCATGTCTTTTGCAGAACTGGATAGCCTGAAAGAACAGGGGATCACAGCCATCGTCAACCTCTGCGGCGAATTCTGCGATCTGCACGAAATTGAAGAAAAAGCCGGATTCGAGGTTTTTTACCTGCCGATCGACGATAATACGGCGCCGAAGATGGAGGAGATGGAGAAGGGCCTGGCCTGGCTCGACGAGGCGGTGTATCTCGGCAAAAAGGTGCTTGTCCACTGCCGCCACGGCATCGGTCGAACCGGCACCTTTGTCACCGCCTACCTGCTGCGTCGCGGCCTCGGCATGAAAAAGGCCGGTAAAAAAATGAAGGCGACAAGAGCCAATCCGACCAACTTTTCCCAATGGTGGCTGCTGCGAAAATTCGGCAAAAAGGAAGGTGTCCTGACCGTCGGAGAACCCACCCCGGAAAACCGCAACGCCGCTGATCTGAGCGAATTCTACCGCCGCTATGAACGTTTGCTGGACAAGGTGGATGGTCTTCTTGCCGCCCAGCAGCCGACCTGCTGCATGCAAGCAAAGGAAAAATCCTGCGGTGAGACCTTCACCCTCGAACTGATCGAAGCGCTTTATTTACACCACAAAATCAACATCAGCTTAACCACCGAGGGCCGCCGGAAAGTCATCGAACGGGCCGCCGAAGCCGGCAGGCAGACAGCGGAAAAAGCCGGCGACCAGGTTGCGGTTAAAATTTGTCCGCTGCGCCAGGACAACGCCTGCCTGCTCCATCAGTTCCGACCGATGCATTGCCGAATGCCGGATCTTAACAAGAATGATCCGCGGCTGGCAGAAATTCACCAGGAACTCGACCTCCTGTCCCGACAGATTTTTGCCGCGCTGTTTCAACAAGAGACCGACAAGTCCCCCCCGGCCGTGAGCTGCCCGGACAGTGTATCCGGTAAATTTATCCAGAACTATTTCCATTATCTCGCTACTCGCAAGGGATCTCCATGACAGATATTCAGCCATCCGGCAACAACGCACCCCGAAGACTGGCAATGATCGTCGACGACGAGCCCGACATGCTCTCCATGCTGCGCCTCATCCTCGAAAAAAGATGCGGCTGCGATGTTGTTGCCGCTTCGTCCGGCCTCGCCGCCCTGGAACTGCTGGGCGACTGCAAGCCCGATCTGGTTATCACCGACATCATGATGCCCGATCTCGACGGCCTCCAGCTTTTGAGCAAAATCCAGTCCCATGACCGGACCATTTCGGTCATCATCATGACCGGTTACGGGACAATCGACATGGCGGTGCAGGCCCTGAAGAACGGCGCCTATGATTTTCTCCAGAAGCCCTTTGACAAGGATCATATCATCCGGGTAGTACGCAACTGCCTGGAACGTACGACCTTGCTGCGCACCAATCGCCATTTGACGGAAAAACTGAATGACCTGGCACTGCCGGAAGGATTTATCGGACGCAGTGCGGCACAAAAGCGAGTACTCGATCTCTTGGCGAGGATCGCCGACACCGACGCGACTGTTCTTATCCGCGGAGAAAGCGGCACCGGCAAGGAGCTGGCCGCCCGGGCCCTGCACAACCTCAGCAATCGGTGCGACCGGCGGATGATTGTCGTCAACTGTCCGGCGCTGCCGGAAAATGTCCTGGAAAGCGAGCTGTTCGGCTACAGCAAGGGGGCCTTCACCGGCGCCATACAGGAAAAAAAGGGCCTCTTTCTCGAAGCCCACGGCTCAACGCTGCTCCTCGACGAGATCGCCGATATCCCCGTCCAAGTGCAGACCAAACTGCTGCGGGTACTGCAGGAAAAGGAGATCCAGCCGCTCGGCCAGAACAAAACGATCAAGGTCGACGTCCGGGTGGTTGCCTCCACCAACCAGAATCTGGAGGAGAAGATCCGCAGCGGCGAGTTCCGCGCCGACCTCTTTTACCGCCTCAACGTGGTCGGCGTGGTTATGCCGAACCTCCTGGAAATGAAAGAGGATGTGCCGCTTCTGGTGCACCATTTCCTCGCCCTCTATAAGCGGCAATACGGTCGGGAGGAGGTGGTGGTGGCCCCGGAGGTTCTCCGCCATCTGTACCAACGGCCATGGCCGGGCAATGTCCGCGAACTCCAGAACACCATTAAAAGTATTATCCTGTCGGCCACCGGGGGCAACGTCTGCCTCGCCGATCTCGGTCTTGCGGGCGATGAAGGTGCGGCGCAACAAGACGGTCATAGCTTCGAAGAACTGCACACCCTTCCCTACAACCGGGCCAAGTCGATACTCGTCAGCCGGTTTTCCGAGGGCTATCTGCGCAACCTCCTGATCCGGCACCACGGCAATGTCACCAACGCCGCCGCCGATTGCGGTCTAGAGCGGCAGGCCCTGCAACGTATCATGCGCCGCTACGGCATCGTCTCCATCGATTTTAAACAGAAATAGCTCGGCCAGGTCATTTTTCACTTTCTTCCTTTTTTTGTTAAATAGAGAGAGACTTTATAAATTCAATACTTATTGTAGTGTACGTGTTAATAATCAACTACCCTAGGAGATGCTCATGAAATTGAATCTATATGAAGGTGAAAATGTTCGTCATAAGGCAAAAGCTGAATGGGGGGTAGGAAAAATAATTGAGGTCAATAGCTGCGGGACAATTAAAGTTGTTTTTGAAGGAGCTAAAGAGGTATCAATTGCCCAGGGTTCGAAATTTCTGATTAAAATTGATAAGAGCAAAAACTAGAACACTGCGCCCCAAAAACCCGCCATTCCACAATCAAATCAGAGGTGTATTTTTGCAAACGGTAGTAAAAAAATGGTTCCGAGACAAAGATTTCGGATTTCTTGAAAACGGAAATGGCCCGGGCATAATGGTACGCAAGGCCGATCTTATCAATTGTCAGTTCTTAAAGGTTGGCGCAACCGTCGAGTTTGAATGTCATCCTGAGAAAGAGGGACTCGTCGCAAAAAATGTCCAACTGGCAAATCATAAAAAAACAGGTGGCCAAAACAATGGCAATCGGAGCATTAAAGAATTTCGCCCTGGTGTTATGACCTAACGGAAATCCTAACACTTTCACAAGCTCAGATTTCTGGGAAGGATGAGACATAATGAGAAGGACTATTCATCAATGGAGAGATTGGCTCCTGGAATATATCGGTGATGACAAGTATGAATTGATCCAAAAAGACAACCTCTCGGTTTTTCGCACAATTATGGCTAAGAATGCCATGGATGCAGAAAATGAATGTCAATTGATCATTAAAAGCTCGAAAGAAATTAGGGTTTAATAGTCCTCAACCTGTTTGCCGGCTACAAGCCTTGTACCCAGTGCTTCCCGCACCTTGGCCGCCAGGTCTTTTTGCGAAAATGGTTTCTGCAGAAAATTGACGCCCTCGTCGAGCACCCCGCGATGGGCGATGACATTGGCGGTATAACCCGACATAAACAGGCACTTCAGGTCGGGATAGAGAGACAATAAATTTTTGGCCAGGTCTCGACCATTCATCTCCGGCATGACCACATCGGTCATCAGCAGATGGATGTGCTCGGCATGATTCCGGGCAAGCAGGAGCGCTTCGCCTGGTGTTGCGGCGGGCAGGATGGTATAGCCAAGGCTCCGGAGCATTACCACCGTCATTTCCAGGATCATCGGCTCATCTTCCACCAAAAGGATGGTTTCGAGCCCGGTCCCGGCCGCTATGACCACCTCTGTTTTCGCTATCCGTTCCATTTTGGCTGCATACCGGGGCAGGTAGATTTTGAAAGTCGTTCCCTGGCCAGGCTCACTGTAGACATTGATAAAGCCATTGTTTTGCTTGACGATCCCGTAGACCATCGACAAACCCAGACCGGTACCTTTGCCCATCTCCTTGGTGGTGAAAAACGGCTCGAACAGGTGGGTAAGCGTCTCGCCATCCATACCGCAACCGTTATCACTCACCGCCAGGAGAATATATTCGCCGGGGATGGTAGCCTCGTGCCCGGCGCAATATTCGTCATCAAAAACCACGCTGTCGGTCTCAATGGTGACCTTTCCCGTATCACCGATGGCGTCCCGGGCATTGACGGAGAGATTTGCCAAAATCTGGTCGATCTGCGAAGGGTCAATCTTGACCGGTCCTAAATTCTTGCCCGGTACCCAGGCAAAATCGATATCTTCACCGATAAGACGCCGCAGCATCCTGAGCATCCCTTCCACCGTAACAGTTTAGTCCTGATTTAGCCTCCTCCGTATCCTTCAATAACTCTCGAAAATTCAGACGTTTTTTTAGCATAAGCGACACAAATTCTTGACTTTCACAGCCTTGTTCGGTATACTATATAAGT
>Ga0209697_10003779_pt1 | contig 20246 bp, 19 predicted proteins | sample AliMusrvi5mmetaG_FD_184115 | JGI IMG/M metagenome (GOLD analysis project Ga0209697, IMG submission 184115) | Freshwater lake bacterial and archeal communities from Alinen Mustajarvi, Finland, to study Microbial Dark Matter (Phase II) - Alinen... | ecosystem: Environmental > Aquatic > Freshwater...
CCGAATACCAGTGCCAGCTTGTTGAAGGCGTTGACAACGGCATCAAACCCGCCATAGACATAATAGTCGAAGTCAACGGCCAGGGCTGCGGATGGCAGAAGGACGATCAGAAGCAGGGCCGTGAATATGATTGATGATCTATTTATCGTGCACGTCGACATTGACATACCCTGCTGCGATGAGCTTCTTGTTCCGGAAATGAGCGTAGATCATGGTGATCACCGGGATCATGATAAAAATTGCGGTCGTCACGAGAATAAAGTACGCCGAGGTCAGGAAAACGGTTTTGAATCCCTGTACCCAGTAAAAGATACCGGCAACGGTTTTCTCCGACAGCTTCGCGTGATAGAGTTTGGACACTACCCAGATGACATGATCATCGGAAAGGATCTTGAAGTAGATGAAATGAAATGCGATGAAGGCGATCAATGCCTTGAGAATCGCCCCGAACGCCATCCCGCCCATCAGGTTCGCAATCATCGCCCTGGTATACTTACCAATGTAACAAGTGGCGGTTTTCGCCATGAAGATTGCATATCCGAGAGAAAAGCCAAGAGCCAGAAGGAACGCGCTGAACTTGTCGAAGATGGACGGGTTCGCATCGCCGAACATAGGGATGTACTGTTCGATAACCCCAATGGCCACCGGGGTGAGGAGCGCCGTGACAAGCCCGGAAGCAAAGGCGCTACGAAAACCTACCTCCATGAACTCCAGCCGTTGTTTTGTGGTCAGGAATCTGGCGTTTATCATGCATCCTCCCAGTTCGTTTGCAAAATTCTGGTCGATGTAGGAGATTGCCTCCAGAAGCCCCCGCGGATGGATCTCGCTTCCCTGGGGAATAGGCATCATATCCGGGCTATTATTGTTGCTGCCGCTTCGCGACATCTGCTCCTCCTTCAGATCAAGTACCTGATCACGTTCATTACGCCGCCACCATAGGCCACGACCGCCGCCAGAAAGAGACAGATTGCGGCCAGCGTCGGGTTTCTCTGGCGGACCCCAACCCAAAAGGCCAGAAGAACCAGAGAAATGAAAAAGAATCTTCCCCAGAAACCGTACAGAACCGTTGCAAACAGCTTTTGCCAAAATCCCGTATAGTCTCCCGCCCGCATGTAATGGAGAGGGTTAAGTTTTTCGATAGGCATGGTCTTTTCTCTCAAAAGATCGGGTAAAGTTTGGCCCGGATCCGAATCTTTTCTTTGAGGCCGAAGTACCGGGAATCGTAACTGTCCTTATGTTCGCCCATGACAAACATGAACCCCGGGGGGATCTTCCCGTTAAAAACGAAGTACTGCATTTTCTCACCCTTGAGCGAATAATCCTTCGCGACTCCCAGAAACTCACCGTTGCAGGAAAACCGCTTCTCCTCATCCACGATCAGGGTATCCCCTTCGTCGCACCGGATGATCTTGAAGATATTCGGGTGTTCGGGTTTACCGACCTTCCGGGCAAGCTCGGCATCCTCGAAACATACATAATCACCACGCCCGACATGCTCCGGTTCTTTGCTCACCCAAAAAAACCGATGGGCAAGAGATGGGGTAAGAATGATGCCGATGTGGCGCGGAATCACGGTTCCCGCCACTACCACGACAAGGATGATGAAAAAGAGCCGCCAGTTATTGTTCTTGAGCTGGCTGATTCCCCTGGAGAGAACGCCTGAGTAGTTCTTCATATTGTTTCAACTCTTCCTCGTGACCCAGTTTGAATACTTCGGCATTGCGAATCGCTGTATCCGCCATTATGGCCACCCTGTTTTTGGGGATGCTGTTCATCTCAAGCTCCAGCTTGTCGAATGCCTTCCGCAAGTCGTCGTCGTTGATTTTTCCATCCTTGTACTTGTACCTCTGGAGCGTGATGTACCCTTTCATGTCCACGGCGACGATCTTCTGCGCCAACCAATGGTCATAACTGAACAGGGTGGCGGCTGAAGCGGCAAGTGATATAAGTAGGCATGCGGCAATGCCTGGCAGCCCAATCCTCTGAGTTCGCTTCGTTGCCGGTGTCGTCGTTTGCTCCAATGAAGAAAGCACTGTCTTTGAAATTTCGTTTTCATGCTCTGCCACAATTTCTCCTCTCTAAACTATTTACCCAACGCGAGCGTGTTTGATACATGGTGCCTACTCCCTGATAACAAGGAGTTCTTTAAGTGAAGTTGCTCCGCTTTCCCGTCCGATTGCCTGCAAAATGTATTCAAGTGATGCATCACCATGAATGATGTAACTGTCTGTGACTTCGGTATTTTTATTGTCACCTTCGCTTAAACCAGGATTCTCGATCCTCACCCCGCTCGCAAAGACCACGGCGGGTACCCTGTCGATCGCGTAGCGCCGATAGAGGAGCGGATCGACGACGAGGTTGATCGGCAACATTTCACATTCGTTATCCACCGGAGAACAGGCAGGAGATCTCTTCAAGGCATCCGCTACAAAACGAATGGTTGGCTGGATTCTGGTCATGCCGTCAACGAACCCCCTCAACACCATCACGATCCGGGGGTCTCCCAGACGCGCCACGGAGGCGGCGTAATTCCGTACCGTCTGCACCGGCATCGAAGCGGAAATAAAAACGTAGATCCGTTCCGAATCTGCAAGTTTTCCCTTTCGTGTCATTGGCATGCTATCGGGATAGAACCTGGCAAAGTTTTCCCCAAAAACCTGCGCTTTGATCCTTTCCGTCTCACTTTTGATTCGTTCCTGGAATTCATCCGAGTGATAGTAGGCATCGAGCGTGCCGGCTTCAGCGTGCATCTCATCCTCATAACGATTCTTCGGGATCGTCAGTGACCCTGCCAGCCGGTTTGCCTGTTCTAAAGATGCAGCCACATCCGGTACGCTCATTTCTTCCACCCTGACCTCCTGCCAAAATTTACCCTCAACAAAGACCTTCAACGTCTGCCGCTCAGACCGGACAAACGACCGGCCTGCTTGTCCACCGCAAACACCGGCCCTTTTCAGATAGACCGACTCACCTTCCACCTTTTCCGGAACGTAACAGGCGTCGGGTGTGGCGATATACCCCGGCTTCCCGGCGGCAAATGCCGTCAGGGGGATTGCCGACAGCAGATAAATGATCAGTTGAGCCCGTAGCCTACGCAACACACCCTCCTTCTGGTCATCGACCAGAGAAAATTATCCGACGAATTCGAACCTGCCCCCCACGGTGGATTCTTGGCGGAACCCCAAATCAGCGACGGCCGGCCTATGGGATTGCAGGCCGTGCCTCGGACAGGTTTTACGATTTGCAGGCGGTAGTTGCTCTTCACGAGAATCGGGGTAATAACCCCACCGGAGGAGCATTGGTTGATACCGGTGTCGAACAGGAGCGACTCACGCCCCAGTTTGAAAAGCATCCGGGCCGCCAAGCCGGCGTTGACGCTCAGCGGATCGCTGGAGTTCATACTGCCGGTCAAGGGGTAGAAAGATCCCCACGATCCCATACACCAGAACAGGGGATCGATAGGGGTAGTAACCGTCGCCGCCACGCTGTCCGCGACGCAGGCTACCTGGGAAACAGGATTACCGAACAGCAACGCCTCCGGATTGATGATGAAGGAAAGGCTGTCGTCATTCCACATGGGGTCTACCTCGGTCATGTAGGCGAGATCGAAACCACCTTGCTCAGCGCAGGGGAAATCCATGAAGAGCTTCAAAATCGACCAGGCCGGAAAGGTGTAGTAATGTGCTTGCTGAAACGAAAACTCGTTGTCGTTATGTCCGGCCCCCCTGGATGTCCCGGAAGAAAAGCCGGGCTTTGGGTTGCTCATGCCGGTTCCCAGGATTGGAAAGCAATACGGATCCTTCACCGTTTCGATCATCCGCGCATGTTCCCAGAAAGCGACGGAAAGTCCCACTATGATCCCCTGTTTGCTGTCAGGGCAGACACAGGCAGGAGTCGTGATATTCCCCGGCGCGGACTCCTGTCCCATACCGTAGGAAACGCTACCGATCTGCGCCGGGAACATGCACTGCCAGCAGATATCCGTTATCGGGTTAATCGGTGTTCCCGAGCAAGCCGAAGCTGCATGGGCTACAGAAGCGCTTACCAGCCAGGATGCCGCTGTCAGCATGACAATGAGGCTTGTGACACGTTTTTTTCTCTTCATTCCACTTTTCTCCCACCGATCAACAATGCCCCGGCTTTGTAGTTGCCTGGGACGCCTTGCGGCACCGCAATCTCTCTCACTACCATTTCCTTTCCCTCCTGTTTGACGACTGATGGCACAGCCGCCAGGTGCAGCCGCTCAACGATCTGTGAGTCCGCATAGAACAAGGGAACATCGAGCTTTTTTCCCAGACGACCATAGCGCCCCTCTGTAAGGAGAAGCATCACATCGATACGGCTGCCGTATTCCGATGCGGCAAACCACTTCACCTGTTCCTGATCGTTGCCGTTGATGACAACCAGGGTCTTGGTGAAAGCGACATATTCGAGGGGATTGAAGGTGTACCCTTTCGGATAGAGAACCGCTCCCTTGCCATCCGGAATGTCAATCTGCAGGGTGTACGTCATGTCCACCGGGAAGCTTCTGTCCCTGGCGGCGCGGGGAAGACTCATCCTGTCCTCCGGGCCATTGTATTCGTCAATTGGTTTCCTCTTTATCACCGTGCTCCAGTCGATGTTCTTCGCCTTCTGCTCAATCTCGACAAGAGCGTCTTTCTCGGCAATTGCGTAGGTCGCCCCGACTGTCCCCAGCTCCTTGGCATTGGCTGCCGTGGCAACAAGTACAGCCAGCATCGCGACGAAAAAAACACTCATCAAATCCCTCCCGTCGTTGCCTGGAAATGCTGCTGCACCTTGTTCTGAATCGTCGTCTGTGCTCCCTGAATCTTCGTACTCAGGTCTTGCTGGATATCGCCGAAGTATTCCGAAAGGTCGATTCGAGAGAAATCCAGGTACTGGAATTCATCCGGCGTGAAACCGCGGCAGTTGGGGGCGCTCGGAGCCCCCCAGCCGCCGTCCGCACCGAACGACACCAACTGTGGGCGCCCCTGTTCATGAATGATGCGCGCCATCTTGGTGTTGAAGCAGCAATACCCTTTTGCTTTCTGGACACAGCCGACCAAAGGCCATTTTTTCTCGCAGTAGTCGCCGATATAGTGACAGTCCTTGGAAGCAGCCTGCATGCCGGTCTGGATGTCCCCCTGATCGCACCCGTTCCCGAAAAGAACCTTCATTACCACCATGACGACGACAGCTACGGCAATCGTAGCCGGGTTGAGAAGAGCGCCGACATATTCAGTAACCCCTGCGGTAACGGCCTCCGCCCCTGTTGCTCCGCTTGCCAGTGCGCCATAGGCGCCGGTAGCCGTGGCTCCGGAGAGGGTCGCCGTTGAACCGGATGCCGTGACGACAGTCATCCCGGTGACCGCCCCCGATGCCGAAGTGGTAATACTGGCGATCTGAGCGGCCCCCGTAGCAAGCGCATTGCCATAGTAGGCGACTTCGCCCAACTCGTAGGTCGTCTGGATACCGTTAGCCACCATGGAAATATTGCTTCCCATGTCGTCAGAGCCAACCTTGTCGCTATCACAACAATTATTGATCAAACCGACGGTAAGTCCTGGTGGACGGCAACGTGAACCCTTGCCATTGAAGACATACAACTGGTCGAGGCAGTTTCCATTTTGATCACGCTGCCCATCGTTCTGCATCATCGACTCGTCCATGGTTGTTAACTGTTCCGTACCGCTCGCCCCTGCGGTAAAGCACTGGTTGGGAGAACATTGCATCGTTCCCTGGTTGTTCATGCAGTTATACTGGGTGCCAAGAGGACAGGTATTCATGCCAAGAAAACAACTGTGGAGCGTGGTATTGTAAATGCCGTCACCGGTGCAGACCGGCACCGCTTCACACTTTTCAAGAGGAAGTCCGTTATAGGTGGTTCCGGTTGGACAGGTATGTTGGGCATCTGAAGTACACTTGTCGAGAGTGGGTGAATAGGCGACGGTGTTTCTCATTGCAAAACCGCTGTCTTTCGGGCAGACGATCTGTTGGGTACATTTTGCCAATGTCGATGACCAGCCATAGGTGCCGCAATTTCTGGTGACTGTCGCCCGGCATTCATTGTCCGTGGCATTGTAGGCCCCCTGGTTGCAAACAGGCGGGGAGTAACAAACCTGGGCAGCGCCGTCCCAACTAAAGACACCGCAATTGACCGAAGGAACCGCTTCGCAGAGATCCTTCGCGGAGTTAAGCGTTCCCCCGAAACAGCTTGCCGCCTGGTAGCACTTGTCGGCGACAGGATCGAGAGTGAGCGGAGAGGCGCAGACGTTGGCGCCGCCATCACAGAGATCAAGGTTCGCATTGTAACTCCCACCGGTGGCGCACGTTGGCGTGGTCTGACAGGTGGTCCCGTTCAATGTGTATCCGGAAGGACAGGTCAGGGAATAGGACTGCTGGCAGACATCAAGAGAGCCGTTCAAAGACCCGGCGCCGCAATTGGCCATCTGGTAACACTGTCCGTATGTGGCGCTATAAGAATAACCGGACGGACAGTTCCAGATTGCCGTGGCCTTGCAGAAATCAATCGATCCGTCCAGACTTCCGCCTGTCGCGCAGAAAGGGGTTGCCGTGCAGAGAGAGCCCGACAGGGCATAGCCGCTCGAACAGGCGGCATTGGCGCTCCGGTAGCAGATATCCCGATTGCTGTCGAGCAGGCCGTTGCTACAAATCGGGGCAACAGTGCAGGAACCTATGGTAACGTCATACGTTGTCCCGGCCGGACAGGAAGGGGTGTAATTCACCCAGCACACATCCGCACTACCGTCAAAGCTTCCATTGGTGCATGTTGGATTGGATGTAGACAAACACTGGCTGCCATTTACCAGGGTGTTGCCTGACGGGCAGACCATCTGCGTTGACGACATGGTAAAAGCACCCGCCAGCCCCCAATCGCTGGCAGGAGAACCATCGTTACAGAAACGATCCATGAAATAGTAGTTGCAATATCCGGTACTGTCGCACTGGAGTGCTGACAGTGCGAATCCTGTGCTGGTCAGTTCCTGCCGGTTCAAAAGATCGGAAGGTGATTGGATCGAAAGACTATCCGAACCAAGGCAGCAATAATTCGCATTAACGGCAACACGCCCCTGGGGGCCATCGGGACAGCTGATGTTTACGTTGCAGCACGAATTTGCGCTGGGAGTGCATAAAAATGAAGTCGGGCTGCAAGAAAGGACTTGCTGCTGATATGCCGAAGTGATCGAGTCACATTTGTTGGTCACGACATTATAGGTTGTCCCAGCCGAGCATTCCGGAGCCTTTTCGCATCGGCCCCGGCTTGAGTTGTAGCTGTATCCGAACGGGCAGGTTGGGGTTATGCTCTGAAGGCAAATATTGTAGGTCGCGTTATAGGTCCCCTGGGCACAGACGGGGGTCTTTTCACAACGTCCGTACGCAGCATTATAAGTATAGCCAGCATCGGAACAACTGTACGACGGATTGGCCTCACACCTGTTATTGGCATTGCTGTAGGTTCCTCCGACACAGGATGGGGTAGAGATGCATGCGCCATATGAGGAATTATAAGTATATCCAGTGGGGCAGGAAGCCCCGGTCGAAGGGGTAAGACAGATATCAAAGGCTGCGTTATACGTTCCAGGTGAAGCACACGAAGGAGCGTTCTCGCATTTACCGGTTGAAGCGTCATATGTAGTTCCGGACGGACACGCAATGGAACTGGTCAGCTCACACTTGTCCGATATGCCATTGAGGCTTCCGCCCGACGGGCAATTCACGGAGGCAGTACATGTATCGAGAACCGCGTTGTAGCTATAACCTGCCGGACAGCTGCCAAGTGCGGCTTCGCACCGGTCACGGGCAGCGTTGTACGCCGTTCCGGGAGGACAATAGGGGCTTACCTCGCATCTCAGGCTGACCGCGTTATAGGTAAATCCACTCGGGCAGTTCCAGGCGGGAGGAGTCTCGCACCGGTCCTTTATCTGATTCAGTGTGCCACCGGGACAGCCTGCGCTCATGCGGCAGACATCCAGAGTGGTGTCATAGGTATAACCTGAGGGGCACTGGTTCAATACCAGTTTTTCGCATTGATCGGTGACCGGATTGAAGGTGCCGTTATCCGGACAGGGAACTGTTTCAACACATTTATCTATCGAAACATCATAGGAATAGCCTGTTCCGCATGACACGGCAGCATCTGCCTGGCACATATCCCGCACCGTGTTCAATACGGAGCCTGATGGACATACCGGAGCGGAATATGTCTCCACACAGTTAACGGACCCCACGGGACAGAACTCCCCTTGTGGCGTTGTGGTGCAGTTGGCGACCTCCCCCGGATCTGCTGCATAGCCGTTGCTGTTCAGATCCTGACCGCACACAGGCTTTGTAAGGTCCGGACCTGCCGAACTTGCCGGCGGCGGAGATGGGGGCGTAATGCTGCCCGGCAGAGGAGGAGTAACGGATACCGCACAGTCAAGCTTGCCATCAAATTGTACGATCTGGGCACTCCTTACTCCGTCGAGCCCGCTTGTCCATTTACCGTCAGCCCCCATGACGACCGACTGCGGCTCCTGGCCGGAATAAACGGCAGTTGCCCAATTGGTATACGGAAGAGCCGAGCCGTCAAAAGCGGTGAACCCGCCAGTACCAAACTCCTTCCAGGCATCAACATACGTGCTTTGAGGGGAAGCAGCAGTTCCAAGATACTTGCCGAACTGGGTGAGGATGAACTTTTCGGTATCGGCGCTGTCAATCTTCACCGGCGTTGCCGCCCCGTACTGTCCGAGGGAGAGAAGGTTCTTCAGGGAGCCGGTGGCATCGCCGGTCATGGCATAGGCGCGGGTGATGTCTGCTGAAAAATCAAAAAAAGTTTCCAGTTCAGAGGCGCCGCCTGTCGCCGCTGACTTCGCAATGGCGTACGTCTTGCCGTTGTACTCCTTGAAGGATACCAGCGCGTCGCTATAGCGAATGGTCGTATTCGGATTGATGGTGTCCTGACAACTGACGATCGCCAAGGCTGTCTGCGGGATGCCTGTAAGAGCCATCATCAACAGCGAATAGATCGTTCCGTAAATGATTCGGATAATCATGCGGTTCTGCCTCGACTTACAGAGGTTTCTTGGCGCCGGTGGTACAGATGGTGTCTTTACCGGCGGTCCGTAATGTCTGAATCATGGTTGCAGCCTCGTTGAAATCGTTGATGCATTGGCAATCCATGACGATCTCTTCCCCGGTTCCGGTAGGACAGACGTTGTTCCGGTCACAGACACGGTAGAAGAAGTCATAGGATGTGGCGGGGATTCTGTTTGATGTAACGTCACCGGATATGGTGACCTGGGTGTCGCTCTTCGGAACTCTCGTCTTGCACGCCAGCTCACAGGCGGGCGACGGATCGCGAGTGGGAAGTGATATGCTGCCACTTGCATCGGTCCAGCTCCCTGATAAAAGCCTCTTGTCCTGAAAATCGATGCGTGCGCCATTGTCTGTGGTCGAAGTGGTGACCGAGCCGAATCTGGTGCCGATGGCGGAGAAATCATAGGTTTGGTTGCCGCAGACATACGTACGTTTCTTTTGCCACCAGTCACGGCAGATGGTGTTGGTACCGGCCTGACCGGTAAATTTCCGGCAACCGGGGAGTTGTCTCAGGCCGGTTGCATTGAAATTCAACGTGGTCTGCACCCCGTCAATCGTCTCGTTCTGCAAGCGGCAATCGGGATCGTTCTCCATGGTTGCGCACTGGTTATCCACCCCTTCGGCATACTGATCTTCCTTGATCAGGAAGTAGTAACTCCAGTTGAACGTCGGGTATTGGGCACCACCGCCAGGGCACGCAGTGCTGGTCAAAACCGGACTATCAAAGCCGTTGACGATACCGTCAACCGTTCCGGATCCGGAATTACAGCCGGGACCGGTGATACTTGAAAGTGTGAGGTTCGCCTGCATCAGTTTTTCCAGCTTGTTCGGATCTGGTGGTGCAATAGCAACGTCCTGAATGGTGTGCCAACCGTTGCCGCCAGGATTATCGTTACAGTTGTGGTGTGCTGCTCCCAATCCGCCCGGACCGCTATCCACGTACTGCACCTGGTATTCGGCCTCACTCACTTTGTGAATCTGGATGTAGATGAGATGGTCTGTGCATGCCTGACCGCTCCCCGAATCGTTGATTGTCCGGGTTGTAGTCTGCACGGAACTGTTGCGCGTAACGGTGCAGACGCTCGATTTTCCGCTTGCCTGTGAAGATGCAGCTGAATTGGCGATCTGGTAATAGAAGCTTTGCGGATCGTTGGACTGGGCAATGGCGGAATTATCCCTGGCCTGGGTCAAACCCGGCCAGTTTGAGTAATAGCCGCTCAAAGCGCTCACCGTTGGCGAGGACGCCAGGGAACTTATGGAGTTTGCACCGGTCGTCGTACTCCCCGTGACGCGACCGAAGTAGTCGATGGTTGTCAGGTCATAACTGACGTTGGTGATGGTAAGCGAGGTATTGCCGTTGTGAATGGCGTTGACTATACCTCCTCCAAGATCCTGGAGAATAACCGAACTGTTCGACCAGACAAGATTGCTGCCGCAACTGCTGTTGATACAGTAGCAACCGCCAAGGTCGGTTATTGAAGCGGCAACATCCACTATCTTCCCGTCCGCGCCAGCAGACCATTTGAAATACCGGCAGTGATTCCATGTTGCCGGATCACAGGCAATGTAGCCGTTGCCACAGACTCCTGAAACGGGATGAGGCAGGTTGTAGACATAATCGAACGCTCCATCGGTATCCAGATCCTGGCTGATCATCACTTTTTGCAGATCGCCGCTCCCGGCGGGCTGAATGAAGAGTTCCAGGAACTTTGCCGACGCGGGCGCCGTGAGATTCGCCTGAAAGCTTTGCGAACCGTCTACCGTCTTCATGAGATTCGACGGGCTCGTCATCGGCTGGGAGATGTTACGGTTCGCCATGTCCTGGTTACCGAACTGTGTAAGCGCCGACTGCGCCGACGCCGATCCGGCCGTTTTGCCGTCATCGTAGGTTCCGGAAGAGGCCTTTCCGGCCATAACGACAAGGATGAGGCTAATTGTTGCGATATTTTCTGACCATCTCACGGATAGCATCCTCATAGTTCATCCCCGCATGCACCATCATGTCTATTTCCGCAATCTCTTCGCCGTCGGAAGTGAAGGCATAGTACGAGAAGGGATCGACGGTGAGTCTTCCGACTCCGATCCCCAACGGCGTATCCATGAATATTTCGGAATACTTCGGCTTCAGACTCTTGGTCGACTTAAGGATCTGCATGGTGAAGTCGTCATAGTCCAGAACCCCCTGGTTTTTCGCTTCCTCGAACGCAGTAGATTCCAGGTAGAATTTGAAGGCGGAATTTTCCCGAATGACGTTGCCGACAGCTCCGAACCGGAGGGTATCAAGAACCGACTGCAGGCAGATGGTGAACGAGCCGTGATACTTCCTCGCCCTCCGGTACCCCTCCTCAATGACCTGTTTCAATGTCGAACTCTCACCCAGAAACTGCCATGCTTCGTCGAAACAGACCAGGCGCCGGTCGGATCGGTCGGACAGGTACAGATCCATGGTGACGGCATTGATCACCTGGAGAGTGACAACCTTGAAGAGAGCTTTCTTCGGCAGCAGGTGTTCAAGTTCCAGAACAACAAAGTCGTCGCTGGAAATATCGAAGGTGCTTCTGCCGTTAAAGAATTTCCCGAAGGCGCCGCCGCTACGAAAATCGGCCATGTTGAATGCAAGCCGAGTGGCCGCCTCCCTGATCTCGCCACCGGTTGATGAGTAGCTGTCAAAGTTGGACAGATATTCGTAGACTGTGTCGATGCAGGCCGATGTCCCTTCCTGATTCCATGCCCACCGTACGGCCTGGGTAATCAGGGTCATCTCCGTTTCACTGGGACTGGTGTTGCCGGACGAGAAGATCATTTGCGCCACGATCGGCGCGATGGTGGGAATATCATGTTCGACTTCGACAATGTGGGTAAACGGGTTGAGACAGACCTGGGATTCTTCCGAGAAGTCGAGGTATCGGGCGCCGCAGAGCGTGGTCATCTTCTTGTAGCTGCCGCCAATGTCGATCACCCTGATCTTGGCGTTCATGGCGTAGTAGTTGAACAGGAGGTAATTGAGAAAAAAACTCTTACCACCCCCGGAAGTCCCGCAGATCAGCGCGTTATGGTTGTTGACCCCCTTCTTGTGATAGATATCGAGCCCGAAGAGTTGACCCTTCCGGGCGGTAAAGAGCATGGCGGGCCTGCCAAGACCAGCGAAGTCGCCCTGAATCGGCAGGGTCACGGTGATGGAGTCCACAGGCATTACATGGTCCCGATCCAGGGTTTCCATATTCCCTTTCACATCATAAAAGCCGAACGGCAATGACAAGAGGAACAGGGGCATGAGAATCCCCTTGTCCTCCTGCATCACGTAATTCTGCCCTTCCCAGATACGCTTCGCCCGGGTTACCGATTCATTCACGAGCCCTTCATCGACGCCAAATACCCAGAGCGTCGGAATCACCTTAAGAAACAACGTGCCTCGTTCCAGTTCGTCTGCAGCCCACATATGCTCTTCCTGTTTTCGGGCAAGAGACGGAGCAAAGGAGCCGACCCCTTTCTGCTGCAGGATGACGTTGCACTTGGTGTGGAGTTTCGACTTCTGGTTCTTCATCAGAACATTGATACTGTAGAGGAACGGCGTCCTGATCTGGTCTCCGTCGGTAAGCTGCCCCATGATGCCGCCGAAGAGCTTGTTGGTCTGGATGACGGTCCCGGTTTTCGGATAGACGCGGGGTGTGATGCAGCGGAAATGTTTTTTCCCGATTTCAATTTTGGAAAATATCGTCTCCACGGGGGTCGAAAAGAACACCTGTCTGCGGATCTCTTTCGATTCATCGTAGGCGTAGTTGTTCTGCGATACTTCATCGTTGAACAGTCGGCGCGTCCAGTCGAGAAGGGATGGCGGATCGATATTCTCGGGATGAAGGCCCGCCCCCGCCAGGGTTTCCTGGATCGTGCCCCGGATCTCGCCGAGATTGAGCTTTTCCACCTCCGTCACCGGGAATTTGATTGTGAAGAAGGTGCGAAAATTCCTTACCGGTATGCCGTTAAGACTTGCCAGCCCTTCGGCTCCCCCTTCGTAAAACCGGGCAAGGTTGCCGTTAACCTCCCGCACCAGGCTCATATCACGTGATTTCATCGCCTTAAAGTCGTCGAGGATAGGTCTTACATGGGGGTCGGCATAAAGGATGAACTGTATGACCGTCTTTTCCGGAACGTTCAAGCGGAACAACGCCTGCAGAGTTGTGATAGTCGTCTCCCCTGCAAAACAGAGTGGTGAGCACTCCCACATCATCCCTACGGTGTCGTCCGCGTTGAAATAACATTTTTCCCGGTCGTTATAGGCGATCCAGGGAAAAAACATACCCAACTTGTCCCGTTCCGCCATGGATACAATGTCGTCAATCGCCGGTCCGGCCTCTGCGCCGCCGAATATTTTCGCAAGCAGACCCACGGCTATTCATCCTCCCCATCGGCAGTTACTGAATCCCCAAGTATCCAGCGCGGCTTGTCCACGAAAAAATAGACATAACGGAGCATGTAGAATTCGTTCTCCTGACCGGTGTACGGCAGGAGCAGAACGCGCATGACCTTCGGTGGAGCGACAATCGGGGTTTGCGGTTCCTTGAGAAGACCGCTGAACTTGTCAAAGAGCGCGGAACGGTACCGGTTGTAGTTCCTCTCCTCCGGGTTTCCGGCAACCGGAGCTGCAAGCGTTGCGCTTCCCACGGACGTGGCACCCATATTGGCGGGAGCGGCATCGGAGCAGGCGGTTACAATGCCTTCGCCATCAGCCCCGCTGTTAGTGGTTGTGCAGTCAGGTTTTGCCACCGGCTTTTCCACCTTGTTCTGTTCCTCGCTGTTCTTCTTACTTCCTGCGGCATCCTCCAGGTACACCTCACGGACCGATGCGCATTTTCCCTTGAAGGTATCAGGACAGCTGAATTCGCTTTGATAGGGGTTTATCAAGGAACAACCGCACAGAAAACCTGTTGCTATGATTAAATAGAGTGCTTTCTTCACTTAACGCCTCCCTTGCGAAGTTTCTTTATTTCCAGATTCACCCCTTCGCTGATCACCAGCGTCACCGGCTTTGCCGCGGAAACTTCAATGACCGGCATGGTCTGGTGCGCCAGTTCCATATAGAACTTTTCGATATCCTTGAACCCGCTGGCGAGGCCGCTGCCTACTCCTGCCTTGGCCAGGTCACTTGTGCTGACCGTCTGTGTAGTTCCCAACGGGCTTATTGCGGTAGTGGTGGCCGAAGACTTGAGAACGTCTCCCACGCCACCGAAGAAGCCGGCAATCATGGACCGGGCGATCATGCTCCCCATCTTGGCGACCACTCTGCCCCGGAGACCGATTTTCGAGTCCTGGTCAACCACGAAGCCCTTCACTTTTTGGTCTATGACCGCTCTTCCCTTCCGGTCGAGACACGACAGGGAAACCAGCAAAAGCTCCGCACGCTCCGTGGCAAGATTGCCTCTGCCATCCGCTATTACGTAACAACCCTTCAGATCGGCACGGACGGAATTGGGGAGAAAGGCAGGTGTCTTCACCTTCAGGAGCGCCGGAACCGGGTTACCTTTAGCGTCCGATGAAGTAGGGGCGTCCAAGCCACTGAGTAGAATCGCCTCCATAAAAGAAGGGGGTAAATACATGGCTGCCGGCTCTTTTTTTTTATCCTCGGAAGTTGGGGGCTTCGTCTGACCACTACTCGATACGAGTGAAATGTCACCTATCTCCGATTCTACAGGAGGCGCAGACAGAGCGGATTGATCCCCTGTTGGCATGGGCGGTAATAGCGGCAAGGGGAGAGTCCCCTTCACGTTCTGAGGAGGAACCGAAGAGAAAGCACCAGACCCTTTTGCGTTTTTCCGGTTGGTAGCAACGACTTCAGGGAGAGACTGCTGTCCGCTTCCTTGTGCGACTTGACCCGGAACAGGTGGTTGGACGGGAATAGGCGTTGCAGAGGCTACAGGTAAAGGTGTACTTCCAACACCGGCTGTGCCATTTTTTATTGTCTCCATCTGCTGTTTGAGCAGGCGATTTTCCTCGTCTTTACGAGCCATTTCTTTCTGGTTCTCGAGATACTGGCTTTTCTCCAGAAGTTTCGGCTCAAGCGCCAGATTCGTAGACTTTTTAGTATCCTGAGGCACTGTCTTTTCCTTGGTGGCAAAATAGCCCAACAGACTGAAACCAAGAAGCACACAGCCAACTGTTACTGCCGCTAAACTGCGGCGTTGTTTGGAAGTCAACCTGTCCCAGAAGGCTTTGAACTTATTTTTCATCATCGCCCTCCTGTTTTTCGACAGGGACTTTCTGTACGCCCTTTTCCGGAGAGGCATTTCTATCCTGTTTCGCGCTTTCCAAAACCGGCAGATCGGATTCCAATTTTCCGGAAAAGCCTTGCCGTTCACCCCGTTGTTCCACGACAAAGGCCCGGGCCGTGTCGCCGGGACGCAGGATGTGGCGTTCAAGCGAGACCGCCACCGGGTTTTCCGCCAGCTCAGTCCGGATAAACATCTTCTCGTTCATCTTGAATTCCGTGGTGCCGTCTTTCAGAGACACAAGGTATTCCTTAATCCGGAGTCCTTCTCCTTCCACATCCACAACCCGCTTCAGGACCATCCGGACTTCCTTGTATACTTCGATGCGTTTATCCGTTCTCAGAACGGTGTAGGATTCGGGAATCTGTTCCGTATAGACATCCTGGATAGCCTTCAACATGATCTTTTCGAAAGGAAGGCCCGAATAGATCGCAGCGTTGTCTTTGATCTTTCTCTCTTTCCCGGAGGAAAGCCTGATTGTCTGAGAGGGAACCCGCTGCGGAACTGCAACCATGGAGTAGGTATCATTACCGCACACTACATAGAGTTCCGTCGGAGTTGTGGAATAGACCAGTTTGTCACCTCGTTTAAGCACCTTGAATTTGACGAAGGCATCTTTCCCGGTGATCTTGATGACCACCCCTTTTTCGGTGGAGGTGAGTGCATCCTTGATCTCGGAAGAGCAGGAAATACGGTTCAAGTCGGAACTGGAAAGACGTATTTTGGTTGTTACCTCGGGAGGGATGACAGCTGGCCATTCCCCTTCATGACTCCCATCGTCATCCTTCAGATCAGACACGGCTGAGATCTTCTTTTTCGCATCATTGTGGTCAGCAGCCATTGCACCACGTTCCGCGGAATTGGCAATCGCAGGCAGCAGCAAAGCTGCAACTATCAGAGCCCTGTACATCGCGCCCCCTTCACTTTGTGTTTGAGTTGTTAATTCCGGCCGATTTTTCGTAAAGCCGGGTGAGAATGAACTTCCCATTGTCGAGCCGGTATTCGAGGATGTAAGAGGCTTGGACGATGTCGGCCTTCATTTCGCCGATATAGGTCATTTTTGCCCCCAGCACCTCAACCTGATTTTTTTCCGGGTTGTTGGTCATGGACTGTATGTGAAAGGCGCTGGAGGCCCTGGTGTTCTCGATTTTGTCAGCCAGTTCGTACAATTCCTTCCTGGCGTTCGGAAAGCCTGCCGGATCATAGACAGCAAGGAGTTCGCTGAACTGGCTCCTGGCATTGGCTGGGTTGTAGGTGAGAGCAAGATTCACTATGTAGCGGGTAAATTCCCGCAGATAATCTTCGTTTGCGTGATCACCGGTGATCACCACTTTTGAATTGATAACCGGCGGGACCAGGATCACCCGTTCTTTATTCATTGCCGTGACAACACAGACGGAGAGAATGAGAACTGCTGCCAAAAGAACCAGTATGGTGAATTTAAGCATCCGATTTTCAGCAAAGGTATTTGCCGCTTTGCTGGTAAACAACTTGAGTTCCACTTCTGCCTCCGGTCAGTCGATAAACTTGTTCTGAAAAAAGTGCGGATAGCGTTTAAGCGGCGCAATCCCGACAAAATAGAGCGTGTGACGCAGCAAGCCTCTTGGATAGTTGTTCTTTAGACGGCTATATCCCCACGGAAGCAGAAGCATTACAGACCAGAAAATTCCGCCGAACTTTTGCGCAAGGATGTATCCCACGACCATGAAAGCCATGTCGTCAGGTTCAAAAAAGAGAACTTGGAACGGCTTGTTAAGGTACTGGGGAAAGCGGATTTCAATCATGCGATATGCTCCTGACAGCCACGGCGAGATACGTGATAGTTGCTTTGGGGGGACAACATCCCCCCAAAGCCGGCATTAGTAGACGGCGCCCAGGGCAACGATCATGTTCGACGTATTAATAAGAACGATTGCTGCTGTCAGGCAGACAACGGCCGGGACGATCTTTTGCTGGACAAAAAGTATGATCGTCACCAGGAACAGAAGAATGGCGGCTATGGCGCCGAACGGCCCCTTTAACACCGTGGTGACCAGGAAGTTGTACGCCTCGTAACCGAATGAACCGGCTACCGGTGCGGTAATGGCCATGGCCTGGGTTGCGAAGAAGGTAAAGATGGCAGCTACTGCGGCCATAAGAGATATTTTGTTTGTCCGATAACTTTTCATTAGGTATTGCTCCTCCTTGGTCGGATGGTTGATGTTTCTGTTCAAAGTATCTCGCCTCTAACTGTGCGCCTTCATCGTTGCACCTCCTTCCCATCCAGCAGAGCCGTAATGCGGGGGATGTCTGCTCCGTTGATGGCCGTGCCGTCAATCCAGAGTGCAGGGGTTCCACGGACTCCCATGCCCTTGGCAACTTGTTCCATCTCATCCAGCATGGCGTCATGGCTACCGGTTTCCGGTAGCGGTTTTCCATCCATGGTTCCGCTCACCACTTCACGAAGCGCCTTTTCCCTGTCCTTCTGCGACAGGATGTATCGTGCCTTCTTTTCAGCATCGGGATGGATCTGTCTGAGAGGAAGGAAGAATACGTAGCGGGTTACGTCTGTCCGTTTTGCCAGGAAATCGTCTACTTTTCGGCAATAGGGACAGTCGGGGTCGGTGAACTCGATTACCTGACGCGGGCCGGAGCCGATTTTAAGGGCCTTATCCAGGGGGATGCTCTTCACTTTCTCGGCGAGAACCTTTTCCCGCATCTCTGCGGTCAGGTTTTTTCCATCTTTTGACCAAAGCTCGCCAAACATGAGATAGCCATCCGGGCTGAAGTAGAAAACCTGGTTTCCGGCAACGATTTCAAAAAGCCCTTTAATCGGTGACTCTTTGACGTTGTCCACTCTCAGGTTCGGGAAGTTCTTCTTGAGGCTGTCCACTTCGGGCTTAAGGTTCTCGTTCGCGCCGGCAATACCCGCCGTAATGATTACGGTCAATATCAGTCCTCCGATCCGGAGTTTCTTTTTCTTCAGAATTCTCACTGTTCCTCCTTTTGCTGTGTGGTTATCTCGACCCTTCGGTTGAGATGCCTGTCGTTTGACACCGGACAGCATTTGCCCAGACCTTCCACTTTCCCAACCGTTATCCCTTTCTCTTTCAGGTATGAAGCAACCGCGCGCGCTCTTGTGAACGACAGGCTCATGTTGTGAGCAGTGCTGCCCAGATCACAGGTGTAGCCCCTCAGATTGGCAACGGCGCCGGCCGGGATATTCCGGATGAGTTCATCAAGCCTTGATCGCTCCTTTTCCGTTATTTCCGCGCTGTCAAATGCGAAATGAACCGTGCCCGCAAGGCAGGAGACATTCCCCGTCACACGATTGGATTTTGGCTTCACTTCCGGATTACTGCTAACCGGCTGAACCGGCATAGGTTCAGTCATGCCCATACGCAGCGCCAGCATTGGTGGGGCAGGAAGTATCGAGAGATGATCGTCGGGACAATTTGAACAGACCACAAAAGTGTCGGTTTCCTGGGCCAGGGTTATCCCAGGGAAAAATGTCAAGGGCCTCTGTTTTATTTCCGAGGCATTACCTGTCAAAGGGATGAGTAGTGCGAGCCCGGCAATGGAAAGTTTTTTCAGCATGAGACCTCCGAAATTATTCGCTCACCTGGATAATCACGAGGGGGGGAAGGTTATTGCGGTGAGCAGGCGAAAAAACGTGTCCGGAAAATCGGGATGGTCTGCCGAAGTGGTGTGCGTGATTTTGGTAACTGGTCGATATTTCTATGGGCCGGATTTGAGTATCGGCAACTACGGCTTGACAACATAACGATTTAAAAAAATATTTTCCTGTCGTTTCAGCTTGTTATCACACTCTTACGGCTTTTTTTGTCACTGCTGACTTCCCCCCTTCGTGAATATTTAAATAGCAGGAAACATTTCGAACGGAGGCAAGACTATGAGCGCTTTGTTGAGACAACGTGACCTTATGGAATTCATGAACATATCGAGAGCAACACTCTGGAGAATACAGAGACATAAGAATTTTCCCAAGCCGGTGATTCTTTTGGGCTGCAAACGGTGGCGGCGCGAAGATGTTGAAGCCTGGTTAGACGAGAAGAAGGAGGCGCCTCAAATAATTGAACCTGCCAGTACGGCTGGCAACTGAAGTTAAGCAGGGGTGAGGGATTTACTTATTTCATCATCAAAGGAGGTAACGGTTGCACGATAAATCCAGTCCCAATACAGCCGACTCCATTCGTTTCAACTCCAACGCTGCCGAGATCAGCGAATCATTTGAGCAGATACTGGCAAGCATCGCCGCCATGCCTAAATATCTTCCTGACTGGCCGGAGGGACAACGGGCGATGCCGAATGAAATCCTGAGATCGGCCCTTTTCAATTGCCGTAACCGTAAGCAGCCACGGATGTTCATGAAGGACATTGAAATAGCCATGATCGGCGACGGACAGGTCATCTATCGCGGAGAAGAGTTGCGTCAAGATGATGAGTTGGTCTGGCTTCACCTCATACATCTGATAAAGAAGCTCCCACTCGGCGAGTGTGTCGAATTCACCCCATACTCCTTTATCAAGTCGCTGGGATGGTCGATGAAAGGACAAAACTACGAGAGACTCCGCATCTGTTTCAGCCGCATGCAGGCGACGGCGATACGGATCCAATCGAAGCGTCTGGATTGTTTCATCAGCGTCTCGCTAATTCACAAGTTCAGATCCAGAAACGAGCAGATCGAGAATCTGTCACGGTGGCAGGTATGGGTAGGCGAGGAGATGCGGCTTCTGTTCGATGAGGAGTTCCTTACGAGAATGAACTGGGAACTCAGAAAATCACTACCCGATGGCATTGCCTCGAAACTCTTTGGCTACTGGGCCAGTCACCGCCAACCGTACCCGGTGAAGCTTGCAACCCTGGTGAAGCTTTGCGGTTCGGAAA
>Ga0209697_10003780_pt1 | contig 20246 bp, 15 predicted proteins | sample AliMusrvi5mmetaG_FD_184115 | JGI IMG/M metagenome (GOLD analysis project Ga0209697, IMG submission 184115) | Freshwater lake bacterial and archeal communities from Alinen Mustajarvi, Finland, to study Microbial Dark Matter (Phase II) - Alinen... | ecosystem: Environmental > Aquatic > Freshwater...
GCCTCGCTCTACACATTGCTACAGATATTCTCGGTGTCCGTTTTCGAGAAAATCGAGCTACAGCGCGCCTTTCCGAAGGCTCAAGACAGAATCACAATCACCGAAGATTGCAACCTATTGCCATTATTCGACTTTTAACCGGACACTAGTGACCTCAAAGAAATAATAAGTAGCCACAAAGAACACAAAGGGCACAAAGAAGAGATTGCATCTGAGAGGCCTCGCCAGCTGTGGCGTGCAGACACCCTTCTTTCCTTTGTGTTCTTTGTGGCCAATAGCCTTTTTTTTATACCCCATGCGGCCAATCCGCCAACCTTTCGCGCCCTTTCGCGCCTTTCGCGGTTCCCCTTTTGTGGTGAACTCGGCTTTCTCTGCGACCCTCCGCCCGCCGCCTGACCCTCGGCGTTTGCGGTTCGACAAAAGCTCACTCCCCGCGCAGCACATCCATTGGCTTCACGTTCAGCACGCGCAAACTCCCAGCGACGCCCACGATCAGGGTCAGCCCTGCGGCGGCGGCCATGAGGAGGAGGCCGAGGCCGAGGCCGGGGTGGCTTGGCAGCTCCAGGACGCGGCGGGTGTAGAGTCCCGCGAGGCCCCAGGCCAGGCTGGTGGCCAGCAGGGCGGCGCTGCCGCCCAGGAGCAGGAACTCCCAGATCAGGCTGCGCAGGAGGGTGCCGTGAGCGGCGCCGATGGTGCGCAGCAGGGCCAGGTCCCGCTGGCGGCCCAGGCGCCCGGCGATGAGGCTGGCGGTGAGCACCAGCAGGGCCGAGGCCAGCATGAGAGCCGCCAGGGCGCGGGTGATGAGGGCGATGAGGTCCAGCACACGGCCTACCTTGGCCACCACCTCGCTCACATCCACCACCGTGATGTTGGGGAAGTCCCGGGCCATGGCCACCTGGAGCCGCGCCTTGGCAGCGGGTTCCGCCTCCACGGCCAGGAGGTGCACGGCGGGGGCGCCCTTCAGCAGGGAGGGATGCAGCACGATGAAGAAGTTGGGTTGGAAGCTCTGCCACATGACCTTGCGCAGGCTCGTCACCCTGCCCCGCACCTCGTTGCCCGACACGTCGAAGCTGAGGGTGTCGCCGAGCTTGGCGCCGATGGAATCGGCAAAGCCCTGCTCCAGCGAGATCTCGTCCGCCGCCGCCAGGTCCGGCGCCCAGAAGTGCCCGGCCACCACGGCCTCGGAGGCACCGGGGCGCTCGCGCCAGGTGAGGTTCTGCTCGCGGTTGCGGAAGCCCTCGCCCCGCTGCTCGCCGGGATCCTCGTCCCTGCCGCGGGCTTGAGTTGGCGCGACCCCCTGCGCCTCACGCACGGGCTTGCCGCCGATGGCGCTGAGCCGCGCCCGCACGATGGGCGCCGCCATGGGCTCGCGGCCCGTCTCCAGGCGCAGCCGCGCCGCCACGGCCTCAGCCTGGGCGGACTGCACATCCAGGAAGAAGAGGTTGGGACGATTGCCCTGCCCCTGCTGGGAGGCGATGGGAGCAACGATGTCATCCTTGATGAACTGCGTGGCCGTGGTGAGGTAGACCGCCAGCCCCATGACCGCCATCATGAGGGCCGTGAGGCCGGGCCGCGCACCCAGCTGCCCGCAGGCCAGGCGGAGCGAGAGCGGGAGCGAGCGGGCGCGGCGTCGGTAGAGGAAGATCAGCAGCCGTGCGGCGCCGTAGAGCACCAGGAAGAGCAGGCCCATGCCCAGGGCCGTGCCCGCACCCACGGCGAGGCTGGGCGCGTTGCGGAGGATGAGCAGCAGCGCCAGCAGCAGCGCCAGGCCTGCACAGGTGCGGCCCAGCCAGCGGCGGCCGCCCGCGGGCTCTGCGCCCTCTCGTAAAAGGGTGAGGGGCTTCACATCCCCCAGGCGCACCAGGGGTGGCAGGGTCAGCAGGGCGATCATGGCCACGGCCAGCCCGGTTTCCAGAAACGGTGGCGGGGCCGGGGCACCCTGACGGATGGCCGCAGGCAGCAGGTCCCCCAGCCAGTGGGGGATGAGGGCCGAGATCGCATAGCCTGCAGCCAGGCCCAGCGCCAGCGCGAGGCCCAGCAGCAGCAGGGTCAGCAGCCCGTATATGCGGGCCGGGGCCAGGGGCTCGGCCCCCAGGCAGCGCAGGATGGCCGCATCTCGGGAGCGGGCCTCCAGGAAGGCCGTTAGGATGGCCCAGGCCCCCAGCAGGGCCAGCAGCAGGGTCATCAGGCCCAGCTGCTGCACGAAGCGGTTCAGGTTGCGGATGGGCCGAGCTAGGGCCGTGGCGGCCTCTTCGTGGCCTTGCAAGCGCAACCGCTTCGGGCTGCCGGGCAGCAGGTCCGTCAGCTCCTTCCGCACGCGATTGGCATCCGCGCCGGGCACCAGGGTCAGGAGCAGGCGCCCCGTGAAGCGGGACCGGGGCGTGATCAGGCCCAGGCGCCCCGCAACGACGCGATCCATCAAGACGCGGGGGCCCAGCGTGAAGGCGCTGGCCTGGCGGCTTTCGTCCAGCGCGATGACGCCACCCAGGGGCAGCACACCCTCGCCGATGGCCAGGGCCGAGTGGGTGGCCGGACTGGCTGGGGCCTGGATGCGCAGGGCCCAGGACTCAGCCAGGCCCCGCTCCACGAAGACCGAACCGGAGCCGCCCACCCGCGCGGCGATAGGCGCGCCATTGGCTTGCATGTCCAGGCGGCCCACCAATGGGTAGGCGCCATCCACCGCCCGCACCTCCACCAGGCGGCTCTGACTGCCTTCGCCGGTTCCCGTGTGGGCCATGCTCACCAGGTCGTAGACCAGGCTGTGGGCCTGAATGCCCGGCAGGGCCGCGGCGCGGCGAAGGATGTCCTCCGGGAACTCGCCGCTGCCGCTCAGGGCGAAATCCGCCCCCAGCAGGGAGCGTGATTCAGCACGGATGCCGCTCAAGACCCGGGCGCTGAAGCCGTAGGTGGCGAAGAAGGCTGCGAAGCCCACAGCGAGGCAGAGGGCGATGACGAGCAGGCGCCCCTTCTGGCGCAGCCCCTCCCGCCAGGCCATGCGGAGGGCGAAGCTGCCGGACCCGCTCACGCCCTTACTCCCGCCAACTTGTTTTCAAAATTAAAAAAGATCCACCACGAAGACGCTAAGACCACGAAGGGGCACGAAGAAAGGAACACTGAATCAGGTCTTGCTTCGTGGTCTTCTCGTCTTGGTGGTTTAAGCGTTCTCAGGATTAAATCCAACCAAGACGCAATGATGCTTGGGCCGAAAAATCCTGGCTTTTCTTGGTGTCCTTGGTGCCTTGGTGGTGGATTTTTTGAACCAGCTTGAGGACGCATCCGGTTCATAGGCCCGCCACGATGCGCCCCCGCTCCAGGGCGATGTGCAGGTCCATGCGGGCGGCCAGGTGGGCGTCGTGGGTCACCAGCACGAGGGTGGCGCCCAGGTCCTGCTGCAGCTCCAGCAGCAGCCCGAAAACGCGGTCCGCGTTCACGGGATCCAGGGAGCCTGTGGGCTCGTCGCAAAGCAGGATGGGCGGCCGCGCCACGATGGCCCGGGCCAGCGCCACCCGCTGGCACTCGCCGCCGCTGAGCTGGGCAGGCAGGTGCTCGGCCCGCTCGGCCAGCCCCACCCGGGCCAGGGCTTCCAGGGCCCGCGCCTCAGGCTGCGCCAGGCCTGCGATCTCAGCGGAGATGACCACGTTCTGCAGGGCCGAGAAGTGGGCCAGCAGGTGGTAGGCCTGGAACACGAAGCCCAGGTTCTTGGCCCGGAAGCGCGACAGCGCCAGCTCGCTGAGCCCCGTGATCACCTGCCCGTTCACCACCACTTCGCCCGAGCTGGGATGATCCAGCCCCGCCACCAGCCCCAGCAGCGTGCTCTTGCCGCTGCCGCTGGGCCCCTGGATCGCCACCGAAGCTCCGGCGGGGATCTCCAGGCTGACCTCCTGGAGCACGCGCAGCGGTTCACCGGAGGGGGACAGGAAAGTCTTCGAAACAGAACGGATTGAGATCATGCGGGCCCTCGGCTCCAGTTTGGGGGCGGTCCAGGGAATACCACATCATTTCTGCTGGCAGGGGTGCCGAGCGGGTTCACCACGCCGGGAAAAGGAATTTGGACACAAAGGGCTCAGCTTCCCCTGCTATCGATAGGTCCACTGCCCCCCCGATCCCTGCCAACGCAGGCACAGTGCCCCGCCTGGGATGGCCAACGTCCGAGGCGGTCTGCCAAGCCTGGCTTATTAAAAAATCGGCCTAAAGCCGATCTATTGTCTAGACATTCTAGCCTGGCGCCAACATCCTAGCCCCGGAGGTTGACGTCATGACCAGGACTAGACGTTGGACCATCGGCCTTTGCGCATTGCTCGGCCTAGTGTTGTTTTCAGGCACCCTCAGCGCAGCCGTCGGGCAGGACCAGGTGGTGCGTATGGGCCACCAGAGGGTTGGCGCGTTCGCACTCATGAAAGCTCGCGCCAGCCTGGAGGACCGCCTGAAGCCGCTCGGTTATACGGTGAGCTGGAAGGAGTTTGCAAGCGGGCCGCAGTTGCTTGAAGGTCTCAAGGCTGGCGTCGTAGATTTCGGCCATGGTGGTGAAGCGCCGCCCATTTTTGCGCAGGCTTCGGGCGCGCAGTTTTTCTACATTGGTCACGAGCCGCAGGCGCCGAAGGGAGAGGCCATTCTGGTACCGAAGGACAGCCCGATCAAGGCGATCGCTGACCTGAAGGGGAAGAAGATCGCGCTGAACAAGGGTTCGAATGTGCATTACCTCCTCGTGTGCGCGCTTAACAAGGCAGGCCTTAAATACACCGATGTTGAGGTCGTTTACCTGCCGCCAGCCGACGGACGCGCGGCTTTTGAGAAGGGCGCCGTCGATGCATGGGTGATCTGGGAACCGTACCGCACCGCCGCCGAGCTGGCCTTGGGAGCGCGCACCCTCTCAGATGGCAGTGGCCTGGTTTCCAACCACGAGTTCTTCTTTGTGACCAAGGCCTTCGCCGAGGCTCATCCGCAGGTGATTGATGTGGTGCTCGGTGCGGCCCGTGAAGCCTATGCCGAGGCTGCGAAGGACCTCCCGGGCACCGCCAAGACGTTCAGCCTTGCGGCTGGCTTTCCCCTGCCGGTGATGGAGGTTGCCCTTACCCACAGAGGCTTCGGGGTCGAGCCCATGAGCAGTGGCGTCATTGCCGAACAGCAGAAGATCGCTGACGCCTTCAAGATCCTTGGGCTTATCCCAGCCGCGATCAAGGTTGCCGATGCCGTGCGCAACCCGCAGCCCTGACCCAGATTCCTAGCCCACGCCAGGTTTCCTGCTCCACTCCCATGCGATCCTGAAGGCATGAGATGGACCCATCGTTCCGCCGTGGCGCTCGCGGCTTTCCTGGCCCTGAGCTCCGCCTGCGATCGCCAGGCACGACCTGCGGTTGCCCCAACGATCGCACCCGCACCGGGACAACAGCTCACTCAGGGCACCCTGGTCTTCCTGGGGGACAGCCTCACGGCGGGCCTGGGGCTGGCCCAGGAAGAGGCCTTCCCGGCCCTCATCGAAGCCCGGCTCAAGGCGGCTGGGCGGCCCTGGAAGGTGGTCAACGCGGGCATCAGCGGCGACACCACGGCGGGCGGCGCGGCCCGGCTGGACTGGGTCTACCGGCAGAAGGTGGACGTGCTCTTCGTCTGCCTGGGCGCCAATGACGGCCTGCGGGGCCTGCCGGTGGCGGAGACCGAGCGGAACCTCCGCCTCATTCTCGAGCGTGCAAAAAAGGAGGGAACGCGGGTGCTGCTGGCTGGCATCCAACTCCCAGAGAACTACGGCCCCGCCTACCGCACCGCCTTCGCCCGGATCTACCCGCGCCTCGCCCAGGAATACCACGTCCCCCTGCTGCCCTTCCTCCTCGATGGCGTTGCCATGGACCCGCGCCTCAACCAGACCGATGGCATCCACCCCAATGCCGAAGGCGCCCGCCGCGTGGCCGACCACGTCTGGACCGCGCTGCAGCCCGTGTTGCAGCCAGTCTCCCGTTGAAGCCACCTCCGCCTTTTTTGTATCAGCTTTTAATCGGTGTTCATCGGTGTTCATCGGCGGTTGAACTGCTTATGCCTTTCCCACGTTTTACGGTGGTCTCAGGCCAAGGGAATCAACCACCACTTCCCAGGACAGACTCAGCATCCAGCCAGCCCTGTTTGCTAAAGAACGAGGAACCACCGATAAAAGCTGATGAACACCGATGAAGATAAAAAAATGACAAGCCCTGAGCCCCCAACTGAAACCAAGGTGATGAATGACCGAATCCCAGTCCCAACCCAAGCCTGATCCCAAGTCCAAGCCCAAGGTCGACACGGCCCGGGCCTGGCGGGAGGCGCGGTCGCTGCTGCTGGAGCACCGGCGCTCCCTGGCCCTGGGCCTCTTCCTCATGCTCATCAGCCGCCTGGCGGGCCTGGTGCTGCCCGCCAGCACCAAGTTCCTCATCGATGAGGTCATCGGCAGGCACAACGGCCACCTGCTGCTGCCCCTGGCCCTGGGGGCCGGGGCCGCCACCCTGCTTCAGGCCGTCACCAGCTACGCCAACTCCCAGGTGGTGAGCGTGGCGGCCCAGCGAGCCATCATGACCATGCGCCAGCGGGTGCAGGACCACATCCTGCGCCTGCCCATCCGCTACTTCGACAGCACCAAGAGCGGTGTGGTCATCGCCCGGGTCATGAACGATGCCGAGGGGGTCCGCAACCTGGTGGGCACGGGCATCATCCAGCTGGTGGGCGGCGTGCTCACGGCGGGCATCTCGCTGGCCGTGCTGTTCTGGCTGAACTGGAAGCTGACCCTGGCCACCATTGTCTTCCTGGGCATCTTCGGCGGGGCCATGGCCCTGGCCTTCCGCAAGCTGCGCCCCCTCTTCCGCAAGCGCAGCGAGATCACCGCCGACATCACCGGGCGCCTCACAGAGTCTGTGGGCGGCATCCGCATCCTCAAGGTCTACGTGGCCGAGGACCGGGAGCGCAAGATCTTCGCCGAGGGCACGGAGCGGCTGTTCAAGAACATCGCCGGGACTCTCACGGGCACCAGCGCCATCACCGCCTTCGGCACCGCCATCGTGGGCGCTCTGGGCGTGCTCATCATGATCATCGGGGGCCGCGCCATCCTCTCTGGGGCCATGACCCTGGGCGACCTGATCATGTACACCTTCTTCGTGGGCCTCATGGCCGCGCCCGTGGTGCAGATCGCCAACATCGGCACCCAGGTGAGCGAGGCCTTCGCGGGCCTGGACCGCGTCCGCGAGATCCTGGACATGCCCACCGAGGACCAGGAGGACGCCCGCCGCGAGCCCCTACCCACGCTGGAGGGCTCCGTGTCCTTCCGGGACGTGCACTTCGCCTACGAGGCGGACAGCCCGGTCCTGCAAGGCGTCTCCTTCGAAGTGCCCGCCGGGAGCACCGTGGCCCTGGTGGGCTCCAGTGGCTCCGGCAAGAGCACCATCATCTCCCTGGTGATGGCCTTCAACCATCCGCAGCGGGGCGAGATCCTCGTGGACGGCAAGAACGTCGAGAGCCTGCGCCTGCGGGAATACCGGGCCAAGCTGGGCGTGGTGATGCAGGACAACTTCCTCTTCGACGGCACCGTGGCGGACAACATCGGCTTCGCCAAGCCCGGCGCCACCCGCGACGAGGTGGAAGCCGTGGGCCGCATCGCCCACGTGCACGAGTTCGTGGACCGCTTCGAGTTGGGCTATGACACCGTGGTGGGCGAGCGGGGCGTGAAGCTCTCCGGGGGCCAGCGCCAGCGGGTGGCCATTGCCCGCGCCATCCTGGCGGATCCCCGCATCCTCCTGCTGGACGAAGCCACCTCCAGCCTGGACAGCGAGAGCGAGGCCCTCATCCGCGACGGCCTCCACAAGCTGCGGGCGGGCCGCACCACCTTCGTCATCGCCCACCGCCTCAGCACCATCGAAAGCGCCGACCAGATCCTGGTGGTGGAGCACGGCGAAATCGTCGAGCGGGGCACCCACCGGGAACTGCTGGCCCTCCAGGGCCGCTACAAGCAGCTCCACGATCGGCAGCAGGGCGTGGAGCAGGACCAGTTCATCAACCCCGGCGAGGACTTCACGGCACCCATGGGGGGGTAGATCCCTGCCGATGGTTCGCGAGGCAAAGGTGCGGGGAGGCCCTGGAAGCCTTTTCTTTCGGGCATGGCGACTTTGCGTGAAAGCTCTTCCCCCCAGCACCACCGCCCCCGCCTCAGGCAGGACACCACTTAGTGGCATGGCTCCATCTTTCGGTGGGCACAGACCTAGATCTATCGGTGTAACCATATTGTTCTTCAGTATCTTGCGTAGATGTGAGGGAGGGACCATATTTCGGATCCAGCCACACAACTCCCCAGGAGGACACTATGAAAATCCTGAGACCCCTCGTCTTTGGAGCCGCCCTCGCGGCCCTGCCTCTGGCCCTCGTCGTCCAGGTCGGCTGCGATCGGAAGTCCCAATCCGAAACCACCGAGGCCAATGACCTCACGCGCAAGGTCGCTGAGGCCGAGAGCGCCAACAGCGAGGCCCAGAAGGCAGCCAAGACCCAGGTCGAGGCCCTGGCCAAGGCCGGCCTGCAGCCCAATGCGGCCAACATCCACCTGAGTCTGGAGCAGCGCACCCTGCTCGAGGCCCGGGTGCGGGATGAGAAGGACAACGGCACCGCCGCCCTGCTCCAGGAGATCCTGGACCGGGACCAGAAGATCAAAGACCTGGGCAACCAGGTGGCCCGCCTCCGCTCAGAACTGCCCAAGCCCCAGATTGCCACCGAAAAGGACAACCACTTCGCCATGGCCGTGCGCTTCCTGAAAGGCCGCGGCCTGTCGGAGGAGAAGGCCCGGGCCTTGGCGGCCCAGGCCAACCTGCTGGAGGAGCTGCGACCCGGGTGGCTGGTCTACCAGCAGTATCTGGGCGGCACGTACCTGACGGCAGTGACCCAGGGCCGGGCCGAGGTCTCACCCACCGAGTACCTGCACAGCCAGCGAGTGGCCCTGGAGCAGGCCCGGGACGAGAGCCTGGCCAAGGCCAAGGACCTGACGGACCAGGTGGCTGACCTGATGACCCAGCGGACCAAGGTCCAGGAGGATGTGGACTCCCTGCGCATGGAAAAGACCACGCTCATGGCCCAGGTGAGCGAACTCAGCTCCCTGAGCCAGGCTCAGAAGGCCAAGCTCAACTCCCTGCACTACTTGGTGGGGCAGAGGAAGGAACTGGTGGATGAGGGGGTCATCGTGGTGCCCGTCTTCGCCCGGGACCGCATGGGGCCCAAGGCAGTGGCCAGCCGCTTCGGGAAGGACCTGGCCCTGGATGGGCCCAATCCTGAGCTGAAGATCCAGGCGGCGGACCTGGGGCTCACCCGCATCGGCAAGGTGAACGTGGTGCCCGGCTCCCTGGTGAAAGACAAGGACTACTCGGTGACCCTCGCCGAGGACCACAAGCTGGCCACCATTCGGATCCTGGACCCAGAGCGCCTCCGGAATGACCGCGTGGTGTTCGCAGTCACGGATTAATCCATGGAACATTCAAACTGGGGGCGGCATCCTATGGGTATCGCCCCCGGATTTATTTGGGACGTCGGGAGGAACAGAACATGTTTCCCGTCGGGACCTCTGGCACCTCGCGCCCCTGGATCGGGGATCCCTTCTTCTGGGTGGGCGTGGCCCGGTACCACTACACGGACGGCCGGGTGGTGGAGGAGGTGCTCCAGGAAAAGAGCTGTCCAGACCGGCCCGTGCTCTTCCAGACGGCGGAGGCCGCGACCGAGGCCGCCGAGGCCCATGCCCGGGCCTTCCGCCTTTCGGAACAGTCGGAGCGACTCACGGGCCTGTACGGCGGGGACTCCTAGGCAGCGCTCAGAACGTGTAGCTGACACCCAGGTTCAGGGAGCCCAGGGTGGCGTTGTCGATGCTGTGGGTGGTGTAGCGCAGCTGGAAACCCAGGTTCCGGTCCACGTCGTAGCCGCCGCCCACCTCCACGCCCAGGCCATTGGACGTCTGAGTGAAGTTGCCGAACTTGTAGTGGTAGTCCAGGACAGTGGCGCCAGCCAGGAAGTAGAAGCCCCGGTCATTGCGATCGAAGTGGTAGGTGTAGTCCGCGCCGCCCCCAAGGCTGGACGCGTTGGTGCCGTTCCTCTGGCCGTATAGGGTGAGGTCAACCCGGGCCAGGAGGCCGTGGCCCTGGCCAAAGGCCCACTGGGCATGGCCGCCAAACTGCAGGCCGGGGTTGGCCGAGGTCGACAGGTCCGCCTGCGGCAGGGCGAGGGCGCCCTGGAGGCCGAAGCGGGGCTCTGCGGCGGACAAGACGAAGCCCGTCGCCGTGGCGAGAAGGAGCGGAACGATCAGGCGCGTTGCGTGGGACATGGGGTCTCCTTGGTGAGTTGTTGGCAGCTTTCCCACAGTCATGGGAGAGGCTGGAACATCTGGAATCCAAGAACCTCAAAGCCCCTTGAGCGGGTGCCAACTGACCTCACTATGGCGGTCATCCAGGCCGGATGCCAGCCCAAATATGATCAATAAGCCTTTATATTTATTCAATTAGATCTATCGGACTAGGTCCGGCCCCGGATACCGATGTAGTACTGGCTGCCCGAGCCGCCCTGGAAGACGCGCCCTGCGCTGCCCACCACCTGCAGGTGGGGCGCCAGGGGTGCCTCGAAGCCCAGGTTCCAGGTGGAGGTGGGGCGAGCGCCTTGGGTGGCCGCGCCCTGATGGAAGACCTCGGCGCCGAGGCTGTAGTCCTCGCGCAGCTCCCGCTGCAGGAGCCAGCCCCATTGGGTGTAGTCGCGGTTCCCCGCGCCGGGGTTGCGCCACCAGCCGCCGCCCCCGTAGGTGGTCCACTTGCCCAAGCTCTTCTGCAGCCAGAGCGGCAGGAAGACCCGCCAGTGGCCGGCACCCAAGCCCTCGGCGGCCTCGCCGGTGGGAGCCTGGATCTGCGGATAGAGGGCCAGCTGGGGCGCGCCCTCCGTCTCCTCCTTGAAGCGGTATTTGAAGCCCAGCTGTGTGTCGCCATAGCCCCGGTGATGACGGCCGTCCTGATCACCGCTGAAGGCCAGGGGCACCTGCAGCTGCAGCTGCGCGTTCTGGAAGGGCCCGTAGTTGACCTCCAGGGCAGGCCCAAGACCCGAGCGCAGGCCCTGGGCACTTTGCCCCGTCGCGAAGAGAAAGGCCTCCCAGCGGTGCAGGTCCACGGGCTCGGGATCGTCCGTGAGGTAGGGCGGCCCCGCCAGCAGAGCCGTGCAAGCCAGACTGAGCGCCGTGGCGGCAAGCCTGCGCATTACTTCGCGTCACCCACTTCCAGCACCTGGAAGCTGCCGGGCACCATGGCCGGGCGGGTGCCGGGCTTGGCATCCTTGGGCACGGGCGCGAAGTCCGCCGTGGGCAGGTAGAGCCGGTGCGTGCGGGGGTTGGCCACAATGGTCTTGGCACCCCGGCGCGTGGGAATGGTGGCGCTCACGGCGTAGGTGGCGGGGCCCGTCTGGCTGATGACGGAGATGCTGCCCTCGCCGTTGCTGGCATAGGCGCAGCCGGTGCCGGGGTCGAAGTCGATGCCGTCCGTGCCGCTGCCGATGGGCAGGGTGGCCAGCACCTTGCCGCTGCCCGCATCCACCACCGCCGCCAGCTTGTTGCCGCCCACGGCGAAGAGGCGGTTCTGCTTCACGTCCATGGCCAGACCGCTGGGGCTGTCCAGGGGCTTGATGGACCAGGTGGCCTCGACCTTCAGCGTCCGGGCGTTGATGGCCAGGATGGCGGCACTGTCCTCGTTGTTCACGTAGACCCGGCCCTTGCCGTCGCAGGCGGCGAACTCGGGCTTGCCGCCCATGGGGATGGTGCCCAGCACCTCAGAGGTCACGGCGTCGATGACCGTGGCGTTCTTGCCACGGCCGTTGAAGGTGAACACGCGCTGGGTGGCGGGCTCGAAGAGGATGGCGTCGGGGTTCTCGCCCGTGGTCTTCACCACCTTGAGTACTTCCAGGGTGGAGAGCTTGAAGACCGTGACGGTGTTCGCCTGGCCGTTGCTGGTCCAGCCGCGATCCAGCTCCCGGGAGAAGGCCACGCCGTGAACGCCGGCCGTGCCGGGGATCTCACCCTTGAGGTTGCCATCCAGATCCAGGACCATGACCCGCGTGGAGCGCGGCACATAGAGCCGCCCGCCCTCGGGATCCAGGCTCACATAGTCCCAGCGTCCCTCACCGCCCACCTTGAAGGTGCGCAGTACTCCGGGGCCCGCAGCCAGGGCCGGCAACGCGACGACAAGGCTCAGGAGGAAGGGCGTGAATCGCGACATGGCAGACTCCATTCAACCCAACGAAGGTAGCATCATCTAACGATGGTCGCTCTGTACATCCTTCCGATCCGAATCGTGGGCCATGCCCACGATTCGGATGAAGGAATGACTACTTGGGCTCGACCTTCGCATTGTGCTTCTTCGCGTAGATCTTCTTGGAGGCCTTGTTCTCCTCCCGGTTGATCTTGGCCTGCTCCTTCTTGGTGATCTTGCCGTCGGCCTCGGCCTTGGCGATGTCCTTGTTGATCTTGGCTTCGCGCTTCTCGAGGTTCTGGGTCTCCTTGGGGGTCAGCTGCCCGCTGGCCACGCCCTGGGCGATGCGCTTTTGCTGGCGATTGGCGCGGGCTTCCACCTGGGCTTCGCGCTTGGGGGTGGTGGTCTCCTGGGCCAGGAGGGCCGGGGCCAGGGCCGCAGCGACGAGGAGGACGAGGGGCTTGAGGTTCATGGGATCTCCTAAAACTGCCGATGGCAGGCATGACAATCATCCTGGCGGAAGGTTCCCGGCCGGAGAGGTACAGTTTGAAAGTTTCCTGATAGTACAGACCCAGGAAGTGACTTTTCCATGCACCCTCCCCATGCAGAATGAACTCCAACTGAACGATGGATTTCACGGCGGTGCCGTCGAGCATCCCAGGAGTTCCCCCATGCCCTCCAGCCCCAGGATTCCGATGCAGCGGCCGCCCCGGCGGGTGCCCGCCCTCCTGCTCCTGCTTGCGGGCCTGCCCCTGGCGGCCCAGTCGCTCAACCCCAATGCCTTCTTCCAGCTGGCCCAGCAGTCCCGAACGGCCTTCACGGTGCAGGGGGACGGAGCCCGCGCCATCGGCACCGGCGGCGCCTTCATCGCCATCGCCGACGATTCCACGGCGGTCTCCTACAACCCCGCAGGACTGGCCCAACTGCTGCGGCCTGAGGGCTCTCTGGTCTTTCAGGGCCTGTCCCGGGACCAGACCTTCACCGGCGCCACAGGCCTGGTGGGCACCAGCCCTACCACCTTCGAGGACACCCGGAACTCGGACCACTACGCACGCCCCAGCTTCGCCTCCTTCACCATCCCCTGGAAGCGGGACGGCCTCAACACCGTACTGCTCTTCTCCTACCAGCGCCTCTTCGACTTTGCCTTCGACAGCTCCCTCAACTACCTGGCCACCACCGCGGGCGGTGCCACCACCCAGGCCATCTCCCAGCAGGTGCGCCAGCAGGGCGGCCTCGACCTCTACTCCATGGCGCTGGGCGCCGAGCTCACCCAGCGCATCCTGCTGGGCGTCTCCGTCAACTCCTGGCAGGGCCGCTGGAATTTCTCCTCCCTCTCCCGGCGCCAGACCTCCGGCGTGAGCGCGACCTTTGATTCCAATCTCGCTCAGGACAGCGCCTTCCGCGGGCTCAACTACAACCTGGGCCTCATCTGGCGCTCGGACTGGGTGAACCTGGGCGCCGTCTACCGCTCCCCCTTCACCGCCACCTACACCTACACCGACCGCTACGATTCCGTCTCCACAACCACTGGCCTGCCCAGCACCCAGAGCTCCCCGGCCACCTCCGTCGATGTGAAGTGGCCCTCCACCCTGGGCTGGGGCCTGGGCCTGCACCTGCATCCCCGGCTCCAGGCCACGGCGGACTGGAGCCAGACCCGCTGGTCCCAGGCCCGCTACAGCGGCTCCAGCAGCTCCTATGACGGGCTCAACTGGTTCGACTACCTGCAGAACACCAACACCCGGGACGTGCGCGACTTCCACTCGGGTCTGGAGTGGGTGGCCTGGGCGGGCGACTCCGTGGTGCTGCCACTGCGGGTCGGCTGCTTCAACGAGCCCCAGCCCGTGGTGGATGCCAAGACGCTGGAGCAGCGCGTGCTGCGGGGCTGGACCTTGGGCCTGGGCATCAAGGTGAAAGATCTGGTGCTGGACCTGGCCTACAAGGATGCCCGGGACCACCGCCGTGCCTCCCACTACAACACCGACACCCCCATCGGCGGAGTGGCCTCGACCGCCACCGGCACCGAGACCCTCGCGGAACGGCGCGTGTACACCTCCCTCATCTACCAGTTCAAGGGCGACGTCCTGCACCGCGTCCTGACCTGGGTCTTCGTGGGCAGCTGATGCGGGCGACCCGGCTCTGCGTCACCCTGGCCCTGGCCAGCCTGCCCCTGGCTGCCCAGACCTGGCCCACCTTCTTTTCCGCCTACGAGGATGGCCTGACGGCCCAGGCCAGCGGCGACCCGGTCCTGGCGGCCCGCGCCTTCAGCCGCGCCATCGCCCTGAATCCGACCCCGGGCAGCCGTGTCCGCACCTACGGCATGAACTTCCTGAATGCCTACCATCCCTACCTGCGCCTGGCCGAGGCCCAGCTGGTCCTGGGCCAGACCGCCGAGGCCGAGGCCACCTTGCGCCGTTCCGCAGCCCTGGGTCTAGAGCCCGCCGCCGGGCGTGACGCCCTGGAGCAGCGGCTGCGCGCCCAGCGCGAGGCCAAGGCGGCGCCGGCGGAGCCGACCAAGCCGAGCACTGAGAAGGCGGCACCGCCGCACGCTGAGGCCCTCAGCCGTCCCGTACCCGTCCTGGTTCCCGCCCCAGCGCAGCCCCAGCCAACCTCGCAGCCCGAGCGCGCTCCCGCGCCCTCGGGAGCCGCGACCGAAAAGCATCCGCCCCCCCAACCGGGCGATCCCAGCGTGAAGCCACTGCACCCTGGGGCCGAAGGGTCGACGCCACCCCCTGGCCCGGCCCAACCCGCAGTTACCACCACGACCACGGAAGCCGCACCCCAGCCTGCTCCACGCACGGGCACACGCTGGCTCTGGCTGGCTTCGCTGGCAGGGCTCCTCTCCGCCGTGGCCCTGCTCCTGCGCCGGAAGCGCAGCCCCGCCGCGCCCGCGCCAGAGACGCTGCCCACATCACACCAAGGCCAAAGCTGGGCCCCCAGTGGCTCCAGCGACGGCCTCCCTGGCACCACCACCGGCGATCCCAACCTCCGCCGCAGCTACGGCCCCTACGTGCCCGAGCGGATGCTGGGCCAGGGCGGCTGCGCCACCACCTACTACGGGCGCCACCGGGAGACGGGCCTGGAAGTGGCCATCAAGGTGCCCCACCGGCACCTGCTCCAGGATGACGATTTCCGGGCTCGCTTCCACCGCGAGGCCGCCCTGGGGGCCCTGCTGGACCACCCGCGCATCGTGCCGATCCTGGACCCGGGCCCCATGGACGAGGATCCCTGGCTCATCATGCCCTTCGTCGAAGGTGAGACCCTCGACCACTACCTCCTTCGCCAGGGCCCCCTGGAAGCCCCTGACGCCATCCGCATCGCCTGCGATATCAGCGAGGCCATCGGCCACGCCCACAGCAAGGGCGTGGTGCACCGGGACCTCAAGCCCGCCAACGTGATGCTGACCCGGGCTGGCGCCATCGTCCTGGACTTCGGCATCGCCCGGGTGCTGGACGGCGCCTTCACCGTGTCCACCATGTTCATGGGCACACCCCTCTACTGCGCCCCTGAAAGCATCCTCACGCCCCGCGTGGGCCCGCCTGCGGATCGCTACGCCCTGGGCATCATGCTCTACGAGTTCCTCGCAGGCACCACACCCTTTCATGGCGAGTCGCCCTTTCAGATCCTGGAGGCCCAGCGCTCCCAGGCCCTGCCGGACCTGGCCACCGACCGCCCCGAGCTGCCGCCCCGCCTCCTGCGCCTGCTCCAGCGCCTCTGCGCCAAGGCCCCTGAAGACCGGCCGGAAGACGGCGAGACGCAGATCATCCTCAAAGAGCTTCGAACGGAATATCCGACTAGCCCATGAGCGCCACGGCGCTCTGCAGTTCTTCGGGAGTGAAGGCAGTAAACCCGCAGCGGGTGGCGGCGCCCTCAGCAGCGCCCAGGTCGTAGTGCTTCCCGGCGCGAAGCTTGAGGCCGCGGCTCTGGCAGCCCTTGATCCAGGTGGTGAAGACGCGTGGGTCCGCCAGGGCACCCTCGCCGCGCAGCCACAGGGCCATGGCCCCAGGCTGGATGTGGAGGCGCCCCGGGAAGGCGTGGTGGAAGGCATCCACCAGGGCCTCGCGGCGTTCCTGGGCGGCCTTGCGCACCCGGTGCATCTGGCGCTGGATCTCGCCATCGAGGATCAGTTCCGAGAGGGCCCACTCCTGGATGGGATCACCCTGCCAGTCCAGGTGGCGGCGGGCCCGGGCCAGGAGGTTCGAGAGGGCCTCCGGGGCCACCAGAAAAGAGGCTTTGAGTCCCGGTGCCATGATGCGCGAGAGGTTGCCCACGTAGAGCACCTGGCCCGGAGCTTCGGCAGCCAGGGGCCGGGGGAAGGCCGCGCCGGGCAGGTAGTCGTATTCCGGGTCCAGCTCAAGGATGGGGATCCGGTGCTGGCGGGAGAGCTCCAGGAAGCGGGCCCGCCGGGCTTCGCTCAGAGTGGCGCCCGTGGGGTAGTGGCACTGGGGCGTGAGCACCAGGAGGCGGGGCGGGGCCTGGCCCGCCACCAGCCGCTCCTCCAGTGCCTCGGGCCGGGCGCCCTCCGCGTCCACAGCCAGGGGCCAGATCTCGACCTGGGGATTCTGGCGCAGGGCCTCCCACAGCATGGGATTGCCCGGATTCTCGACGGCCACGGCCCCGCCCTCGGGGCCCAGGAAGGCACGGGCCACCACGTTCACCGCCATGATGGAGCTGCTGAGGATGAGCATCTGCTCCGGCGCCACCGGCAGGCCGCGCTGCTGCTGCAGCAGGGTGGCCAGGGCGCCCCGCAGGCGCGGGTGGCCCTGCAGATCCGTGGTTCCCAGCAGCTCGGGGCCCTTGAGCTTCAGGGCCCTCTGATAGGCCCGCCCCAAGGCCTGGGTGGGGGCCAGGCGCGGATCCGCAGCGCCCTCCGTGAGGTCCATCATCACGTTGGCCATGCTGCTGACGGGGCTGAGGTGGGAGGGCAGCTCGAAGCCCAGCACGCCGGGTGCAGCGCCAGTTGGCGTCTGCGTGGGCAGGGCCTCCGGCAGGGGATCGGCAATGAAGAAGCCGCTGCGCTCCCGGGAGACCACCCAGCCCTGGGCCTGCAACTCCCGCAGAGCCGCCAGCACGGTGTTCACGGTGACATCCAGGCGCTCCGCGAGGTCCCGCACGCCGGGCAGGGCCACGCCGGGCAGCACCCGTCGGCTCTGCACCGCCTCCAGGACCGTGCTGGCGACCTGGAGGTAGAGCGGTCCCTTGGCGTCGGCCTTCAGGGCCAGGTTGAGCTGGTTGGCGCGCATGATTAGAGCTGTACTCCCCGTAATATTTCCAACTGTACCTCCGCAAGCCGGAACTTCCGCCCGAAATTAGAACCACGGCACCCTGCCGACCGATGGAGTGACCCATGCGCACCGAACAAACCATCCGACTCGTTCTCGGCACGGCGGCAGGCCTCAGCCTCCTGGCCTTCTCCCTGGCCTGCGGCGGCGGTTCCACCTCCAAGGGCACCAACACCCTGCCCGCCCTCAGCGGCACCGTGGCCACCAGCCTCAGCGACGCCTCCTCCGAAGACTGGGCCACCATCGGCGTCCGCGTCATGGGCATCACCCTCACGCCCACCGGCGGCGGCACACCGGTGACCATCTACACGGCCCCCACGCCCGCCCCCCTGCTCAACCTCGTGCACCTGGACCAGCTCAGCGAGTTGATGGGAACCCTCAAGGTGCCCGTGGGCAGCTACAGCTCGGCGACCCTCACCATTTCCGCCAACCCCGGTGACGTGGCCCTGATCTCCGCCTCCAATCCCTCCGCCGGCTTCCCTTTGGCGGGCGGCGTCACGGTGGATCCTGCCAACATCCAGATCAAGCACACCACGGGCAGCACCGGCAGCCTGAGCACCACCATCAACGTGAACCTCGAGAAACCCCTGGTCGTGGCAGACGGCCAGACCAGCACCATGGACCTGGAATTCGACCTCGCCCACCCGGCCTTCATCGTGGACCAGACTCCCGCAGGCGGCAGCGTCACCACCTGGGCTGTGAACTTCAACGGCCCCGTGCGCCACCGGCCCAACTATGACCTGACCAGCGTCATTCTGCGCCACGCCTACGGGGCTGTCAGCAGCGTGGCCACGGACAACAAGTCCCTGGCCATGGTGAAGGACCACGAGGTCTATCCGATCCCCACCAGCGGCCCAGCCCCCGTCTCGGGACTCCAGACCCTCCAGATCCAAGTGGACGCCACCAACGGCACCCTCTTCTACGACGAGGACGCCAAGACCAGCGCCACCATCAAGGATTTCAGCGCCCAGGCTGGCAGCTTGGCCGGGAAGTACCTGCGCGTGGCCTCGCGCTACCAGTCCGATGGCAGCCTGGTGGCTGTCCGCATCTGGGCCAGCAGCAGCTGGGCCAAGATCTGGCTGAGCCCCGAGGGTCACGTCAACCACGTGAACACCACGACCAACCTGCTTTCCGTGGACAACGAGAACGGTGTCCCCACCCCCATCAGCGTGGACGCCAGCACGGCCTTCTTCTTCCGCACCCCGGGCAATGCACTGACGGACGCCACCCCCATCGGCACGGGCACGGCCTTCCTGACCAACCTGGCCCGGGGCTTCAAGGTCCACGTGGGCGTAGTGGATCCCACGGCCGCCAACCTCGTGGCCAAGACGGTGGACATCGAGATCGCCAAGTATGAGGGCACCATTTCCGGTGCCACCACCGCCCACTTCACCTACACCCGCACCTTCACCAACACCGCCGACAACTACACGATGACCCTGCCCTACTGCGCTGCCACCACCAAGAACGGCAAGGACGCCGCTGGTGCGCAAATCCTGGGCTTCAAGTGGTGGAACTTCACCTTCCCCACCCTGGCGGACACCGGCACCAGCGCCATCCCCGACTTCGTGGCAGCCGTGGGCGGCTCCGCCAACTTCGGCGGCATCTTCGGCCCGGCCAAGGCCTATGGCACCGGCTACGCCATTTGGGGCGACACCGCGAACCCCACGGGCTGGAGCACCAAATGGGCCGTGCTGGAACCCACCACCCTGCCCAAGGGCACCGTGGCCACCCCCTGGGTTGGCACCACCGGCGGCGGCAGTTTCGGGTTGAAGCTCCCCACGGGCGCCAGCACCGTGAACGTGACTGTCAGTTCCGTGGCTGGCTCCGCCACCCTGGTCAACGATGTCTCCGTGGTGGGTGGCATCATCACCATCACCCCCATCGACATCAGCAGCGCCGCAGGCATGACCACCATGACCACCTATGTCGCCACCGGCGCCACGGTGCGGGTCTACGGCGTCCCCCAGGCGGACGGCTCCATCAAGGCTTACTCCCTGAACTACTTCCACTAGGATCCAAGCAGCACCTGCTGGTTCAGACAGAGGGCGGCCGCTGCCACGGCCGCCCTCTCTTTGTTTGGGTTGAGTCCAACCTGGACGCCGTTGGAGCTTCCACAGGCCCCCCGGTCTGACTGGGTCTGGGATCAGGATTGTAGGTTCTGCTCTGCCCAGGCTGGATTCGGGGGCCGGAATGGCGCCGATCCATGCCCAGCATGGCTCTGCCAATTCACGATTACGACCTCATCATATTAATAGAATCTAGTCCCATAAGTATTCGGACTTATGGAATGCAACCAAACCAAACCCTAGCCTGATAGGGAGACCGAAGAAACGCGGCTTACCAGGATTTTTTCGTCCAGCATTGACCCATCAGTCCTGGGAAACGTGGTTGTAGTGCTCCCCCGCCGCAACCGGGGTTCGACCTTGCCCAGAAAAAACTTAAGACATTTCAATTGTCCTGTTTCTAATCTGGCACCCCGGATAACCGATTAGTAAGCCTGTAAGAATCAGTCTCAAATTCGCCTCAAATTCGCATCACGTTGACCCCGCCATGGCCCCCTCAGACGGGCGCAAGGGCGATGTATGTCCCACGGCCTTATCGCCAGGAGTACCTATGTTTCGCCGTCGCTTTGCCAGTTGTCAAGCGACACGAAAGTTGACCCACCCAACGACACGAATATTGACCCCCTTGGTATGTGAGCCGGTGGGGTGCCTGGAGCGAAGGCCGTAGGCCGAAGCGGAAGGCACCCCACCGGGGCGCGGCC
>Ga0209697_10003795_pt1 | contig 20198 bp, 8 predicted proteins | sample AliMusrvi5mmetaG_FD_184115 | JGI IMG/M metagenome (GOLD analysis project Ga0209697, IMG submission 184115) | Freshwater lake bacterial and archeal communities from Alinen Mustajarvi, Finland, to study Microbial Dark Matter (Phase II) - Alinen... | ecosystem: Environmental > Aquatic > Freshwater...
CGACGGGTGGCAGCGCGCTCTGGTTCGGCCAGACCACCACGACCTGGGACGGGATCGATGCCGCGCAGGCGGCCGGCCTGCAAAACTATAACGACGAAGCCTGGGTGCGCACCGCCGTCACCGCCCCCGGCACGGTCGCCTGGCGCTGGAAACTCAACGAGGTCACCAATGGCAATTCGCGCATCGAGTTTGCCGTCGATTCCAGCAATGTCGTCACTCTGTCCAGCACGGCGGACTGGACCCAGCAAAGCTATGCCGTCACCGGCACGGGGCAAAAGACGCTGCGGTGGCGGATGGTGCGCGAAACCTCGAATGCCGCAGCCAGCGGCGACGCGGCATTCCTTGACACCGTCAGCTACGTGCCGTGGGTCGCGCCCGCCGTGCAGCCGGCATCCAACATAGCCTACACCGCCTTCACCGCCAACTGGTCGGCGGTGACCGGTGCGAGCGGCTACTATCTGGACATCGCCACGAGCGCCGATTTCACCAGCGGCTTCGTCGTCACTAACAGTTCCGTCGGCAATGTCGTCAGTTACAACGCGAGTGGTTTGCAGGCCGGGACTGCCTACTACTATCGGGTCCGCGTCAGCGGCGCACCCGGGACGAGCGCCAGTTCGGCAACCGTCACGGTGACCACCACGTCCTTCCCGGCCCCGGTGGCGCAGGCGGCGAGCGGGGTGGGGCAAAACGGTTTCACGGCCAATTGGTCCACGGTGGCGGCAGCGACCAGTTACCGGCTCGACGTTGCCTCGACGGCGGATTTCAGCGGCGGTCTGGTGGTCAATAACACATCGCTCGCCACCACCAGCTACGCGGTGACGGGGCTGCTGCCTGGCACGAACTACTATTACCGCGTCCGTGCCGTCGGCGCGGCCACCAGCGGCAATTCCAACATCATGAGCGTCACCACGGTGGCGTTCGGGCCACCGGTGGCGCTAAGCGCGGTCAACATCACCTCCAGTGGTTTCACCGCCAACTGGGCGGCGCTGGCCGGGGCCACGAGCTATACGCTGGATGTCGCCACCGTGGCGGATTTCAGCAGCGGCGTGGCCACCTTCGCGGCGATCAGCGCGACGAGCTACAATGTCACCGGCCGGCTGTCGGGGACCACCTATTATTACCGGGTCCGCGCCACCGGTGCTCCCGGCACCTCGGGCAATTCCAACGTGATCACCGTCGTGACACCGGGCAGCGCTCCGATGATCGGAACACCGCCGCTGTCAGGGTTCATTACGGCTGGCCAGTCGGTCACGCTCACCGTCGTCGCCGGTGGCGGAAACCTGACCTATCAATGGTATCGCGGTACCAGCGGCAATACCGGCAGCCCGCTCAGCGGGGCCACCACGGCAAGTTTCACCACGCCGGCACTCACCCAGACGACCAGCTATTGGGTGCGGGTGAGCAACGGCTTGGGCAGCATCAATAGCGCGACCGCAACCCTGAAACTCATGCCACCCAGTCTCACACTGGCGGCGTGGGGAGCCGACGCCTCGTCACAGACGAAACTGCCGTCGGGGACGACGGGACTGGTGATGGTGGCGGGTGGCGACAGTCACACGCTGGCGCTCAAGCTGGACGGAACGGTGCTGGCCTGGGGCGACAACACGAGCGGGCAGGCGACGGTGCCGACAGGCCTGACCGGGGTGACGGCCATCGCGGCGGGCGGCGCTCACAGTTTGGCACTGAAGTCGGACGGAACAGTGGTGGGCTGGGGATATAACGGCAACGGCCAGACGACGATTCCGACCGGGCTGGGCGGCGTGGTCGCCATCGCGGCGGGACCGAACGGCAATCACAGTCTGGCATTGAAGGCGGACGGAACGGTGGCGGCGTGGGGTCGCAACGACTACGGCCAGACGACCGTGCCGGCGGGCTTGACGGGGGTGGTGGCGATCACGGCGGGTTATAACTTCAGCCTCGCGCTCAAGTCGGACGGAACGGTGATCGGATGGGGCTCCAACGGCTACGGCCAGACGACGATTCCGACCGGGTTGGGCGGCGTGGTGGCGATTTCGGCCGGGGCCTATCACAGCCTGGCGCTGAAGTCGGACGGCACGGTGGTGGCGTGGGGAGACAGTGCTTCCGGCAAGACAACGGTGCCGACGGGCCTGTCCGGCGTGGTTGCCATCGTCGCCGGGGCCAACCACAGTCTGGCTCTGAAGGCGGACGGGACGGTGGCTGCGTGGGGTAGCAACGCCTCCGGCCAGACCACGGTGCCGGCCGGGTTGACCGGTGTTGTGGCCATCGCCGCCGGAGCCAACCACAGTCTGGTGTTGTTCGAGGGACTCAGTCCCGTGCTGAAACTGGTCGGCGGCGGGACGAGCAGCTACGATTTGACCTTGAGTGCCTCGGCGGCGTGGACGGTCAACGAGACGCTCGATTGGGTGAGCGTGACGCCGGCGACCGGCAACGGCAACGGCGCGGTGAGCGTCGGCGTGGCGGCCAACAACTCGGCGCAGCCGCGCTTCGGAACCTTCGCCGTGGCCGGGCGCACCGCCATCGTCTATCAGGCCGGAGCGCCCGCCAACAACGGCACGCTGGCGGCGTGGGGCGACAACAGCTCGTTACAGACGAGCGTGGCCACGGGATTGACCGGGCTGGTGAAGGTGGCGGGCGGCGACAGCCACACGCTGGCGCTCAAGCTGGACGGAACGGTACTGGCCTGGGGCGGCAACTCGAGCGGGCAGGCGACAGTGCCGACAGGCCTGATCGGAGTAACGGCCATCGCGGCCGGCGGCACTCACAGTCTGGCGCTCAAGGCGGACGGAACAGTGGTGGGCTGGGGATATAACGGCTACGGCCAGACGACGGTGCTGGCGGGCTTGACGGGGGTGGTGGCGATCACGGCGGGTTCCAACTTCAGCCTCGCGCTCAAGTCGGACGGAACGGTGATCGGCTGGGGTTCCAACGGCTACGGCCAGACGACGATTCCGACCGGACTGGGCGGCGTGGTGGCGATCGCGGCCGGAGCCTCTCACAGCCTGGCGCTGAAAACGGACGGGACGGTGGTGGCATGGGGTTACAACACATCCGGCCAGACGTCGGTGCCGACGGGCTTGACCGGCGTGGTTGCCATCGCCGCCGGGGCCAGCCACAGTCTGGCCCTGAAGGCGGACGGGACGGTGGTGGCGTGGGGTAGCAACGGCTACGGGCAGACGACGATTCCGACCGGGTTGACCGGTGTCGTGGCCATCGCCGCCGGGGCCAGCCACAGCCTGGCGCTCAAGGGAGATCCCTTCGTCGCCCCGGTGATTACGACGCAGCCGCTCGACGTGGCCGTGACCGTGACCTCATACGCCACCTTCACCGTGGCGGCCGCCGGCACGGCACCATTCTCCTATCAATGGCAGGTGTCCACCGACGCCGGTTCCAGTTGGAGCAATCTGACCAACGCGGGTGACTATGCCGGGGTAGATCTAACGGACCTAACGGTAACCACGCGGGCGGGTTTGAACGGCTGCCAATACCGTTGCGTGGTGAGCAACAGCGTGGGACCTGCGATCAGCGGCGCTGCCACCTTGACCGACTCCGAACCTTTCGCCGCGGCCCTCTGGCGGCAGTTCTACTTCGGCAATCCGTCTAACAGCGGCAACGGCACGGACACCGCCACGCCCGATCACGATGGCATCCCGAACCTCGTCAAATACGGCCTTGTGATCACCCCGTGCACCTCGGGCGTTGATTCCCTGCCGATCGCCCAAACCCGCAGCTACGCCGAAGGCACCCGCCTGGCCCTCATCTTCACCCGCGATCCGGCCCGCAACGATATCACCCTGCAGGTGCAAGGCGCGAACAGCCCCGCAGGCCCTTGGACAAACCTTGCCACCAGCGCCAACGGCGCCGCCTTCACCGGCGTCGGCCTGGTGAGCGAAATCAACGCCGCCGGCAACCTCAAGACCGTGGAAATCCGCGACACCATCAATATGAGTGCCGCTCCCCACCGCTTCATGCGCATCGAGGTGACGCATTGAACCCGGGAATATGAATCCAGGTTTATCTTCTATCCGCCATCTTCGATCCCTGATCCTCAATCTCTCCCATCTCCAGCTTCCCTTGGTCCTAATTCCGAACGAAGACCGGAAACCCCACGATTCCCTGCTTGGCAAAGGCGGAGATCAGGGCGATGAACAGTTCTTCACGATGGACTACCGCGAAGCGATCGACTGGTTGTTTTCCACCCAGATGTTCGGGATCAAGCTCGGGCTTGAGAACCCGCGCCGTCTGCTCAGGGACTATCTGGCATATCCCGCCCATGGCACGCGGGTCATCCACGTCGCGGGCACCAATGGCAAGGGCAGCACCTGCGCCATGATCGACAGCATCGCCCGCGCCTGCGGCTGGCGTTGCGGGTTGTTCACCTCGCCCCATCTCATCGACTACCGCGAGCGGATCAAAGTCGGGGGCGCGGAGATCCCGGAAGAAGCCTGCGCGGACATGCTCACCGGGTTGAGAGACATATCTAGCAGGATGGAGGCTCACCCGACGTTTTTCGAGATCACGCTGGCGTTGGCGATGCGCTGGTTCCGCGAGCGCGAATGCGAACTCATCGTGCTGGAAACCGGCATGGGCGGCAGGCTCGACGCGACCACCGCGGTGCCGGCCGACGTCTGCGTCATCACCCCGATCGGGCTGGACCATACGCAATGGCTCGGCGACACGGTGGAAACCATCGCCGCGGAAAAAGCCGGCATCATCATGCCCGGCAAGCCGGTGGTTTCCGCACCGCAGGACGCGTCTGTTAGATGTGTCTTGGAGCGGGAGGCGAACGAGCGGCGCGCGCCGCTGGAGTTTGTGACCGAGCCGCTCGCGGGCTATCGGATCGCGCTGGCAGGCGAGCACCAGCGATGGAACGCGGCGCTCGCCGTGGAGGCCCTGCATCTCGCGGGCTTGCCGCTCAACACCGACAGCGTGCGTCATGGCCTCGCCCATGTCACATGGCCCGGACGCTTCGAACGCATCCGCCCCGAGGTGGTGCTCGACGGTGCCCACAACCCGCACTCCGCCAAAGTGCTGGTGGAAACCTGGACCGCCGCCTTTCCCGGCAAGAAAGCCTCGTTCGTTTTCAGCGCCGTTGCCGCCAAGGACATCGCCGGCATGTTGGAAATCCTGGCTCCCATCGCCGCGCGCTTCTTCATCTGTCCGGTGAACACACCCCGCGCCGCGCCCGCCCGAGAACTCGCGGCTTTGCTCCCGCCCGACGCGCCGCCGCACGAGTTATATGAAACCTTCCAGGCCGCCTTCGCCGCCGCCCAAGTCCACGGCCCGCCGATTCTGATAGCCGGCTCGCTGTTCCTGGTCGGCGAGGCCCGCGCGTTTCTAACTGGAATGGGGTTTCAGTCGAGCGCGCAATGATGAATCGGCTGAACGAAGAGCAGCACACGCGAGTTGCAACCGTTGAAGCATGACGCATTGGCAATTCCAAACAATTCTAGGGCACGCCGTTGCTGCAACTCGTTGGGGCTTATCGTAGTCCAGCGTGATACAAAACAAACGACTGATTTTCATTATTTCTCTTGGTTAGGTGTTACTTCCGTCTTGAAGGTGGCTTGTCCTTGCGCGTCGAGTTTGAGTGCAAGTTCCTCGACGTCTTTTTTGTCTGGATTGTAAAGGATCAGGCGCGCGGTGGCGTTGGGGTTGCCCTGCACTTGCCCGGTCTTGCTATAGCTCGTCACCGCTGAGTCAGCGTAGAGTAATTGCGGGTGGTTGCCGGATTTTTCCTGGATCCAGAAGGCGGCGCAGCGTTCCACGCCGACAGCGAGATCCACCGGCATGCCCTCGGTCTGCAAGCGGGCTCCGGCGAATTCACCGCGGAAGACATAGGCAAATTCGCCGTTGGGGGTCTGGGTGATTTCCTGGACGAGGTAGGTCTTGGTTCCATCGAGCCAACGCAGCTTGGCGGCGAAGGCGTTCTGTTTGTTCAAAGCCAGATGGTTGATGGCAAAAACGAGCGCCTTGGTACGGCGTTCGTCGGTGAACATCCAACACCACGGGCCTTCGTTCTTCATCCAGTCCGGTCCATTGTACACCGGTCGCATCAACTCACCCAGAACGGCTTTGATGCGCGGGTTGTTGCGCCAGTCGTTGAAGACCCGCAGGTGCGCGACGGATTGCGGCGACCAATCGCCCGGCCACGAATAGATGCTGGTGTGGCGGGCTAACAGGAATTGGTAATACCACAAGGGGGAATCTTTCCAGGCGGCCCCGGCATTGCCGTCCTCGCCCCAGGTCGAGAGCATCCCTTCCAGCGGGAACATGCCGACATCCGCGAAGAGGTCGCGCACATCGTCGTTGTATTCCGTTCGACGGTACATGCCGGCTATGCCGTTGTCTGCCAGATGCAGCAGGCCGACATTCTGGTTGCCATGAGAATCCCCCGCGCCGGGTCCGGCAGGGTTGTCCACCTCGCAGGTCGTCTGCATGATGAAGTCCGGGTGCTGCTGCGCGATGGTGTTCATATACCGGCGCATGCCGAGGATTTTCCGGTACACCGAATCACTGGGGTGCGAGTAGGCGGTTGCCTGGTCGGTCTTCCACAGCAGTCCGGCGTCCACCTGATCCCACGCGGTATGGTATTTTCCCAGCAGCGTTTCCCGCATCTGCTTGAGCTTGAAATCCACGTTGGCCGGATCCGCGCAATCGCGGCCATTCCCCCACCCCTCGGTGCAGATCTTGCCCTGCAGGCTGAACCAGTGGCCCGGTTTCATGCCGTTTGCTAGAATAAAATCGCACAGTGCCGGCATGTCCGTCCATTGCCCTTTCGGGTCAACCCCATCCGACGGCTCGTACCAGAAGTCATCGATATGGATGCGATCAAAGCCCGCGGCTTTGGCCTGCGGAATGACAATCTTACGATAGTTCTCGTCCGTGCGATTCCCTTTCCATTGCCAGTCATTGGTCGATAGGACATGCGCCGTGTCGTGGAACTTGTAGCGCTTGCGGAAATGTTCCGCCACCGCCACGCGCCCGTCCATCACGTCGCCCGTGAAGACACCAACGTTGACCGCGAAATACTCGACCTCCTCCTGCGGAAACAGCACAAGCTGCACGGCTTTTGGGTTCGTCGCCACACGCACTGCCTTGGCACCATCCCAGACAAACAGTCCTAACAACTTATCCTTGCTGTGCGCCTTGGCGCCCCCCGGCTCAAGGCACGTCGCCCAGTTGTTCTCCGGGATCATGAACCAGCCGTCGCCCGTGTCGTAGCGCAGCAGGGCATTGCGCCCGCCGTTGCTCAATCCGCCCTTGGACGCCGTCCAATTCAGGATCCCCTCAATCGCGTAGAGCGTGTGCGGCTTGTCGGGCAGATTCAGGCTCAGCACGTCGGACGCTTGGATGGACACCTTGTGATCCGTCGGGTTTTTCACCCACGAGCTATAGCGGACCGCCGCACGGCCATCGTGGATTTCAAATACCTGGCGCGTCAGGACGGCAACCGGCTGGCTGCGTGTGAGGAAAATTTCCAGCCGTTTGCCCCACGTTTTCCCGTAGCACTCGATGTCGGCAACAGCGGTGCCTGCCAAGGTCCAGCCGTCGTCGTCGGCCGTCACCATTCCCCCATCGATCACATGGGAGAACAGAGGCACGGGCGGCTGGCCTGCCAAATAATCAACCTTGGATTGCAGGTTTGTTAGAGACCGGAGCACCAGTCGCCCGTCCTTGAATTCAATCGTCAGGGAGACGACCTCATTGTAAAGTTTCCAGCTATTGCCAGCCGTCTTGCTGATGGCTGCCGGTTGCTCAGCGGCCAGGACTCCCGCGAAAGTGAACAGCAAACTAAGAATAGCGACAAGTGTGATTTTCATAGCATTTTCATTCGTGTTTTTCAAACAGTAGAAATGCGGAGGCGCATGACTTGCCATCGCCCAGTTTGACTGGCAAACCTTGTGTTTTGAGTTGAGTTCCGGTGAACGCGCCACGATAGACCGGCGTGCCGTCCCCGTCGTTGAAGGACGCCACTTCGTTGACCAGGTAAATCTTCGAGTCGTCGAGCGTGCGCAAGCGCGGTGAGAAATCCGCCGGAACCATGCCAAAGCCCACGCAGACAAGCAGCGCCTCGTTTTTCGCAGGGTGGGTGTAGCTCCACGCGTAGGGTCCTGTGTTGTCCTCGCCGATCGCGAGCGGATGGGCCACCTCGCGCAACAAGGCGCTGATGCGCGGACTCTTGCGCCAGTCGTTGAAACGCCGGAAAAACATACGCTGCTCGGGCGTCCAGCGTCGGACATCGCTGTAGTAGGTGCTGCACCCGCACAGGAGCGAGGCGTAAACAGCCTGCGCCGTGAACATGTCAGGCTGCGGATCACTCCTGTCTTCACCATGGACTTGGACGGCGGCTTCGAGCGGCATCAAGCCGATGTAGTTCATCGAATCACGCAGATTTGCTTGAACATCCGCAAACCCACGAGCGCCGTCGGTGCGCTTGTACGCACCGGCCTGGCCGTTCTCACCGATGAGCATCAGACTGACGCACTGGTCGGTCGCTCCGATAGGATTTTCTGTTTCACAGGTGGTGAGCATCTGATGGTCCGGATATTTGCGTGCCATGTCTGTCATGTAATTCCGCAGGTTCACAAATTTGCGGTAGACGTTGTCGGATGGATGGCTGTAGGCGGTCGGCGTGTCGTTCAGCCACAACTCGCCGAGGTCAATCATCTGCCAGGTGCAATGGTATTTCGAGATCAGAACATTTTCGACCCGGTCGCGTTTATAGGTGACAAACGCAGGATCGGCCAGGTCGCCGCCATCGCCCCATCCGTATGAGTTAACCCGGTGCGGCACTGTCGGCGAACTGTGCATGGTGAAGTAGTACCCCATCTTGATGCCGAGGGAATTGGCATAGTCGGCGAGTGCGGGCAGATTACTGGTGAAGCCTGGTTTTGGCTCTACGGCGTCGGAACTGAAGTGCCCGTTCCAAGTCCAGGTCACCTGCCAGCGGTCCATGCCCGTTTCTGCGAGCGCGGGTAACAGATATTTCCGCGCCATGTCGTCGTTTTGGAAATACTCTACGCAGTACTCCTGGAACTCCATCTGCGGCAGCGGATCATGGTATTTGAAGCATTTTCGAAAATGTTCAGCCACGGCCGCGCGGCCATCCAGTGCGTCGCCGGTGAACGGCTGGAGGTTGACCCAGAAATACTCGGATCGCTCGTGGGGAAAAAGCGTCAGTTGGACGGCGGTCGGATTGGTGAAAATCCGCACACCCTCATCTCCACCTGCAAGGACATTCATGAACAGGAACGGGGTGTTGGGGTCCCCCTTTTCTGCGCCGGGCGCAAGTGACGTACACCAATTGTTCTCGGGCAATATCGCCAGTCCGTCACCGTCCGCATAGCGCAACAGGCAATTACGCTTTGCCTTTTCCAACCCCTTCGTCGTGCTGGCCCATTTTGTTTGCCAGGGGACATAGTCAAGGGTGTGCTTGCCGACCGGCACCTTGAGCGAAAGAATGTCCGAGGAAGAGATCACCCGCTCACGGGAGTCGTCGTTCTTGATGAAGCTGCCGTACCGCAACCCGGAACGTCCGTCATAAACTTCAAAGACCAAGGTCACCGTGATTTTATCCGCAGGCCGGGCCAAATCGACGGATACCGACTTGCCCCAATGTCTTCCAAATGATTTGATGTCGCAGACCACCACGGGGCCAAGCACCCATTTCCCGTCAGTTGCCTTCATCTCCAGGCCATCGACCACATGGCGAAACAGAAGGCTGTTGCCCGGCCCGGTCAGACATTCCTTACCCGACTCCTTGTTGAAAAGACGGGTCAGATCGATGCTTCCAGCTTGGAACAAAACCACGGCCTTCAGGACATCGTTTTCCAGCGTCCATGCCTTGCCGTTCGCCTTGATCGTCGCCCGTTCTTCCGCCGCCAGGGAACCAACGCAGCAGGCAAACATCCATACGACTGGCGCGGTCATCCTTATGCTTGCTAGAACTTGCATATTATCTCCTTCAGTTATCAAAATCCGCGGATCAAGGGTTGGCCACCACTCCCATGTCGATAAGTATCAAAAAGCAGGTTGGTCACTTGGCCGATCCATCGGTCACTTCCTCGATCTTGAACTTTACCATCCCGATGCCACGGAAGCCATGGTCGTCCTCACTGGTGCCCGTGAAGAAGCAGGTGAACGTTCCGTCTCCTTCGTCAATGAGATCGTGCGGGGTGCGAATGACGTGCCACCATGGCTTTTCCCCGGCGTTGAAGCCGGCACGGATATCCACCGCCTGTCCATGCTCCGCCGGCCAATCCCGACCGTCCGAGGACCAGGTGAAGCCAATCTCGGAAAGGTTCGGCCCGGCCACTTCATCATGCAGGAAATCGAACGTGGCGACCCAGTAGTCCTTGCCGCTCTTGGGTCCGCGAATCCGAATCGGCATAGGGTTCTCATTGAAGCCGGTCGGATCGATGAGCGGTTGCGACTCATTTCCCAGTTGGGTGTAGGGACCGCGCGGCGAGGGTGCGGAGGCCAGGGCGACCCACCATTTTCCCCAGGTCTTGGTCTCGGGCTGCAGAGACGACCAATTGTCGCCGCCATAGAAGACCAGCCACTTGCCATCCTTGGCGAGGAACGGAGTGCTGACCGAGCTGACGGATGCCGTTTTGGGGTAGCCGACGCCCGGTTTAAGGACTTCCTCACCAGGGAAATCGTACGGGCCGCTGATGCCATCCCGCCCTTTGACCTTTGAGGATGCGCAACGCAAGGTGCCGCCGGGACTCCAACTCTGCTGCGGCTTGGCGAACAACGCATAGTAGATCTGCCACCGATCCGCTTCCGTATCGAAAAACGGCATTGGCGAGCAGGACAACGTCCAGAGACCCGTTGCTTTGTCGGTATAGGGCGGCACCAGCACCTGGTCGTGACGCCACTGCAGGCCGTCCGAGGAAACCCAGTGATCCAGCCGACAGTGGCTCCAGTCGAGCGTTTCGTAAGAATGGGCGAAGAGGTGGTATTCCGATTTGCCCCGGACCGTAACCTTCACCGTGTTTCCACCCTCGAAACCGCCGGGAATTTCCTCCGCGCCTGGTGTCTTGCTGTTGATGACTGGATAGGGCAAGGTCTTAACAACCACAAGTTTCAGTCGTGGCAAACTCTTGGTATCGGCTGAATGGGCGAGTGTGGCACTGAGAATCAGGGCGGTGAGCGATGAGAATAGTTTCATGGGATAAGGTGTGATGAATTGAATTGGGCGAGGCTAGGCAAGGGGGGATTTCATTTTCCGTTAGGTTGTTAAAATCCTCCCTTAAAATCTTTTGGGGATACCTGTAAATTCAATCGTTTATTGATCTATTGGCTCACCAGTCATCGGTTCGGAAAGGAGATGCCGGCAGACCTTCGTTGTTGTAGAGATTGCAGTCATCGCCGGACATGGTATAGGCATAACGGACGGCGACCGGCTTGGGCACTTCGGGGCTGGACACGACCACGGTCTTGCCGTCGATGACGGCATTGGCCCACGCCCACTTCTTGTCCTCGCCAGCGAGGGCGAAGTGCTTGAGTTTGCCCTGCGGATCCTTGACTACGGGGGCAAAGCCTTTCTTACTGGCCACGATCAACCCGGAGCCAACGCTGTCGAAAACAATCCGGATCTTGTTGCCATCTATCTTTATTTCCTTGTACAACGGGCCGCTATAGATCAGATCCTTTTTGCCGTAGTCCTTGGCCAGGGCCCACAGCGCGAGACGCCCGCCCACATCGCGCTTGTTCTTGGGATGGATATCCCCGGGCTCTCTGACATCGGCAAGGTCCATGGTCACCGCCATACCCGTGTGCGGGATGGTGAGGGCTTTGAATTGGGCCATGCGGATCTTCGCCCAGCCGTCGCCGCCTGCGGGATCCTTGCCCGCGGGAGTGTAGTCCGAACTAAACCTGCCGGCCAACTGGACAATGTAGAACGGGAAGTCGCCTTCACCCCAGGCCGTCCGCCAGCCACCGATGAGGGCGCGCAATTTTTGATAGTAGGTCTCGCCTTCGTCGCCGTTGGACTCGCCCTGATACCAGATCGCGCCCTTGATCCCGTAACGAATCAGTGGATGAATTTTCCCGTTATACAGGCAATGCCAGGTCGAGGGATAGCTGCCATCGGACTTATACTCAGTCGGCAGACCGGTGACGGGTGGCAATTCCTTCACGGCGGCCAAACCCTCAGGCGAGATCCAAGGCTCGATGCGGGTGCCGTTCCAGGCTGTCTTGATCAGGCCGATGGGGACTCCAGTTTCCAATTGCAGCTTGCGGCCGAAATAGAGGCCCACTGCCGTGAAGCGGTTGCCCGTGGTCGGCTTGCAGGGAAGCCAGGCGGCGATTTCCTCCGACGTCCCGTTGCCGCGATTCACTTTCACGTCCGTCTCAGGGCGCATCGACGGCTCGTTGACCAGATGGAACTGCCGCAGCAGTGGAACATCGAAATCCTTCTCATCGTAGGGTTTGGGATCAAGCTCGGTGTGGTAGGCACCGGGCGTGAAATCCATGTTAGACTGGCCGCTGCAAATCCACACATCACCCACCACCACATCCTTGAGGGTCAGCGTGTTTTTACCGGTCACGCTCATCGTGGCCGGGGTGGCGTTGGCTTTCATCGCGACGAGCTTGACGCACCAGGCACCCTCTTTGTCGGCGCTCGCCGCCTGGGTCTGGCCCGCGAAGGCGACCGTCACTTTCTCGCCGGGTGCCGCCGTCCCATAGACTGCGACTGGAATGTCTCGCTGGAGAACCGCGTGGTCGTCGAACATAGGGTTTAGCTTTACGTCCGCACTGGCGGACAGCGCGGCGAGTATGAATGCCGCCTGAACTGATAATGTCTTCATGTTACTTATCCCTTTCATTTTGTTGATTCCTTTCAATGTTACCATTACATCCGCCAGACATCGATTTCGAAGATGGACCACACTTGTTTCTTCGTCCCGGTCTGTTCAATCTTGATGTACCTGCCGGTTTTTGTCGGGAACTTGGCCGTGGTAATTCCCCACCTCTCGCCGGTACCGGTAGCCACCGCAGTTCCCCAGTTGGTATTGTCATCGGAAACATAGATGGCATACCCTGCCGGGCTGTCATAAATCGCCCAGACATTATCCATGACGATTTTGTCAAAGCTCTGGCGTTCCTTCAGATCAATGGCAAACCATTGTCCCGGAACTTGATCCGTCATCGTCCGCCATCCTGTCCAATAATCTCCGTCAATGGCATTTGCCGCACTTGCATCCGCAGTCAGATTTACGTTGCCCTTGCCACCGTTCCATGGACCCGCCTCAAACGTTTGATGATCCACACTAGCTGATGCGGTCCATGATTTCTTGTTCAGCTTCACGCCGGTTTTCCCTGCAACCGCAGGTTGTTTCGGCGTTGTCATCTTGACACTTCCCACACCGACGAACTTCCACGTTCCAGGCTTTACTTTGAATGTCACATGCTTGGCATCCTCGCTGTTGAATGAGACCCCATCGACCTTGCCCACGTAGGAACCCTTCCAGATTGCCGCCCCATTGACCGTGATGGAATCCAGTTTCGTGAACGAGCACTTGGGAATGCCGATGATTGCCGTCGTGTTTGAAGGAGATGTTACGGACAGACTGTAATTTGACGCGGATTTCCTGATTGAAACCGCCACCTGCCCCTGCAACGTCGGTACGGTGGTATCGATGGAGGTAAGAAACGCCTCCTGCGGCAGCACATGATAGAGATTCCAGCCCGGAGTTTCCGGGGCCACCCCCGCAATGAATCTGGAAAGGATGGTATTGGGATTGTTCCATGCGTGATTAAGCGTCAGGTAATTGGCGCAATCCGTGCCCGTTTTAATGTCAAATCCCCTCTCCATATACTCCCATAACGTCGTGAAAGTGGCGTCAATCTGCCCCCTGTATCGGTTGGCCATCCGGAGCAAGGCTTTCTCCTGGCTGCCCATCACGCAAAGCGCCTCCATCATCCAGCGTTCAAAATAGGGACCGCTGGTCCCCTCTATTCCTATCAGGTTGGAGATCACACCGTACTTCGATCTGTCCGCAAGCCCAGAGCATACCGCCATCGCATTGGCCCGTTCGTCAAGAATCGTTCCCGACCTGTACCCGTCCTCTTTCCAGAACACCCGGTTAAAGTTTTTCCTGATGCTGTCGAGTTTGGCGTCAATCGCGGGGATATCCTCAACATGTCCGGTCGCCTGGGCCATCTTCTTGAGGGCGGATAATGCACCGAAATACTCTGCGGCCTGGATTACTTTAAAGTCCTGTTTTCCCGTCCCCCAGTCATACCAATCATAAATATCGACCAAGGCAGTTGTCATAAACCGATAATCCGGCAGTCCGTTGGCCCCCATGTTGTATAGATCGAGATACTTCTTTGTGCCGGGATAGATCTGCTTGAGCGTTTCGAGATCTCCGGTGTAAAGATAATAGGTCCAATCGCCATATTCGCCGTGGGCGATGAGATTCTGCCCGGCAAGCTGGCCGACCTGTTGTGTGCGTATGAAATTCTTTGCCAGTTTGTGCGATGACAGATCCAAGGCGTAAAAGCACTCCTCCATTTCCAGGACCGCATCTCCCTGCCATTCGCCCCGCTCCCTGTCAGGACAGCCCATGAAACAATTGTTTCGTAAGCAGAGATACAACGTCCGGGTCGCCTTTTTCCAAAGCGTGTTATAGTCGCTGTCACTGCATGAAAATGTGCCTGCAAACTTGGTGTCATATCCTGTCTCCCGGAATTTCACGCCAAGGACCGTCACGCCGGCTGGGATGGTATAGATCGCGCCCTCTCCGGCGGTCCAGTCCTGCATTTCGTACGCTTGTTCCCCTTCCACGGTCGGATATTTCTGCACAGGGGTAGTGCAACGCATCAATGGGTTGGAAGAATCAAATTCGATTATCTTGCCTGCCGCGTCGGCCTTTACCCGTATCCACATGGTAAATTGGGCATTGTAAGGCAATTGGCAGACAAGCTTCCATGGATTCGCTTCCGCATGAGGCAGATCCTTAGACGTATAGACATACTCCTTCAACCCATAGTCATTGGTACCTTCGGCTCTATAGGTCGCCTTGGTGATGGTTAGCGGCCTGTCAGCAGAACCCTTGATCTCAAGACCTCCACCCTCTCTTACTGCCTTTCTGCCGGTTTCATTACCAAGGTTGAACTCGACAACGAGTTCCTTTATCCCCGGTATCTGTAAGCCGCCGCCGAAATTGCTGTTGTTCGCCTCAATCGAAAGCACATTATTCTTCACCGCCTCCCTGACCTTGGCAGTAACATCAGCCTCAGCGGCCACAGCGTTCGGAAACACCGTTAACAGCCCTATTATAGCCATGCATATTCTTTTCATATTATTCAGTATGTATATTCCGTTCATTGTGTTAATTTCCTGTAAACATCCAATTCATAAATCGACCAGTGATAAAGGGCATTGGCTCCGGTCTGCGTGACCCGGAGGTAGCGCGCGGTCTGAGGGGGAAAGGTAATGGTGGTCATTCCCAGGTGCCCCGAGCCGGTTGCGATGGGATCGCCCCAATTCGCGCCATCGTTTGATACTGTCACCGCATACTTGTCCGGCGAATCCCACTGCGCCCACGAATTATCGAGCACAATCTTATCGAACTTCTGCGGCGTCCGCATATCGACCTGAAACCACTGGCCGGGATACTGGTTGGCCGCCGTCATGTCCCGCCAACCGGTCCAATGATCCCCATCAATCGCATTGGCGGCGGACACGTCGAGCGGTGTGCTGTTGAACATCCACACGCCGTCCGCCACGGAGGCCGAAGCAACCCACCCGTTCTTCCCAAGCGCCGTGTCGTTTGGAGGCGGCGGCGGCGGCGGTTTGGGGGAAGTCATCGGCAAACTGCCCAAGCCGGTAACTTTCCATGTCCCCGGAGCCACATTGAATTTCACATAACCGGCGTCCTCCCCATTCCAAGTGACACCGGGAACTCCGTCGCGGTAGGAACCGTTCCAGACGATGGTGTCGTTCACCTTGATTGAATCGAGCTTCGAGAACGAACCCTTTGGGATGCCCACGACCGCGGTCGTGTTTTTGGGAGATATCAGGTTTAGGGCATACTCCGACTCGGTCTTCCGCATATCCACCGTGATATTGCCCTTGATGGACGGAACGACAACCATGATGGCGGTGAGGAAGGCTTCCTTGGGCAAGACGTGATACCGGGTCCAGCCCGGCGCTTCCGGCGAGACACCCGCGATGGTTTGCGAAAGGACCAGGGACGGATAGTTCCACCCGTGATTGAGCGAGGAACCCACTTCAAACCGATTCTCGGTCAACCACCACCGATTGTAAACTTCCCAGAGGGTGGTAAAGCTGCATGGGATCATGGTTTGATAACGTTCATACATCCGCAGCATGGCAGAGTCCTGTCTTCCCATGGTGCAAAGGGCTTCACAAATCCAGCGATCGAAGAAATTGCTCGAGTTGGTCACCTGGGCCAGCACATTCGTGTAGATCGAGTTCCATTTGGAGCTGTCGGCCAGCCCGGCATTGATGGCCATCGCGTTCGCGTGATCGTCCGGAGTGGTCACGTCGGTGGACATATAGAAATTTCCTTTCCAGTATTTGCTGTCGAAGGTGTCTTTGATACCGGCGAGCTTGTTGTCGATAGCTGCGGTATCAGCGGTGTGTCCGGTCGCCACCGCCATCTTCCTGAGGGCCAGCAGGTCGATATACATGAAGCAGGTTTCCACCACCGCGGTATCCGTTTTGTCCTTGGTTCCCCAATCAAACCACGTCTTCCGATTGCCGAACTGATACGTATCGAACAGGAAAGTCCTGGTCTGGTCATAGACAGCGCGGATCGATTCCAAGTCGCCCGTCTGCAAATAGTAGAACCACAAGCCATACTCCCCGAGAAACTCCAAGTGTTGTCCGGGATAGAACTTGGGTTCCAGCTTCCGCAGCACCAACTCTTTGCACAACTGATGGGACGCCGCATCGAAAACATAGAAGCACTGATTCAACTCCGGGGTGCCATCGCCCCAAAAGCCGACCCGTTCGCGGTCAGGGCAATCATAAAAGTGGTCTCTCATGCAGACGTAAACCGTCCTGGCACCTTTTTTCCATAGTATATTGTAATCATTGTCATTGCACTGAAACGAGCCGGCAAATGCGGTGTCGTACCCGGTTTCCCGGTACTGCACCGCCTTGACGGTGACACCCGCGGGAATCGTGTAAACGGCGCCTTCGCCGCTAACCCACTTTTTGGCTTCAATGGTTTGTTCGCCTTCCCGGGTGGTGGCTGTTTCCGTGGGGGTCAGGTAGATGACGAGCGGATTGCTGGAATTGAACTGGATTGACTTTCCCCCGGGACTCTCCAGTTGTATCCAGGGTTGGAAATGGCAGTTGTACGGAATCGTACACACCAGCCTCCATGTGTTCGTCTCGGAATGCGGGAGGTCTTTGGATAGATGGTCGTACTTTCTCAATCCATAGTCCTTGATCACGTTCGTGGAAGCGCTCGCGGGAACTCCCATGGAAACGGGGGATGTCAGGGGCTGGGTATCTTTCGCCTGCTCAGCCCGGGCAGACCCGGATAATCCTAGGCAGGTCAGAAGCCCCAGGATCACGGCCATTTTCAATACCACCGCTCCAGGGCCATTTTTGCCGGATATCCCGCGCGTTTGTTTTGTTGTCATTTCTTCGCTGGTTCCATTCCGGTTTGCTCGGACGGCGGCGCGGCGGCACTTGCCTCGGCTTTTCCGGCCACCAATCCCATGTCGATAAGTTGCAACATCAGATCCACGACCAATTCACTTGTATAAGGACTACCTCGCCACTCAAATCCCTGGCCACGTTCCAGCCACGGATCGGCGATCGCCTCGGTCATGGCCCCCTTGTATGGGCCGTCAGCAACTTGCACGTGGAAGTTGAGTTGCATCACGCGGTCCTTCAGTTGTTCAAACAACGGATTGCCGGTTTTCTTGAACAGGCGGTCCAGGCATTGGATCTTGCGATTGCCATAGCAATAAACGGAATACTGGTTGAAGTGCTGCTGCTCGCTGTGCGCACACTGTGTGGGTCCCTTGACCCAGCTCAGTTGTTTCGGACACCAATAGAGCAGAGCGTAATAGGCATTTGCCACAGCGCGGTCCAAGCTCTCCTTGTCGCCTATCCTGTCGTGTTTGTTCAACCAATATTCCACCACGTCGTAGATACTGTCCTGCTCGAAATCGCCAGGAGGCAGATCCGGATGCGCGCCGGTGTACCAAAATCGCCCTTCGACGTTCGCTCGGAGGAACCTCTCGTGTCCGGCGCTGGCCTTGAGACAACGTTCATCACCTGTGATTTTGGCAATCATCGGCAATCCCACCAGCAAGCGGCCGCAAACCACGGACTGTGACTTCTTTCCGGACCCGATATCCACCACCTGCGGGAAACCTCCGTCAGGGTTCTGCTGAGCCAGCACCCAGTTCAAAGACGCCATCGCCGCCTTGTACCAGTCCTGGCGGTCAACGCCCTCCTTTTTCTTCACACGCTGCCAGGTTTGCAGGATGTATCGAACCATATACGCATTGAGATCCACCTTGTAGCCGTCATGGCTCCAATCCCTGCTGCAGAACTCCGGCACCGCCTGCTTGAAATACCAACTTGTATGGAATACCCCGCTGGGCTGCTGACCTTTGATGGCAAAGTCGATCTGTTCGAAGGCACGGTCCCGCCATACCTTGTCACCGGCAATCTCGTACTGGAGATACTCGTAGAATGCAATGACCGGATTGTTGCCCACATAAACAAACGGCGTTCCCTTGTGATGTTCGTATCCGATGCCCGGTTTCCAGCTCTCCATATTTCGCCGACCTTCCAGGGCGAGGGCGAATGCCTCCCGCGGCGTGCGCACGTTGAGCGAATCATCCACCTTGTAATCGTTGACCTTGATCCACGCCTCCATGATCCCGGTGATGGCACCGGCGAATTCACCCGCATCGCTCAGGAACAACTGCAATGGCATTTCGTACTTGGTCCCGGCCGCCAGTGTGCCGCCACCGCAGCGGAATTGCGGGGCTGTCCGGCGATTGGCAAAGTGAAACCCGGTCTTGCCGGTCCATGTGTTAGGGTTGAGATAATCGGATCTGCTGTCGATGGCGAACAACGCCGCCAGCGACTGGTCCGGGCGATACACCAGCACACCGGGCACGCCGCAATAGCGCATCGGTGCAATGGCCGCCTCCTCGCTATTGCCGGCCCACGGATAGCTTTGCACACGCCAGTCGTTGGTGAATCCATCATGATATGCCAGGCACACTTCCCAGCCGGTCAGCTCCTTGTCCACCGACCATTTGGCCGTGAGATTCACTGCGGGCAGCTCGTCGCGCAACCCCACATCCAGCGTCCACGAGAAACTCGCGCCATCAATCACCTGTTGGCCCTTCAGACAGGCCGCTCGCGCATCCACCCTCTCGCTCCGCGACGCCGCCAGCCAGCGGACTTCTCCGCTCTTCACATTGCGCAGGGCCAGCAAGCCCTTGGTGGCCGGTTGCTCCAAAGCCTTGCCATGAAGCGACAGGGTTCCCAAGGTCCAGCCAGCGGTCGTCCGCTGCAATTCCCACTTCACGCCACCGCGGTTCTCAAGAACCATTGTTTCGTCATCCGGTACGATGTTGCTTTGCGCCGAAGTCATCGATACCAACAAGATCGCGGCGACGACGCACGATCTAACATATCCGTGACCTCTGGGGTTGTGTTGCGAAGGTTTCATGGCAGGGTGGATTGAAACCGATAAACGCCGGAACCCACGGCATAGACGGCGGCACGGTTTTCCATGCGCAGGAACTTCACGCCCGCGGCTGCGGCGGCAGGATTGTTAGATTCGGTGACTCCGGCGGCGTCCTTGGCCGGGACATGGACCGTAGCGGTGGTGTTGATCGGGATTGTTATCTCCAATGTCAGTTTGCCACCATCGCGCTGCCAGTTGCTCACGATGCGGCCGTGGACGGAATCATAGCCGCACTTCACCCAAGTGAGGTCTCCAACGACCGCGGGCTTGATGAGGATCGTTTTGAAGCCGGGAGCGGATTCATCCGGGCGGATGCCGGCCAATCCTTGATAGAACCAACTGCCCGGGCTGGCAAAGCACGAGTGGATTTGTGAGGCAAACCCGTTCCACTGTTCCCACAGCGTGGTGGCCCCTTGCTCGAGCATGTGGCCCCATCCCGGATAGGTCTTCTGGCTGAAGATGGTGTTGAGCAAATCGTCGCGGCCGGCTGCCTGCAGGTATTGGACG
>Ga0209697_10003797_pt1 | contig 20198 bp, 7 predicted proteins | sample AliMusrvi5mmetaG_FD_184115 | JGI IMG/M metagenome (GOLD analysis project Ga0209697, IMG submission 184115) | Freshwater lake bacterial and archeal communities from Alinen Mustajarvi, Finland, to study Microbial Dark Matter (Phase II) - Alinen... | ecosystem: Environmental > Aquatic > Freshwater...
GGCGTTGCGATTAGCAAGGAACCCTGGGTTGCTTGCTGATTTGCAGACGAGACTGGAATCCAATCGCAAGACGTGCGGATTGTTCGATGGCGGACAATTTGCCCGAAACATTGAAAAGGCGTACGTCACCATGTGGGAGATTTACATGGCTGGCGAGAAGCCGCGAACATTTACCGTGAGCCCAACGTGAAATTAGCTGGAGCGACTGGGCAAAGTCGCGTCGTCAAACCCGCTCATTGTGGGTGGCAGCCCAAGATTTTTTCGCGGAGTCACAAGCTATCTAATGAGGGGTGTTTATTCTATCGCCGACATGGTCTGAGTGGACTATTCCAGCAGAAAGCCTATGTTGTTAATTATTTTCTGGCACATTAGAGTACTCAGCCGCTGCCGCATTCTCGGATTATTTTCGGTCGAGGGGTACTTGCTTGTAGCAGGAAGGTACGATAACCTGCCCGACGATCCATGTCTCCTTTGATTTGCAGGAACATCAACATGAAACACCTTATACTTTGCCTGTCGTTCCAGACACTTCTTATGCCTGCCGTGCGTGGAGCAGTCCAAGATGTAACCGATAGCGGAATTGTTCGTTTGCAGTTCCCTCTGGCCGGCCATATTCCGGCACTAATTAGCCATCACTGGCCGTTCTTTCAGTGCTCAAAGGACATGAAGTACGTCAGCGCGAGCTCTGTAATGTTAAATCCTCTTACCGGGGAACTTCTTACTCCAATGCGTCAGCACCTCAAGCAGGGCTTCTTCTCCGCCAGAGGCTCGCCGCGAAACATGCTTATGCTACCATCCAGCACTCAAGTCGTTGATTTTGCTAGCGGAAAGGTTCTGCTCAATATTCCCGGCATGAATCATCTGTGGACGTCCGTCTGGGGAAAGCCGTTACACGAGGTGCCAATCGTGGTCGCTGCTGTGCCAGCGAGGAATGGCGTTGTCGAGGTTTGGAACCTTGACTTGCTCACCCGCGTTCTGGAGATCCGCGATAACGCTCTATGGGCGGACATTAACGGCCCTCTTCAACAACGAGAGTGGTTTACCGCGTCCCAATCGGGCACAATACTCGCTTGGTTGACGCCAGAAGGCGAGGTCCATGTTTGGGATCTCCGTACGCGTGTCGGCCGTCGATCGGTGTTGGGGACCATCGGCAAAAAACGCGACCCTTCCATGCATCACGCCTTGCAGGTATCTCCTGATGGTCGGCAGGTCGCCGTTGTCGAGCACAAGGTGCAGCCCAACGAGCTTCCAGCTCTGAAACCCATCTTGATTGAGGTGGCCATACACCATTTCCGGATAGCGGATCGCTCACACAAGGAACTGCACATTCAAGTCTACCGTAATCAGTTCCAGTATCCGGACGGTTTTTCAATGTTTTTTGCGCCGTCCGGGAACGAACTAGTAGTGTTCGGGGGCAGGCCGAATGTGAGCGTGTTCGATGTGGATACCGGCCGTCGCGTGCGAAGCTACGTCCCGTTCGTCTCACGAAAGGACAGCCCCAATGGCCGATATCGCGACTTAATCCTCTCAAAAGACGTATTTGCCCTTGTCAGTATGAATCATTGCAGATTTCGGCCGGTGAAGGGCATTGACGATTATCCGAAAATGACGGGTTGGTATCGTCCACGCTATGATGCGATTTCTCCCGACGGGTTTTATTGCTTTGGCGAATTCTCAGATGATGGAACGATCAGGGAAATTGCTACGGGCGAGGAGATCGTGATCGCAGATCAGATTGGTCTTAAAATCTTCCCGAGGTGGTATTCGCCCGATGGGAAATACCTGATCACATCCGGCAATAAAGATCGTACTCACAGCACTTCCGAGGAGTCGATATGGCACCTCTCGGAGCTTTCGCCGTCGATGAAACTACCCTCGCAGAAACCTCTGTCCCAGTGGATCGCCGACCTTGAATCGCCTGATCCAACGGCCGGACAAATTGCCATCCGCCGGCTGGCCTTGCAAGGCGACACGATTATTGAGCCTATGATGGCACGCGTGCGACAGAAAGATATGGGCGACAAGATCCTGGCACTGATTACAAATCTCGACGATGCCGATTATGCAGTCCGCGAACAAGCTACCAACTCCTTGACAAAACTCGGGCAACTCGCAAAGGAATCGCTGGAACGCGCCTTGAAAGAGGCAAAATCGGCAGAGGTTCGTGCCCGATCAAAGCGAATCCTCGCTGTAATGAACGTAGGCAGGATTCCGCCGGAGGAAATAGCTCAACTTCGCGCCGTGCAGGTGCTGGGTATCATCGGATCTGATGTCTCTATCGAGGAATTGCGACGATTCGACAAAGATGCCATCAACGATCGGGTTCGCGCGGCGAACCGTCTTACGCTGTTTCGATCGTGTTTTTTTGAATAATCAATGTGGAGCGCACATTGCGACCTCGCGAGCTATTTCACACACAATCTCAAAATGGAGGATGAAATGATGGATTCCAAAAGAAAACACGCAAGAAAGATCGGATCTTTTGAATTACTCGAAAGTCGGAGATTACTCGCGTCAACCTTGCTTTGGGGCACCGTTAATAATGGCACATTGACGGGTATGACGGGCGGTTATTCCAACAACGCAAACTGGTGGACAATAAATGCACAGGGCCAGTTTGTGCCGGCAATAACCGCTCCGGGGCCCGACGACACAGTCGATCTTGGTGCGGGTGGCGTATCGGAGATTGACCTTTCCAACAATTCTTCAGTAGCGAATGTCGTTGCAGAACCCGACACCAATACGACCTTCGATCTAAAGGGCCGATCACTCATCGTATCCGGTGATTTCAGCTTCAATACCACAGGAACTGCCTTTGCTGATTCCTCGACCCTTGTAACTGTCAAATCGAGCACCCCCGGCTCGTCGTTTAAAACGGGCCCCGTGTCAGTAGTGGGTGTGGCACCTTCCACGCTTAATGTACAAAATACAGCCTGGTTCGTCAACGGAGAGTTTCTCGATACTAACGGTGGAGTGGTGGTAGACGGGCCAGATAGCGAGTTGGACATTACGAACGGCGCGTCGCTGAACAACGTCGGAACATCCGCTATTATGATCGGCACGAGCCAGAACGGCACAGTGGTCGTCAACAATGGAAAACTTAAGACTGCGGGGGCGATCTTAGTTGGGAGCGAGGAATCGTCAACTCCCGTTGGAAGCATTGACGCAGCAGATGCTTCATCGATAGTCTCGGGGCCGGTTGAGATCTATTCTGGATCGCCATCGGGGGGTGCTTGGATAAGCACCGACAGCCATTGGGCTAACACAGAAATGACTATCGGCGGCGAACAAAACGGAACGATGTTTATCGGAACCGGCGGCTCAGTCACTACACGCGGGGATGCAGACGTTGGGACGGGAAGCGTCGGGGCGGTCGCGGTTACCGGCATTTCATCCAGTTCGAGCAACGTGTCAACCTGGACAATCAACGGCTCGATCTATTTCGGCCAGACTAGTCTTGACCCCGTTACGAACCAGTCCGTTGTGGGCATCGGTGTAATGCAATTGTCTGATCGCGGCAAGGTCACCACAAACAAGATAAATCTTTTCAATAATTCGTCAATAGACGCATCCAGCGGGTCGCAATTGAACGTCGGATACGCGGTCACGGTCAACAAGGGTTCCATAGCTTTATCCGGCGGATCGCAGCTCACGATTGGCAATGTGCTTACGCTAACACAAGGTACGATTACACTCTCCGATATAGGTTCGAGCGTATCCACAGGCATACTTTACGTCAAAGGCACGAGCAACGGCCTCGCAAAGTTGGTTGTTAACGATGGTGCGGCGTTGACTACCACGAACACGATGAGTTCGGGTACGAGGATCGCGGCCAGAGGAAGTGGAAATGGCGAAGTAGACGTTAGGGCAGGCGGATCTTGGACAAGTTCCGGTGGCATTAACGTGGGCGAATCCGTGGGAAAAGGTGTGCTCCGCGTTGCGGGCAACCTCCAGAGCACCGGATATAATAGCGTCAACAAAAAAGGCGTTGCGGTGATCGACGGCACCTGGTCCATTTCCAATAGCGGTGGCGCGGGATCGGGCACATTGGACGTCGATGGCGGGATGCTTGAAGGCAATGGAACGGTAATCGCTACCGGTCCGATACACCCACGAAACAATGGCTTTATTGCAGCCACTCTTACCATAAAGGGCGATGTTGATTCCTCGGGTGGTGCTATAAAGCCAGGCCGAACCGATGCCGGACCAGCCCTCGGAACGCTGACAATCGATGGAAACGCCGACCTTGGTGGGAAGCTTGATATCGATGTGTTCGCCGGACAGGGCGATGCCCCTGCAACTTGCGACCTCTTGGCGATCACTGGTACCGCAAACCTCACTGGCGGGAGCCTTCACGTCGATCTACCCGCAGGCTATACCCCGGCCTTGAATACGCAATTTGTCGTACTTACTGCCAACGGCGGCAGGGGAAACACTACGTTTTCTTCGTCACCGAACGGGGCACCTGTGGGCAACGGCTGTTACTGGTTCGTGGATTACTCGAACCCGTATGAGGTCATCCTCAAAGTCGTTGAAGCTCAGGGTTTGTCCATTAACCCCACCGAGGGCGATTCCGACACCTACGCAGTGGCAACTCTCGATGGCGTGAGTAGTTTGTCCGGCCTTACCGCCACGGTCAGTTGGGCGGCCGGAATGACGCCCGTCTTGATCGACAACACGGGCGCCACGGCGCAATACGGAAACATCACGCTCAGCGGTTCCACGGCTACGGTCAACGGCACCCATAAATACACCGAGGAAGGGTCCAAGTCCGTCCGCACGACATTCTACCTCGATGGAGAGGAACTCGCACTCGTCGATTCTCTGGCCACGGTCGCCGACGCCGCCCTATCGGTCAGCATCCCCTCGAACCTCCAGTTCTACGAAGGCTGGCGCGGCGACGAACTCGTGGCCACGTTCAGCGATGCGGGAGGAGGCGTGGTGGCGACCGACTTCGCGGCCAAGATCAACTGGGGTGACGGCACAACAACCGCCGGAAAGATTACCTACAGCACGGGCACCGGCCAGTTCTACGTCAATGCCCACAACATGCACACCTACACGGATATTCTGGAACATTCGATGACGGTTACGGTTTACGACGAGGGCGGGGCCACGGACCAGGCAACCGAGAATGTTGCGGCCTGTTCTAGCTCCGGTTCTTCGCCCACTTCCAGCACGACTATTCTCACGCCTACGTACTTCGGGCTTAGTATCGGCGTCAATGAGGAGTTCAACGAGGACAACTCGCAAGTATTAGCGACCTTTACCAACAAGTACACCGGCGAGGATACCGGCAGCACGTCAACCGATGATTTCCTGGCAGTAATTACCTGGGAATCGCCGGATAATGTCCCGCATCGCACCACGGGCACGATCACCTATACGGCGAACCCGACACCGCATTTTATCGTTCAGGGAAAGTACAAGTACGATACTGTCGGACAGGAATACCCCACCATTGATCTGTACAAGAATAACGGCAACCATGAAGAGTTTGAGTATCTTGCCAGTCCTGCTGAGGAACCCATTCATGTCACGGATACTTTGACGGTTACACCGGTCCCAGTGGCAATCGACACCATGAACGGCGGCAACTATGTACACGTTGCACATTTCACCGACAGCGATCCGGCAGCGGTTTCGAGCGAGTATTCCGCGACGATGGATTGGGGCACGTCCGACGTGCAGATTCTTCCGTCCGACAGCGGTGGTTTCGACGTCTACGCCTTGAAGAGCATGGCATACGCCGGTTCACACTCGGCAATCGGCCTGACGATCGACAAGACGGTCGGCAGCACACTTGTGGCTACCGATACCGAGACGCTGAACTCGCTGCTGCTCGACAGCGGCTCAGCGGTCGCGCTGGATGGACTGCCCGATGGCTGTGACCTGACGGTCACTAATGGAACAAGTCTCGATTTGGACGGGAGTTCCAATACCCTGGGAACGCTTAGCTTGACCTACGGCAGCATAACGAACGGCTCAATCACAGCCGACTCCTACGCGGTCGAGAATGGTTCCATCTCCGCCAACCTTGCCGGAAGCGGCGGGCTGACGATGAGCGGCGAGGGCATCGTGGAGTTGACGGGCAACAACAGCTATACCAATGGAACGTGGATTTCCGGCGGTACGCTGGCGATCAGTTCCGACGCGGCCCTGGGCAACACCAACGGATCCGTCACGTTCAGGGGCGCAGGGAAGCTGCAGGCGCTCGGCACTCTGACGCTCAGCGCAACGCGGGTAATCGCAACGCCCACCTACTCGTCCCTCGCAGCCACGATCGACACGAACGGTTATGACGTGGCCTTGCCCGGCGGAATCGGCGGTGTCGGCGGGTTGGTCAAGACGGGCGACGGCACGCTCGATCTCAGAAATGTGGATAACTCGGGCCTACTGGGTAACCTGACCGTCACCGGCGGCTTCATCCTGATCGGCGACCCGTCCAATCTGGGCAACTATCAGTCGGCCCTGATTTTTGACGGCGGTGGGCTGCGGGCCAGCGGAGACCTCACCATTTCCTATTATAGAATCGATGTCCGCGCGGGCGGGGCCATATTTGATCCGAATGGTCATACGTTGCAGATTAACGCGACCTTCGGCTACGCTCCAGATAACGACTACACCGGCGCGGAAGGCGGCATCGCGGTCATGGATAGCAGCAGCAATGGCAGTGGCGTGCTGCTCTTGACCGGCGAGAATATCTTCCTGGGCGGCACCACGATCGTCAGCGGCACTCTGAAAATCACCAGTGACGATGCCCTGGGTGCGGCTCCCAGCAGCCCGACGACGAACATCACGTTCGCCGGCAACGGCATCTTGCAGTGGGGCGAAAGTTTTGATTTATCCGCGAATCGCTCGATCCAGATCGACTGGGATTCCACTGCCACAATCGACACGCATTCTTATAGTCCTGAGATCCCCGGCATCATCGAGGGTGGCGGAAACCTAACCGCGATTGGTAGCGGCGCGCTGACGCTCTCCGGCGAAAATACCTATACGGGCATCACAACCATCGGCGCATCCAGCGAAACGCTCACCCTTGACAACGTGCTGGCACTCCAGGGCAGCACGTTCGACACCAGCGGGCCGGGTACATTGAGCTTCGGCACACTCGACTCCGCCACGTTCGGCGGGCTGCAAGGCTCCGGCGACGTCTCCCTGGTAAACGACGACAACCCGTCCGAGCCGGTCGATCTTACGGTCGGCGGCAATAACGTCAGTACGATCTTCAGCGGGTACTTTTCCGGCAGCGGATCACTGACCAAGACAGGTACGGGAACTCTCGTTCTTACCGGCGACAACAGCGAATTCTTTGGCGCTACCACAATCGCCGTGGGGATGCTAGAGGCCATATCCCCCACGGCGTTGCCGGGCAATATAGTCGACAACGGCCTAGAAAGCGGGGCTATTTTGGCCGTTTGCGTCGATGGAGACGATCCGTGGCAGGCAGCGGACATCGACACACTCTTGGGGAGCGACGACTTCGCCGCCGGCGCAAATCTGGGCATCGACACGGGAAGCAGCGTCTTTTCCTACGGCAGCGTCATCTCCGATCCGACATCAGGCTCAGTGGGGCTTGTGGTTCTGGGCAGCGGCACGCTGGTTCTCACGGAAAACAATACCTATTCCGGCGGGACGGCGATTATTGGCGGGACGCTGACCGTACAGAACTATAGCTTGCCGACGGGCGGCAGCATCGACGTGGCCAGCGATGCAACCCTGCACTACGACACGACTGCGGGCAATATCAGCCAATTGGCCACTACGTTCACAGGCGGTGGTACATTATTGGTCGATGGCGGCAACTCGTTGATCTTCGGCGGCTTCGGAGCCGTCAACGTGAGCTTCAGCCAGGGCGCGCTGATCGACGTCGAAGCGGGAACGCTTGTGGGAAGTTCCAGCGACAACGGCCTGTGGACCGATAATGTAGCTTCACTGAACATCGCCGCTGAAGCCACATTCGACGGTGCCGAGGCTGTGATCTACATCGACGCCCTGACCGGCGATGGCACCTTCCAGGGTGGCGTGGGCGAAAGTCCCGTCACGGAGCGGATTGGCGTAGCCGACGGTTCGGGTACTTTCTCGGGTGTCATTCAAGACGACGCCAGCAGCGTCCTGGCACTCGTGAAGGCCGGTACAGGTATACAAACTCTCGCAGGGACCAATACCTACAGCGGCGGCACGCACATTGACGGCGGAATGTTGATTGCGCAAACGACCGGCTCGCTGCCTGGCTACGATAGTTCTGACGTGGTTTTCGTCGCTGAGGGGGCAACGCTGGCAGTTGCCGTTGGCGGTAACGGCGAGTGGATACCCGATGACATCGAAGATCTTTTCGGCAACGTGACTTTTAGCAGCGGATCGACACTGGGCATCGACACCAGCGGGGGCGACTTCGTCTATGAGAGCAACATCGCCGATCCGACCGACGTTTCGCTCCGCCTGACAAAACTGGGCGACAACATGCTGACGCTCACCGGTGCCAATACCTACAGCGGCGGCACGAACATTGACGGCGGCACGCTCAAAGCACAAACGACCGGCTCACTCCCCGGTTGCGACAGTCCCGGCGTGGTCTCGGTCGCCGGTGGTGCCACACTGGCCGTCGCAGTCGGTGGAACGGGCGAGTGGGTAGCAGACAATATCGACGACCTTTTCGGCAACGTGGCGTTCAGCAGCGGATCGGCGCTCGGCATCGACACCAGTGGGGACAATTTCGTTTATGAAAGCAACCTCGGCGATACGGCGGACGGTTCCTTGGGCCTGGCAAAACTCGGCGACCACAAGCTGACCCTCTCGGGTGTCAATACCTATTCGGGCGGCACGGATTTGGAAGTCGGTACACTGGAAGTAGGGAGTTCCACTGCCTTAGGCGATAACACGGGCGGCCTGACGGTCAACGGTGGGGTTTTGTATCTCAGCGGCTACAGTATTACTGTAGGATCGCTCAGCGGCAGCGGTGGCACAATCACCAACAGCAACTCTTCTTCCCCGAGTATATTGACCATCGTTCAGAGCACCGACGAGGACTACTCGGGCACCATTGAGGACGGCAGCGGCACCGTGGTCCTCGTCATATCCGGCAGCGCCGCGCTGACCTTGTCTGGCGAGAACGCCTACAGCGGCGGGACGGATTTGGAAAGCGGGACGCTGAAAATGGGCAATTCCGCCGCGCTGGGCGATGGCACCGGCAGTCTGACGGTCAACGGCGGCGTACTGGATCTCAACGGCCAGAGCATCACGGTCGGATCGCTGAGCGGCAGCGGCGGGACGATTACGAACCATGCCCCCTCTTCCACGAGTACGCTGACCGTCGACCAAAGCGACGAGACGGTTTACTCCGGCAACCTTCAGGATGCAAGCGGCGCAGTATCCTTCGTCATGTCGGGCAGCGGCGCGCTGGTCGTCGCCGGCGTAAACACCTACAGCAGCGGCACCACGGTCTCCAGCGGCACGCTCGTTGCGACAAACTCCAGCGCCCTGCCCGACAACTCGGCCCTGACCGTCGGGGCCGGTGGAACGCTGATCTTCGACCCCGGCTACACGCAATCTTCGTCCTCCGAACAAGGCTCGCTCAGGGATCCGCACGGCAGAGACGGGGACGGGCTAAATCTCCCGATAATCCATGCCCCCGCGGTAACCGCAATCCGATGCGTCGGCCAAACCTTGGTAGACGCCAATAGCGTTCAGTTCACCGTCACTTTCAGCAAGGCGGTCACGGGCGTCACCTCCGCGGACTTCGCCGTCGATGCCGCTGGACTCGTCGGAACCGTTGTTTCGGTCAGCGGCTCCGGTAATTGCTATACAGTGACCGTCGGAATCTCCGGCGGCGGAACCCTGGGGCTGGTGGTACTCGACAACGGCACGATCGTGGATCAGGAGGGCACACCGCTGGCCGATCCCACGACGGGACCGCGCAGCCAGCGTTACACGGTTGACAGGCGTCTTTACTGGGCAGGCAGCGCGGGCACTTTCGATACAGGTTATTATTGGCGAGTCGGCGGCCCGACCGGCCCTCTGCAAGGATGGTGCGACGGGAGCGACGTTGTCTTTGCCGGTTCGCCGGGGATTGTTTCCATTCTTAACCCCGTGGTTGTCGCTTCCATGACCGTTCTCTCGGACGGCTACGTGCTGGAGGGCAGCGAGATTTCGCTGGGTTCCTCGCAAACAACGATCAACGTGGCCGTCGGTTCGACGACGATCGACTGCGAGATGGCCGGAGGTTCCCTGGTCAAGACCGGCAACGGCACGCTCGTGCTGGGCGGAATCGATTCCTACTCTTGCTCCACGACGGTCAGCGCCGGCATGTTGCGGCTCAAGAGCGGTTCGGCACTGCCTGCTGGAACCGCGCTGGCGGTCAATGGCGGAATTTTGGATCTGGGCGGCACTACCACGGCGGGGCTGACGACGGTGAGATTGGCCGGCGGGAGCATCGTTGACGGCTCCTTGGAAGCCGACACCACGCTGGAGTTTTACAGCGGCACGGTACTGGCCGACCTGGGTGGTGCGGCCAGGCTCGATAAGTTCGGTCCACATACAGTCATTCTCGCCGGCCACAATACCTACTCCGGCGGCACGAGGGCCTTGGCGGGAACTCTTGTCGCCACGTATGACTACAGCCTGCCGGACGCGGCGACAGGCACGGGGACTGTCATCATCCAGCCGACGCTCTATTGGTCGGGCAGCGGCGATTGGAGTACGGGCCAATGGCAACTCGCCGACGGCACGCCCGCGCCCTGGGTCGACGGTAGCAACGTCGTGCTGGCTGTAGGTTCCGAGATCCATGTCTCCGGCATGGTCAGCGTCAATGCGATCACCATGGCGGACAATTCCACGATCGACGGCGGCACGCTCTCGCTTCCCTCCTGGGGCGGCATCATTAGCGTGCTCTCCGGGACAGCCACGATCGACTCGACGCTTGCCGGCGGCGGTGGTGGCAGCGGCCTGGCGGAAACCGGCCCTGGCACGCTCGTGCTTCATGGCACGCTGGCCTACACCGGTCCGACAACGGTTGCCGGGGGCACGCTCGACCTGGAGTCGCGTCTGGGCACCGCCCCCGTGATCGCCGGTGGCCGGACGATTGGCCCCGGTGCACTCTTTAGCAGCGATGGCAAGTCGCTGTACGACCTCGACCTGTCCATGTTCAATCTCGTACAAAGCCTGTTCGTCGATCGCGTTATCGATCGGGCGGACATGCTCCAGATACTGGAGAGCACGGCGGACGACGGCACGATCTTGCCCAGCGAGCTTAGCGCCCTGGAAACCCTGACCTCGCCGCGGAACGAAGCCCGGTTGAACGTACCCGATTACGTGGCGGTGCTCGCTAACGACGTAGTCCACGGCAATCGGGCCAACGCCTCCTACCAGGGCCAGCCGTTAGGGAACCTCGCGGACCAGGGCACCGGTCAGTTGCGGGCCTCGGCGTTGGACGATCTTGTGGACAAGTGGTTCTATGGCACGGATCGGCCCGCCACGGATTGGGGTGCAACCTACAGCGTGGTCGCCGGTTCGCTCTTTGGCGATAACTCGGACCCGGCCCTGAATGTCCCGGATTCCTCCGACATGCGGCAAGGAGCCTTGGGCGACTGTTATCTCATCGCCGCTCTTGGTGCGCTGGCGGACAGTTCGCCTTCATCCATCGAAAACATGTTCATCGACAACGGTATTGAGAACGGCGTCCAGAGTTGGACGGTTCGCTTTTACTACAACGATCCGGCGCGGGGATATGTGGCGGATTACGTGACCGTGGACGCGATGTTGCCGGGTTACTCGGGCGGGAATCTCCTCTACGCGCGGCTGGGCGACGCTAACCGTTGGTGGATGCCGCTGGTCGAGAAGGCGTATGCCCAGTGGAATGCAACCGGAAAAGAAGGCCGCGACGGCCAGAACTGCTACGCGAGCCTTTATGGCGGTTGCATGGAGTACGTGGATGCGCAGATCCTGGGCCGCACCGCGACGACGTACTCTCCCGCACGCGACCCAACGGCCAAGCAGGCGGTGATCGACGCGATCCAGCGCAACGCGGCGGTGACGGCAGCGATTTTCGCCACGGGAGACGCCACGGAGTTCAACCGGCTGAGGCTGGTCTCGAGCCATGCCTATCAGGTCGTAGGGTACGACGACGATCCTGGCAGCCCCACCTTCGACACATTCCAACTGAGGAATCCCTGGGGCTTCTATGACCCGACGGCACGCCTGACGTGGGATGACCTATGTGCGTATTCTTGGTTGGCCGTGGCCGAGACATCGTCGTCTTTCTCCGCAAATTCCCAGGCAGCGGGCATGTCTGGCCAGGAAATCCATGCGGAGGCTCTGCGAGCGGTAGTCAACCGGCAGTACATGCCGGATGTTTCATGGCTGGCGGATTTGAAGAGTAATGAAAAATCCCATGTCACGGATACCATGCAGAATTCCCGCATTCGCGCTTTGGAGATTGTCCTGGCAGAATCTGGCCGGTAGTTGCGAAAAATAGAAAAATTGGTAGATGGCCCAGCCGGGCGAGCCAACGACTGATCTTACCTCTACGGATCATTCCCGCAATTGCGGTCAGCATCCCCGTGAATGTTCAGCACCGACCTGGGCAGGCAAGCCCTAACCACTTCATTTGCACTCGTGCCCGCACCAGCCCCAACCCTACTACTTTTTCGACCTGGCGTTATTACTCAGGGCAATCCTGACGGCCGCCGGATCGAAGCGGAACTCCTTATCGATCCGAAAAGCCGGGATCTTGCCGGCCTTGGCCGCCTTGACGATCGTGCGCGGATCGCAATCCAGGGACTCGGCCAACTCCTTGGTGCCGACAGTCTTACGGACAGGCGTATGGACAGGCTCTTGTGACATGACATTGTTCTCCTTGTCTTTCGGTGGTTTGTTCTTCTTTCGGCCCATTGCTTCGCATCGCTCACGTTCCCGCCAACATGCCAGACGGTAGACTTCTCCGTCGATTGCTGAGTCCCATTCTGGTAATGTCTTCCATGGTCGGCGACTCTTCCAAGTCTCGGTATCGGGGCAGATCCACATGCTTGCGAGCCATGGCTTGTGCCCAGTCTCTGAATATGCTCATGGGTTCGGCATCGTGCCGCACCACAAGGGTTCTCGTCTCAGGGAAGTAGCCTGGTTGATCGCCGATCTGCAATCTGCCTGATCCACGAGGATCGTGGACCATGATTCCGTTGCTGCCGATCGGCCGTACTCGGCCGCGAAAGAACGGAACCTCTTTTTCCAGCCTGCTTGCCAGCCCCTGGTAATCCGGCGGCCGGTGGCCGGAAATAGCATTCTTCTCGTCCTCTCGCTTTTCTTGAAGCTCTTCATCGGTCGGTTCAAAGTAATCGTCGTGATTCAGGATGTCCTTATCCGTGTCGCCGGCGTCGGCCTGCCTTTGCATTTTCTGTAGACGCTCCAGGCGTTTAGGAGTTTGCGTCCAGTCAGTCAGTTCGTCGTCCAGGCCAAGTGCTGGTTGCGACTCCGCAGGCAGTGATCCAATCGGTCGGCCGCCGCGATATTCCGGCATGCCCCGCACGCTCTGGTGGACAATCACATATCGCTTGCCGCCACCCTTGCCCCACGGCTCCCAGAACGCTTCAAATTCGCCCCCGTGCCGGGCCTTCGATTCCTGACTGAACCGCCGCAGCATGTGGTCGTAGGCTTTGACTCGACTCTTCTTGACCGCGGTGAACTCGACCGCCGCCGGCCGGTACTCGTCGAGCAGCTCGTGCATCGCCGCCTTCGCATGCGATAGAACTTCACCGGCATGCCCCAGACCGTTGATGCTCGTGTCGCCTTCGCCGCTGCCGAACTCAAAGCCCATCGGTTCCGACAGATCGTTGTCTCGCAAGATCCGCTTTCGCGACGGGTATTCGGACCACAGTCCGCTGGACGAGGGAATAGAGACGAAATGGTAGTTATTGCCGTGGACATCGATGTCCTTGTGCAGTGTGCCTGGGTATTCCTTGTCTTCCTGCCACTCCGGCTGCTCGACCGGTTCGTTCGCCGCCAGGGAGAGAGGTTCGTCTTTACTCATGCCTGCCGAAAGAGATTGTGATTCAGCGTCGTCCATCGCAATTTCCAGCGGTCCGCCTATCGGCGATTCAGACTGCATTACATCTAGCGGATTCTTGTATTGCGGCAATTTCTTTACCTTGTGATGAATAATGTGGTACGCATGCAAGTCGGGCTCGTCCAGAACTTGCTCGATGAACTCGTATTTCCCGTTACCTAAGTCCGAGTTCGCGGCTCGCTGCATGAGGTGTCTGTAGGCACGGTTCCGACTTTTCCCCCGCGCCGCAAAATGCAGGCTCATAGGCGGAGGGTTCGCGTGCAGTAACTCGGCGATGGCCATCGATGCGTGGCTAAGGATCGCTCCAGCCTTGCCGCCGCCGGTGATTTCATCGGTGCCTGGGTCATCGGGTCCGTCGTGTCGCGTAAATCCGACCGAATGCGGATAAGCCATTCCGTGCTGGTTGCGGGCAGACTCAGTTCCTTCATCGAGATGCATGTAGGGGTTGGCGGAAATTCGTATTCGGTCGGTGCCTCCAAGAGGAATGTCTTTGATGATCCCCTGTGGATGCTTTTCGTCGTCGGATGGCTCCCATTCCGGTTGATCGACCATTTCCGTCGCGGCCAGTTCCAGGGGTTCTCTATTTCCCTTGGCAACTGGCTTTGCCTGCTCTACTCCCGCTGGTGGAGGTCCGAATCCCGATGCAGGCCATAATCTGCCGGAGTTTGGTCGGTGTCCGGGATCGAGCACTTCCTTGTGCTTAAATGCGTGATCGTTGATTGTGTCGTAGATTACCTTGGGATATGTTTCCAGCTCTTTGGCAACCAACTTAACATCGGCACCCTGCTTGAACCTGCGGCGAATGTAGTCAATATGCTCAGGAATGATCTCGCTCGCCATCGCCAGCATCCCCGGCGGAAGATTGCCTTGGTTACTGAACCACTCGGCAGTCTTCTTTCTCGCCTTGCCGTAGGTTCTGATCGGCAGCTTCGACATATCGATGTCGGGCGGATCGCCGAAAAGATAATGCAATCGGTTGGCCACAAGATTCTTGTTGCGAGCGTCGGCCAGAACCTGTTCCCGCCAGTACGGCGAACCAAAGTTTGCGCTATACGGATGCGACGTCAATCCGCTATGGGTGATTTTGCCATGATGATTGACGATGCTCCAGATGCCGGGGAATTCCTCGACCTTCATATCGGAAGGCAATTGGCCTTGCCGATTCGATCTTCGCTCGGGATACATGGACTCGATCGCCGCTTCTCGATCTGGTAGCACCTGTCCGCGATATTCCCTGGTCTCGCCTTGGCGCACTGCCTGGTAAAACTTTCTGCGGACAAACTTCTGGTAAGGATTGATCGTCCCCACTGCCGCAGTTCCGGCCCCCCTCATAATACTGTGAAGATGATTCAATTGCCGCTGCGAACGACCGAGCCGGTCGCTTTCTTCAGCGGTCAAGCCCGGCCGCCGATCGCCGAACGCATCTCGCTCGCCATGCAGTTGCTGTTCTAGCTTCTCATGCTGTCTCCGATGTACCTCGTGATCCGCCAGGGCCTGCATGTGTTCCTTAGATAATGTCTGTGGATGGACCGGAACCGTGTAGGCGATGTCGTTGTGCCAGGCAGTGATCTTGGGATAGGCCGGATCGTGGTAATCGGGCTCTGCTGGGGCGTGTACAGCGTGCGTGGGATTCATTACCTCCTGCTGGCCAGATTCTGATATCTGCCGGCGGAGCGCACTGGGAACCATAATGTGCCAATGGCCATTGGCGTCCACGTCCCTTATCGAATGGCTCGCAAGTTCCGGATGTAGTTCGTAGTCAAGGAACCGCATCATGTCTTCGTGGTTATCCCACGGACCCTCGCCGACATCCTCGTGATGAGGTAAGTTCGGATTCCGATATTCGCCTGACTGGTCGGCGCCAGCAGAGCCCGTGGAAAGCGCGAGCATCCCCGGTGGCATACCGGGGAGATCGCGACCGGCGGACGTCATTCCAGGAGGCATTTTGAGAATAGGCATCATTTCGTCCTAAAACTTCTGAGGCATTCACGGCAAGTTAACTTACTTACGCACGATCACCGGCGGCTCTTTGCCAACACGGAAGCCGGCCTTGCGGAAGTCGCTCCGGCTCGGCTGGTTCCCGGTGTCGGTCTCCGGGAGTTGCTGCCAGGCCGGCCGACTGGTTCCGGTATGCTTGGCAGTCAATTCGGTAGCGTAATCGATGTTGCTGCTGGGGAGATTGCTGCCGTTGCCGGTCCCTTCTCGCTGCTCCTTGGCCTGACGGAGATCCTGGAGGATCTTGTTGCCGGGCGACGACGTGACCCGCGTGCTCGACGGCTGGATCATCTGGTCGTTCTCTTCCGACATGGCGATCTGACCAGCAGGGGCCTGCGGCTTGCCAGGAGGCAGAGGAGGCTTGGGGCCGACTGTTCCTCCTTTTGGTGCAACGATGTCTGGCCCAACATGAGAGTACTTGGCCATTGAAGCACGATCGCTCTGGGCGTTGAATCTATCCGCAGCGGCATGACCAGCCTCTCTTGCTGCATTCGTTGGACGAGGCGGCGGGGGCGGCGGGCCGACACGGGTGAACGATGGCCCCGCCAGGGCGATCTGCTTCGGCCGCTTGCCGGTGGCTAGTGCCTTGCCGGTCTGGGCCTGGGCGATGCGTGCGGCGGACGCCGCGGAATGACCCTGCTTGAGGAGGGCTCGGTAAACTCGATCGACTTTTGTGCCGGTTGGCATGGTAGTACCCTTTCTTGTGGCAGCAGTGTCGGTAATTGGATTCAGCGTCCGGCTGCCGATCGGATGCTGATAGTTCGCTGGATAGTTGGTTTACGGTTGGTTTACGTGTTGCTCCTGGCAACGTCTGGCGTTGCTCTTGGCAACGTCTGGCGTTGCTCTTGGCAACGTCTGGCGTTGCTCATGTCCTTTCGCGTCCTTTCGCGTCTCTTCTCGCCCTTTAGGGTTTTGTTCCGTTAAATTCTCGCTGCCTGGATACGGGTGGATACGGGTGGATACGACCAATATCTCTCGCGAATTCCGTGGTATTCCGTATCCACCGTATCCATGTCAGCGGCTTATCAGACCTTTGCCTTCCCTTCTCGTCGCGCGACGCCCGTGCTCTGCTGGGGACTGACGTTCAGGCCACCGCTGGGCACGTCGCCGCGGTGGGCCGTGAACTTCGCCAGCATCTGGTTGGACACGGCCTTGAAGACGGGCGGAGTCATTTGCAGGTGCATGGCGATCTGGGCATCCGGCACGCCGTGCAGCCGCATCAAGGCGATCTTCTGCTCGTGGGGCGGTGCATTCTTGAAGTAATCGAGGCTGTCGATGAGCGTTGCCGCCTGGGCGGACGGGTTGGCCCGCGACACCCCCTCGGGAAGGCGACGGTAGATCTCTTTGGATAAATCCTCGTAGTCGTCCAAGGCCAGGGAATTGTCCATGCGGATACGGAATGCCTTGCGGTTAGCCTGGCGGTTCCGTAGGTCGGCCAGGATCTTCTGGCCAGGGGAAAGGGAAATCATCGTAAACTCCTTGTCACTATTAGTTAGAAAAACAAACACACATCAATCACTTCACTTTTTTGAAAGCCTGTCATGGAAACCTTCCAGCGTGTTTTGCGAAATCCCGCCTACGAAAGCATCGAAAACCCCGATGGAAAAATACTGAACACCGGCTCCTGGATCCCGGAGGATGGGGCCGAAGAAATTCTCAATGAAAATGGCTATCTTTGGCATCAGCTCATCCACGACTACGAGTTCTTCAAAGCTCCGCAGTTTGCGAGTAATCGCTGGCGATCCGAAGGTTTATGGACATTTCCGGACTGGTACATTCTCGTTACCACACATTACGATGAGGTTCTCCCGCACCTTCGCGAATACGCAGAAGATCCGGACGAACCCCTAACGGTTCCTTACACGGAGGTTTTGGCAATCCACCGCCCGCCCGACGAGGACGAAAAGATTCTGCTTGACTCGTTCGTGTCATGATCAATTTTCCTCTGCCGCGTCGTAATCGTCGGATCGCCGAGTTTCTGGCTATGCTGGCTCGATTATTTCCTGGGACTGGGATAGGGGATGGTATTCCCTCCTGAGTCTATGGAAGTTTTTGGTCAGTAGCCCCGCTACGACCGGCGACTTGTCCTTCAGGATGGGCATCACCGTGGCTTTCCAATAATGCTCAACGATCGGCTTTAGTTTCTTGGGGTTGTTAATATCGACTCGGCCCTGGAAGAACCCCGGCAGCCTGATGATCCGCTGCACATCGGGCTCCTGGAGGATCTCCGACACCGTCTTGTGGTTCAGCCGGCCCTCAATGATCTTCATTACGAAATCCGCCTTTTCCTTCGGGTAGGCAATCCTTCGCCCCTGGCCGGGACGGCCAAATTCGGCCTCAAGTGCCGGCGGCAACGCCTCCAGGTTGAGCGTGCTGCGATCGATCGACTGCTTTAAGCCGCCCTGCCTGATCCTGCGTTTGGTCCGGGTGTCTTTTTTGCGACCTTCCTTCACCCGCTCTTCGCTGGCAATCGACTCCACCAGGCCCCGTCCAGCTTTGTTGCTCTGGCTGTGGGCTGCCTTGAGTTCGGTATCTTTGTCGAGGTACTTCTGGGCAAGATCAGGCCGTCCGATCGACTTGAAATACTCCGGGATCCACTGCTTGAACTTGGCGGTGTGCTCTATGACGAAACTCTTGGCATTCATCTTCGCGACCGGACCGCCGCCAACATTTTTTCCGTGCTTTGCGATGAACCCCAGCCGGCGGTTCCGCGCTAATTGCGTCAGTTCGGGATCATCGTAGAGCCTGTTGGACATGACGTTGCCTAGCAGGGTCTGCGTTAAGATCTTCATCACCGGGGGTGACGCACCTTCCCGCGATAGCTTCTCGCGGATGAATTCTTCCAGTCCGGCGTGGTGTTCCGGCTCCTCGACATAGGGAATTCTCCTGGTCCTGAATTCCGGCTGCTTGACCAAATTGGAGTACAGATCCACGCCCGTTTCTTTCCTGTGGGCGGCTGCCGCTTGAATTAGCCGGCCTGACATATTCTTGATCGTCTTCTGGTTGTTCCCTGGCGGAAGCAGGGTGTGCCCGTGGAGATCCTTCGGAACTTGCAGGCCAGCCCGCTTCGCGGTATAGATCAGCTTGGCCAGCTTCCGATCGTTGAGGGGCATGCCTTCGGTAAACTTCCGGAAGAACGCCCGCTCGTGCGGGAGCAACCAATCCTTGATATCCGTGACGTTCTTCGCTTGCGTAGTTGGCGGCGGCGGCATGAACTGCTGCGACCCTTCAGGCATCCGATACCCCGACTCCATGAACATGTCGAACATCGGAGTTAGCTGATCGATCTGATTGACACGCTCGTCAACCGCCTGGTCGCCATATCTCGATCGCACACGCTTCAAGGACGGATCTTTCGCCCGCTCCTGGAAGATGTCCATGCCCGCCTTGTCCAGGTAAGCCGACATCCAGGTGTTCGCCAGGTTGTTCCGCATTTCATCTTCGGCCGCGGTCCCCCGATCGATATCGCTCTCGCTGACAGGCATTTCGCTATCGTCACCGTAAATGCTGGTTTCTGTCGGCTTGTTCGGATCGTACCGCTCGGTGCGAGTAAGTTTCGTGATATTGCGCCAGATAGATCGGAGAACGTGCGCCTCGAAGTTGATCGGCTGTTCGCTCGTCTCGCCCGTCTTTTTGTCCTTCACGGTCTCTTTCATGCCGGGTCGCCACTTCTCGGCGTCCTTCAGGACCAGGCCGTAAATCAGCGGCACGTAATCCTGAACCTTTTGCGGATCGACATTGCCGTTCTCGTCTTGCACTTCCTGATCGCCATATCGCCCCAGCGATCCCGCGATCGCAGTCCCGATGTCATGGCTTCGCATCGAGCCGGCCAGCTCTTCCCGCAGCTCCGGAGTGCGCCCGTGATGCTCCGCGATCGCCGGAACGACTTTGTTCCTGAAGTCGTTCGTGATGATGTCGTTCGCCGCTTGTGAAACTGCCTGCTCGCCGCCCCTTTTGACGTAGGGAATCTTAGGCATCTCGAAGGTTAGACCGGTCGGTTTGCCGCCGGCCCGCTCTTTCTTGTCGCGGATCTTCTGCTGCACGCTCTCTCGCCCCTTCTTCTGCGAATACTCCGATTGAGCCTCTTGCGACAACTGGCTCCGCTTCTGAGCTATCCTCTCCAAATCTGCTTGCGTGGTGATCC
>Ga0209697_10003805_pt1 | contig 20180 bp, 17 predicted proteins | sample AliMusrvi5mmetaG_FD_184115 | JGI IMG/M metagenome (GOLD analysis project Ga0209697, IMG submission 184115) | Freshwater lake bacterial and archeal communities from Alinen Mustajarvi, Finland, to study Microbial Dark Matter (Phase II) - Alinen... | ecosystem: Environmental > Aquatic > Freshwater...
CCCTGCGCCCTCTCCGCCCCCCTGAGAAATCACCCGTTTCTATTTGCTTCGTCAGGGGTGAATATGGCAGATTTTCACAATTCATCCATGCCAGCTTAAGGAGATGCGGATATGAAAAAAGAGCAGTTGAAAGGCAACATGTTGATCGCGCAGAGCGGCGGCCCCTCCATGGTGATCAATGAGAGCCTGGTCGGCGCCATCCTGGAAGCCAAAAAACACGGATGCATCCAGAAGATTTACGGTTCCCAGCACGGCATCAAGGGGATCATGGCTGAAACCCTGGTCGACCTGCGCAAGGAAAGTTTGGCCACCCTGGCTGCGGTGGCACTGACGCCTTCCTCGGCGCTCGGCAGTGTGCGTAAAAAGCCGTCGCCGGAAGATTGCCAGAAAATTTTCACCGTCTTGAAAAAGTATAATGTCCGCTACTTTTTCTACATTGGCGGCAACGATTCGGCTGAGACCGTGCATATCATCCATGAAAATGCGAAGAGCGCCAATTATGCGTTCCGCTGCTTCCATATCCCCAAGACCATTGATAATGACCTGCGCGAGAACGACCATACGCCGGGCTTCGGCAGCGCCGCGCGGTTTGTGGCCTGCGCGGTGATGGGCGACAACCTGGACAACCGGGCGTTGCCGGGCGTGAAGATCGATGTGGTTATGGGCCGGCACGCCGGCTTCCTGACCGCCGCCGCCGCGCTGGCGCGCATTTATCCGGATGATGGCCCGCATCTGGTTTACCTGCCGGAGCGGCCCTTCAGTCTGGAGCAGTTTGTGGCGGATGTGAAGCGGGTCTATGATCGGCTGGGCCGCTGCGTGGTGGTGGTCTCCGAAGGCATTGCGGATGAAAAAGGTGTGGCCATTGCCAGCAAGTTCATCAAGGAGGTGGATGCGCACGGCAACATGCAGCTTTCCGGCAGCGGCGCCCTGGGCGACCTGCTGGCCGGCGAAATCAAGGACAAGGCGGAGATTTCGCGTGTGCGCGCCGACACCTTCGGCTACCTCCAGCGCTCCTTCCCGGGCATCCGCTCCGGGACCGATGCCAGGGAGGCGCGGCAGGTCGGCATGCTGGCCGTGCGTGAAGCCGCCAGAGGCACGGAGAGCGGCACCATCGCCATCCGCCGCCGGCCGGGCAAAAAATACCAGGTGTATTTCGAGCGCGTGGAGCTGGCGTGTGTCGCCAGGGAGACCCGCCATGTGCCGGATAATTTTATCAATAAAGACGGCAATGACGTGACGCAGGCGTTTATTGACTATGCCCGTCCGATCGTCGGGCCGCTCCCGGCAATCGGGCGGTTCAAGGCGATCAAGGTGAAATAAGCGGATTCACTCCGCAACAACTGGAAAGAGGATGCCGATGGCGATTATACCCAACCGTCCCAAGTGGAAGGGGACCATGACGGACCGGCAGCGGTTCAACAACCAGATGCACTACAAGCCGGTGGACCGCTGCTTCAATATGGAGTTCGGCTACTGGGCGGAAAACTTCACGGAGTGGCCACTCTTTGTCAAGAACGGCATCAAGAACAATTCGGAGGCCGAGGTCTTTTTCAGCTTCGACAAGTTTTCCGGCGTCGGCTCCCCGGTCTGGATGAATCCCACGTTCCCGCATTCCGTGGTTTCGGAAACCGCGCTCAACAAAGTGGTCATGAACGGCGACGGACTGCTGGCGGAGATTCCCAAGGACGGGCATGACACGATCCCGCATTTCATCAAGGCGACGATCGTGACCATGGATGACTGGAAGCGGTGCAAGGAGGAGCGCTTCCGCCGGGATGATCCCGCCCGCAAGGTGGACATCGGGGCGCTGAAGCTCAGGCATCCCAAGGACCGCACCTATCCGCTGGGGGTCAGTTGCGGCTCCATGATCGGCCGCATCCGCGATGTGCTGACCTTTGAGGGGCTGGCCTATGCGACCTATGACTATCCCGGCATGGTGGAGGACATGGTGGAGACATCCTGCGTGCTGGTCGAGGATTTCCTGGACCAGGTCCTGCCGCACATTGATTTTGACTTCGCCACCGGCTGGGAGGATATCTGCTTCAAGAACGGCCCGATCATCACGGTCGACTTCTTCAACGACGTGATCGTGCCGTGCTACAGGCGGATCGGCAAAAAGCTGCACGCCGCCGGCATTGACATCTGGTACACCGACTGCGATGGCGACGTCCGTCCGCTGTTGAAGGGATTCCTTGAGTCCGGGATCAACTGCCTCTTCCCGTATGAGGTCAACAGCTGCGTGCATCCCGCGGAGCTGCTGGCCGAATACGGCAAGGACCTGCGGATCATGGGCGGGTTTGACAAGATGGAGATGAAGAAGGGCAGGGCGGCGATCAAGGCCTATATGGAAAGCCTGGTGCCGCTGGTCGCGCGCGGTGGATACATCCCGTTCTGCGATCACCGCTGTCCGCCGGATGTCACGCCGGAGGATTATCTCTACTATCTGGACCTCAAGGAACAGATGTTCGGCATGAAATAGGCCGGTGGCTGGAAATAAAAAACGGCAGGCGGATTTCCGTCTGCCGTTTTTGTTTCAGGGCTTGTTTACGGGTTGCCGTTCAGTCCCGGCATGGTGATGACCCCTTCCCATGGCTGGGGGGTGTTCCATGGCTGTTCAGATTCCGTGGTGGAGGCACAGCCGGAAATCAGGGCCAGCACGGCCAGTAGCACCAGGAAGTGCAGCGCCTTTTTCATGATGTGGGTCCGGCAAAACGATGCGGTTTAGAAGAACACAATGTCGCCTTCAGCCACCGGCATCTGCTGCCAGTCGGTCAGGATGTCGGCGATGACGAGCTTCTCTTCGCGGTTCATCTTGTTCAGGCGGACTTTCGCGACAAACGCGCCTTTCTCGCCCGGCCGGCGGATCATCAGCTCCGTCATGGGCATGTCGCCGCCCAGGTCGCTGCCCAGCAGCTGTTTCAGGCAGGCGTTGTCAAGCTCCAGCACGGCGAAGTTCCATTCGGGGTTCACGCTGACGACTTTGCCCTTGATGCCGGCATCCATTTTGACGGAAATGGCGGCCATGGCCGAGGCGGCGCTCGCGGTCATCTGGCCGCGCAGCTCCTTGATGGTCTTCTGCTGGCTCTTGATTTCTTCATCCTGCTTCTGCGTGTCCTCTTTCAATTTGGCGATCTGCTGGTCTTTGGCGGCGATCTGCTCTTCAAGCGCCTGTTTCTCGGCCGTGATGGCGTTGACCTGCTCTTCCTTCTGGCGGACCTGGCCTTCCAGTTCGCCGATGCGGTCGTTCAGCCCCTTGACCTGGCTCAGCGCCTTGCGCAGCGCGGTCTTGCGGGTGTTGAGCTCGGTGATGGTGTCCACCAGTTCCGTGCGCAGGGCGGTCAGCTGCTGGCGGGTCTTGTTCAGGTTCTCCAGCTGTTTTTCGGTGTTGCCGACGACTTCATTCAAGAGGGCGTCCATCGTGCCTTTGCCGGTGGTCATGGGCATGCCGGTGGCGGGATCGTTCTCGATCTTGCCCATCGGGTCCATCTTATAATAGGAAAGCAGCTCGAGCCGCCGGTCCGCGATGTTCATCGTGGCCCGCCCCTGCTTTTCCAGTGTGGCCTGGTAGTTCTTCCAGAATTCCGACTTGTTGGGGTTTTCCAGTTCCGTGGCTGTGCAGTCCGAGGTGTCACGGGCGGGGAATGCGCTGGGGGTGGCGGCCTCTTCGTCCGCATCGGCGCGCTCGACCGAGGAGGCGAGCTTGATCAGTGCGGTTTCGAATTTATTGAGGCGTCCCTTCTGGATTTCGCGCTTCTTGAAGAGCTGCATTCCGAAAACCAGCGCCAGTACGCTCAGGACCAGGAGGATGACTGTCAAGACCTTCAGAAGCTTGCCCATGGGTATTTCCTTTTTTTTTGTCAAACAATAGTGTGAAAACATTACCCCAAGAGGTTGCGGATGTGCAACAAGAATAATTCAAAAACTGCGCGTGCGGAATAACCGGATGGGTGGATCCGTCCGGCGTGCAGGGGCGGTGCGGGCCGTCGCAAAAACGTGCCAAAAAAACTTTGACCCGCCTTCCCTGCGTTTGATACATTAAAACCCCATGGTTTTTCAAATAAAACAGGAGCGTTTTGTGTGTCGCCGGTTGTGCGCCGTGTTGCTTGGCGCGGCGCTGGCTTGCGCCGGCACCGTCCAGGCGCAGGGCGCGGGTAATGACAATGATGACATCCGCTATGTCGAGGGTCTGAAAGCGCTGGGTTTTCCGGATTATGCCCAGATGGTGCTGTCGCGGGTGGGCGACCGGCCTGAAACCAAGGTGCTTAAAATCGAGCTGCTGCTGGCCAAGGGGCAGTTTGACGATGTGAAGGCGATCATTGACCGCGAGCCCAGCCAGGACAGCGAGGCGGTCTGGGCGATGCGCGTCTCGCTGGCTGACTATTACTATGCGTGGGGCAAATACGCCGAGGCCAAGGCCATCTACGAATCCTTTTTCAAGAAGTATCCCAACGGTCCCACGGCCAGCATCAACAAGTTTTACCGGGACTCCGCCTATAAATACGCCAGGATGCTGGACGGCATGGGGCAGCCCCAGGCCGCGGTCGGCGCCTACAACCAGGCGCTCAAGGCCAAGATGGAGTCCGAAGAGGAGCGCCAGATCGAATGCGACCTGGCCGAGTTGATGCTCAAAATGGGCGTGGATGACCCGGCCCAGCGCAAGACGTATTTCGAGGAAGTGGATAAAATCTGCCAGAAGGTCCTCTGGATTCAGGACATCTGGTTCGGCAAGGCCATTGTCATGCTGGCGCATATGAAGATGGTCAACGGCGATTTCACCGGCGCCATGGACCTGGTGGATCATTATAAGGAACAGCTGCTGACCATTGACCAGTGGCTCAAGGAGCAGACGGACGAAAGCGGCAAGGATATGATGAATATCAGTCCCATGGCCCAGTGCCGCTACTTGGTGGGCGTGATTGAGCAGCAGGAGGCGGAAAAGCTCCTTAAGGCCAACGGCGACAAGGAGAAGATCAAATACCTGCTCGTCGGCGGCAAGAGTGAAAAAGGCACGAAGAAGCCGGGCGCCCTGCAGCATTTTCTGACCGTGTTCGTCAAATATCCGATGACCAGCTGGGCGCCCGACGCCGGCACCCGCCTGCGGCAGGTGGAGGAGATGCTCAAGAAGATCAACGTCACGGCGGAATACACCGTCACGAAGGAGCAGTGGGCCAAGGTGGAGGAGGCTCAATACCAGGAGGCGTGGTCCCTTCTGAACCAGAACAAGTTTGAGGAGTCGGAGGCGCAGTTGATGAAAATCCTGTCGCTGTTCCCGGAAGGGGAGCGGACGATGCAGGTGCTTGCCGATCTCGGCAAATGCTATATCGAGCAGGGCAAGGATTTGCAGGCCGAAATGCTGGCGCGCTATCTGGGCGAGCGGCTGGGGCAGCAGGATGCGTCGCAGTCGCGGGCGGGTGATATTGAGCTGGGCATGGCGCAGATGTACGCCGAACGCAATCAGAAGGCCCAGGAGCAGGCGATGTACCAGCTGTTTTTCAGGTATTTCCTGAAACATTCCCGCGCGCCGGGCTTCCTTTACCGCTTTGGCGACCAATGTTACACACAACAGAAGGACTACAATGGCGCGCTGGGCTACTTCCGGCAGATTGTCGACAACCACACCAACTCGCCTTATTATTATGAGGCGCTGAGCAAGATGGCCTCCTGTTATCAGGATAAAGGCGAGCGGACCAATGAAATCAGGACGCTGACCACCATCATTGACGTTTCGCGGCCGGTGGCGGAGCGCGGTGCCTTCCTGATTTCGGGCCTTTACCGGCGCGGCACGGCATATCGCGAGCTGGCGCGGCAGGACAAGGCCGCGCTTTTGCCGGCCGCCAGGGATTTTGCGGAATTGGTCAAGCTGCTGCTGGCGGATCCGGACCGCTACCAGCGCTCGACGGAGGAGAAGGAGCGGAACCAGAAGCTTCTGGAAAGCGGCATCTATTATAAGGCGACCTGTTTTGCCAACATGGTGCCGCCCGCCGGCAAGCCGGCCGCGGCGTACAAGGACATGGCGGTCAAGGCGTATGAGGATCTGCTCAAGCGCTTCCCGAAATCCGAGCTCGCGCCGCGCGCGTTGAGCCAGATTGGCACTATCTATACGGTATTGCAGAAGCCCAATGAGGCGGAGCAGGCGTTTATCCGCTTGCAGAAAGAGTATCCCGACTCGGACGAAGCGAAAAATGCCATGTTCCTGCGCGGCAAAAATTTGCTGGATCTCGGCCTTTACCAGCAGGCCGTCAAGGTGTTTTCCGACATGTTTTCCGGCACATCGGGGAAATATAGTGATAATCAGATTTTCACCGCGGGCAATGAGCTTCTGAAATACAAGCAATACGACATCGCCATTACTGCGTTCACGCGGGTTGAAAATTCCAAGGAAAAAGGCATCCGCGAGGCCACGCTGAACGGGAAGGGTGCCGCCCTGATGGAAATGAACCGGATGGATGAGGCGGTCAAGGTTTATGAAACGCTGTTGGCCGAATTCAAGAGCACCGGCTATACGGTGGATGCGTGTTTCAACCTGAGCAAGGCCTACAGCGTGCTGGGCGCAAAGGAAGCGGACCAGGACAATCGGAAGGCCATCTTCGACAAGGCGATTAACGCCATGAAGCGCTCGCGCAAGTTCGTCAAGGACAAGGGCGTGCAGGCCCGGTCGGACCTCGAAATCGCCCGGATTTATATGCGGATGGCCAAGGCCGCAACGGATTTCGGGCCCAAGCCGCAGGTGGCCGAATGCAAGGGTGACGCGGTGGCCACCTATCAGATCATCATGATGACCGCGAATCCGCAGGATGCCGGCGTGCGGCCTTATTTGGAGGAGGCGTATTATGAATGCCTGCCTTTGCTGGTGGAAATGGAGCGCTGGTCGGATGTGGCGGAGGATGGCGCGGGATATCTGAACGTCTTCAGCGGCGGGAAATATGCGCCGGAAGTGGGCGCGTGGGTCAACCGGGCGAAAGGCCGGCTGGCGGCGGGTGGCGGCGCGGCAAGTCCTGCGCCGGCGCCGTGATCGGACCTTTTTCAAGGAGTGAAACATGAGCAGAATTCGACGGCAACTGTGCGGCCTGATGGCCGCCATGATGGTCTGCGGCGCGGGCGCGGCGTTTGCGCAGGTGGACGGCACGCTGACCACCACGGACGGGCGCAAGGTGCAGGGCCAGATCAAATGGCGCGACGCCTCCAAGGTGTATGAGGTCCAGCAGGTGAGCGGCGCGGTGGTCAACTACAAGCCGGAGCAGGTCGTCCGGGTGCAGCCTGCCAAGTCGCCGGCCAATCTGGATGCGGCCGCCAAGCTGGTGGCCGCCGGCGGCGCCAACGCCGCCCGGGCGATCCCCGTGCTGAAGGAGATCGCCGCCAGCTACAAGATGCTGGCGCATGATGTGACCGCCACCCGCTGGCTGGCCGAGGCCTGCCTCAAGACCGGCGACGCCAAAGCCGCGGCCGCGGCGTGCGACGCGGTGATGCAGTACAATCCCAACGCCGCGCTGGATGCCGATTTCGCGCGGGTTTACAAGGATGTGCTGCTGGCCACCGAGCAGTATGATGTGTTGAACGCCATGCTGACGCGCATTGTGCAGTCCGGTTCGCGGGAGGCCGCCGCCACCGCCCAGATGATCCGCGGGGATATCGCCATGAAACAGGGCAAATACAAGGATGCGCTGCTGGATGGCTATCTGCGCACCGTGGTTCTTTTTGGGGATATGCGGGCGGTGCAGCCGGAGGCCGTTTACAAGGCGTCCCAGTGTTTTGAAAAGCTTGGGCAGTCGGTCTATGCGGAGAAAATGCGTAAGAAATTGCTGGAAGAATTCCCGCAGAGTTCTTATGCTCAGGAAATTAAATCGGGAAAGTAAAGTGTAACAATTTTTGACGGGGCCCGTCATGGTCGAAGAAACTAAAAATGCGGCGGATGCGGAGCGGGCTGCTGCTCAGGCGCGCCTCCTTCAGGAACAGAAGGAGCTCCAGGAGCTGCTGGAGCTCTATAAGGGCATGCCTTTCTCGCACATGCTGAAAAAGGTGTTCGCCGGCCTGCGTTCGCCCAAGGATTCCGGCGATTACCGGTTTGCCCGGCTGCAGATCACCCGCTTGTGGGCGCCGTTCCTGGCGGTGCTGCTGCCGCTGCTGGCGGTGGTGGTCTCGGCGGCTTTGTCGAATTCAACCTCCCAGCAGAACCGCGACTATGAGGTCAAAATCCTTGATCCGGAGAAGATGACAGAAAAGCTGGAGGAAGTCAAAGAGGTCGTCAAAGAGGAAATTGACAAGCCTGATATGGACACAACCGTCCTGTCGGATGTGCCGTCGGATTCCACTTCCGATTCCACTGACAATAACCCGGTGAACAATTCGTCGGACCAGCCCTTCAGCCCCAAGCCTGCGGCCTTTGATTCCGTGATCTTGACCAGAAGCCCGGTGGTGATGCGGGGCATCTATGGGTCCCGCAACCCCGGTGCGCGCGGCAGCGCGTCGGGCCGGTATGGCGGCAAGCATGGCGGCTCGGCGGAAAAGTCGGTCATGCTGTCGTTGCGCTGGCTGAAGAAGTATCAGGAGCGGGACGGGAAGTGGCGGGAAGAAGACGGCAATGGCCCGGGTGAATATAATGGTGCGCCGGTGGCGATGACCGGCCTGGCGATATTGACCTTCCTGGCGCACGGCGAGACGCCGGCCTCCAAGGAGTTCGGCCCCACGGTTGAAAAGGGTATCCAGTGGCTGATTACCAACCAGCGGCCGGATGGCAAATTCAAATTCACGGGTGGGGAGGATAAAGATTATAGCCAGCCCATCGCCGCCTATGCGCTGTGTGAAACCTATGCCCTGACCAAGGTGCCCATGGTGAAAGTGGCGGCGGAAAAGGCGATTGAGGTCATTATCAAGGGCCAGAATCCCGGTGGTCTTTGGAATTATAATTTTGGCGAATCAGGCGAAGGTTCGGTCCACGGCAGGAACCGGAATGACATGTCCTTTGGCGGCTGGTGTGCCCAGTCGCTCAAGGCCGCATCGGCCGCCGGGCTTGAAAATCCGGGCCTCAAGCAGGCCCTTCACCAGGCCGTTATCGGGCTGAAGGGCAATTACCGCTCGGATGCGAAAGGCTTCGCGTATACCCAGGACGATGAAGCGAACGAGTGCATGAGCAGCGTGGGTGCGCTGTGCATGTATCTGCTGGGCATGGGCAAGGACCCGGCGGTGAAGGACGCCATGGCCACCCTTGAGACCGCCACCTGCTCATGGAAGAATCTCGATGCCGGGGTGGACAATCCGATTTACTGCTGGTACTACCTGACGCAGGCCAAATTCCACACCGGCGGCGCGGTCTGGGATAAATGGAACAATCAGTTTGCGCCCCAGATAACCGGCGCCCAGACGATCGTCAAGAACGCCATCCAGGACTTGAACGGCAATTTGGTGGATATTGGTTACTGGAAGCCGTGCAACCTGCGGGGTGTCGATGGCAAGAAGGGCGAACACTGCCAGAGCTATGTGTATAACACCACCCTGTGCGCGCTGATGCTGACCGTTTATTACCGCTACCTGCCGACTTACAAGCCGCCGACGGACCTGGGCGAGGACGTTGCGATCGGCGGCGGGAATGATGATATCAACGTCACGGTCCGTTAGTCCGGCGCCGTGCGCAGCGCTTCTTGATCCTGGCGGAATAATGGGCGGGGGGTATTTGTGATTCTCAGCGCGTTGAAACAGGAAGTGTTGGATGCCAACCTCGAGCTGCAGCGCGCTGGCCTGGTCCAGTTGACGTGGGGCAATGTCAGCGGCATTGACCGTCAGCAGGGGCTGGTGGTGATCAAGCCCAGCGGGGTTCCCTACTGTTCCATGACCACGTCGGATCTGGTGGTGGTGGATCTTTCGGACGGCCGCGTTGTGAAGGGCCGCCGCAAGCCCTCCTCGGACCTGAAAACCCACCTGGTGCTCTACCGCGCGTTCCCGGAGATCGGCGGGGTGACCCACACCCACAGCGTTTACGCCACCATGTTTGCGCAGGCCTTGCGCGAGCTTCCCTGCCTTGGCACCACGCATGCGGACCATTTCTACGGGCCCGTGCCCGTGACGCGCGCGTTGACGGAGCGCGAGGTCGGCGAGGATTACGAGCTTCACACCGGCCGGGTGATTGTCGAGCGTCTGGCGGGTGTCAAGCCCATGGAGATGCAGGCCGTGCTGGCCGCGCATCACGGCCCGTTCACCTGGGGCAGGACCGCCCGCGCCTCGGTGGAAAACAGCATCGCCCTGGAGACCGTGGCGCAGATGGCCTATGGCACCTGCGCCTTGAATCCCGCCGTCCGCGCGGTTCCCGCCTATATTCTCGACAAGCACTACCAGCGTAAGCATGGCCCGAATGCCTACTATGGCCAGGCCGGCCATTGATGAAGCGCCTGTCCGAAAATCCATTGAGGCCATGATGGCATGGGTTTTCGGATAGGCTCTAATGGATGCTGGGCCCAAACCCGGATGCGGCGAATAGCAGGACCAGGATTTCCAGCAGGCAGATGGCTAGGAAAACCCGCTCTTTGTGGCGTCGGTAGAAACCGCAGAGCGCAAGGTAGCTGAGCAGCGTGGCGCCGGTCAGTCCCGCAATCCCGAGCAGCGGCAGGAAATCGGCATGGTCCAGGTGCTTCAGCCATTGCCAGCCGGTCGGCAGTCCGGTGACCCGCAGGTAGTCGTTGAGCGGCAGCTGCCAGACATGCTCGATCTCCTGCGGCGGGATCTGGCTGGGGATCAGCCGGGTGATGTACAGGCCGAAGGTGGCCGCCAGCACGGCAAGGCTCAGCCGCACGCCCCTTTCCAGCACGCGGGCATATAGGCGCGGCGCCTCCAGCGTTTTGCCGCTCCCCCCTGTGCCGGCGTGTGTGCGGGTTGGGTTCATATGCCGCACCCTTTCAGGATGGAGCGCACGCCGGCGAGCGTCAGCATGGCCAGCACGATGGTGCGGATGGATTTCGGATGCACCCGGGCAAACACTTTGGCCCCCAGGAAGGAGCCCAGCATGACCCCCAGCACCGACGGCACGACGATCATGGGCATGATGGCGCCTTTGTTGATGTAGACCCATGCGGCGGAGGCGTCGGTGATCGACAGCAGGAAATGGCTGGTGGCGACCGCGGCCTTCAGCGGCGCGCCCATCACCAGGTTCAGCACCGGCACATTGGCCCAGCCGGCGCCCAGCCCGAACATGCCGGCCAGGAACCCGATCACGATGAACCATAGCAGGCCGCGTCCGGCATGGTGCGCGTGCCATTCAACCTGGCGCTGCTCCGCGGGTTCCCAGTAGGATCCTTGCAGCTGCAGGAACGACGCGATGCGCCCCGGCGCGCCGACCGCCGGATAGGACGATTCTCTGGATTTTGACAGGATCACCACGATGCCGAGGATGGCGATGCCCAGCGCGGTTTGGATGATTGCCTGTGGCAGGGACAGGCCGATCCACGCGCCGGCGATGGAGGCGGTGGAGGCGATCAGCGCCGCCGGCAGCGCCAGATGCAGGTTGGCCATGCCCTTGCGCAGGAAATTCGGGGCGGCGGCCAGCGAGCTGCACATGGCGACCAGCAGGCCGGCCCCGCGTACAAAATCCATGTGGAACGGGAAGAAGCTGCCGACAATGGGGACGAAGAGCACGCCGCCGCCGACTCCTGCCAGCACGGCGATGATGCCGAGCAGGAAGCAGAAGACGAACAGCAGCACCGGCCAGCCCCACCACGGCAGCGTGGCGCCGCTGGCGGCCGGGGGGCAGAATCCGGCGGCTTGCGCCGGTATGGCGGCGCAAGCCAGCGCCACGATCGCGAGGATCAGTTTTACGCCAGCTTTTTTAAAATATGATGCCTTGGTCATGCGTTTTGTCGAGCAACCGCCATGATCATGGCAATATTTCCCGGATCATTCAATATCCGCTTGAGATAAGAATTTGGATTTAGGAATATGAAAAGGGAACGGAAAATATATGGGCAGCTCAAAGACGTCCCGATGGACTCTGGCTTGCGTGGCTCCACAAACAAACCGTTCTGACCCTTCTGGCATCAGGACGGTTGTTAGGCGGCGAAGCCCTGAGCTATGCCGAAGGGCGAACGCCTAAAAAATTTTTTTGCCCTTGGCAAAAAAAGGCGAACCGCAGGTTGCATTTCGTGCCTGTGGTGAAAAAGGTGCGGCAAGCTTGGGATGATGGCAAGGCGTCGCGGGCGGGGCTGAATACGTATCCGCACCGCCCGCGACAACGCAACCAGCGCCCGGGATCGCCGCATCCGTTTTCACCCGAAATGCAATCTGCTTTCTCTGCAACGCTGAACAGGAGACGATGCCATGAGCAGCCCGGACCCCGATATTCCCATGACCCAGGCCCTGCGCGTGCTCAAGCAGCACGGCGCGGCCTTCACGCCGTGTGTGTATGACTATGAGGAGCACGGCGGCACCCGCCGCGCCGCCGCCTGCCCGGGCGTGGATGGGCACGCGGTGGTCAAGACCTTGGTGATGGAGGACGACCGTCGCCGCCCGCTGGTGGTGCTGATGCACGGTGACTGCGAAGTGTCCGCCAGGCAGCTGGCGCGTCAGCTGGGGGTGAAAACCATCCAGCCCTGCACGCCGGAAAATGCCCGGCGGCACAGCGGTTACATGGTGGGCGGCATCAGCCCCTTCGGGTTGCGCAAGCCGCTGCCGGTTTATGTCGAATCCACCATCATGGACCTGCCCGCGATCTACATCAACGGGGGGCGTCGCGGCTTGCTGGTGAAAATCAGCCCGGCGGTGCTGGACGCTGTTGTGCAGGTCACGCGGGTGCAGGTGGCGGTTCCGCCCGCGTGACGCGTGGGCCTGCGGTTACTGGGCGGCTTTGATTCCATCCCACATTTCCGTGTACAGCGCCAGGTGCGTGCCCACATCCTGGATGATTTCGCCCTTCGCGCGCACCTCTTCCGGCGGGAAGATCGCCGGGTTGGTCCGGGTTTTCTCGCTCAGCTTGGGGAATGACGCGCTGTTGGGGCACAGGTAGCCGATTTCCTCGGTGTTGGCCGCCGCGTTGTCCGCGTCGTGGAAGAAGTTGATGAACGCGTGCGCCAGCGCCACGTTCTTGGCGTTCTTTGGGATGACGAAGTCGTCGCAGCTCATGGAGAACCCCTCCTTGGGCAGCATGAACACGATGTTGCTGTTCTCGCCCATCACCTGCACGATGTCGCCGCTGTAGCTGTGGACCAGGAGGAACTCGCCCGAGGCCACGCCGGTCTTGTACTGCTCGTTCTCAAATTTGGCGATGTTCTTTTTCCAGCGGATCACGACATCCCGCGCGGCTTCCAGCTCCTTGCGGTTGACGGTGTTGATGCTGTAGCCGAGGGATTTGAGCCCCGCGCCGAGCGTCTCGCGCATGTCGTTGAACAGCGTCATGCGGCCCTTGAGGTCGGTGCGGTCGAACACGCTCCAGGAGTTGGCCACATCCTTGACGCGGTCCTTGCGGTAGGCCACGCCGGTGTAGGTGAGCATGTAGGGCACGCTGTGCTCCATGCGCGGGTCGGGGCTGCTTTTCAGGTAGACGGCGTCCACGTTGCCGAGGTTGGGGACCGCCGCGTGCTGGATGGGCTGGAGCATGCCGAGCTGGCGCATCTGCTCCACCGCATAGCTGCTGGGCGTCACCAGGTCGTACCCGGAGGCGCCGGCCTTGAACTTCGCCAGCATGGCCTCGTTGGAGTCGAAGGTGTCCACGACCACTTTGCACCCGTGGCTTTTCTCGAACTGTGCGATCAGGTCGGGCTTGAAATAATCCGCCCATGTGAAGAGGTGCAGCTCGGCTTTTCTCGCGCCGCATCCCCCGCCCGCCAGGGCCAGTGCGCTGCCGAGGATGACCGTTGCCGCCAGCCGACCGCAGGTGATGTGCTTCATGTCCGCGTCTCCTTTGTGAGGTGTTGACTGAAAAATACCGTGGTGGCGGTGAGCGCCAGCAGGATGGTTGAAAGCGCGTTGATGATCGGCATGTCCTTACTGTGCTTGATCATGCTGTAAATGTAAAGCGGAAGCGTCGAGGATCCGGGGCCGGCCACGAAGAAGGTGATCACGTAGTCGTCGATCGACAGCGTGAATGCCAGCAGCCCGCCCGAGATGATGCCGGGCATCAGCAGCGGCAGCAGCACGCGCCACAGGGTGGTCCACCAGGTGGCGCCCAGGTCCTGCGCGGCCTCCACCAGCGAAAAATCGAAATCCTGCAGCCGCCCCAGCACCACCATGGCCACATAGCTGATGCAGAACGTCACGTGGGCGAGGAAGATGGTGAACAGCCCCAGCTGCATCCCCAGCGCGATGAAAAACAGCAGCAGGCTCATCCCCATGAGGATCTCCGGGATCACCAGCGGCGTGTAGATCAGGAAGAAGTGGTATTTCTGCAGCGCGTCGGTGTAGCGGTGCAGCCCGAAGGCGGACATGGTGCCCAGCACCATCGAGATCAGGGTGGCGCCGGTCGCGATGATCAGCGTGTTGCTCAGCGCGTGCCAGACGTTGGGCTGGTCCAGGAGCTTCCGGTACCACATCAGGGTGAAGCCCTCCCAGCCGCTGCCGAACCGCGCGGCGTTGAAGGAGTTGACGACCAGCACCAGGATCGGCAGGTAGAAGAACACCAGCACGAAGAGCGTCACGTTCAGGGGTAGGCGGCTGTGTTTCATGCGTCCTCCGTCATCATGCGCTCGGGCTGCCGTTTGTTCTGCAGCAGCAGCGCCCCGGCCATCGGGATCAGCACGGCCAGGGTCAGCAGCGCGGACAGCCCGCTGGCGTGCGGCAGGTTCCGGTCCACGAACGTGCGCTGCGCGATCTTGTTGCCGATCATTTCGCCGCTCGGCCCGCCCATCAGGTCGGGGATGACGTAGGACCCCAGCGAGGGGATCAGCACCACGAGGATCGCGGTGATCAGCCCGCGCCGGATGCCCGGCAGGAACACCGCGAAGAAGGCGCGCAGCGGGGTCGCCCCAAGGTCGCGCGCCGCCTCCAGCAGGCGGAAGTCGAATTTCTCCGCCGCCGCATAGACGGGCAGGATGGCGAACGGCAGGTGGGTGTACACCATCACCAGCAGCACCGTCCAGGCGTTGTAGAGCAGCAGCGCCTGCGGGTCGATCAGGTGCAGCCAGGCCAGCGCGCCGTGGATCGGGCCTTCGGGATGCAGCAGGGTCTTCCAGGCGAAGATGCGGATGAGGAAGCTGGTCCAGAACGGGATGATGACCAGCATCATGTAGGCCGACCGCGCGCGCGGCGCCAGCCGCGCGATGAAGTATCCGGCCGGCACGGCCAGCAGGGTGCACAGGGTCGTGTTCATCACGCTGATCCACAGGGTGCGCCAGACGATCGCCGGATAGTTCGGGTTGCCCAGGCTGCGGAAGGTCGTCAGCGTCCAGCCCTTGCCGATGTCGCCCGTGCCCGGCACGACCGGCTTGAAGGTGATGGCGAAGACGATCAGCGTGGGGATCACGAAAAGCAGGGTCAGCCAGGCCACCGGCGGCAGGGTGATCAGCCATTCGTGCAGCGTTTTTTTGCGTTCCGCCCTGGTTTTCATCAGTTTGCTTTGGATGCGGTTGCGGCGCTCTCCACGGTTGGGTCGTTGATTTTTTCGTCCGATTCGTTGTAGCGCTCCAGCATGAAGCCGTCGTCGCCGTGCCAGTAGACCCACACCGGGTCGTTCCACTTGATGGCCGCCTCGTCGAGCAGGAAGCGGCGGTGCTGCTGGGTGATCGCCAGCCGGTAGTCGCCCACCCGCACCCAGAATTTGGTGTGCGCCCCCATGTAGACCATGTCCTCCACCTTGCCGGGCACGCAGTTGTGCTCCGGGTGCAGCTTGGTCTCCGGCTTTTCAAGGGCGACATGGAATTTTTCAGGCCGCACGCTCAGGTACACGGTCGTTCCGGCCTTGATGTTGTTGTCGTTGTAGCACAGCACGGTGGAGGGGAACCCGTCCAGCTGCAGCTTGCAGTAGTTGTTCTGCGGATAGATCTCCATCACCTGGCCTTCGAGGATGTTGGTGTCGCCGATGAAGGCCGCGACAAAGCTGGAGCGGGGCGCTTCGTAGATTTCGCTGGGTGTGCCGATCTGTTCGATGCGCCCTTTGTTCATCACCGCGATGTGGTCGCTCAGGCTCATGGATTCGCCCTGGTCGTGGGTGACATAGATGAAGGTGATCCCCACCGTGTCGTGGATCTGGTCCAGCTCGATTAGCATGCGCTGCCGCAGTTTCAGGTCCAGCGCCGCCAGCGGCTCGTCCAGCAGCAGGATCTGCGGCTTGAGGATCAGCGCCCGCGCGATGGCCACCCGCTGCTTCTGGCCGCCGCTGATGAGGTGCGGCTTCTTGTGGGCCTGGTCGGTCATCTGGATCAGCTTCAGCATGCGGTCCACTTCCGCGCGGATTTCGCGCGCCGGCCGCTTGGCGATCTGCAGGCCGAAGGCGATGTTCTGGCGCACCGTCAGGTGCGGGAAGAGGGCGTAGTTCTGGAAGATCGTGTTGACCTTGCGCTGGTTCGGCGGCAGGTCGGCCAGGTCCTGCCCGTTGAGCAGGATGCGGCCGCCGTCCGGCTCTTCAAATCCGCCCAGAATGCGCAGCAGCGTGGTCTTGCCGCAGCCGCTGGGGCCGAGCAGCGAGAAGATTTCACCCTGCTTGACTGCGAACGAGACATGGTCCACCGCGCACACAGGCCCGAAGTTTTTTGATATGCCCTCGAACGCCAGGAATTCCGCCATCTGCCCGCCTCGTGATTGGTTTTTGAGCCTTGTTATTTTTAACTTGGATTATAAATAAACCGGTTTGTGAATCAAGCGGCATAACCAATTTTTGCGTGCGCGCCTTTCATTTGGCTATTTTTCGGGGAAGGTGGTACGTTTTCCCGCGGATTCACATCAAATGATCAAAGGCATATTATTCGATCTGGATGGGACGGTTTACCACGGCGCCGCCGAGGTGCCGGGCGCGGCGGACTTCGTGCGGCAGTTGCCGGCTTGGGGCATCCGCCCCGTGTTCATCACCAACCGCGCCAACCGCACGCCGGAAGCCGTGGCGGAGCATCTCCGTTCCTACGGCATCGCCTGCACGCCGGATGATGTGCTCACCTCCGCGCAGACCACGGCGCAGGTGCTCGCGAAAGGCCACGTGTATATCATCGGCGAGGAGGGCATCCGCCGGGCTCTGGCCGATGCCGGCTTTGTCGAGGATGACCGGCATCCCGATTATGTGGTCGTCAGCTACGACCGCTCGTTCAATTACCATGCCCTCATGACCGCCTGCCGCTTGGTCAAGGCGGGCGCCCGCTTTATCGCCACCAATCCCGACAGGTACCTCACGCTCGAAGACGGCATCATGCCGGGCACCGGCGCGATTGTCGCCGCCGTGACCGCCTGCACCGGGCAGGACCCGGTCGTGATCGGCAAGCCGCAGCCGCTGATTTTCCAGACCGCCCTCAAACGCTTCCACCTGCGGCCGGAGGAGACCGTGGCTATGGGTGACAACCTGCTGACCGACATCCCCGCCGGCGTTAATGCCGGCCTGCGCACCATTTTCGTCACCACCGGCGTCTCCACCCGCGCGGAGCTTGCCGCCGGCCCCTGTGTGCCCACATGGGTCGTCGACAGCTATGCCGAGGTGGCGGCCATCATCCGGGCGGAAAACCACATCGGTCAATAAAAGGGGTAGGCCATGGAATTGAAAACAGCGGTGGTATCATGGATGGCGGTGATGATGCTGGCAGGCTGTGGCAAGCCACCTGTGAAGCCCGTGCCTCCCCCGACGACCACCACCACGCAGCCGGTGGTGAAGCCGCCTCTGGCCGTGCAGCCCAGGGCGTTGCCGGTGTCGATGTACAAAGTGTCCCCGTCCACGCTCATGCCGCCGGACTATAAGGCGCCCGCCGACAAGCATGTGGAGGTGTACGGCAATTACGACACCGCCGGCGTCATCGCCGATATCCCGGCCGGCATGGCCGGCAGCCAGGTCTGGCAGATGAAATGTTACCTGAACGAGAACGGCCTCTGGAAGCCCATGCAGGACCTGGTGCAGGTGCGTGACTATGCGTGGTTTGCCACCAGCCTCTTCTGGCTCAAGCCCGACAGCCTCTATCAGGTCAAGGTCGTGGTGATCGACCGGCAGAACCGGATCCGTGCGACGTGGTACGGCGAGGGCCGCACGCGCAGGGACCCGTCCATCCCGCAGACGGCCGGAGCGCTCTACGTGGCATCGACGGGGAGTGATACGAACACGGGGACAAAGGACCAGCCTCTGCTCACCGTGGGCAGGGCGATGCAGTTGGCCGATGCGGGGACCACGATCTGGTTGCGTGGCGGTGTTTATTATGAGGGGAATTTGGAGTTTGCGAAAAAAGGCGCAACGGACCGGCCGATCGTGTTGCGGTCGTTTCCCGGTGAAAAAGCGGTGCTGGACGGTTCGGACCCTGATCTGATCGGGGCGGGGGCCTGGCAGCCGGTCGGTGACGGGCTCTACCGGCACGCGTTTAAAACTTTTGCGTCGTGCATGGTGGTTGAGGATCGCAGGACCGGCGAACGCATGCGTTTGATGCCGGTGCACACGCTGGATGAACTCAAACGGCGCGCGGTCAAAAAATGGACAGGGGATATGCCGGACTACACCCCGTTCCATGACCTGGGGCTGGCGGGCGGTGTGTATACGGACAACACCAACGCCTGGCTGGCTCTGCCGGGTCCTGTTGAAAAATACCGTCTCTATATCTCCCGCCGGCAGCTGGGCATCTATCTGGAAAACCGGCGCGACATCATGGTCGAGGGGATCACCTTCCGTTATTACGGCGCGGTGGGGTTCACGGGCGGCATGCATCTTTACAACAGCTCCGACATCCTGGTGCAGGGCTGCCTCTTTGATTTCTGCGACTTCGGCATCGGCCTCAAGCTGAAATGCGACCGGGTGACCATCCAGGATTGCCGCTTTGTCGATGTGACCGGCTTCTTCCCGTTCGGCATGCTGAAGATGGAGGGCGCGCCCTGCGCGTATGAGGCCGGCGCGGTGAATGTCACGGCCAGATATTCCGGCCGTGGGCTGGTATTCCGGCGCAACCGCATCGAAGGCTATTTCGACGGCGCGCACCTGACGCCGTGGACTGAAGATGACGCGCGCAGCAATGAAACCGATTTCTACCATAACGTGATTGATGTCTGTTTGGACGACTTCATCGAGACGGACGGCTATTCGCGCAATGTGCGCATCTTCGAGAACTACATGGACCGCTCGCTCTCCGGTGTGTCGCTGGCCCAGGCGCTCGATGGCCCCACGTTCATCGTGTATAACGTCATCGCCAACAGCGGCCTGGTGCGCTCGTCGCAGGTGGAGGGGAATATCGGCCGCCCGTTCAAGACCAACGGCGGGCCCGAGCCGGATGTGGGCTCCGGCCCGGTGTTCTTTTACCACAACACCGCATGGTCGTCCGACACCAACAGCCGGGCGATTTTTGTCGCGCATGCCAAATGGAGCAAGATCACCTTCCGTGACAATATCTGGTGCGGCGGCGCGATGGGCGCGGAATGCTGGGAGGCGCAGCTCTCACCCATGGATTTTGACTATGACGACCTGTATTCGGTCAATACCAACGGCCCGTTGTTCCTTATTGCGTACCATAATAAATACGGCACGCTGGATGATGTCCGCAAGCGGCTGCGCTACCTCAGGCATGGCATCAGCGCGGATCCGCGGCTGGCGGATCCCGGGCAGGGTGATTTCCGGCTGGCTGGCGGCAGCCCGTGCGTGGATGCCGGCACGCCGGTGCCGGGCATCGACGACGGCCGCATTCTGGGCGCGGCCCCGGATATGGGCGCCTACGAGTTGCGTTAAGAGCCTCTTTGTTTGGAAATAATAAAATGGTGCGGTCTTGGATTCCGTGGGTAGGGCGAGACCTCCGGCCTGTGGTGAGCGTGTTCGCACTTCACCCTGGTGACGTGTCGAACCAGCGAGCCGCTCCGCTAACCTCCCATCCGTGTAATCCGGCTTATCCGTGGTTAATCTTCTGTATCGAACCCATGAACCTCCTAACCCTCAAACCCTTAACCCTGAACACGCGCCATGCGCTCACCATGCGCGCTGCTTTGAGAGTTGTAATGTGAAATGCCGTAGGGATAAGAGAAAGCGTTCCATGCCGTGGATCGCTATCCTTTGTGGTCCAACCAAAGAACACGAAGGAAGGAGCACGGCATGGAACAGAGGGAAAATAGCA
>Ga0209697_10003813_pt1 | contig 20133 bp, 16 predicted proteins | sample AliMusrvi5mmetaG_FD_184115 | JGI IMG/M metagenome (GOLD analysis project Ga0209697, IMG submission 184115) | Freshwater lake bacterial and archeal communities from Alinen Mustajarvi, Finland, to study Microbial Dark Matter (Phase II) - Alinen... | ecosystem: Environmental > Aquatic > Freshwater...
GGTCATATCCATCTCCTTGGTCACCCCGAAAGGCACCCAAGGCTCGGTCTAAAAGACCGACATATCCTGTCCAATCGCCTCAACCCACTGTCGAACAGCTGGTTGCGCTCACCCCCAGCTTGAAGGTGAAGGCTGAGGATGGTTGGTAATCAGAATAGATTTTTCGGGGCTCTGGGCCGGGCCTCCTGCCGCCAGGTTGGCCACTGGAAAGGTCGGGGAGACTGGCCTTGGTGCCTGGTGGCAGGATGGAGAAGGCCGTTTCGCTCCCCAACCCACGGCCCCCGCGAGACTCGATATGAACCCTTACTGGAGTCCCATCGTCCACGACCTGGTGCCCTACGTGCCCGGGGAGCAGCCGAAGCTGGAGCAGTTGGTCAAGCTCAACACCAATGAGAATCCCTATGGCCCCTCACCCCGGGCCCTGGAGGCCATGCGGGCGGCGACCGGCGATTCCCTGCGCCTCTACCCGGATCCCAACAGCGAGGCCCTGAAGACTGCCCTGGCTGGGCACCTGCGGGTGCGCCCGGAGCAGGTCTTTGTGGGTAACGGTTCCGATGAGGTGTTGGCCCACGCCTTCCTGGGACTGCTCAAGCAGGCTCGGCCCCTCTGGTTCCCGGACATCACCTACAGCTTCTACCCGGTGTACTGCGGGCTCTACGGCATCCAGTCCAGGACGGTGCCCCTGGCCGCAGACTTCAGTCTCCGCGAAGAGGACTATCTGCCCCAGGGGGAGCTACGGGCCGGCGCCATCATCTTCCCCAACCCCAATGCACCCACGGGCTGCCTGCTGGGGCTCGACGACCTGGAGCGCATCGTTGCGGGCAACCCCGAGGTGCCCGTGGTCATCGATGAGGCCTACGTGGACTTCGGCGGCGAGAGCGCCGTGCCCCTGGTGGATCGTTACCCGAACCTCCTCGTGGTCCAGACCTTCTCCAAGAGCCGCTCCCTGGCGGGCCTGCGCGTGGGCTTCGCCGTGGGCCACCCGGGCCTCATCGAGGCCCTGGAGCGGGTCAAGAACAGCTTCAATTCCTACCCCTTGGACCGTCTGGCCCAGGCCGGGGCCCTGGCTTCCGTGCAGGATGACGCTTACTTCCTGGACTGCCGCCGGAAGATCATGACCACCCGCGAGACCCTGGTGGCCCAGCTGGGGAGCCTTGGCTTCGAGGTGCTGCCCTCGGCGGCCAACTTCATCTTCGCCCGCCACCCCGCCCACGACGGGGCCGCCCTCAGCCGGGCCCTGCGCGCCCGGACCATCATCGTGCGCCACTTCGCCAAGCCCCGTATCGATCAGTTCCTGCGGATCACCGTGGGCACCGACGAGCAGTGCGGGCTGTTGGTCGCGGCCCTGACTGAGATTCTGCAGGGCTAGAAGATCATCAAGTGCAGCACACCCCGCAGCAGGATCCCCGCCACGGCCCCGGCGATGGCGGGTCGCACGACGGAGGCGCAGCGGGCCCCGGCGGAGATGAGGACAGCCACACCCACCAGGTCGCAGGGGTTGGTGAGGAAACCTGCCATGCGGTTCAGCTCGACGGTGGTGATGGCGCCCTCCTTCAGGAGGTTGAGGGTGACCCCCATCATGGCGGTGCCGCCGGCCAGGTACTTGGTGGCCAGGGGCAGCACGGCCACGGCCGGGAAGCCGATGCGGCCCAGCAGGGGCGCCAGCATCCGCTCTAGCAAACCGATGCTGCCGCTGAGCTTCAGGAGGTTCACCAGGAAGATGGCCAGGATCAGCATGGGAATGGCGCCCAGGATCACCTGCACGGCCTCCTGACCCCCTAGAATCATGAGGCTCATGATGTTGCCCTTGGGCTCGGGCAGGGCACTGGCGTCAAAGCTGTCGCGGGCCTCCTTCTCTTCAAGGGAGCGGGCGAAAACGTAATAAGTGAGGGCCGCCGCGGCAAATCCTCCGACGAGGGACGTGAGCATGATGACGCCCAGATTCAGGCCCACCGCCACCATGGGGAAGACCACGTTGGCCTGGGACATGGTGAGCACCATGGCCAGGGTGGCGGCGATGTGGCGGCGGTTGGTGCCGTCCCGCTCCATGATGGCCAGGGTGGCCAGGGGCGCGGCGAAACTCACCAGCAGGAGCTGCAGGATGGCGAATGCGCCCGCGCCTGGGACCCCGAACAGTTTGAGTAGGGGGCGCATCCAGCGGGCCACCAGGGCCAGCAGGCCCTTGGCCTCCACCACCTTCATGACGGCCATCATGATGACAAGGACCGGCAACAGGACGTACAAGGCCAAGTCCAGGCCGGCCTTGCCGGATTGCAGCATGGTGGTGACCAGCTTTTCCACGGGATACTCCTGGCCACAGCATGCCAGAGGCGCAGGCCGCTCAAAGGGGGGCATTCCCGGTAGAATCGCCTGAACCTATCTGAGCCCCGCCTTGACCAGCTCCCTCCCCCTGCAGGATCCCTCCCTGCTCCAGCAGAAAGCCATGCAGTCGATGTTCGACTGCATCGAAAGCCTCTGCGAGGGCGCCCTGATCGTGGATCGGGCGTCCCGGATCGTCTGGCTCAACGACCGCTACGCGGACCGCCTGGGCATCGATCCGGTGACGGCGATCGGCCAGGAGATCGAGGCCGTCATCCCCAACAGCCTCATGCGGCAGGTGGTGGACACGGGTCAGCCCATCCTCATTGATCTGCTGGAAACCGCCGGTCAGACCTTTGTGGTCATGCGCATGCCCCTCCGCGACGAGAGCGGCGAGGTGGTGGGAGCCGTGGGCTTCGCTCTCTTCAGCCAGTACGAGGCCCTGCAGCCTCTCTTCGACCGATTCTCTGGACTCCGGGCCGACCTGGCCAAGGCCCACAAAAAGCTGGCCGAGGTGCGCCACACCAAGTACACCTTCTCTTCCTTCATTGGGAACAGCGAAGCCACCATGGAGGTGAAGCGCCTCGCGCGCCGCGCCGCCCTGCTGCACGCGCCGGTCCTCCTGCAGGGGGAGACGGGCACTGGCAAGGAGTTGCTGGCCCACGCCATCCACGCCGGGGGCCCCCGAGCGGCCCAGCCCTTCGTGCCGGTGAACATGGCGGCCATTCCCGAAAACCTCATGGAGGCCGAGTTCTTCGGCGTGGCCCCGGGCGCCTACACCGGCGCGGACCGCAAGCCCCGGCCAGGGAAGTTTGAACTGGCTCACGGGGGCACCCTCTTCCTGGACGAGATCGGCGACCTGCCCCTGCCCCTGCAGTCGAAGTTGCTGCGGGTGCTGCAGGAGCATGAGTGCGAGCCCCTGGGTTCCAACCGCGTCATCCGCGTGGATGTGCGGATCCTGGCTGCCACGAGTCGGGATCTGGAGGCCATGGTCGAGGAGGGGCGCTTCCGGAAGGATCTCTACTACCGCCTGAACGTGCTGCATATTCCCGTGCCCCCGCTGCGGGCCCGGCTCAGTGACTTGGCCCTGCTCTGCGAGCACCTGCTGGAAAAGACGGTCTTCGAGAACGGCACCCGGGCCCGGGAGCTGAGCCCCGCCGCCCATGACTACCTTCGCCACCACAGCTGGCCCGGCAACGTGCGAGAGCTTCGCAATGTCCTGGAACGGGCTGTCATGAACACCGACGAGGCCCGCCTGGACCTTGGCGACTTCCAGGGGCTGCTGAAACTGTCACCGTTGCCGCAGGCTCCGCAGCCGACCCCGCTCGGTGGGGCCTCCTACCTCGAAGCCATGGCCGAGGCGGAGCGGCTCATCCTTGCCTCGGCCCTCCGTGCCGCCGATGGCAAGGTGATCCTGGCGGCCCGCAGTCTGGGCATGGGCCGGGCGACCTTCTACAAGCGGATGAACGCCCTGCGGAATACGTCTCTATTTGGAGATAAATCTCCAAATAGAGATAAACAACACAACTGATCATTATTATTTTCATCTGTTGACTACGTGTGAGTTGTAAATGGTTGTTCAGTATTGAAGTTGTCTCTGTTTGGAGACAGCTGAATTTTGGCAATTTATTAAACACTGTTATTATTAGTATTTATTAAAATTTTTATGTTGGCACCCCCCTTGCTCTAAGGTATTGAAACCCCTTATCCAATGGTGCTGACATGACGACTGCTTCGCCTGCCTCTGTCCCGACTCCTTCCCTGCCCAAGCGGAGCAAGGTGACCACCGCGGCCTTGGCCGTAGCCTGCATCAAAGATGGGGATGTGATCGCCACCGGCGGTTTCGTGGGCATCGGCTTCGCGGAAAACGTGGCCGTGGCCTTGGAGAATCGATTTATCGAGTCCCAGTCCCCCCGCGACCTCACGCTGATCTATGCGGCGGGTCAGGGTGACGGCAAGACCCGAGGTCTGAACCACCTGGGCCACGAGGGCCTGCTCCGCCGGGTCATCGGCGGTCACTGGGGCCTTGCACCCAAGCTGGCGGCGCTGGCTTTCGCTGAGAAGATCGACGGCTACAACCTGCCCCAGGGCATCATCACCCACCTCTTCCGGGATATCGCCGCGGGCAAGCCGGGCACCATCTCCAAGATTGGCCTGGGCACCTTCGTGGATCCCCTTTTCGGCGGCGGCAAAATCAACAAGCGCACCACCGAAGACCTGGTCTCGCACCTGGAAGTCCTGGGTAAGGACTATCTGTTCTACAAGGCCTTCCCCATCCAGATCGGCATCATCCGCGGCACCACGGCAGACCCGGACGGCAACATCACCATGGAGCGGGAGGCCCTCACGCTAGAGGCCCAGGCCATCGCCATGGCTGTGCACAACAGCGGCGGCAAGGTCATCGTCCAGGTGGAGCGCCTGGCGGACCGCGGCACCCTGAACCCCCGCCAGGTGAAGGTGCCCGGCGTCCTGGTGGACTACGTGGTGGTCTCCGAAAACCCCGATTACCACATGCAGACGTTTGGCGAGCACTACAACGCTGCCTACAGCGGTGAGATCCGCGTGCCCATGTCCTCCATGGAGCCCATGGAACTGAGCGACCGCAAGATCATCGCGCGCCGGGCCGCCATGGAACTGAAGCCCAACTGCATGGTGAACCTGGGCATCGGCATGCCGGAAGGGATCGCCTCGGTGGCCGTGGAGGAAGGGGCCTCAGATCTCATGACCCTGTCCACGGAACCGGGCGTCATCGGTGGTGTGCCCGCCGCGGGCATGAGCTTTGGCGCGGGCTCCAACAGCGCCGCCATCATCGACCAGCCCTCCCAGTTCGACTTCTACGATGGCGGTGGCCTCGACATCGCGTTCCTGGGTCTGGCCCAGGCGGACCGCTTCGGGAACCTCAATGTCAGCAAATTTGGCACCCGCCTGGCTGGAGCCGGCGGCTTCATCAACATCTCCCAGTCCGCCAAGACCGTCATCTTCGTGGGCACCTTCACGGCCTCTGGCCTGGAAGTGGGGGTGGAGGACGGCCGGCTGCGCATCGTGAAGGAGGGCACTACCCACAAGTTCCTCCAGGACGTGGAACACCGCACCTTCAGCGGCCCCGTGGCTTTCCAGCACGGACAGAGAGTTCTCTATATCACGGAGCGCTGCGTCTTCCGTCTCACCGAAAAGGGCCTGGAACTCATCGAGATCGCCCCTGGTGTGGATCTGGACCGGGACATCCTGGCTCACATGGACTTCAGCCCGGCCATCGCCCCGGACCTGAGCCTCATGCCCGAGTGCATCTTCCGGGACGAGCCCATGGGTCTCCTGGCCATGCTGCCGAAGGCCTGAACAAAGTTGATTGACAACCCCCGAGTAGGAAAGTCAGACTTCAAACAAAGCCAACCAACCGTTCTTTTTTAAACCTCAGTTCTTCATTAGGAGATTTCATGGCGACAGCCGCGTCCCCCGCGCTTCCAAACCAGGAGCACAAACAGATCGTGAAGGTGGCTCTGGCCAGCCTGATCGGCACTTCCATCGAGTGGTACGACTACTTCCTCTATGGCACTGCCGCCGCCCTGGTATTCAACAAGATCTTCTTCCCCAGCTACGATCCCATCGTCGGCACGCTGCTGGCGTTTGCCACCTTCTCCCTGGGCTTCCTGGCCCGCCCCCTTGGCGGCATCGTGTTCGGCCACTTCGGCGACAAGATCGGCCGCAAGAAGATGCTCTACCTCACGCTCATGATCATGGGTCTGGCCACGGCCTGCATCGGTCTGCTGCCCACCTACAGTGTCATCGGCATCTGGGCACCTATCCTTCTGATCACCATGCGCCTCCTCCAGGGCTTCGGCCTGGGTGGTGAGTGGGGTGGTGCGGTGCTGATGGCGGTGGAACACGCCCCTGCCAATCGCCGTGGCTTCTACGGCTCCTGGCCACAGCTCGGCGCCTTCATCGGCCTTCTGCTCTCCACCATGGTCTTCCGCGCCGCCAACTCCATGTGGTTCCTCCGCGCTGAAACCAAGGAAGCCGCCAACGCCGCCTTCATCAGCTGGGGCTGGCGCGTGCCCTTCCTGCTTAGCTTCGCCCTTGTGGCCGTGGGCATCTGGATCCGGATGACCATTGCCGAGTCCCCGGTCTTCGAGAAGCTGAAGGACCAGAAGCAGGAATCCAAGATGCCTCTCATCGAGGCCATCACCAAGCACCCCAAGAACATCTTCATCGCCATGGGCGTCCGCTTCGCGGAGAACGGCCTCTTCTACGTCTTCACCGCTTTCTCGCTGGTCTACATCTCCACCTACCTCAAGATGGACCGCGCGGTCGGCCTCAATGGCCTGCTCTGGGCTGCGTTCTTCGCCATCTTCACCTGCGCCGGCTGGGGCGCCCTGTCCGACAAACTCGGCCGCCGTCCCGTCTACATGTGGGGCGCCGTGTTCTGCGGCCTCATGGCCTTCCCCTTCTTCTGGATGCTGGGTACCCGGGAGCCCTGGATCATCTCCGCGGCCATCGTCATCCCCGTCACCATGGGCCATGCAGCCATGTATGGTCCCCAGGCCAGCTTCCTCTCCGAGATGTTCTCGGCCCGCGTCCGCTACAGCGGCGCCTCCCTGGGCTATCAGTTGGCCTCCATCTTCGCCGGCGGCCTCTCGCCCCTGGTGGCCACCTACCTCCTCAAGAAGGGCATTGAGGCCAACAAGGCTTATGCCTACATCGCCTACTACATGATCGGCCTGGTGGTGATCACCGCGGTCTCTGTGTACTTCGCCAAAGAAACTCATAAGGACGGCATCGAAGCATAGCCTCCAGACTGCAGCGACAAGGGCCCAGGCAGCGATGCCAGGGCCCTTGCTGCGTTGGCGGGGCCGTTTGCCTCTTTGGGGACGCCATGGGTGGGACGAAGTACCTGCAAGGCGGCGTCGGCCTGTATTTCGTAGGAAGGGGACTTAAGGCACTGAAGGAAGTCGCCCTGCTGGCTCCCCCCCATTCAGAGGCTACAAACTAGCCTGGTCTGGACCTCACAAGATCCCGTAACGGCCATCCTCCTGGACCACCCGCAGGGGCATGCCGAAGAGGTCGGAGAGCATCGGGGCGCTGAACATCTGCGCGACGGGGCCATCGGCGTGGACTCGGCCTGCCTTGAGCAGCACGGCCCGGCTGATCTCGGGGATCACGTCAGCCACGGTGTGAGTCACCATCACGATGGTGTGGCCCTCCTGGGCCAGCTTGCTGACGATCTCCCGGAACTCATGCGCGGCCCGGAAATCGAGACTGTTGGTGGGCTCGTCCAAGAGCAGCGCCTGGGGATCGTGGACCAGGGCGCGGCCGATGAGCAGGCGCCGGGCTTCTCCCGAGGACATCTCGCTGACGGCTCGATCTGCCAGGTGAGTCACCTCCAACCTTGTCATGACCGAGCGGGCCTTGGCCTCCATGGCCGGGGTCACCTGGTGGGCGGGCCAGAGACCGATGCTGCTGAAGAAGCCCGAAAGAATCGCTTCATAGGCCGTGATGGGCCTGGCATAGGTGGCCTGCAAATCGTTGGAGACCAGCCCGAAGCGGCTGCGCAGCTCGAAGACATCCCAGGTTTCCTGCCCGAACATGCGGCAGACCAGTTCTGGCCGGGCCAGGGGGTACAGCTCTCGGGTGATGACCTTGATGAGGGTGGACTTGCCGGAGCCGTTGGGGCCGATGATGGCGACGTGCTCCCCGCAGTGGATATTGAGACTTACATCTCGGAGGCCCTCCTTTGCTCCCCGGCGGACCGTGACCTGGCGGAGTTCGAGGAGCGGGTCGGTCGGGTTCATGGGCATGTCCTGCGAGAGGGAAGGCCCGATCAGGATAACTGGCGGCTGATCGCTCGCTGGTTCGAGTCCAGCTGGGCGCTGGTGCGCCCAGCTGGACTCGAACCAGCGACCTGCAGCTTAGAAGGCTGCTGCTCTATCCACCTGAGCTATGAGCGCGCACTACCAGTCTAGCGGGTCGGGGGGGGGGTGAGATGCGGTGGGCGGAAATTGCTGACCCGTGGATCGACAACTTTGCTCTTCCACCACGGACTTCGAACCTCGTATCTTGAGATGTGCCTAAAGTCCTTCTGATCGACGACAGCCAGATGATGCGGGTCTACCTGCGGCGCTGCCTCGAAAAGGGCGGCTTCGAGGTGGAGGAGTGGGTGCCCCTCTCCGCCATGGAGATCCCCGATCGCATCACGGAGTCGGCGCCGGACCTGCTGCTCACGGATTACTCCATGACTGGCTGCAATGGCTCCACCGTGGCCCGCATGGCTCAGAAGACCAACCCGGACCTGCCGATCATCGTGCTCACGGCCTTCATGAATGACGACATGGAATCGAACCTCGTGCGCCTGGGCGTGAAGCGCGTCCTTACCAAGCCCATCACTTCCGAGGATCTGCTCAAGGCAGTCGAGGAAGTGATGAGCGAGGTGGGTGGAGGCGAATAGCCCCGTCCTAGGTGGTAGGCGGTCAGGACTCGGCTTCGGCGTCGTTGCTGATGCCCAGGCGGTCGAATGCGTAGAAGACCAGGCTGAGGCAGATGGCCACGACCGTGCCCAAGGCCATGCCGCGCAGTTCCACGGTGCCCAGCTTCACTGCGGCGCCGCTGATGCCGCTGATGAGCACCACAGACGTGAGAATCAGGTTCCGGGGCTGGGTATAGTCCACCTTCTTTTCGATGAGCATGCGGATGCCCGCGGCGGCGATGACACCGAAGAGCAGGATGCAGACACCGCCCATGACCGGGACGGGGATGCTGCGGATCATGGCGGCGAGCTTGCCGGAGAAGGACACCAGGATGGCAATTACGGCAGCGCCACCAATCACCCACACGCTGTAGACCTTGGTGATGGCCATGACGCCGATGTTCTCGCCGTAGGTGGTATTGGGGGTGGCGCCCACCAGGCCGGACAGCACGTTGGAGATGCCGTCACCCAGGAGGGAGCGGTGCAGGCCCGGATCCTTCACCAAGTCCCGACCCACGATGTTCCCGGTCACCACCAGATGGCCCACATGCTCAGCCAGCACCACAAGCGCGGCGGGCAGGATGATGAGAATGGAAGGCCAGTGGAACTTGGGCGCGTAGAGGGTGGGCACCTCGAACCAGTGGGCACTGTGCACCGCACTGAAGTCCACCACACCCAGGGCCAGGGAGAGCAGGTAGCCCGCGACGACACCCAGCAGGACCGGAATCACGGCCATGAAGCCCCGCAACAGCACAGAGGCCAGGATGGTCACAGCCAGGGTGGAAAGGGACACGATGAGGGCCAGCTTCACGCTCATGCCCAGTGGCACGGTGCTGGCGGTCAGGCCCGCCATGTTGGTGGCCACCGGTGCCAACTCCAGCCCGATGATGGCCACGATGGCGCCCATGGCGGCGGCGGGGAAGATGATGTCGATCCACCGGGTGCCGGCCAGACGCACGATCTGGGAGACCAGGATGAAGACCAGACCGAACACAATGAAGCCGCCTTGGGCGGCGGCATAGCCCTGGCCAGAGGCCAGCACTGCGAAGACCGGGGAGATGAAGGCGAAGCTGGAGCCGAGGTAGGCCGGAATGCGGCCCTTGGCCACGAAGAGGTAGATGAGCGTGCCCACACCATTCATGAGCAGACAGGTGGCGGGGTTCACCTTGAAGAGGAAGGGCACCAGCACCGTCGCGCCGAACATGGCGAAGAGGTGCTGGAGGCTCAGCGGGAAGGTCTGCAGCAGGGGCAGTCGTTCGTCGACGTCGATGGTGCGGCGCATGAAACCTCGCTGAGGTGGGAACCGCCCGGGCGACCGAAGGTGGTTCTCAGATAGGGAATGGTGGAAAGGATGTCCTGGAGACAGTTCCATCTTTTCGCATCTGCCGCCGGGGCGGGGACACTATTTGACAAGCACTCAGTCATCCAGCTTCAGTCGGTACCCCACTCCAGGCTCGGTCTGTAGATGGCGAGGCCGGGAGGGCTCCTCCTCCAGTTTGTGGCGAAGCTGGGCCATGTAGACCCGCAGGTACAAGGGCTGGGCCCCGGCCACGCCGCCCCAGACCTCCTTGAGTAGCTGGTGCTGGGTGACCACCTTGCCCGCGTGGCGGATGAGGGTGGTGAAGAGCTTGTATTCCAGAGGGGTGAGGTGCACCTCCTGGTCATCCACCAGTACCAGCCGCTTGGCCAGATCCACCCGCCAACGGCCCAGCACGAAGATCGGATCCGCCGCTGACTGGGGGTCTGCATGGCGCAGGGCCACACGCACCCGGGCCAGCAGCTCACTGGTGCCGAAGGGCTTGGTGAGGTAATCGTCGGCCCCCACGTCCAGGGCGCCCACCTTATCAGACTCTTGGCCCCGGGCGGAGATCACGATGACGGGAATGCGGCTCCACTCCCGCAGGCGGGTCATGAGGTCCAGGCCATCCATGTCCGGCAGGCCCAGGTCCAGGAGGATCACATCGGGCCGGTACTGGACGGCCAGGTTCAGCCCCTCCTGGCCCGTGGGGGCCTCCAGGTAGCGGTAGCCGCCGCCCTCCAGGGCCACCCGCAGGAAGCGGCGCATCTGGGGTTCGTCCTCCACCAGGAGGATCAGGGGTTCGGAACCAGTCATCCTTCCTCCGGCATGGGCGGCGCCGTGCCCAGGGGCAGGGTCACCAGGAACTGGGCGCCGCCCTGGGGATGATTGACGGCCTGGATGCGGCCGCCATGAGCAGTGACGATGCCCTTGCAGATGGCCAGGCCCAGCCCTGCGCCCGGGCGGCTGGCGGCGGCCTCGCCCCGGGCCAGCTTCTCAAAGATGCGTTCCTCCTCACCGGGGGCGATGCCGGGCCCCTGGTCCGTCACCGAGAGGGTCAGGGACTTGCCCGCGGCCCAAGCCTTGATGACCACGGGAGTGCCCCTGGGGGAGTACTTGATGGCGTTGTCCACGAGGTTCAGCAGCACCTGCTCCATGAGCACGGCGTCCATGGCCACCAGGGGCAGATCCTCGGGGATTTCGGCGTGAATGCGCGCGGCCTCGGCGCCCAGTTCTCGGCGGTTGAGGGCGGCGCCCACCACCTCCTCCACGGGGATCCATTCGGTATGCAACTCCAGGGAGCCTGCCTCCAGGCGTGTGATGTCCAGCAGGTTGCTCACCAGGCGGTGGAGACGCTGGGCCTCTTCCTGGGCGGAGATGAGCAGGTCGCGCCGGGCGGCCTCGGACAGGTCCGGGGTCTCCAGGGCCGTGCTGACGGCGCCGGTGATGACGCCCAGGGGGGTGCGCAGGTCGTGGGAGACGGAGCTGAGCAGGGCGTTCCGCAGGCGCTCCTCATCCGCCCGCCGCCGGTCGCGGGAACCCTGCTCCGCCAGCAGGGCCCGCTCCAGGGCCAGGGCGGTCTGGTTGGCGAAGGCCTCCAGCAGCTGGCGCTGGTCGGGCTCGGCCCAGCGGGGCGTCCCCTGGGGCAGCACACCCATGACGCCGATGGCGCCGGAGCTGCCCTTCAGGGGCAGGTAGGTGGCCCGGGCCCCAGGCAGGGTGAGGGTGCCCAGCCCGGCGGGTTCCGCGTGGTCGAAGACCCACTGGGCCACGCCCAGTTCCTGCTCATTGAGGGGGAAAGCCAGGGGGTGGGCGGGGGCCTGCAGCCTTCCGTGCTCGTCCGGTTGCAGGACCACACCCTGGCTCTGGAACTGGTTGGTGACGTTCTGAATGGCCGAGACGACCAGGGCCGTAGATTCGGCGCTGCGGGCCAGTTCCTGGCCCAGGCGGTAGAGGGCGTGGGTGCGCTGCTCCCGGCCCCGGGCCAGCCTGGCCTGGGCGCGGATGCGCTCGGTGAGGTTCCCGATGACCACGCCCAGCAGCATCATCACCGCGAAGGTTCCCACGTGCCGGAAGTCCGTGACGGCAAAGGTGAAGTAGGGGGGCACGAAGAGGAAGTCCACGGCCGCCACGCTGAGTAGCGAGGCGAGGAAGGAGGGCCCCCGGCCGAAGCGGGTGGCAACTAGGAGGATGCCCAGCAGGTAGACCATCACCACATCCGCCAGATCGGTACGGTGGAAGATGAGGTTCGCCAGGAGGCTGGCGATGCCCACAGTCAGGGCTGCCAGCAGGTAGTTCCGGGCCGGGCTGGTGATGCCCCGCCGAAGGAGGGGCATGCCCGGCTCCCGGCCGGGTTCGCCGCTGATGACGTAGACATCGATGGTGCCGCTGCCCCGGATAAGGGCATCCACGGTCGAGCCCATGATCAACTCCAGCCAGCGGGGCCGGGAGGGCTTGCCCACGACGATCTTGGTGATGTTGCGGTCCTGGGCGAAGGTGAGGATGTCTTCCACGAGGGTGCCGCCTCCTTCGATGACGGCGGTCTCGCCACCCAGCTTCTCCGCCAGGCTCAGGTTGGCCTCAATGTGAGCCCGGTCCTCTGCCGTGAAGTGCAGGTGCTGCCGGGACTCCACGTAGAGGGCCAGCCAAGGCGCGCCTAGGGCGCCGGCCATCCGGCGGGTGCCCCGGATCAGACGCTCGGACAGTTCGCCGGCGCTGACACAGACCAGCAGGCGGTCCCCTGCGGCCCAGGTCTTCCGGATGCCCTCAGAGGCCATGTAGCGGCGCATCTGGGCGTCCACGCTCTCAGCCGTGTGGCGCAGGGCCAGCTCGCGCAGGGCCAGCAGGTTGCCCTTGCGGAAGAAGTGCTCCCGCGCGTGGCGGGCCTGATCCGGCAGGTAGACCTTCCCCTCCTTGAGGCGCACCAGGAGATCATCGGGGGGCAGGTCCACCAACTCCACTTCGTCCGCCCGCTCCAGCACGGTGTCCGGGACGTTCTCCCGGACAATGACGCCCGTGATCTGGGCCACCACGTCCTTGAGACTCTCCAGGTGCTGGACATTCAGGGTCGTGTAGACATCGATGCCCGCGTCCAGCAGCTCCAGCACGTCCTGCCAACGCTTGGCGTGGCGGGAGCCCATGATGTTGGTGTGGGCCAGCTCGTCCATGAGGATGAGGGCCGGCCGCCGCGCCAGGGCCGCTGGCAGGTCGAACTCCGGGAGGAACTGCCCTGCATAGGCGAGCTCTTTGCGGGGCAAGACCTCGAGGCCCTCCACCAGGGCCGCCGTCTCGCTGCGGCCATGGGTCTCCACCACGCCGACGAGGACGTCGAGCCCCTCCGCCCGCCGTTCCCTGGCTTCAGCGAGCATCGCGTAGGTCTTCCCCACCCCGGGTGCCGCGCCGAAGAAGACCTTCAGCTTCGAGCGGCGGGCACGGGATTCCTCCTCCTGCACGCGGCGGAGCAGTTGATCGGGATCGGGCCGACGATCGTCCACGGAGCTAGGCTAGCGCAGCTGGTCGAGGGCGAGGTTCAACTTCAGCACATTCACGCGGGATTCCCCGATCACACCCAGGGTGGGTCCTTCAATCTGGGCGACCACCAGGTCCCGGACTTTGGCCTCGTCGAGCCCCCTGGCCTTGGCGACACGGCGTACCTGGTAGGCAGCGGCGGCGGGGCTGATGTGGGGATCCAGACCACTCCCGGAGGCCGTCACTAGGTCCACGGGCACGGGGCCCTGGGCGTCAGGGTCCGCGGCCTTCAGGGTGGCGATGCGCGCCTGGATGGCGCTGTGCAGGTCTGGGTTGCTGGGGGCCAGGTTGGAGCCCCCACTGTTGGCGGCGTTGTAGGGTAGGGGCTTGCTGTTGGCATCCACCGTGGCCGAGGGGCGGCCCCAGAAATCCCGGGGGGCTGTGAAGGACTGGCCAATCCATTCGGAGCCGAGCATCTGGCCATCCCGGTAGACCAGGCTGCCTGATGCCTGGTGCGGGAAGAGCACCTTGGCGAGGCCCGTGGTAAGCAGAGGGTAGGCCAGACCGGTAAGCAGCGAAAGGGCCAGGAAGGAGACGAGGGCAGGGCGAAGTTGTGTGTTCATGGAATCCTCAGGCAGTGAGATGGAGGGCGACCAGCAGCCAGTCGATGACCTTGATGCCCACGAAGGGCACCACCAGTCCGCCCGCTCCGTAGACGAGGAGGTTGCGCTGCAGGAGCTGGGCCGCGCCCACGGGGTGGTACTTCACGCCGCGCAGGGCCAGGGGGATGAGCACCACGATGATGAGGGCGTTGAAGATCACCGCTGAGAGGATCGCGCTTTCGGGGCTGTGCAGCCCCATGACGTTGAGGGCGCCCAGGGCCGGGTAGGTGGCCACGAAGGCCGCCGGCAGGATGGCAAAGTACTTGGCCACATCGTTGGCGATGCTGAAGGTGGTGAGTGAACCCCGGGTCATCAGCATCTGCTTGCCGATCTCCACGATCTCGATGAGCTTGGTCGGATTGGAGTCCAGGTCCACCATGTTCCCAGCCTCCTTGGCCGCCTGGGTGCCGCTGTTCATGGCCACGGCCACATCCGCCTGGGCCAGGGCCGGGGCGTCGTTGGTGCCGTCCCCGGTCATGGCCACCAGGCGGCCCCCCGCCTGGTACTCGCGGATCAGCTTGAGCTTGGCCTCCGGTGTGGCCTGGGCCAGGAAGTCGTCCACCCCGGCCTCGGCGGCGATGGCGGCGGCTGTGAGGGGGTTGTCGCCGGTGATCATCACGGTCTTGATGCCCATGCCGCGGAGTTCGGCAAAGCGCTCCTTGATGCCGCCCTTGACGATGTCCTTGAGCTGCACCACGCCCAGGGCCCGGGCTCCCTCGGCCACTACGAGGGGGGTACCTCCGGCCATGGAGATCTGGTCCACGGTGCGGCGCAGGTCCTCCGGGAACTGGCCGCCCTGGGCCTGAACGTAGTCCTCGATGGCGGAGGCAGCGCCCTTGCGGATCTGGAGCTCGCCCATGTTGACGCCGCTCATGCGGGTCTGGGCCGTGAAGGGCACGAAGTGGGCATCCAGGGCGTGGATGTCCCGCTCGCGGAGGTCGTACTGCTCCTTGGCCAGCACCACGATGCTGCGGCCCTCGGGGGTCTCGTCTGCCAGGGAGGAAAGCTGGGCCGCATCGGCCAGCGCCTCGAAGGTCACACCCTCGGCGGGCAGGAAGGCCACGGCCTGGCGGTTCCCCAGGGTGATGGTGCCGGTCTTGTCCAGGAGCAGCACATCCACGTCCCCGGCAGCTTCCACGGCCCGGCCCGAGGTGGCGATGACGTTGGCCTGAATCATGCGATCCATACCGGCGATGCCAATGGCGCTGAGCAGGCCACCGATGGTGGTGGGGATGAGGCAGACCAGCAGGGAGACCAGCACCACCAGGGTCACGGGGCTGCCCTGCCCGGCGGCCTTCACGCTGAAGATGGAGAAGGGCAGCAGGGTGGCCGTGGCCAGCAGGAAGATGATGGTGAGCCCCGCCAGGAGGATGTCCAGGGCGATCTCGTTGGGCGTCTTCTGGCGCTTGGCGCCCTCCACCATGGCGATCATGCGGTCCAGGAAGCTCTCACCGGGATTCGAGGAGATGCGGATCACCAGCCAGTCCGAAAGCACCAGGGTGCCGCCGGTGACCGCCGAGCGGTCGCCGCCGCTTTCGCGAATGACGGGCGCGCTCTCGCCGGTGATGGCGCTTTCGTTGACGGAGGCCACGCCTTCCACCACCTCGCCATCCCCAGGCACAGTTTCCCCGGCTTCCACCAGCACCAGGTCGTTGATGCGCAGGTCCGGCGCGTCCACGGTGTCGAAGGTGCCTTGGCGGTCACCGCTGCGCAGGCGTTTAGCCTTCACGTCCCGCTTGGACTTGCGCAGAGAGTCCGCCTGGGCTTTCCCGCGGCCCTCGGCCATGGCTTCGGCAAAGTTGGCGAAGAGCAGGGTGAACCAGAGCCAGAGGGAGATGGCCAGGATGAAGGCCGGCCGACCTCCGCCATGACCCATGAGGGCCTGAACCCAGAGCCCCGTGGTGAAAGCGCTGCAGATCCACACCGTGAACATCACGGGATTGCGGAGTTGGTGGAAGGGGCTGAGCTTGCGAAAGGAGTCGAGCACGGCACGGTGCACGATGCTGGACTCGAAGAGGGGGCGGGCCGAGATGTCCTGCCGGGAATGGGAAACCATGTCAGCTCCTGGGTCAGCGCAGGGCCAGCTGCTCGGCGATGGGACCGAGCGCCAGGGCGGGAATGAAGGTGAGGGCCCCGACCAGGAGCACCACACCGATGAGGACGCCCACGAAGAGGGGCGTGTGGGTGGGCAGAGTGCCCAGCCCCTCGGGCGTGTGCTTCTTCTGGACCAGGGAGCCCGCCAGGGCCAGCACGGGCCAGAAGACGCCAAAGCGGCCCAGCAGCATGGCCAGGGCCAGGCCGTAGTTGTAGAAGTGCGTGTTGACGCTGAGCCCGGCGAAGGCGCTGCCGTTGTTGTTGGCGGAGCTGCTCCAGGCATAGAGGATCTGGGTGAAACCGTGGGGACCTGGATTGCTCACGGCGGCCATGGCAGAAGGATTCAGCACTGAAGCCGCAGTGCCGATGAGCACAGCGGCGCAGGGCAGGAGGATGGCGATGGAGGCCATCTTCATTTCGAAGGCCTCCACCTTTTTGCCCAGGTATTCCGGGGTCCGGCCCACCATGAGCCCCCCGATGAACACGCCTACCAGCGCGAACATGAGCATGCCGTAGAGCCCCGAGCCCACGCCGCCGAAGACCACCTCGCCCAGCTGCATGAGCCAGAGGGGCACCAGGCCTCCCAGGGGCGTGAAGGAGTCGTGCATGGCATTTACGGAGCCGTTGGAGGCCGCAGTGGTGGCCGTGGCCCAGAGGGCTGAGCCGCCGGGGCCGAAGCGCAGTTCCTTGCCCTCCATGTTGCCGCCGGGCTGCTCGGCACCGGACACGGTGCTGGCGACCTGGCTGACGGCCAGGCGGTTGAGGGCGGGGTTGCCGACCACCTCGGCCTGGGTGCAGACCGACAAGGCACCCACGAAAATGAGGCTCATGGCCGCGAGCAGGGCCCAGCCTTGGCGGCGGTCCTTCACCATCTGCCCGAAGGCCAGACAGAGGGCCGCAGGGATGAGGAGGATGGCCAGCATTTGGGTGAAGTTCGACAGGGGCGAGCTGTTCTCGAAGGGGTGGGCGCCATTGGCGCCGAAAAAGCCGCCCCCGTTGGTGCCCAGCATCTTGATGGCGATCTGGGAGGCCGCGGGGCCCATGGCCAGCACCTGGCCGCTGCTGGTGTGGACGTAGGCTGCGAGATTCTGGATGACGCCCTGGGAGACCAGGAAGAGGGCGAACACCAGGGCCATGGGCAGCAGGATGTAGAGGACGCTGCGCACCAGGTCCACCCAGGCATTGCCGAGGCCCGTGACGCTTCGCCGCGTGATGCCCCGGATGAGGGCCACTAGTACGGCGATGCCCGTGGCTGCTGAAAGGAAGTTCTGCACGGTGAGGCCCAGCATCTGGGTGAGGTAGCTGAGGGTGGTCTCGCCCGAATAGGCCTGCCAGTTGGTGTTGGTGATGAAGCTCACGGCGGTGTTAAAGGAAAGGTCCGTGGCCACATTGGCCTGGTGCTCAGGGTTCAGGGGCAGGCTCGCCTGGGTCTTCATCAGCAGGAAGACCGCCACCAGGCCCAGGAGTTTGATGATGGTGATGGACCAGGCATAGGCCTTCCAGCCCATGTCTTCGTCCTCGCGGATGCCCATGAGGCGGTAGAGGCCCCGTTCGATAGGGCCGAGGACCGGGTGGAGAAAGGTCCGCTGGCCCTCAAGCACCCGGGCCATGAAGCCGCCCAGGGGGAAAGCCAGCCCCAGGAGCAGGGCCAGGTAGAGGAGGTTCTGCAGCCAGGCATGGCTCATTGGAATTTCTCCGGTTGCAGCAGGGCGAAGCTGAGATAGCCCAGCAGGCCCAGGGCCAGCAGGAGGGCGATGAAGAGGGTGATGTTCATGGGGCAACCCCGGGGTTGGATTCGATGACTTGGGCAATGAGCCAGACCAGCAGAGGGATGACGGCGATGCACAGCAGTTGCATAGCCTGCCTCTTGTGACGGTGGGATTCGTGGGGCATGTCGTGGACGGTATGAACGCCGAACCAGAGCGAGAGCCCGGCGAGAGGGAGGAACCAGGGCATGAGGAGATGCATGGGGATCCTTGCAGTCCGGTGAGACTCAACGGCTGCTAAGCATGGCTACCGGAGGCGTTAGGGCGGCGTTAGGACTTGGCCGCCGGGCGTTAAAAGGTCGTGCGACCCCCACCGAGCCATGGTCAGAACCTCGATTCCTGACTATGGTTGGGGATTGATTCCATTGGATCCATCAATGCAGCAGGAGGTTTTCAGGATCTTCCGGTATTCGGTGAGGTGGAGAGGTAGGCCGTTGGCCAGGGCGTAGGCCAGAGCCTGAAGAAAGACGCGTCGCCAGATGAGGCGATCCTGTTGGTTGCGAAGACAACGGGAGGTTTCATCTGGCGACGACAAGCTTTCTGTATCACAGCCTGGGGTTGGCAGGCTACAGGCATCTGAGTACGGCCTACCTTGAGGGTAGGATCGTCCACCATATCGAGCGGGTGGAGCACAAGCGGTCCTGCAAGGAGTGCGGGGCGCGGTGGCAGCGGCTCACGCTGGACGGTCGGTTCGAGCGGACCTTCCTGGGGTTGCCGGTGGGGAGGAAGCGGCAGGAGGTGGTCCTGCACGGCCATCTCCAGCTCTGCTCGGCGTGCGGGAAACGGGCGCGGGAGCCAATCCCTTTCGCGAAGGGATCGAACCGGTATATCCGGTCCGTGGGGCGCTACATGGTGATGCTCTGCGGCATCATGCAGATCAAGCATGTGGCCCGCCTGCTGGGGGTCGGGTGGGACCTGGTTAAGGATGCATTCAAGGCGGACCTGGAGCGGCGGCACAAGCGACGCCCCCTGCGGAAGATCCGTTACATCGCGGTGGACGAGTTCGCCACCCACAAGGGGCACAAGTACATGACGGTGGTGCTGGACCTGGAGAGTGGCGAGATCCTGCACGCCCAGGAGGGTAAGGACGCCGCAGCTCTGGCTGGATTCCTGCGGGAGTTGAAGCGGGCCAAGGCTCCGCTGAAGGCCATCGCCGTGGACATGTCGGAGGCCTATGCCAGCGCGGTCCGGGAGGTATTCTGCGGTGCTGTGGACCTGGTCCACGATCCCTTCCATGTAACGGCGTTGGCCAGCAAGGCCATCGACGAGACCCGCCGTGATCTGTTCCGGAAACTCCACGGCGAGGAGAAGAAGGCCATCAAAGGCAGCCGCTTCCTTCTCCTGCGCGGCCTGGAGAATCTGAAGGAGAGCGGCATGACCCGGCTGATGAGTCTGATGGAGGTGAATGAACCCCTCTACCAGGCCTACCTGCTGAAGGAGGACCTGCGGATGTTCTGGAGCCTGCCGGATGCCGAAGCAGGCGAGGCCTTCCTGGAGCAGTGGCTTGAGGAGGCCCGCAGCCTGTGCAATCCCCACTTCACCCGGCTCGCCGCCACCCTGGATTCCCACCGAGGTGGGCTCCTGGCCTACTTCCGGCATCGAATCTCGACGGGCCCTCTGGAAGGGCTGAACAACAAGATCAAGGTGCTGAAGCGCCAGGCCTACGGCTTCCGCGACATGGCCTTCTTCAAGCTGCGCCTCTACTTCCTTCACGAAACGCCGCTGATGCTGCCTGGGTAGTTCCCTGAGTGGACGATGTGGGGAACGCGAAGCGGTCTCCAGCCGAAGGCCGAGGGTGTGGAAAGGCCGTGGACCCGAAGGGCGGGCCCTCGGCCCGTTCGCTGTGGGAAGCCGAAGGCATTCCATGGCGAATCCATCCGCCTTTCCATGCCCGAGCACCGGCCACGGCCTACAACCTCACCTCATGCTTTCCCGGAAGAACCGGTTTTCATGCGGGTGAAACCATTCATGGGCCTGGCCCTCCTGGTCCTGGGCCAAGTTCTCGCTGCCGGAATGCCAGAACTCACCACCTCGTCCCTGGCGGCCATGAAGTGGCGTCAGGTGGGGCCT